>Ga0209810_1000070_pt1 | contig 306045 bp, 266 predicted proteins | sample Coa_R1_7_FD_187159 | JGI IMG/M metagenome (GOLD analysis project Ga0209810, IMG submission 187159) | Surface soil microbial communities from Centralia Pennsylvania, which are recovering from an underground coalmine fire - Coalmine... | ecosystem: Environmental > Terrestrial > Soil >...
TAGTGAGTGACGTTCATTGGGTTCTCCTGTGTGTGGCTTCCGAGCCGGCGCTTCTTCGCCGGTCTCGGCATAGTAGCCCTCCGGAGAACCCTTCTTACTTTTCATACTTATGCATTCAAACAGACGGAACGTAATCTCGTGCAATTTCCCGATGAGGAAAGCGGAGGTAAAACCGGCCGTCGGCTTTGGGCTGTCGCCTAAACCAAAGGCAACACGGAGAACGGTATGAAGCGTGAGCGCGCCTTACAGGTAGTGTAAGTGGCGGTGGGCTTGCTTTATTCCTTTTGGGGTTATCTCCTGCTCGACGATCTGTGGCACTCCAGGTGGCTTAGCGGGCATAGCGACGTCATGCCGATGTTCCTGAGCCTCAACACGGCGCTTGGGGTCTGTCTATTGGTCGCCGTTAAGCACCCGGCCAATCATCGCTCACTGATTGTGAATCAAGAAACCCGAGGAATCGTCCGTTTGTCACCGGTGACAGCCCACGCATTTATGCGTGGGCGGGGCTTCAGCCCCGTTTGGCATGCACGAAAAGATTTTCGGCTTTAGCCGTGGGGTTGGTTTTGTGAGCATTGAAGTTCAAATCACAAAAGCGGCGCGGCTGAAAGCCGCACATGAAGAGCAACTTCAAACCGGGGCTGAAGCCTCACCTGTGCATAGATGCGTAGGCTGACACCTAGGACCACGAAGACGGTCCGTTGCCCTCAAATCCGAACGATTCCGCGCACGCCACGGTGCGCTAAACGCATTGCTTGCTGGGAGCACACTGAACGGCGAGTCGGCTGCTATCGGAGGCTGTGCGATGTTGCATGCCTCGGCTGCTGGTTGGCGCGCATTTGGACCGTTCCGGCAATGGGCCAGGAGCGGATAGCGCAGTTCGCGAAATGCCTGGGTGTGCTGCCGGGTCCCGTGGTTGTTCTCAGCGATAGCAGCGCTCATGACTGGCTGCCCGCCGTGAGCGCTCGCGGGTTGCTGCGGGGGCACGATCTCCGTCCCGGCGGAATCGCTGGTCTGCATGCACGCTTTGGCGCAAAGCGGTCGCCAGTCGCATAGCTCGACCATGGCCAGCAGCACGAGCTTCAGACACGACCTGAGGCGATCTCCGAGTTTGCGCAGCGGCAGCGTCATTGCGCTTCTACTCACACTTACCGTGCTATGACGAAACCGTGCTCCGCGTCAAGCAAAATTTTTCGGCAGAATTTGTGGCAATTCGATTGCTGTGCCAGCAAGTAAATTGCCAAAAAATCTCGAATTGAAGTGTGAAGTCGGCAGGAGCCGCTGGGCGATGTTGCGGCAAGAGTTTCATAATGGGAATCGGCACAGCGAGAGCGATGTGTGGATGTCTGTGCCCATACGTATTGATGCCCGAATTGGAACTGGTTAAGAAACAGATCAGAATTGGTAAATTCTTAACGCTGTAGTGTCACCCGTCCGCTACCGCGAGACGGTACTGACTTTCGGAGATGTGCTGCTACGAACGCTGCGAATCGGTCAGTGTTTCTGCGCGGTGACGGTGGAGGGAGTTCGTGCCGGCTGCGGAAGGGTGTAGATTACTTCGCCTGGTCTTGCCAGGCGCAGTTGCTCGCGGGCTTCTTTCTCGATTGCCTTGGGATCGTTCTTCAGCGCATCGACTCGCTGCGTAAGCTGCAGGTTTTCCTGCTTGAGTTCAATAATCTCTTTATTCAGCGAGCGGTATTCGGCGCGCTTGTGCGAATAGATCATCATGCCGTTGGCGCCGAAGATCACATGGTACGCAACCCACACGGCGACGAAAGCCAAAGTGGCGGTCGCCGCTTTGCGACGCCACTCGTATGCTTTTTGCCATGCCATTTCGAGAAACGGTTTAAGTTTTTCCATCCGCTATTGCAGGACCCACTGCTTTGCCGCTTCGCTCAGCTTTGCCGAGTCGCTCTCCGATCGCGCTTCGGTATAGACGCGGACTACGGGTTCGGTTCCCGAAATGCGATACGCGACCCAGGAGCCATCGCCGAAGATCAATTTCAGTCCGTCGGTGCGCACGACCTGAGAGACTTTACGTCCTGAAAATTCAGCAGGATCGGCAGCAACCTTCTTAGTGAACTTCTCCTTTACCTCCGGCGTCAAGCGAAAGTTCTCGCGCACCGGATAAAAGGAACCAACTTTGCCAAATAGCTCCTGAAGAAGTTCGCGAATCGACTTTTTGCGCGTTGCGACCATTTCGCAGCAAAGCAGTCCGGCGATGAGCCCGTCTTTTTCCGGAACGTGTCCGCGGATAGTGAGTCCGGCGCTCTCTTCGCCGCCGATGGTGATTTTGTCCTGCTTGATCAGCTCGCCGATGTACTTGAAGCCAACGGGTGTTTCGAAGAGCTCGAGTTTGTTGTTCTCGGCGATCGCGTTGAGCAAGTTGGTCGTGGCCACGGATTTTCCCACTCCGGTTTTCCAGCCACGCGTCGCGAGCAGATAATCGAAGAGCAGAGCGATCACGTAATTGGGCTGTATGAACGTGCCGTCCTGATCGACGATGCCGAAGCGGTCCGCGTCGCCATCGGTACAGATGCCGATTGCGGCTCCGGTCTGTTTCATTTTGGAACGACATTCGTCGAGGAGCTTGCCCTCCGGCTCCGGCGCATGTCCGCCAAAGAGAACGTCGCGATAGTCGTGGACGGTTGCGACGGAGATTCCGTTTTCCCGTAACAGAACGTCGGAGTATCCGCGAGCTGCGCCCCAAAACGGGTCGAAGACTACTTTGATTCCGGACTTCTTGATGGCCGGCAGGTCCACCAATTCCGCCAAACGTTTCAGATAGGCCGGGCGAACATCCACTTCTTCGCTTGCAATCTTTTTTTCGCCGGCTCCGTTGGTCGTGCTCGGATTGACGGCGGAAATTTCCGTCTCGATCGCTTTGGTCACTTCGGGCAGCGCAGGCGCGCCGTCGGGAGTGGAGTATTTAATTCCGTTGTATTCCGGAGGATTGTGCGAGGCGGTGAAGTTGATGCTTCCATCGGTCCCGCGGGTGATTACTGCGTAGGCAATGGCTGGAGTTGGTGCAGCTTCGGGAATCACAAGCGGCTTCACGCCATTTTGGGAAAGAACTCGCGCGGCTTCCGCAACGAAGGCTTCTCCAAGGAATCTTGGATCGCGGCCGACGAGCAGCTTTGCTCCATTTGCGTTCTTCGAGGCGACGTATCGTGCGATGCCTGTCACCGCGCGGCGAACGTTCTCCATCGTGAATTCGTCGGCAACAATCGCGCGCCATCCTGAGGTGCCAAACTTGATCTGCGTCGTCATGCTGACCTCGTCCATTACTTACGAGTGAGATCGGTTGAACTAGTCCATCATAGGTTGTACAGCATTGGTTTGGATGCTATCCGGCGAGTGCCTGCGCAGGAGCGAAGCGCGACGGCGAAAATGCGCTCACGTCCAGACGCGGAGTCTTGCCCTGAATCAGCTCGGCCATCAGCGCTGCTGTGATCGGCGCAAGCAGAATGCCGTTGCGAAAATGTCCTGTAGCCACGTACGTTCCGGGTAAACGGCCTGGTCCCATTATGGGCAAATCGTCGGGAGATCCGGGGCGCAATCCTGCCCATGCATCGAGTATCTTCGCTTCTCCAATCGACGGCACAAGATTCGCCGCCGATTGATGCAGCCGGCGAACTTTGGCAGGATCGACCGTCTTGTCGAATCCACAATCTTCGACGGTAGCGCCGATGATCACGCGGCCATCTTTGCGCGGAACAAGATACACGACCCTCGAACGGATCACGTGGCGAAGCTTGCAATCGCGCGGAACAACGCTGAGCATCTGTCCCTTTCTGGGACGTGACGGAGCAGCAGCACCGACGATCTGATTCGCCCATGCGCCGGCGCAATTTACAAATGTTGCTGCGTGATAGACGATGCGCGGAGTGGTGACTTCGAGCAGGTGCTCGCGCGTGAGCGCAACTTGCTCAACTTGCGCCTCGTGATGAACGATCACCCCTAATCGCTTGGCTGCTTCAATGGCGGCTCGCGTCAGCAGCGCGGGATCGACACTCTGCTCCTCGAGAAAGTGAACTCGTGGATGCTGCGCAAGTCCAGGCTCTTGCTCAGCGATTTCCGCCGGAGCTAAAGCTGCGGAGTGCAGAGGTTCCGATTCTGCGGCGACATACAACGCGCCGCGTGCTTCGAGGTCGGCACGCAAAGCCGAACGCAATTCCAGCTCTTCCACGAACGACGGATAAAGCGCGGCGCTCGCCTCGGCCAATTCCCGCATCGGACTTCCCAAATCGGGATCTCCGGTGACGAGCATGCCTGCGGCAGCGCTGGACGCCTCGCGTCCCGGCTCGCTGCGATCGAGAACCGTGACGGTTGCGCCTGCCTTGCGCAGCTCGATGGCGAGCGACAATCCGATGATTCCCGCGCCGGCAATGACAACATCGGAGGTATGCACTCTACGATTGTAAACAGGGAAGCAGTTGACTAGGAGCCTTGACGCGCCGCCGAAACCGATGCGCTTTGCGTTTGCTGCACGCCGGTCTGCGTGTCGCCGACCAGCTTGGAGAAGACGATCAGCCGCTCCGGCGCCGGTCCGATGTAGTACGTAGGATAGCAAGTGATCAACGTGAGGCGAGCGTCGGGAGTATTCTTCAGCACGGAAACGTCATTCGGCTCAACGATCTTCTTCCCCGTCACTTGGAACGTGTAGGTACGCCCGCCGCGGCGAACCTGAATCTCGTCTCCCTTCGCGAGCTCATAGATGTGTCGGAAGAAAGTATCGCGATGAGCGGAGATGACGGAATTCCCAATTTCGCCCGGAGCCGGAGTGCTGATCAGATGGCCCGGACCGACGCGCAGCGCGCGATGGTTTGTGCCTTCCACCACGATCACGTCCAGGTTGATTTTGGGAATCGAAACGCGCGTGAGACCGTCGTCCTGAGCGACTTGCACGTTCGGTTGTGGAACGGCGGCATTCTTCTGCTGATCCTGCCACTCGCGCCGCAGCACCTGCTGCTCGTGATACATCGCCCAATACTCGGAGCCGACGTAACCGAGAATGCCAACGCCGATGACCATCAGAATTACCGAGAGTCGCTGCCGAACAAAAAAGCTACGGAGCTTTTGCAACTCGACTCGTCGGAACAATTCGTGTCGCCGTGCCCAGGCGCTTTGAGCAATGTTCCGCAGCTTTGCTGGATCGATCCTCTGCATATGAGACAAGAAGATTGCAGAGATTTGGATGCAGAAATCCGGAGTAGCGCGATCTACTTGTGAACAGGACGAGTGCGCAAGGCAGAGATCACGCCGCCGACGAGAATGCCGAATCCAATGATCGAGAGCAGCGGAAGCGAGCCGTTGCCGTTGGGCAAATCGTTTGCCATGGGCTGCGGGAGCGTTGGAATATTCGGAGCTGCTGCCGCTGAAGTTTGTGTGCTCGCCGCGACTGCAGCCACGGTAAATTGCACCTCGGATCTTGTTCCCGAAACGGGAGTGCCACTGGCGTCCACGGCCTGGACTACGAGATTGTGTTCTCCGGGCGTAAGCCCATTGAAAGTGTAAGTTGTATCTTTCGTATGCACCGGATCCCGTGCATCGAGCCGCAGTTCATAGTTCAGATCGCCGGCCGAGTTCGGCGAGGAATTCTCGTACTGCACGACCACATACTTTTGCCCAAGCTTTTCCCCAGCGGCCGGAGAGAGGATATGAAGCGACGCTTGCCCAGCCGTCCCGTTCGCAGCAAACATATGCAGGGCCCAGGCCCGGCGATGGAGAGCAAATGGCGTCGCAATGGCGACCAGTAGTATGAGGACGGCAATGCGAAAGTTTTTCATGGCGCTTTAGTACGTTATTACCTGGTTACTATTTATGAGAACGTAAATACCACCTGTGTCCCTCGGAATTCCACAGCCCGCACCCATCCGGAATTGCTGACCTGAGCAGAACAAAGCTCTCAAAATCAACTATTTACTTCCTTAGTACTAGTAGTGCTGAGCCGGTTCTCAGGCCGACACCTACACATACCCTATGCAATTCCGTAGCCTAAGCTCCTGCCCAGAGTAGAAGGATGGGAGAATTTTTTGCTCCCTCTGGAAGGGGAGCAGGCCGCAAGGCAAGCTCGCCTCAGACGCAGGACGGGCTTATGGCTGGACATGTCGATTGTCAGAACTAATGTTAACTACTTAATTATCTTGGTCGGAAGCGTCGCGTCCTGAGAAGCAGCGGCCCGTGTCGCGTCGATCACGAGCGGAGAGTGGTCGTAGAAGTTCACCGTCGCCTCCAGCGACTTACGCTTGTCCCAATCGTCGCGCGAAACAGGGAAGCTGAAGATGGCGAGGCCTTTTTGATCGGCGTTGGCCGGAATGCTCGATTCAGCCTGGAACGGTTTCATATCGGGAATGGCAAGCTGCGTATATGCCTGCACGATGCGCTCATAGTCGGAGGCAGGGGCAGCGTCGTCTGAGAACTCGCCCTTGTCGGTCACCAGCTTGGCATGAAGTCCTTTGATGTACATCGGCTTGCCGATCGCGTTCTTCACATCCAGCGCGATGTTCACCAGCACCGAATCGCTCTTCTCGACGTTTTGATCAATCGTCCCTTCCTTGCCTGGCGCGATCGATCCTTTCGACTCGATGTGCATCGGCAACGCAATTACGCGCACGGCGCTGCCGGTGGAAGTCGGTGGCTTGCGCGATGACGCGAGATAAATGCCGAGGACAATGGCCAGCACGGCGGCCGCGACAACCACCGGCACAACCGGTGGCAGACTCCAGCGCGCGCTGTCGAGCTCTTCGGTCATGGGCACGTGTCCCGCATCGGGACGCGGCTGTTCCGATTTCTTTGGCAATGGAGTGGATGGACTCGACATGGCGCCTCCTCGGCGTACTCTGAACCGGTACTCTGAATCCCGGTACTCTGATTCTAAGATGCTGAATATTTCTTCTGCGTCGCCGGCTTGCGCAGATCGCGACGCATCGCCTGCACGAATCGCTCAGCAGGCAGCGTGTTCAGCACATCATCGCGCGTGAGCCAGGCACGGCGCGCCTGCACTACGCCAAAACGCATCTTTTCGAGATGCGACGTGTGATGCGAATCGGTATTGATCACGATCTTCACACCGCGCTCCCGGGCCATTTTCAAGTGACGGTCGGATAGGTCCAGGCGATCGGGATACGCGTTCAGCTCCATGGCAACGCCATACTCGGCGACCGCGCGCATCACGGCGTCGAGATCGAAGTCGTATCCCTCGCGCCGCAACAGAATACGCCCGGTTGGGTGTCCCAGAATGGAAATGTGACCGCTCGTGATCGCGCGCAGCAAGCGGTCAGTCATCTGTTGGCGTTCCTGCTGAAAGTGCGAGTGAACGCTGGCAATCACCAGATCCATTTCATCAAGCACTGAGTCGGACAAATCGAGTTCGCCGTCGGCGAGAATATCGACCTCGATTCCAGCCAGTACCTTAATTCCTTCCGTCCGTTTTCCTACTTCACGAATCTTCTTGATGTGCTCTGCTGCGCGCTTGTCGTCGAGGCCATTGGCGAAGGCGAGATTCTTCGAGTGATCGGTGATCGCCATGTACTCGTAACCGCGTTCGCGCGCGGAGCCGATCATCTCTTCGATGGTGCATCGCCCGTCGGTTTCCACGGTGTGCATGTGTACGTCGCCGCGAATGTCGCTCAATTCGATCAGCTTCGGCAGTGCGTGCTGTGCCGCCGCTTCGATTTCGCCCTGATTTTCGCGAAGCTCGGGAGGAATGTAGTCGAGCTTGAGCGCGGCATAGACTTCTTCTTCGGTGGCGCTGGCGATGTGCTTGCCATCGGAGATGCGCGTCAACGCATATTCGCTGAGTGTGTAGCCCATCTTCAGCGCACGCTGACGAATCGAGACATTGTGTGTCTTCGAGCCGGTAAAGTACTGCAGCGCAGCGCCAAACGATTCCGGCTTGAGCGTCCGCACATCGACCTGCATTCCGCTGCGCAGTTTGAAGCTGACTTTATTGCCGCCCTTGGCTAGGACTTCGGAAATTCCAGGAAAAGTCACAATTCGATCGAGCAGCGGATCCAACCGGTCGTCGGCGCAGCATGGACCAGTGATGAGAATGTCGAGATCGCCAACCGTATCGCGGCCACGGCGCAACGATCCTGCTGCCGTGATCTTCTCTATGCCCGGCATCTCGGCGAGAAATTCTTTGATCTTTTCTGCTGTGCGTTCGGCCGCATCGAGCAGGAAGCGTCCGGAGATTCGTCGATATTCCTCGATCCCTTTCAGAATTTTCTGCTCGTGTTTTTCGCCCATGCGCGGGAGTTCGCGAATTTTGCCCTCGCGCGCCAGCTTCTCTACTCCGTCCACATCGCAAATCTGAAACGCATCCCAGATGAGCGCGATCGTCTTTGGCCCGAGCCCCTGGATCTTCAGCAGTTCCAGCATGGAAGGCCGATATTTTTTCAGCAGATCGGCATGAAGACTGAAATTGCCTTCCTTCAAAAGCTGCTGAATGTTGGTAGCCATGGTCTTGCCGATACCCGGAACTTCGAGCAGCTTCTTCGTGTCGGAAGCTAGGTCGGCGATGCGGTAGGGAAGTCCTTCAATGGCCTCGGCGGCGCGACGATACGAGCGGATGCGGAAAGGATCGTCTCCGCGAATCTCCATCAGATCGGCAGTCTCGTAGAAGATCGCGGCGATGTTGCGGTTTTCCATGTCTCAGGCTTGAACGATTGTAAACAGTTCAGAACCGAGCTGCGAGGCTCGGTGCTTCGGGCTTGGTAGCAACAAAAAACCCAGCCTGAGGCTGGGTTTCTGAGAAGGTGTATCTCTCACTAGGAAACTTTGATCACGCTGTCGGCCTGCGGGCCTTTTTGGCCCTGCACGATCTCGAACTCGACCTGGTCGCCTTCCTGAAGGCTCTTGTAGCCCTCAGTTTTGATTGCGCTGTAGTGAACGAAGACATCCGGCCCGTTTTCCTGGCCGATGAATCCAAACCCTTTGGCATTGTTGAACCACTTGACTGTGCCTTTAATGCGCGTCACTTGCATACCTTCCATTTATTCCTTTTTTGGGCCGAACTGTGCGTTGGACCCGAACTATCCAGAACATCCCTTGGGGACTGCACAAGGAGACTTACTGCGTGCCCGAGAAGAGGAGGGGAACGGCACGCGGGTAATTCTTTGGGTCCTAGTGAGGTTACTGGTTGATTAAATTATCGTTTACTTTTTAGGTATTGTCAAAGTAGTACACAGAGAGGACCTGGTTGAAGAAGTTCTTGATGGAACGACTCTAAACTGCTGAATCCAGCCAGAATAGCGATGCCAGCGTTTTGGCATCGCAAATCCTTCCACTTTGCGCCATCTTGAGCGCTGCAGGTAGAGTGAAGAAGCGGGTTTGGATGCGTTCGTCGTCCTCGGGCTGGGCTTTCCCGCGGGTCAAACCGGTCGCGAGATAGACGTCCATAGTCTCGTCGAGAATGCCTGGGCTGACGTAAAAATGCAGAGCATGCTTCCAGCGCTTAGCCGTGAGCCCAGTCTCTTCCAGCAACTCGCGTTTGGCGGCAGCGGCGGGATTTTCGCCCGGATCAATGTGTCCGGCGGGCAGCTCCCAAAGATAATCGTCGGCGGCGTAACGGTACTGGCGCTCGAGCAAGACACGCGGCGGCGAAGCTGCGTCATCTACCGCCAAAACGACCACCGATCCGTGATGCCGAATGATCTCCCGGAGCGCGACTACTCCCTTGGGCTCGCGCACTTTGTCGGCGACGATGGTGTACACCTTGCCGCGATAGCCGATTTTGCGTGAAAGGATTTTGGCGTGCTTGGGTTTTGGCAGGTCGAGGCTTTTCTTCTGATTGCTACGCGCGCTGGAGCCTGGCATGAAGCCATAGGTTACCATTCCCTCGCGGTTCACATCGGAACGTCGCGTCCTCATGCCGCCGAAATCGAACACCAAAAAACTTGATGTCGCGATCATCGGAGCCGGAACTCTGGCCAGCGCTCTGGCGCGCGCGCTTCATGCGAAGGGTTACCGAATTTCCGAGATCGTAACGCGATCGAATCCGCAGTCGCTGCGGCGAGCGCGCATGCTGGCTACCGAGATTCAAAGTTCGGCGACCGCAATCAAAGCCGCCGAGCTCTCAGCCGGCATCGTTTGGATTTGTGTACCCGACGATGCCATCGCCACTCTGGCAGCAGAGATCGCGGGTGAGCGCGACTGGCGCGGCAAGATCGTCCTGCATTCCAGCGGCGCTCTTGCCTCGGACGTTCTGGAACCTCTCCGGCGAAAAGGCGCGGAGGTCGCCTCAGCGCATCCGCTGATGACATTCGTCAGCTCATCGCAATCCAAACTGGCGGGTGTTCCATTTGCCCTGGAAGGCACCGCCAAAGCGTTAACTGCGGTGGAAAGTATCATCAGCGATTTCGGAGCGCAGGCTTTCCGAATCGCGCGAGAGGAGAAAGCCGCGTATCACGCCTTCGGTTTCTTCTCATCGCCCGCCATCGTCGCGCTCATCGCAGCGGCGATCGACGTCGGCAAGCTCGCGGGGCTGGACGCAAAGCGAGCTCGTGCTCTCATGGAACCGATCGTGCGCCAGACCATCGACAACTGCTTCCGCACCTCGCCGCAACAGGCATTCAGCGGACCCGTTCGGCGTGGAGATGTCGAAACCATTCGCAAGCACCTCCAAGTTCTGCGCCAGCAGCCTGACTCCTTGGAACTCTATCGGGCCCTGGTGAAGATTGCATTGCGAAACCTCCCGAGTGCCAAAACGGAACAGATCGAAGCTCTCATAAAAGCGCGGTGATACTCGGCGGCGTGGTAAATTCATCGCGATGCCCAAGCTGTTACGCCTTTTGCTTCTCTTAATCTCGCCGCCGCTCCTGGCTCAAACATCACTTCCGACCCAGCCCGGCGCTACGCCCATTACCGATCCCACGCAGATCACGAGCCGAGTGCTGAAAAGGGAAGTGCAGCCTTTCTCGATCGAGAAGCTGTTCATGACGCGGATCGTAGGCGCGACAAGCTGGTCCCCCGACGCCAAGCAAGTCGCGTTCGTCACAAATATTTCAGGTCGGAACAACATTTGGCTGATGTCGTCCAATGGCGGCTGGCCATCGCAGCTCACGATTAGCGACCAGCGGCAGACCGATTTGGCGTGGTCGCCGAACGGGAAATGGATCTCATTTTCGTCCGATCACGATGGCGACGAGCAGTGGGATCTCTTCCTGGTTTCGCCGCAAACCGGCGAAGTGGTGAATCTGACCAACACTCCCGATGTCGCCGAAGAAGGGCAAGCCTGGTCGCCCGACTCGCGCTATCTCGCGTACATGTGGAAGCCGCGCAGTGCGCCCAATTTCGAGATTGACTTGATGGACGTGCTCACCAAGCGCTATCGTGCGCTCACCAAGGACACGCCGAAAAATTTGAGCAACACCGGACCAATCTGGTCCGGCGACGCGAAGACGATTGCGTACACGCAGCAGGATGCAGCCGGGAAGAACTCGAACATCTTTCTATTGGAAATTGCCAGTGGGAAAACCACGCTGCTCACTCCGCATACCGATGAGCACAACTACCAGGCCACCGCGTTTTCGCCTGACGGCAAATATCTGCTGATCACCTCCAACGCGAAGGGGTACGACAACGCCGCTCTTCTGGAAGTCGCGAACAAAAAGATTGACTGGCTGACGGATGAGAAATGGGAGGTTGGATCCGGTACGTTCTCTCCCGATAGCAAACGGCTCACGTGGACAGAAAACGTCGATGGCAACACGCAGATCTTTGTGTATGACATCGCTTCGAAGCAGACGACGATGCTGCCTTTGCCTGCCGGCGTCAACACGTTGGCAGGATCTGTGACTTCATTTTCGCCCGACGGCCGGCGGCTGCTTTATTACCACAATGGTCCAAACTCGCCGAATGATGTTTGGGTGTACGACTTCGCCGGCAAGCAATCAAGGCAACTCACGCACTCGCTGCTCGCAGGGCTCAGCACCGACGATATGGTTGAGCCGTTTCTCGTGCACTATCCGAGCCGCGACGGCAAGTGGCAGATTTCCGCCTTTGTGTATGTGCCGCATAACGCACCGCGCGATCACACCCACCCGGCGATCGTATATATCCACGGCGGGCCAACGTCGCAGACCGTCAACAGCTTCAATCGTGTGATCCAGTACCTTGCCAACCAGGGATACCTGGTGATCGCGCCCAACTATCGCGGCTCAACCGGCTACGGCAAGGAATTCATGGATGCCAATCGCTTCGACATGGGCGGAGGCGACCTCCAGGATGTGCTCGCCGCCGCCGATTGGATTCAGAAGACCGGCTACGTCGATCCCAAAAAGCTGGTGGTGATGGGCGGCAGCTACGGCGGATACATGACGATGATGGCTCTCACCAAGGCTCCCGATATGTGGGCCGCAGGCGTGCCCATCGTTCCATTTGTGAACTGGTTTACCGAAGTGCAGAACGAAGATCCGCTGCTACATGAATACGATCTCGCCACGATGGGCGATCCGGTGAAGAACAAGGCGCTATGGGAAGATCGCAGCCCCATTAATTTCGTCGATCGCATCAAAGCGCCGGTGCTCTTGCTCGCCGGCGGCAATGATCCGCGCTGTCCGAAATCAGAGGCGCAGCAGGTCGCGGATGCCATCAAAAAGCGCGGCGGAACTGTGGAGTTAAAGATCTACGAAAACGAGGGTCATGGATTTGCGCGTGTCGAAAACCAGATCGACGCGTACACGCGCGTAGCCGAGTTCCTGAAAAAATATGTTCCCGCGCCTCCCTGTGGATGCACGCTATAACCGGGAGTTAACACGAAGGTCACGGAGGTTAAACGAAGTTCACGAAGAGCTTTGTGTCCTCCGTCAGACCTTCGTGACCTTGGTGTTAACTCCTGGTCGGCATCTAATTAACTGAATGAATGTTCATTCAGTAGCATCTAACCGACCAAGACCATGCCCACCGCCCTCGACACGAACCTTTCCCATATAGCCACGCTGACCTTTAGCTCCGATAAGATGGGAAGCTCGCCTGTGGGGAGCGAAAGTCGGGGCATGGCACTTCAGATCAATAAAGTTGCGGTTCTAGGCGCGGGAACCATGGGCTCCCGCATCGCGGCACATCTCGCAAATGCTGGAATTCCCAGCTACTTACTCGATATCGTTCCGCCGGGAGCTCCGGCCACAAAGCCGGGCGAGCGTAGCCCCGAGCGCGACAAGATCGTGCTCAGCGGCCTCGAAGGCGCGAAGAAGTCGAAGCCGGCCGCGTTTTTCGACGCATCGCTGGCGCGCCTGATTAAGACCGGCAACTTTGAAGACGACCTCAAGCTCCTGGCCGATGCCGACTGGATCATCGAAGCCGTCGCCGAGAACCTCGAAATCAAGCGCGCGCTGCTAAAGAAGGTGGAAGCGGTTCGCAAGCCGACGGCCATCGTAACCACCAATACCAGCGGACTGCCGGTCGGCAGCATCGCCGAAGGATTCAGCGAGGCATTTCGCCGCAACTGGTTTGGCACGCATTTCTTCAATCCGCCGCGGTACATGCGGCTGCTGGAGATCATTCCCACTCCCGAATCCGATCCCGCAGCGATGGCGGCGGTCTCGCATTTCTGCGATCAGCGCCTGGGCAAGACCATCGTCCGCGCCAAGGACACGCCGAACTTCATCGCCAATCGCATCGGCACGTTTTCAGTGCTGAACGTGATGCGGATCATGCAGGAGATGGGATTCTCGATCGAGGATATCGACGCGCTCACCGGCTCAGCCGTCGGCTGGCCTAAGTCGGCGACGTTCCGCACCATCGATCTTGTCGGCCTCGACATTCTCGCGCACGTCGTCGGCAACATGACGAAGAGCGTTCACGACGAGCGTTCTGAGCTGAAGCTCCCGGATTTTTACAACCAGATGCTCGAGCGCAAATGGCTCGGGGACAAAACCAAGCAGGGTTTCTACAAAAAGACCAGATCGGAATCGGGCGAAGAGCGTTTCGCCATTGATTGGAAGACGCTCGAATATCATCCGCGCGGCAAAGCGCGATTCCAGTTGCTGGAGATGGCAAAGAACGTGGATTCTCCGGCCGAGCGGCTGAAGATGCTCATCACGGCCGATCCGCGCGATAAGGCTGCTCAGTTTTACTGGACTTCTCTCTCCGAGCTTTGGACGTACGCCGCCAATCGCATTCCCGAGATCTCGGATTCGGTGGTCGAGATCGATCGCGCGATGCGCACTGGTTTCAATTGGGAACTCGGTCCATTCGAGATGTGGGATGCCGCGGGCGTGAGCGCTACGGTCGAGCGCATGAAGAAGGAAGGACGCCCAGTCGCTGCGAACGTCGAGAAGTTGCTGGCGAGCGGAAAGACGAGCTGGTATGCGGATGATAAGGACGCCGCTTCGGGCCGCAGCTACTTCGATCTGCGAAGCTCGTTGTATGCGCCGATCGAAGTACCCGAGGGAGTGTGGTCAGTTGGCGTCGCCAAGAAAGCCAATGGCGTGGTCAAGAAAAATGCCTCGACCTCGCTGGTGGATTTGGGCGATGGCGTGGGCTGCATCGAGTTTCATTCCAAGATGAACTCCCTCGGCGGCGACATCGTTCAGTTCGTCACCCAGACGCTGAAGCCGGGTAGTCCCGCTTTGGGGCAGTTCGACGCCTTCGTCATTACTAACGACGCGCAGCATTTCTCGGTCGGCGCCAACATCATGCTGCTGCTCATGGCCATTCAGGAAGGCGAGTGGGACGAGGTTGATCTTGCGATTCGCGGCTTTCAGGGCATGACGCAGGCAGTCAAGTTTTGCCCGAAGCCTGTGGTCGCGGCGCCGTTCGGAATGTGTCTCGGAGGCGGAACTGAGGTAAGCCTGCATGCCGCTGCACGTCAACCTCATGCGGAGCTTTACATGGGGCTGGTTGAAGTTGGAGTCGGACTTCTTCCCGGTGGAGGGGGCTGCAAAGAGATGCTGCTGCGCGCCGTCGATGCCGCTTCGAGCATTCGTCCTGCGGGACGCGGCGAGTCGGTCGAGTTAATGGAGGCAATGAAAAAGAACTTCGAGACGATTGCAATGGCAAAGGTTTCCACGTCAGCGGCTGAGGCACGAAATCTCGGATTTCTTTCTGAAGCGGACGTGATCACCATGAATCGCGACCGCCTGCTCAGCGACGCCAAGCGCCGAGCACTCGAACTCGTCGAAGAAGGCTATAGCGCTCCCGTGATGCGCACAGACATTCCAGCTCCGGGCGAAAGCATCCTCGCGACGTTGAAGCTCGGCGTTCATCTCATGCGTCAGGGTGAATACATCAGCGATCATGAGGTAAAGATCGGAAACAAAGTGGCAGAGGTAATTTGCGGCGGGAACGTCACGCCGGGTACGCCAGTAAGTGAGCAATATCTGCTGGATCTGGAGCGTGAAGCATTCAAATCGCTTTGCGGCGAGAAGAAGACGCAGGAACGGATTCAGTACACGTTGAAGACGGGAAAGACTTTGAGGAATTGAGAACGGGGAGTTAACACGAAGGTCACAAAGGTTGAACGAAGGGCACGGAGTTGTCGTGAACTTCGTACAGACTTCGCGAACGACAACACCTCGTGACCTTCGTATACACTTCGTGACCTTCGTGTTAACCCCGGGGGTTTTGAAATGAGAGAAGTCGTTATCGCCAGCGCAGTCCGCACACCGGTAGGCCGCGCTTACAAAGGCGGTTTGCGCAACACGCGTCCAGATGATCTGGCGGCAGTCGCCATCAAAGGCGCGCTTGCGCGCGTGCCGCAGTTGGACGCCAAAGAGATCGAAGACGTCATTCTCGGCTGCGCGATGCCTGAAGCAGAGCAAGGCATGAACGTAGCGCGAATCGCTTCCCTACGCGCGGGACTTCCCGTCGAGTGCTCGGCGATGACGATCAATCGCTTCTGCGCCTCCGGTCTGCAGGCGATCGCGATGGCAGCGGAGCGAATTGGATCGGGAAGTGTCGATGTAGTTCTTGCTGGAGGTGTCGAGTCGATGACGATGATTCCCATGGGCGGCAACAAAGTCAGTGCGAATCCATGGCTCATCGAGAACTATCCGGACGCTTACCTCTCGATGGGGCTCACAGCCGAGCGCCTGGCACAGCGCTTCGGGATCACGCGCGAGCAGGCCGACGAATTTTCTCTGCAGAGCCACAAGAAAGCTTTGGCGGCGATCGCTGCGGGGAAGTTCAATGACGAACTCGTTCCCGTTCCCGTCAGCTTCACCACGCCGAATGGAAGCAAGCCGAAGCGCATCGACATTGAGTTCAAAATCGACGATGGCCCCCGTGCTGATACTTCCATCGAAGCTCTCGCAGGATTGAAGCCGGCGTTTCACGCGAAAGGGACGGTGACGGCCGGCAATTCGTCGCAAATGTCCGATGGTGCGGCAGCCGCTGTCGTGATGTCAGCGGAGCGAGCGAAAGCGCTCGGCATTAAGCCCTTGGCTCGCTACATCGCGTTCGCGACGGCCGGATATAAGCCGGAAGAGATGGGCATCGGGCCGGTGTACGCGATTCCCAAGGCATTGAAAATCGCAGGACTCAAGCTCGAGCAGATCGACGTAATCGAACTGAACGAAGCCTTCGCCGCCCAGTCACTTTCAGTCATCAAAGCAGGAGAGCTGGATCCGGCCAAAGTGAACCCTAACGGCGGAGCGATCGCCCTCGGACATCCTCTGGGCTGCACCGGAGCTAAGCTGACGGCGAGCATCATTCGCGAACTGAAGCGAAGAAATGCGCGGTATGGGTTGGTGACCATGTGCGTCGGCGGCGGCATGGGGGCAGCGGGCATTTTCGAGAATATTGTCTGAGACCGGGAGTTAACACGAAGGTCACTATGGTTTAACGAAGGTCACGAAGATGGAATCGGGCGCCAAAGCTGCTTTGAGTCCGCAGGAAGTTAGTCGGAGAGTCATTACGGCTGCGATGAGAGTTCACACCGCCGTCGGTCCTGGCCTTCTGGAAAGTGCATACGAAGCTTGTCTGTTGCATGAGCTTCAAGAGAATGGTCTGCGAGTTCGTTCGCAAGTACCGTTTCCCTTGGTTTATCGCGGGTTGAAGTTAGATGTGGGATACCGCATCGATCTCATTGTTGAAGATTGTGTCATCGTAGAAATCAAGTGCGTAGAAGCAATCGCGCCGGTTCACAAGGCACAACTTCTGTCGTACTTGCGTCTGACGGATCGGCCACTCGGATTGATCATCAACTTTCACGTAGAACACTTGAAAGAAGGTATTCGGAGAGTTGTGAACGGCTTCAACTGGAAGTAGCTCTCCGTGACCTTGAAGTTGAACTTCGTGACCTTCGTGTTAACCCCGTTTTGGAGGTTTTATGGCAACGGCAGCAATTCCTAAAACGAAAATCGCTGGTGGCAGTTTTCTCATCGAAGATCGTCGTCCTGATGAGGTCTTCACGCCGGAAGACTTTACCGACGAGCATCGCCAGATTGCGCAGACTACGGAAGAGTTTGCGCTCAAGGAGATTGTCCCGAATATCGAAAAGATCGAGCACAAGGACTACTCCGTCAGCCGCGAGCTGATCAAGAAAGCCAGCGATCTGGGCCTCACCTCTGTCGATATTCCGGAAGAATACGGCGGGATGGACATGGACAAAGTCACCTCCGCCATCATTGCCGACTACATTGCCAAATCGGGAAGCTTCAGCGTGACCTGGGGCGCGCACGTCGGCATTGGCACGCTGCCGATCGTCTATTTCGGCACGCCCGAACAAAAGCAGAAGTATCTGCCGAAGCTCGCTTCGGGCGAGTGGGTGGGAGCCTATGCGCTTTCAGAGTCTTCCTCCGGTTCGGACGCACTCAACTGTCGCAGTCGTGCCGATCTTTCGCCGGATGGCAAGCACTATGTGCTCAACGGCGAGAAGATGTGGATCACGAACGCGGCGTTCGCCGATCTCTACGTCATCTTCGCCAAAGTCGGCGGGGAGAAATTCTCGGCCTTCATTGTCGAGCGGACTTTCCCCGGATTCTCGGTCGGAGCCGAGGAGAAGAAGCTGGGAATTCGCGGTTCCTCGACGTGTCCATTGATTCTCAATGATTGCAAAGTTCCCGTAGAAAACGTTCTTGGCGAGATCGGCAAAGGACACATCATCGCCTTCAACATTCTGAACATCGGCCGTTTCAAATTGGGAGCCGGGTGCGTAGGTGGCGCGCGAAACTCGCTGCAGAGTGCAGTTGCATATGCCAAGCAGCGCAAGGCGTTCGGCAAGACTCTGTCCGAGTTCGGCCTGATTCGGGAAAAGATCGCCGACATTGCTACCGGGATCTACGTCGGTGAGGCTCTGGCTTATCGCACCGTAGGAATGATTGATGAAGCATTGCGCGACATCGACAAGAAATCACCCGATGCTTCTACGCAGATTCGGAAGGGGATCGAAGAGTATGCCGTCGAGTGCTCGATCCTGAAAGTTTGGGGTTCCGAGATGCTGGATAGCGTCGTCGATCACGTAGTCCAGATCTATGGTGGTTACGGTTTTGTCGAGGAGTATCCGGCCGAGCGCTGCTACCGCGACTCGCGCGTGAACCGTATTTTCGAAGGCACCAACGAGATCAACCGCATGATCATCACCGGCTGGCTGATGAAGCGTGCGATGGGCGGCCAGCTCGCGCTCATGCCGGCCATCAAGAAGCTAATGGACGAGGTCCTCTCTGGCCCCACAATGGGCGAGGAAGTCGAAGGCGCACTTGCCGCGGAGCGCACGCTGCTCGGCAATGCCAAGAAGGCTGCGCTGTTCGTCGCCGGAGTGGCTTCCCAGCGCTACATGATGGAACTCGCCGAGCAGCAGGAGGTCATGGCAGCTCTCGCGGACGTAATCATCGAGGTCTTTGCCATGGATTCGGCGCTTCTGCGGACCATGAAGCTGGTGCAGTCGCAAGGCGAGAGTGCGGCAGCGCTGCCGATCGCCATGACTCAGGTGTATCTGTCCGAAGCAATGGCGCGCATCGAAGTTGCGGCCCGACGTGTGCTGGCTGCGGCTGCGGAAGGCGATAATCTGCGAATTCAGACGACGATCCTGCGCCGCCTGATGAAGCACGAGCCGACGAACGTAATCGGCCTGCGCCAGCAGATCGCTACCAGAACAATCGAGGCAGGGAAGTACACGATTAGCTAAGGTAAACGCCGAGCGGTAACGGCGTCAGTCATATTCGTCGCGAGATCAACCGTCAGTACCGTTCGCGGTAGCGAATGGGTGAGGCAGCCCTTGTCTCCACCTAACCTGGAGAGATCCGTCACCCTCGCAGGGCGAGACGTGCCTTTACCGATCTCCACCATGCCTTAACCCTCTGAATCCGCGCGAGTTCCCGCTTTACCTCGAATTTATCTGCAGATGAGCATCGCTGGATTGTCCTCGCGATCCTGCCGGCTTCAAATCGTGCATGCTCGCATCGCTTGCGAGCGGAAATTTGAAGCACTGGAGGATCAAAACCTGTGTCGGAATTACAGCTCAGACTCGAAGGAACTCGGCTGGCAGTCTTTCAAGAAGCCGTCCGAGTTCAGCAAAACGTGATCGCGGACTTGGAGAAGAGAGTTCTCTCCTGGCTGGCGGCTCGAACGCCGGAAGCCATCAACTCCGATCACCTCACCACGCTTGGCGCTATCGGCATGCTCCTCACTGGAGCCTCTTACGCCTTTGCCCGCTACAGCCGCTATGGTCTTCTGCTCGGCTGCGTGTTTCTTGCTGTCAACTGGTTGGGCGACAGCCTGGATGGGACGCTTGCTCGATATCGCCACCGGCAGCGTCCACGATACGGCTTCTACGTCGATCACATTATCGACTGCTTCGGAATCACAGCTTTGTTCGCGGGGATGGGCGCCTCGGGTTACATGCGTCCGATCATTGCGGCATGGCTGCTGATCGCATATCTGCTTCTTTCTTCCGAGATTTTTCTGGCGACATATGCTGTCGGTCGATTCGAGATGTCGCACGTGGGGCTCGGCCCTACTGAGCTTCGCATCCTGCTCTGCATTGGCAATATCTATCTATTCTTTTGGCCCGTGACTCATCCGTTCGGGCTTCAGCTCAGCCTGATGGACTTCGGCGCAGTTGTCGGCGCGATCGGAATGACGGCGATTGCGCTCTCTTCGGCGCTCAGGCACGGTCGGGCTTTGTATGACGCGGAGAGGCTCAAATGACGGCCGAGAAGAGATCGCAGTGGAGGCGATGGGGAATTTTCAACCTTGTCGGCCTGGTTGGCTTCAGTGTTCAGCTTTTGACGCTCTTTTTACTGAAGAGTGTAGCCGGTCTCGACTATCGCGTCGCTACAGCGTGCGCCGTCGAGATTGCTGTTCTGCACAACTTCCTTTGGCACGAACATCTCACGTGGGCGGACGTTGTGCGATCCTTCCGTGGCGGCGTTGAGTCTCGGCTGCTTCGCTTTCATGCAGCTAATGGACTCGTTTCCCTATTCGGGAACGTTGCTCTCACCTGGGGGTTCGTCAAGTGGATGCGAATGCCCTATCTCGCCGCGAATGCGGGGAGCATTGTGGTGTGCTCAGTGCTCAACTTCTTCGTCGGGGATCGCCTAGTTTTCCAAGAACGAAAACGCGAGAGAGTGCCTCCACTCCTTCGCTGCCCGGGCGATCTCAGATGAGATTCAGAGCGAACCTTTATCGAGCACTGAGAACACTTCTCCGGTGACCAGATCGGGAGCGAGTTCGCCGTCGATTTCCGCGAGCAGTCCGCGGCGCTGGTAGTAATCCGCCAGCGGCAGCGTCTCTTTTTCGTATGCGGCGAGACGCTTGCTGATCGCTTCTTCGCTGTCGTCTTTGCGGAAGGTGAGTTTCGCGCCATCTTTGTCGCAGACCTCGTCTTTTTTCGGCGGCGTGGTATAGACGTTGTAAATCGTTCCGCAAACCGGACACGTGCGGCGTCCAGTCAAGCGCTTCAGCAGCTTGTCGTAGTTCACTGTGATTTTGATGACGCGCAGCGGCAGCTTTGAGCCGCGAGCTGCGAGGAAGCCGTCAAGCCACTCCGCCTGGCCTACTGTGCGAGGAAAGCCGTCGAGGATGTAGCCGCGCGCACAGTCAGGACGCGCTACGCGCTCGGCGACCATGTCGCATACCAGCTCGTCAGAGACGAGTTCGCCGGCATCCATAACCGCTTTCGCCTTTTTTCCCAAATCGGTGCCGAGCTTTACGTTTTCGCGCAGCAGATCGCCGGTCGAGATCTGCGGCACGCCGTAGCGTTCGACGATCTGCTTAGCCTGCGTGCCTTTGCCCGCGCCGGGCGCGCCGAGCAGGATGATTGGACCAACCGCGCGAGCAATGTAGTCGGCCACGGAAGTTGCTGGAGTATTCATTCGAAAATTAAGAGAGCCTGAAAATGTAAGTGTTCGTCCAAGCTTTCGGACCCTTCTAGTGTAAATGGTTCGACTGGCGGCGAGCAGCGTTGGTCAGTACCGTCCGCGGTAGCGGATGGGTGAACAAGGGAGATGAGGTACTGAAGCTTAGCCCGCGAGGATCGCAGGGTCAGGCGCAACTCGGGGAATTTCCTGAGAAGCCAGGAGCAGATCGGCGAAGACGAAGCCATCGCGCTCGACCGTTCCCCCGGTCTTGATTGCTAATCGATCGCGCAGCATTGGACCCTCATAGACAAACGTGTGGAACTCTCCGTTTTCGGCGCAAGGATCGACCGATGCGGGCAGGTCGCGCAGCAGGTGGTGGTCATATTCTCTGCCGGCGCATTCCGCTGGAACCGCTCGCGGATCCACGCACGTAAGCCGCGCCTTCAACCCGCTGTCGATCATGATTCGTGACAAGTCTCTGGTCGGAATTCCCCAGACTGGGAACAGAAGTTCAAGGCCGAGATTCCCGAATCGACTCTCGCGATAAGCGCGAATATCCTGCAAATACAAGTCGCCGAAGGCAATAGCATCAACACCAAGCCCTTTCAGGAAGTGCAGCGCATTCATCATGCGCCGCTCGTAGTGTTCGTTCGTGCATGGCGAAGGCAGAGGCACGACCCACAGTGGGAGCCCAGTCGAGAGAGCTTGCGCTTCGAGTAGTTCGCGCCGGACGCCGTGAATGGCGACGCGGTTGAACTGCTGGTTGATGCTCGTCAACAATCCGATTACAGCGTACTCCTTCGGCTGTTGACGCAGAGTGTGGAGAGTCCAGGCGCTGTCTTTCCCGCCGCTCCAGGAGACTACGACGCGTTTAGGCATGAAGGTTCAGGCCAGCTATTGTACTGGGACGGATACCGAACGACGGAAAAGTAGTGTTAGGCTTATCGAGTTCACCATGTCCAGCCAGGCATCGTCGGCGCAGAACACGCTGGTCGCAGCGCAGGAATTCCCCGTCCTCCTGCGCATCGATGGGGACAAGCAGCAGGCGATTCCGCTGGTCACATTCCCGTTTACGATCGGCCGTCGCGCTGAGAAGAATCTTGTCATTACCGATCCGATGGCGTCGCGCGATCACGCCGAAATCGTGCAGATGGGCGGCGAGTACTATCTGCTCGATCTTGCGAGCAAGCACGGCACCTTCGTCAACGGCACGCCCGTCAAGCGCCACAAGCTCATCAACAACGATCGCATTCAGTTCGGCAGCAGCAACGATCGCAATTTCGTAATTTTCCAATATGGGACAACCTCGCAGACAGGCAGCGCGGCGCGCGATCTGCTCAGCCAGATCTCCGGACTTCAGGTTGAAAAAGAAGCTTCCGACCTGGAGAAGCTGGCGTTCTTCCTCGAAGTAGCGCGCAAGCTGAACAGTCGAGGCGCGCTCGATGACGTGCTGGTGACTCTGGTCGAGGCGACACTTCGCATCACGGGCGCCGAACGTGGGTTTGTCTTTCTCGTCCAGAAAGATGGGGAGCTCAATCTCGCCGTAGGACGCAATTCGCTCGGCGACGAACTGAAAGACGATAGCACCATCTCGCATTCCATCCTTCAGGATGCAATGACCTCGGCTTCGCGCGTGATCATCACCGACACAGCGAGCCACTCCGATTTAGCCGCTCGACAGAGCATCGTGGCCCACGATCTGCGCACAGTGATCTGCATGCCGCTGTTTCGGACAAATATCTCAGCGCAGAGCCAAACCCCGGGCGAAGAACAGCAGCGTCCGATCAACGGCGTGCTCTATTTGGACAGCCGTCTTGCATCGCGAGGATTATCGAGCCTCAGCCGCGACATTCTGAACACGGTTGCCACGGAAGCTGCGGCGCTGATCGAAACCGCGCAGCTCGCTCAAGCCGAACAGAATGCGCGGTTGTATCAAAAAGAACTCGCCATCGCTGCGAGCATTCAGCAGCGGTTGATGACGGTGGTCATTCCGGAAGTTCATTTTGCGCGGCTGCGCGCGCGAAGCCTGCCGTGCCAGGAGATCGGCGGAGACTTTTACGATGCCGTTATTGCCGACGGAAATTTGTATCTCGTCCTCGCCGACATCTGCGGCAAAGGAGTCTCGGCCGCAATTCTCGCCTCGATCCTTCAGGGCATGATTTATTCGCAGCTCGTTTCGCACGTGCCGCTCAGCGAAATTGCGTCAGCCGTCAATCGGTTCCTCTGCGTGAAAAAACTCGGCGAGAAGTACGCTACCTGCAACGTCCTCAAAGTGAAGCCGAACGGCGAATGCGAATTCCTCAATTGCGGACATGTTCCAGCGGTGCGCGTCGCGAATGGAGAGATCCTGCGACCGAGCGAAGGCAATCTGCCTTTAGGCCTCATTCCAACGGCTGAATTCGAGACCTACACCTTCAGGCTCGAGCCCGGCGATCGCATCGTGCTGGTGAGCGACGGAGTGAACGAAGCGCAAAATCGCGAAGGAGAATTCTTCGGCGACGAGCGTCTCGAAGCGACGGTGCTTGCCGGAAAAGATTTGTTCGCCGCAGTAAGCGATTTCGCCCAGGGATCTCCGCCGTCGGACGATTGCACTACCGTGGAACTCGAATATCTAGGCGGCTAGCTATTCGAACGTAATCCTCCCTTTGTTGACAAGCGAGTGCTTTAGAAATCGCCGGTCGTCGTGTTGCGGAAAATCGCCGCGGAAATGCGCGCCGCGGCTCTCTTCTCTTGCTAGTGCGGAGCGCGAGATGAGAGATGCGACGGTTAGAAGATTGCGCGTTTCGATTGATTGGCGGTCTCCGGGATCGCCTAAAGCGTTTTCCCATTCTGGAATTTGCTGCTGAAGCTGCTCTAGCCCTTCTCGATTGCGGACGACCCCCGCGTGCTGCCACATGACTTGCCGGAGCTCAGCGGCTACTGGTGCGGCATTGGCCGAAGATCGAAGCTGTTTTTCGCACGGACTCGTCGGCGGCGCTGTTCGCTCGTCGCGCATTGCTTCGCCTACTCGTGCGCCGAACACGAGTCCCTCAAGCAGAGAGTTGCTGGCGAGGCGGTTAGCTCCATGCACTCCGGTACATGCAGTTTCTCCGGCGGCGTACAAACCTGGTACCGAGCTTCGTCCATGCAAGTCAGTCTTGATTCCGCCCATCAGATAGTGCGCGGCTGGACGCACGGGGATGAGATCGCGAGTGATATCAACTCCGTACTGCTGGCAGGTCGCGTAAATACGCGGAAAGCGAGCGCGGAGAATCGCTGCGTCGAGATGGCGCATGTCGAGGTACACAACCGCATCCGGAGCCTTGCTTGCCGCAATCTCCTGAACGATAGCTCGCGCGACCACATCGCGCGGAGCAAGCTCAGCCATGGGATGATACCGGGGCATGAATCGCGCTCGCGCCGGATTGAGGAGCAGTGCGCCTTCGCCTCGCAATGCTTCTGAGAGCAGGAATCGCGGCGCGCCGGGCAGGGAAAGCGCCGTCGGATGGAACTGAAAAAACTCCATGTCGCTGATCGTGGCGCCGGCGCGATATGCCATCGCGATACCGTCTCCGGTCGCGACCGAGGGATTCGTCGTATCGGAATAAACCTGTCCTGCGCCGCCGGTCGCGAGCAGGACCGCCCGAGCTCTGACGCTGGTCTGAGTTCCATCTGGGGAAAGAAGAAACACGCCGGTTACGCGGCCATCTGCCACGCAGAGGTCGGCGGTGAATTCAAATTCCGTAAAAGAGATTTGAGGAATGGTGCGCGCGCGGGCAATGAGAGCGCGTCCGATCTCGCGTCCTGTGGAATCGCCGTGCGCATGCAGAATGCGCGAGCGACTGTGCGCGCCCTCGCGCGTAAAGCTCAGTCTGCTGCCGCTGCGATCGAACTCGGTGCCCCAGTCGATCAGCTCCTGGATGCGCTGGGGTCCTTCTTCTACAAGCACGCGAGCCGCTTCGACGTTCACCAAGCCATCGCCAGCATCAATCGTGTCCTGCAAGTGAAGCGCAACTTCGTCATCATCGCTCAGAGCGACAGCGATTCCGCCTTGCGCGTACTGGGTGTTGCTTTCGGTGACTTCTTGCTTGGTGACAACGAGGACGCGTCCAGCTTCGGCAAGACCTATAGCGGCGCGGAGACCGGCAATTCCGCCTCCGACCACGATGAAGTCTGTCTCGGATGGAAGCGATGCCATAAGAGGAAACTTCGATGGTAGCACGCGCGATTTGCTTGCTCACGATCGTGAATTGCGTGGCGCACAATCGCGCGAGAACGCGTGGGATATGATGAAAAGCTTGTGAAGAAGATCACGGTAAAAACTAAGACTGCGACTTATCCCGTGCTGGTGGAACGCGGCATTCTCAAGCGAGCCGGCAACACCATCGCCAAGCTGCTCCCAAGCAAGAAGTCGCGATGCTTTGTGGTCACCGTCGAGCCTGTCTGGCGACTCTGGGGAGAAACGCTGCAGAAGAGCCTTTCTGACGCCAAAATCGAATATTCAATCCTGCAGATGCCCGATGGCGAGCGCAACAAGAGCGTCTCTACCGTCGAGCAGCTCGCCGAACGCATGGCCGCGAAGGGCGCAGACCGGAATGCGGTCGTGATCGCCTTCGGAGGAGGCGTCGTCGGAGATCTCGCCGGACTGCTCGCGTCGGTGTACATGCGCGGACTGGCCTTCCTCCAGATTCCTACAACTTTGCTTGCACAGGTAGATGCCGCAATCGGCGGTAAGACCGGAGTAAATCTGCGCGCCGGCAAAAATTTGTTCGGAACGTTTCATCATCCCCGGGCCGTCATTTCCGATCCTGAAGTTCTTGCGACGCTCCCAGATCGGGAATTCCGCGCAGGATTGTTCGAGGTGATTAAATCGGGCGTGATTCGCGATCGCAAGCTGTTTGAGATTACGGAAAAAGATCGCGAGAAGCTGCTGGCGCGGGATCCCTCCATTTTGGAACGAGTGATTCACGACTGCGCGCGCATCAAGGCCGAAGTCGTTGCCGCCGACGAGAAGGAGTCGGATCTTCGCCGCATCCTCAATTTTGGTCACACGATCGGTCACGCGCTGGAAGCCGATACCGGCTACAAACATTTTCTGCATGGCGAAGCAGTCGGTTGGGGCATGGCCGCGGCAGCGATGATCGGAACGGCCGTACACAAGACCTCTCCCGAATTGGCACAACGCATTGTGTCTTGCGTATTGGCCTACTCGCCTTTGCCGGAAGTAAACAGCCGTGCGGAAGATATCGTGCGTCGAACCCGGGGAGACAAGAAAACCCTGGACGGCAAAGTGAACTTCATCCTCGCCACGGATATCGGCAAGGTGATCATCTCGAATCGCGTGCCTGATGAAGTTGTTGCGCACGCTGTTGAACAGCTCCACGTTTTGTCCCGCAGCTAATGAGTTCGTCCATCAAAGATCAAAACCAGCACGTGACGGGCGCGGCTCCGCAAGGCGCCGCCGACGAACGCTCAGCCGCTGAGGCGGTGCAGCAGATGTTCGACGAGATCTCGCCGCGCTACGACCTGGTTAATCACGTTCTGTCAATGAACGTAGACCGACTCTGGTGGTGGCGCACCGCGCGTGCGTTTCGCTCAAGTTTGCAGAAAGCCGGCGCTCGTGCGCTCGACCTATGCTGCGGTACTGGCGATATGGCGCGTGCCTTGCGCAAGCAAGCTCCGAGAGCCACGATCATCGGTCTCGATTTTTCCCGAGGGATGCTGACGCGCGGGAAAGCGAAGTTCGCGCACCACCAGATCTCCCCAGTCGAAGGGGATGCTTTGCATCTCCCTTTTGCGGACGAGACCTTTGATGTTGTGGTCTCCGCGTTCGGCTTTCGCAACCTGGCTAACTACGATGCGGGATTGCGCGAGATCCATCGCGTGCTGCGCCCACGCGGAGAATTAGGAATTCTGGATTTCAGCGAGCCGGGCGGAATGTTCGGAAAGCTGTATGGTTTCTATTTCCGCAATGTTCTTCCCAAAATAGGAACCGCGATCTCCGGCGTGCGTGGGCCGTATTCCTATTTGCCCGCATCGGTATCCCGCTTTCCGCCGTCCCAAGAGATGATGCATCGGATGCAAACTGCCGGGTATCGAAATGTAGGCTGGCAGCCATATACGTTTGGCATCGCTGGTCTGTATCGCGCTAAGAAGCTACCTCAGTAATGTTTCTTACAATCCTGCCTCGATTCTCGACCTCGGATCGAGATAGTCGCGCAATGCATCGCCAATGAAATTGAACGAGAGGACGGCCAACATCACCGCTGCAGCAGGGAAGAGGACCAGATGCGGCGCGTCGAACAGGTGTGAGCGACCATCGTTGAGCATCGATCCCCAGCTCGCCGTCGGCGGTGGAACTCCGAGCCCGAGAAAACTCATCGTGGCTTCGGCGAGAACGGCGCCGGCCATTCCGATCGCCGCCTGGACGATCACCGGCTGAATGATGTTGGGCAGAATGTGCCGCGTGATCACGCGCCAGTCGCTAGCTCCGAGGGCTCGTGCCGCCTCGACAAATTCCCGTTCTCGAACTGCAAGCACCTGCGCCCTGACCAGACGCGCATAACCGACCCATCCTCCGATTGAGAGCGCGAGTATGAGGTTGAAAATTCCCGGACCGAGGAATGCGACAAATGCAATCGCCAACAGAATCCCGGGGAATGACAAAAACGCGTTCATTACGATCACATTGAAGAAGCGATCGACACGCCCGCCATAGTATCCGGCAATCGATCCGAAGATGAGACCGAGTAGCAGGGAACCTGCGACTACGCTGATTCCTACGAGCATGGAAATGCGTGCGCCGTAAATCACGCGCGAGAAGATGTCGCGCCCAAGCTCGTCCGTACCAAACCAATGCGCACGCGTCGGTCCTTCAAGGCGGGTAGCTAAATCAAGCTGCGCAGGATTGCGCTGCGCGATGATTGGTGCGAACAATGCGAAGATCACAAGCAGACAGACGAGCGTCACGCCAAAAGCAGCCAGCCGGTTGCGAAGCAGTGCGCGCATGAGAGCAAGTTCAATTTAACCACGGAGCCACGGAGTACACGGCGGCATGTGTTGCTTTGTATCAAAGAGTTGCCGTTTGTGGTCCGGGAATTGGGAATAATATATGCATCTGTATATACTGTAAGTTGGGATGAAGGCTGAATGCGCTTCGAGTGGGATCCAGCCAAGAACCGCCGCAATATCCGCAAACATGGACTCGATTTCACCGACGGAAAAGAGTTATTTCTCGGCGGCGGGCCATTTTGGGTCGCCGCAGAATTGCGAGGAATACGGCGAAGAAAGGTGGCGCGGTATTGGGGCGATCCGCGGGCGTGTAGTGGTCGCGGTATTCACAGAACCAAGGCAGGGCGTGATTCGCTTTATCTCGCTCAGAAAAGCCAATCGCGAGGAGCAAAGGTTATATGAAGAGGCAATCAAAAACGAATTGGGAACGCATTGACCGAATGCGCGACGAGGACATTGACTATTCCGAGAATCCGCGGCTGACACCAGAGTTTTTTCGGAATGCGATGCGATGGCCAGGGAAAAAGGAACTCATCTCTTTGCGTCTTGATCCAGACGTGCTCGCCTTCTTTCGAAGGCAGGGGAAGGGATACCAAACTACGATTAATTTGTTGCTCCGAAAATACATGGAGGCGCAGACGATCGAGTCCTGGCCTCGAATACCTTCCTCCAGGCACGCGCAGCCGCATCGACGCTCTGAATTGTCGCGCAAGAAGAAGTAGATCAGATTATGAACTTGCTAACTTCTTAGCCATTTGCCGTTCCTGACGAGTACCTCCTTCAAGTCTCGGAAGAGGGCTGGGTGATATCGCATTAACCCTGGTTGATTGTTGACGCTGCGGCTTCGAATGCCATCGCCGGCAATGTGTATCTTCGTGACGCCATTCGCCTGATGCTTTACCCATACCCGTACGGTCAGTTTCACTGACTTGGTTTGGTTCATTGTGATTCTCCATTCGGTTAGAGCTTAGCCCAACTCCTTGCGCTGCTGAGAATCTATCGTAGTTTCAATCACATACAGCCCGGCGGAAAAATTCGCAAGCAACCCTCTTGACATATATCGCAATCAGTCATATTGTTATCGCGATTTGTAATAAACAAGCTGAAATGAAGTTGGGCGAAAAAATTCGGTACCTGCGCGAAGTCGAAGGGAGCATTCGCGGGCTTGATCGCGAGATGACGCAGCAGGAAGTTGTGCGGGCGATCAAGAAAGAACTGGGCGCGAGCATCAGCCAGTCCTATCTTTCCCAAATTGAGAAAGGCGCGCGACCGCACCTGACGAACACGACGCGCATGCTGCTGGCGAAGTTTTTCAAGGTGCATCCCGGATACCTGGTCGATGACCCTGAGGGTTATCACACCGAGCTGATCTCGGATGTGCGCACGTTAGAAGAACGCCTCGATCTGTGGCTCATCGCAGGAGCGGAGCGGTTCCGCCGTGATCCGCAGATCAAGCACGCGCTCTTGCTGCTGGCCAAGCACGCGGACTCACACGGATGCCTGGTGTTGCTCGGGGCGATTCTGGAGACCCCTGGATTGGCGGAACGGCTCTTGCAGGTACTAAAGCCCGAAGCAGGCACAAAAGCGAACGGCGGCGCGAAAGCGGAGGAGGTCTTATGAATTGGGAGCTCTTCTATCTGATCTGTTTCATTGTGGGATTCGTCTTCAGCACGCTTTCGTTTTTGACGGGCACGCTGCACATTCATTTGCCGATCAAAGGCCATGTGCATGCTGGCGCCGGTGGATTACACGGATTCGCGTCGTTCTTTAATTCATTCACGCTGATGGCGTTTCTGACCTGGTTTGGCGGCATGGGTTATCTGCTGACTCGCTACTCCAGCCTCTGGACTGGATTGGCGCTCCTGCTGGCGACAGCGGCCGGCCTGGTCGGGGCAGGCATTGTGTTCTGGTTCTTCGCGCGCGTGCTGCTGAAGCATGACGTCGGTATCGACGCCGCTGAGTACGACATGATCGGCGTTCTTGGTCGAGTAAGCAGCTCTATCCGCACGAACGGAACGGGCGAGATCGTTTTCGAGCAGGTAGGGACGCGCCGAAGCTGCGGCGCGCGTACGGAAGACGGATCGCCGATCGCGAAAGGAACCGAAGTTGTGGTGACGCGTTACGAACGGGGAATCGCATACGTGCGCGCCTGGGACGAGATTTCCGGCGAGGCCGAGGCCAACGCCGGGGAAGCAAGCAAGTTGTAGGCGAGTTCCTTTCTGGAACTCAAGGAGAATGTTATGCCGAACTTTTCATGGCAGGTAGTGGTTGGGCTTTCAGTGCTGGGAGTGATGTTCCTCCTGGGGATGATGGCGAAGCTCTTCGTCAAGGCTGGACCGAATGAGGCGCTGATCGTGTATGGCTTCAAGGGAAAGCGGGTACGCATTGGACACGGCACAGTTGTTTTTCCATTGTTCGAGAGCTGTCGCATGCTCTCGCTCGAGCTGATGTCGTTCGATGTGGCGCCGCAGCAGGATCTTTACACGAACCAGGGCGTCGCAGTGTCGGTCGAGGCCGTAGCGCAGATCAAGGTGAAATCCGATGAGGTCTCGATTTTCACAGCGGCCGAGCAGTTCCTGACCAAGACTCCTCCGCAGCGGGAGGGGTTGATCCGGTTGGTGATGGAAGGACATCTGCGCGGCATCATCGGCCAGCTCACGGTCGAGCAGATCGTGAAGGAGCCGGAGATGGTCGCCGATCGCATGCGCTCCACCTGCTCCGACGACCTGAACAAGATGGGACTCGAAGTCGTCTCGTTCACTATTAAAGAGGTTCGCGACAAGAACGAGTACATCGCCAACATGGGGCGTCCGGATGTCGCACGCATTAAGCGCGACGCGGACGTTGCTGCTGCCGAGGCTGAGCGTGATACCGCAATCAAGCGCGCCGAAGCTCAGCGGGCCGCTGCTATCGCGAAAGCTCAGGCGGATCAGGAGCGAGTGCTGGCGGAAACACTCTCCCAGGCGAAGCAGGCTGAGGCGCAACGCGATCTCGATATCAAGAAGGCTGCCTATGCCGAGATGATCAAGAAGCAGCAGGCGCAAGCGGACAAGGCTTACGAGATCCAGGCCAATATTCAGCAGCAGGCGGTCATCGCCGAAGCTGTGAAGGTACAGCAGGTCGAGAAAGAGCAGCAGATCAAGGTGCAGGAAGCGGAAATTCTGCGCCACGAGAAAGAGCTGATCGCGACCGTGCTGAAAGAGGCGGAGATCGAGCGTCAGCGCATTCAAACTCTGGCCGACGCCGAACGTCAGCGTCAGATGGTCGAAGCCGAAGGTCGTGCAGCCGCGACTCGCGCGCAAGGCGAAGCCGAAGCCGAGATCATCTTTAAAAAAGGCGAAGCCGAGGCTAAGGCGATGAACGTGAAAGCCGAGGCCTATCAGGAATGGAACCAGGCGGCCGTGGTGGACAAGCTCATCACCGGTCTTCCCGAAGTGGTACGCGCGATGGCGACGCCGCTGGCGAACGTGGACAAGATCACGATCGTCTCTACCGGCAACGATGGCGCAGCGGGCGCGAGCAAGATCACGGGCGACATGACGAAGATCGCCGCTCAGGTCCCCGCACTGTTCGAGGCGCTGTCGGGCATGAGCATGAACGAACTGCTTGGCCGCGTGAAGCAGTTGAAGAACGGCGATGCCGATGGCGATGCCACGAAGAAGAAATCGGCAGGCGCGGCCTCAGGCCAGGCGCATTAGATCGGGAATGGAAGGGATCGGGTAATTGGGAAATTTGGTGATCGGGTAATTGAACAAGCTTCGAACCAATTTCGAAATTACCCGATTACACAATTACTAAATCATAGGAACTCGGTTTCGAGAAAGGACTCTCTATGAACACCTGGAAGGGAGCATTCGTCGCGGTTCTGTTGAGCGGAGTCGTCATCGGGCTGCTGAATGGCCATCTCGCGATCTGGACCGCGATTGGCGCGGCTCTGGGCGCGGTGATGGCCGGACGCGAGCGCAGGCGTGCCGCCGGCTGAATGATCTCCCCAATTCCGAGTTGCCGGAATTATTCGACCAAAGAGATTGCAGGACAACGAAAGGAGTTTGAGTCATGGCACTACTAGAAAGAGTTTCGACGTTAATCCGGGCCAACATCAATGACCTGGTGGACAAAGCAGAAGATCCCGAGAAGATGATCAAGCAGGTCATCCTCGACATGCAGAACCAGCTTCTGCAGGTGAAGACGCAAGTAGCGATCGCGATTGCCGATCAGCATCTCCTGGAGAAAAAGCAAAAAGAAAACCAGGAGAAGAGTGCGGAGTGGCAGCGGAAAGCGGAACTCGCAGTTTCCAAGAAGCAGGACGATCTTGCGCGTGCGGCATTGGAACGATCGCTGGCATGCAAGCAGAATGCAGCGAACTTCGAGCAGCAGGTCGCCGATCAGAAGATCGAGGTCGAGAACTTGAAGAACGCGCTGCGTCGTCTGGAGCAGAAGCTCGAAGAGGCGCAGGCGAAGTCCGACATGCTGGTTGCGCAGGCACGGCGTACGCGCATAGTGGGAAAAGCCCGGACAGCGCAATCGGCAGCTAACGACGGCAAGCACGTCGATACCTTCGATCGGATGAAGCAGAAAATCGCGCGCGGCGAGGCGATCAACCATGCGCATCGCGAGCTGACCGGCGATTCGCTGGAAGATCGCTTCGCGACGCTGGAGCGAGAGGAAGAGATCGAGCGCCTGTTGGCCGAAATCAAGAACCGCAGCGCCTCGGCATGAACAAGGCTGCCGGCTTTCGGCTACCGGTCTCAGGCTGGTCTGTACTGCAGCTTATTGCGCCAAATATTGTCATTCCCGCGCAGCCGCGATGCGCTTGACGATATCGAGTGTTTGTTTCGTTGCGCGGGTCTGCTGTTTCTATCTGCTGTTACGCGAACAGCAGATCCCTGAGCCGCATTGACTTTCGGGGTACGTTGACTACTGCGGCGGCCCAAGAATGACAGTATGTACGCTTGGGAACATATTGGAGGGTTTAATGCAAGAATCAAACTCGTCCTGGCTCGAAAAGCTTCTTATCGTTCTCCCCTGGGCGTCGATTCCCGTTCTGGCTCTCCACTTTTCTGCAGTTCGGAATGACTTGCCGGCGAGGATCGCGGTTCACTTCGATGTCAACGGCAGGCCGAACGGCTGGCAATCACCGGAGATGTTTCTCGCCTTCTCCACCTTCTTTCTTCTTCTCGCAGTCGCAGTCATGAGCTTTGTGTTGCTTCGCTCGTTTCGCCTGCGATCGCTCACGGTTGTCGTCACTCTCATTCACTACTTCACTATCGGAGTGCTGTTTGTAGTGTGCTGGCAGGTGCTGGATCATGCGGCCTTCGGGCGGCCCATGTCGGACATATGGCCGATGCCCGGATTGCTTCCCCTTTTGGCACTGGCGTTTGCTTTCCTGGCTCTGGCGCAGATGCCGCGCCGTACGATGCAGCCATCTTCGACGGGAGTCCTGATCGCCGAGGAGCAGCATAAATCGCCGGCGCAGCTCCTGTGGATCCTGCCCGGCGTGGCCGTTGGCCTGTGGATCGCATCCAGCGTTCCCGGGGCAGGCAGAGTAATAGGTATTGCATTGATTGCCATTATGGCGTGGGTTGGAATTGCCGTGCTCGACGGCTTCAAATACATCGTGCGCAGTGACGGCATCCAGGTGAAAGGATTTCTTCTGCCTCTGCGCTTCATTCCGCGCTCCAGCATTCATTCCTATCGCACCGAGCCGTGGACCGGGCTCGGCTACGGCATACGTTTAACATCGACCGGCACCGCATACATTTGGGGCGGCAAGAACGTGGTGAACATCGCGACCGACCATGGGAATGTCATGCTCGGGCACGACAGTCCTGAACGCCTGATCGGCGACCTTGATCGCATGATGAAGGCCGGCTCATAACAAGCGGAAGCTGCAGGAAATTTGCCGTCGTCCTCATGCCACGGTTTATAAGTGTTCGAATGACGCGAGTTTTTATTGTTCTTGTTCTTTCCTTGTGCTCGCTCGCTACTGGCCAGGAGATCACCAGCACGACCGAAATGGAACGGCGGATCTTCGAGTGGACGAACCAGGAGCGCGCGAAGGTAAACGCTCCTCCGCTCACTTGGGACAACCGGCTGGCCATCGCTGCGCGTTTGCACTCCGAGGAGATGGCGAAACAGAAGAACCTGACCCATCAGCTCCCTGGCGAAGCGAAGTTCACCGATCGGCTGTCGCTCCAAGGCGCTCGCTTCAGCGCAGCAGCCGAGAACGTTGGATTCGGCGAGGACGCGGAAACCCTACAATCCGGCTGGATGCACTCGCCCGGACATCGCACTAATTTGCTCAATCCGAAATACACGCAGATGGGAGTCGGCATTGTGCGTTCCGGTGATCAGTTGTGGGCGACGGAAGATTTCGCCACCGGCATTCCTCGGCTTTCGTCAGAAGACTTTGAGCAGGCAGTCGAAAAGCAGATTGCATCCTTGCGTAGGAAACAGGGTCTGCCGCAGATGGAGGCGATCGCCTCTGCTCAGCTACGCAGGATCGCCTGCTCGGGTGACAGCTCCGGTGGCGCTGCAATGGCGGCACTCCCGCGCCGCAATATGCAGGCTTACAGCTTTAATTTCACTGCTCCGAACCCGACCGATCTTCCCGCCATTCTCACCAAACGGGTCCTCGAAATGCCAAGCGGAGGATACTCGATCGGCGCGTGTCTCTCGCAGGCCGGCAACGACGGAATGAGCACCTACCGGGTTTTGATCGCGCTTTATCGATAGACGCATCCGCACGCGATCTGCATCATCTATATTTGTTTGCAATTATCGACAATGAGTCCAGAGAGCGGGGAAACATTTGACGTTCTGGTGATCGGCGCGGGCCCCACGGGAATGGCTTGCGCGATCGAAGCGCAGCGCGTGGGATTGCGAGCCGTGCTGGTGGACAAAGGCTGCCTGGTGAACTCGCTGTTTCACTATCCGGCAAACATGACGTTCTTTACCACGCCTGAGCTTCTCGAAATTGGAGATATTCCGTTCAGCAGTCCAAATCAGAAGCCGAATCGCAGCGAGGCGCTGGAGTATTACCGCAAAGTTGCAGACCACTATGCGCTCGATGTGCGCCAGTACGAGCGAGTTGAACACGTGGAGGGAAGCGACGGCAATTTCCGCGTGCACACACGCGATCGCTTCGAGGTTGCTCACGTACACTCTGCGCAAAAACTCGTGCTCGCGACTGGCTACTACGATCTTCCCAACTACATGAATATTCCCGGCGAGGACCTGCCCAAAGTCGCGCACTACTATCACGAGCCGCATCCGTACTACGACACCGATGTGCTGGTAATCGGCGGGAAGAATTCAGCCGCAATTGCGGCGCTGGAGCTGTGGCGGCATGGCGCGCGAGTCACGCTCGTGCATCGCGGTCCTGCGATGCACAAGAACGTGAAGTACTGGATTCTGCCGGATATCGAGAATCGGATTCGCAATGGCGAGGTGAAAGCGCACTTCAACACGACGGTTCGCGAGGTTCGCGAGCGAAGCGTCGTTCTGGAAAGTGAAGGGCGGAGTTTCGAAATCGCCAATGACTTTGTCTTTGCGCTGACGGGCTACCATCCCGACTACGATTTCCTACGGTCAATCGGAATTCAGATCGCCGGGGGCGATTGCCGTCCCTACTGCAACACGGAAACGTTGGAATCAAATGTTGCAGGAATCTATCTGGCAGGAGTGATCGTCGCAGGAGCTCGGACGAGCGAGATCTTCATCGAGAATGGACGTTTTCACGGACGCCAGATTGCGGCAGATATCGCGCGCAAGTTGGCGCCAGAAGCGGTGCGCGGATAGTCATCCCTCCGGCGCGAGATAACGCAATCCGGCACCTGCGAGTTCCTCTTCTCTCATCTCAATTTCGGGAAAAGCGACGTGGCCCTCGTGCAGGACGCGATCGAAGGCACGGTCGAGTTCGCCGGGAGGTACATCCAGGGACAGCTTGTCGTAGAGAAGCTCGTGGAGATCTTCTTTGTTCATGCTTGCCGTGAATGATTCTCCAGCTAAGTCTTCGTAGCGGATCTGATACATCTCTCCATCCGGGCCGCCGACAGCTTTTCTGATATCCAATGTCCCGTGCATCTGGCTACCTCTGGATGCTTGTGATTGCGCTTCTTGCAGTTTGGTTTTCCGGTTCCCAAGTGGAAGCTGGCTTCGGGGAGCGCCCTTCAGGTTAGCTACTCTCACTCGCTGCCAACCTGCGGCCTGCGCTGCTCGTCTCATTTAGCGTCTCTCCGCCTCACCCTTGATTGGGATGTGAACGTAAGTTGCACTCCCGAGTGCGTGGAGGACGCCAGATTTGCAATTGGGGGAAGCTTCCATGAAAACACGTTTAGCAGTCGTGCTGATTGCTGTAGGCGCGTTTGTTTGCGCGCCGGTTTTGCGTGCGCAGGATCACGGAGAAATTGGCGTGTACGGCGAATTGTTCCGCGCCTCTGCCAGCAGCCTGAATCTCTACGGCGTAGGTGGCCGGGTCGGCCTGAATGTACATCCCAACGTCGCGCTCGAGGCGGAGGGCTCATACGATTTCTCGCAGAGCAACACGACGAGCTTGAGCGGCATAAATAGCAACACCACCACCTTCCGTTCCGATTTGCGTGCGACTCATTTCGCTTTCGGACCGAAGTTCCAGTTGGGCACGAACTCGCCTGTACGCGCGTTTCTCTTTGCGAAGGGCGGTTTCGTACGTTTCGGGGTAACTCCTGGAGCGGTTACCTTCGGCAACTTTCCGACGAGTCTTCAGAATACTGACCTGAACGGCGTTTTCTATCCGGGTGGTGGACTGGAATTTTTTCTCGGCCCACTTGGTCTCCGCGTTGATGCCGGCGACGAGATCTATTTTGATCGCGGCGCACAGCACGACCTGAAGATCTCTTTTGGTCCGACGATTCGCTTCTGACAAGCAGGCGAGGGATGTAGCAACGTGCTGCATCCCTGGTCCGGCAAGAGGGAGCGTTATCAGAATGGTTAATGGCTTTGCGATTATCGGTGGAGTGAGATAGGCGCTGCGGTTCGCCTGCAAAGGCGCGAGTGAACCGCATGCCAGGAGATGACGATCTCGTAAAAAGTTTTTTCTAAGCTGCTGCAACATCTGAACAGAGTGTCTCATCTGTAAACACGTAAGCCGCTTCAGAATTTTAGGCGGATGGGCCCTATGAAGGTTTGTCTAGTTACCGCGTTTCCCCCAAGCACAGAGAGACTCAACGAGTACGGTTTCCATTTAGCCAAAGAACTTAAGAAGCACGATCTGATCAGTCTCACGATTCTGGCCGACCAGATGAGTGAGCCCGCTCAGGAGCTTCCAGACTTCGACGTCGATCGTTGCTGGAAATTCAATTCCGCGAGCACTCCGCTGGCGCTTTTGCGCGCTGTGCGAAGGCACAAACCAGATGTGGTTTGGTTCAATTTGGTTTTCTCCAGTTTCGGGGATAAACCAATTCCGGCGTTTCTCGGCATCTGCACCGCATTCTTGCTTCGTTTGTTCGGTTTTTACACGCACATAACTCTTCATCATGTAATTGAGGCGCTCGATCTCTCGAAGGGCACACGCTTTCCGCGTTTATATCGGTTCTGCGGAGCGATCGCGACCAAACTGATCCTGTTTTCCGGATCGGTGACTGTGTTGCTGCCTTCGTACCGCAAGCTGCTGCTGGAAAATTACGGTGGCGAGTACGTCCATCTGCGAAAGCACGGAATCTTCTCTGCCGCGCCAAAGTTTCCTGACATCAGCAAGCGAGGCAATCCAGAGCATCGCATTTTGGCTTTTGGAAAGTGGGGAACATACAAGCGGCCGGAGATCCTCATTGAAGCGTTTGCTCAGATCGCCGATCGTTTCCCGAATGCCAAGTTGGTAATTGCGGGATCCAATCATCCAATGTGCCCCGGATACGTCGAGTCACTCCGCGAGCGTTGGAAGGATTGCTCGCGCATCGAGTTCCAGGGCTACGTGCCGGAAGACGAAATTGGCAACCTGTTCTCGTCGGCCACAGTTCTCGTTCTTCCTTATACCTCCGCCGGCGGTCCGAGCGGCGTGGCACATCAGGCCTGTGAGTTTGCTGTACCAATCATCGGCTCAGACATCCCCGATTTCCGCGACATGGCTCAGACCGAAGAGCTTGCCATGTTGTTTTACGAGAACGGTAATACCGACAGCCTGGCTAAGGTCCTGGCTGATCTACTCGAGAATCCGACTCTGCAGCAGGAGATGGCGGAGCAGAACTTCTCGGTAGCGGTGCGCATGACGATGGAGAAAGTTGTGGATCAATATCTCCAGTCATTCGCGAAGTACATTGCATTGAAGCGGCGAACCAAAGCCTCGAAAGGGAAACCGGTCCAGACGATCGAGGTCTGGCCGTCTCGATTTCACCGGGCGACAGAAGCGATGGACACACTGACCCCAAGGTGAAATATGTATTCGCTCACTATCGTCATTCCGGCTTATAACGAAGAGTGCCGGCTCGATGCCACTCTCGACAAGATTGCTGCATTCATCAAACAGGAAGAGTGGAACGCTGAAATTATCGTCGTCGATGACGGCTCAACAGACGGAACTGCGCGCCTGGTGACGCGCCACATGCAGCAGCTTCCATATCTGCGCCTGCTGCAGAATCACATCAATCGCGGCAAAGGCTTCAGCCTGCGTCGCGGAGTCGAAGCCGCGCTTGGCGAAATCCTTCTGCTTTGCGATGCCGATCTGTCCGTCCCAATTCAGGAATCGCGCAAGCTGCTGGCCGCCATTCGCGACGGCGCCGACATTGCCATCGGCTCGCGCGGAGCAGTAGCCGGCGGAGAACGCGTCGCAGCGCCCTGGTACCGCCGCATCTGCAGCGCCGGATTCCAGATGGTCGTCCGTTCCGTTCTGGGCCTGCGCTTCGAAGACACGCAGTGCGGCTTCAAAGCTCTCAAGCGTCGGGCCGCGCGCCTGATCTTCTCGCGTCAACGTATCGAGCGCTGGGGATTTGATCCCGAGGTACTCATGCTGGCCGACCGCTTCTGCTTCGTGGTGAAGGAAGTTGGCGTGGAAGCAGTTCACGACGATCGCAGCCGCCTCAACATTATGAGCGCGTCGTTCCAGATGCTGTGTGAAGTGCTGAAAGTCCGCTATCACCTGCTGTTCGGCCTGTACAACCATCCAACGCCTAGTTACCAGGCTGTCCCATCGGCCTCCTCGGCATCGGTGGCGGGCGCAGACACATTTGGAGCGGCATCAGCCAGCACGAATTGATTTTCTTGAAATGGAGGCTCCCTTAAACGGGAGCCTTCCGTTATTTCTGCAGCTTTTCTCCTTCTCCAAAACCCCGCTTCCAGGAACACGGGCTATTCTCGCGGCGGTTAGGCTTTCTGCGTCGAATCCTGTCGCCGTGGTATTCAACTTCTCATGCCCCGGAACCAGGCCTACACTTGAGGTGTCAAAAGCACCTATCGGCCAATAGGCCTGAGCCCCTGATTTGTGTCCCTCCTAAACATTCCGCGCAGCGCGAACAGGAGAGAGACGCGTGCCGTGAACTCCGCTTCCGAGGCTCCATTTTCGGTCCGCTCACGGCATGCGCTTGCTTACTCCGTTGTTGCCGGCTTAGTCACTGCTTTTGCTGCGTGCCCGTCTCGCTACGTCGTTCTCAGGACTTGGATCACTCCTCCATCCATTCAACAGCTTCGATGGATGCCGCCGATCATTGTCGCTGTCGAATACGTCGTAATCGTCGTAGTCGCAGCAATCTCGGGCGCCGTCGCAGGCTATGGCCCGAGCGTACGTTTTGCAGACCGGTTAACACGTCGCAATCTCTTTCTGTTCACCACGATTTCACTGTGGACCGCACCATTAATGATTCTGCTGCTCGATGGCTCGGCATGGACTGGCCTAATCGCGGCAGGCATGGTGCTCGCTGGAGTCTCAGCACTAAGGACTGCAAGAAGTGAGGAGGCATCGCCTGAGATTGCCGCAGAACAGGCGCAGCGATCATTCGGCAACTTCTCCCAACTGGAATATCTGAGCCGATTCTCTAAAGGGCTTGCACTGGCCATCCTCGCATCGGCGGCGCTGCAGGCTGCCGGAGTGGCCAATTGGATCGCTGACCGTGAAATTGCCTTCTTGCTCTTCATAACCGGGGCTGCAGTTTTAGCAACACAGCTTCCAAGGGAACTTGCTTTGATGTCGGCACATCGAGTGCCTTCCCGGAATGGGACGCGGCTGGCTCTGAGTGCCGGTTGCGCAACCGCGATGGTGTTAGTAGGTCTGCTGCCCTTCATCGCATCTTCGCAGGGAGATGCTTCCTTGGCAGCGCTGCTGCGAAGCCTCTTTGCGCGCAAAGCCGGCGGAGCAATCGTGCGCAGTCACCCTCTCCGCCTGCAGCAGACGCCGATCCGCAGCGACGGCTACATTGGAGTGATTCTCACTCCGAAACGGCTGCCGCAAGCGACGCCGAAGAAGCTCCCTGAGCTTGTGCTGAATACAAAGACTCCGGGCCTGAAAAATCCACTGCACATCCCTTTTACCGGTTCCTATTGGTTCTTTCAGGACCCATTCATTCGCCCGCCGTTCAATTCGATCACGGCGGAAGGCGATCCAGCGAACGTAGGGATACGCTCCTCGAATCGAAAGCCTCTTCAGATGGAGGCGGTGCAGACGCTGGATGAACCCATCGAAACTCGCGATCTCGAAAAGATAGAACTCACAATGCTCGATGCTGATCGCGATCCGGACACTGTGTCCGTTGAACTCGTGCTGGCCGACACCCACACGTGGGGACTTCCGATGCTATCGCTTGGCGTGGAGCGATTGGAGCAGCCTTCTGCTCTGGGGAACATAATGCCTTCCCATTCTGAAACTGACGCTTTCCAAATGCCGCCGCACTCGCATCTCGAGCGCTTCAACCAAATCCGCCTCATCTTCCGCCTCGATCCCTCGCGGAACAGGCAGGCGGCCGCGATCGCGATCGAGAGCTTTGTCCTGGTGCCGCGCGGACTGTAGCTGCAGTTCACCGCAGAGGACACAGAGGAGCACAGGGGGAGAACTGAAGAATTCTTCTCCTCTGTGCGTTTCCGTGTCCTCTGTGGTGAAGTGTTTCGTCTCCTCACGCCTGTTCGAAGCGTCGCTTAGCTAGAACGAGCCGAATCTCATCGAACGTAATCTCCGGCGGCAAGGCATCTTTGATAGGACGCAATCGTTCGCTGCCGACGGCTGCGCATGCCGCCTCGATGGCATCGACCTTGTCACTCCCGACCCACTGAGGCTGGAAATTCAGCTCTCCGCTTTCCACCATATCGGCGACCAGCGCCACAACGCTTCCGAGCTGGCGTCCACGAATCTCGGCGACTTCCTGCAACGTCCGCCCCTGCGCAAGCAGCCGTTTCGTTTCCTCTGCCGGTTGCGAGGTCTTCCTGGATGCTGCATTTCCGTTCGCACGCGCTCCAGCGCGAAATTCCTGCATTGCCTTAAGAATCTGCGTCCCGTAGGACGCGATCTTTCGCTCTCCCATTCCGGGAACGCGTTTTAACTCAATCAGGTTCGCGGGCTGCATGCGACAGAGCGCATCGAGGGTGCTGTCGTGCATCACCACAAATGCTGCGAGCCCTTGCTCGCGTGAGACTCGTTTTCGCCATTCGCGAAGATATTCTTTGAGTTCATGATCGAGATCGGAAAGCGGCGGTTCGGGTGTTGGAGCCGCTTGCGGCATGCCGTTCCCGAGAGCCGAGAACGCCGCGCTGCGCTTCCGCCTGCGCGTTGGCTGCTCGACCCGCACGACGAGCCAGTCCGGCTGCGAGCCGCATACATCGCAGGCGTTGCAGGTGGTCCACTTCGGCGTCTCTCCAAAATGGGAACAGACCTGCAGGTGCCGGCACACTCTGCTCTCGACGAATCGTCTGACCTGGTGGTACCGCTGCCAGGACCGCTCTTTCTCAGCCGGGTCAGTAATCTGGTCGATAAAGTACGTCAACAGCCCAATATCGCGCTTTCGCCACAGCAGCAGACAATCCGCCGGCTCGCCATCGCGTCCAGCGCGCCCGGCTTCCTGGTAGTACTGCTCGATGGATTTCGGCAGTGACAGATGAATCACTGCGCGAACTGCAGCTTTGTTGATGCCCAGTCCAAAAGCGATTGTTCCCACAATGACTCGCACTTCGTCGGAGGTCCAGCGCTCCTGATTCTCGCGGCGAGTTTCGGCGTCCATCTGTCCGTGGTAGGCGATCGCAGGGATACCGTGCGCTTCGAGGAAGTCCACCGTCTCTTCTACTCGCCTGATGGTCGGCGCATACACAATTACGTTGGTACCCTGATATGTACTGATCGCGCGCAGAAGCAGATCCGGCTGCGCCCATGAGTCACATTCTTTGACAATGTAGCGCAGGTTTCGACGATGAAAGCTGGCTATGTACTTATCCGGATTCCGCAGCCGAAGTTGATGGATGATGTCGTGCCGCACCTGCCGCGTTGCGCTGGCAGTGAACGCCGCAATGGGGCAATCGGGGAAGTGCTGACGCAGAGCACTAAGCTGGCGGTACTCCGGACGAAACTCATGTCCCCACTCGGAGATGCAGTGCGCTTCGTCAATGGCAAAGTAGGAAACCGGAACCTGCTTGAGCCAATCGATCGTGTCTCTGCGCGCGAGGCGCTCCGGCGAGAGATAAAGGAGACGGAACTCGCCTCGAACCGCTTTGATTGTGATCTCCGATTGATCGCCTGCACTCATCGCACTATTGAGCACGCTCGCAGGAATCCCCATTTGCGTCAGTTGCGCAAGCTGGTCCTGCATCAGAGCGATGAGCGGAGAGATCACGATCACGGTGCGGCTTTCCAGCATCGCCGCCGGCAACTGATAGCAGAGCGACTTGCCTCCGCCGGTGGGCATCACGACGCAAGTGTCGCGGCCGCCAAGCAGACTGTTGACGATGCGCTCTTGCAGCGGCCGAAAGGAATCGTAGCCCCAATAGCGTTTGAGCGCCGCAAGCGCATTCTGATCGGAATTCATGGGCCGACGTTGGCGCGACTGCATGACGAAAACGGCCGCGAGTCGCAGCCTATTCTAACCGCAGGCTTGCCTCTCCTATGCTCTCTGAGTCGCGTGCGACAATGTTTTCAAATGAGTCTCTCATCCGACGTAAATCTCTGGCCTTCTGCTGAGCACGCCCTTGAATATCTGCGCCGCGCGGATACGATTCCGCATCGCGTGGAAGGGGAAGCTACGCTGTTGGAATTTGTGCCCGAGAATGCGGCACGCATTCTCGATTTGGGAAGCGGAGGCGGGAGATTGCTTGGCATTGTGAGGGCTGCCAGGCCAAACGCGCAATTCGTCGCCCTGGATTTCTCCCCAACGATGTTGGATGCCTTACGCAATCGCTTTCGATCTGCCTCGGAAGTGAGTGTGGTTGCCCACGATCTCGCACATCCTCTACCCGAAATGGGAAACTTTGATTGCGTCGTCTCCAGCTTCGCCATCCATCACCTGCCGCACGAGCGTAAGCGAAGCCTGTATCGCGAGATCTTCGAAGTACTCGCTCCCGGAGGAGTGTTCTGCAATCTCGAGCACGTCGCATCGCCCACAGTTGCTCTTCACCGCGAATTCCTGTGCTCAATCGACACACCTCCCGAGCAGGAGGATCCTTCGAACAAACTGCTCGACGTTGAAACTCAGCTTAAGTGGCTCCGAGAAATCGGATTCATCGACGTAGATTGCCACTGGAAGTGGCGTGAGCTAGCGCTGCTCGCGGGCAGAAGCAAAGATCGCCCAGCAGTAGGCCGCGAGTACATTCCACATCTGCATGCAAAGTTGGTCAGCGAAGCGCAGCCGTCAAATACGCTACTGACCCAAGCGGGGCGGTTCAATTAAAACCCTCTAGCCACCAACTCCTCAACAGTCCAACGTTTCTGCGCCGCTGTGCGCTGCTTCTCTGCATACCGTGCCAGCACATCGACCTCGATATTCACCGGCTCGCCTGGCGAGAGTGCATGCAGATTGGTCGCCGCATAAGTGTGGGGAATAATCGCAATCGTGACACGCTTGTCGGAGTCTTTGGCAACAGTAAGGCTGATCCCCTCGACCGTGATCGAACCTTTCTCGACGATGTAGCGAGTGAGTGATTCTGGAACCTCGATCTCCAGCCAGCGATCTCCGCTTCCGTCGCTGGTGGGGCGGAGCGAGATCAGCGTACCGGTCCCGTCCACGTGGCCTTGAACGATGTGCCCGCCGAGCGGCGTTCCGGCAGGAGTCGGCAGTTCCAAATTGACAAGGCGTCCGGCTGCGAGGCGGGAAAGGGAAGTACGTGCGATCGTCTCTTGAGCCAAGTCAGCTTCAAAAGAATCTTCGGTAGGTTTAAGCGCGGTAAGGCATACGCCGCTGACGGCGATGCTGTCGCCTTCCTTCAGCTTGGAGGCGATCCCCGGAGCAGAGATGCGGATGCGAGTAGTGCCACCAGTTCTATCCAGCGATTCGATCTTTCCTGTCTGTTGAATTAAGCCTGTGAACATAGCTCAAGAAACCCGGACCGACGCGCGCCCTCGCGCGGCTTTTGGATTGTCGTGGGCCCAACCATAACGGATATATAGCCCGTCATTGTTGTAATCCCACCAAAGACCCGGTCGAGGGCGGCCGTCGGTGCGTCGGTCCTTTCTCACGTCTTGTACGGATCCTTGATGTACCCTTCCACCGCAAAATCCTCGCCGAAGCGATGGAGCGAAATCGAATGCACGCGCGCGGCTTCGCTTATGCGTGGAAATCCCGGACCGCTGGCGAATGGTACTGCTCCTGTGCCGGCCAGAATCTTTGGCGCGTAGAACAAAAATACCTTGTCCACTACATCCGCCGCGAGCGCTGTCCAATTCACCAGCGCGCCGCCTTCGATGATCAGGCTTGTGATCTCCATTTCACCGAGCTTCTGAATCACCGCCGCAATATCCGGACGACCATCCAGAGCGCCGAGTCTCACTTGCTCCACACGAATTCCGCGATCTTCGAGTTCGCGGCGTTTCTTCTCTTCGGCGAAGGAGCAGAAGACGATTAAGTCGTCCTTTACTGTTTTTACCAGCCGCGAGTCCAATGGCAGTCGCAGCTTGGAATCGCTCACAACGCGCAGAAGAGGACGTCGCCTTGGCAGTCCCGTGCGATCGGTGAGCAAGGGATTATCGGCGATCACGGTGTTTACGCCGACAAGAATCGCGTCAGCCGCGTGGCGCAGTTCCTGCACATGCGCGCGCGCTTCTGCGCTGGTGATCCAGCCTCCGGCAGCATCACCCAGGCCCACCTCGCCGCTCGGCGGGGTGAACGGGGGAGCGATCTTCCCATCGAGTGTCATGCCGGCTTTCAGCGTGACCAGCGGCGTCTTGTGCACGATGTACTTGGCGAATGACTCGTTCAGCTTGCGCGCTTCGGCGTCGAGCAGTCCAACATGCACCTCGACTCCGGCAGCCCGGAGCCGCTCAACCCCCTTTCCGGAAACTGCGGGATTAGGATCCTGCATGGCGGCATACACGCGCGTTATGCCGGCTCGAATTACTGCGTCTGAGCATGGCCCAGTGCGTCCGGTATGCGAGCAGGGTTCGAGGTTGAGATACAGCGTTGCGCCACGCGCACGCTCGCCAGCTTGCTCGATAGCGAGCACTTCAGCGTGCTTGACGCCTTCGTAAGTGTGAAATCCTTCTCCGACGACCTCGCCTGCGGGGTTAACTATCACTGCGCCAACGTAGGGATTGGGCGAGGCCAGCGCAATGCCTTGGCGCGCTAGTTCCATTGCGCGGCGCATGAACTGTTCGTGATCGTGCGCTGGCATGAGTTAAGCAAAAAGGGAATCGACAAACGACTGCGAGTCGAAGGGGAGTAGGTCCCCCGCTTTTTCACCGACTCCTACATAACGGACAGGTAACCCAAGCTCTCGTGAGATGGCAACGACTACACCGCCCTTGGCCGTGCCATCAAGCTTAGTAAGTACGATTCCAGTCACGCCTGCTGACTGCGTGAACTGGCGCGCTTGCTGGAGGCCGTTCTGTCCAGTGGTAGCGTCCATCACCAGCAGAGTTTCGTGAGGCGCATCGGGAATCACTTTCTTTGCCGTACGGCGCATCTTTTCGAGTTCAGCCATCAGATTCTGCTTTGTGTGCAGCCGCCCGGCGGTATCGACAATTACGTAGTCCGTGCCGCGAGCTTTAGCCGCGCTGAGTCCGTCGAATAAGACCGCCGACGGATCCCCTCCCGGTTTTGTCTTGATGACCTCAACTCCCGTGCGGCTCCCCCACACCTCGAGCTGCTCGATGGCGGCGGCCCGGAATGTATCGGCTGCGCACATCAACACCGTTTTTCCCTGGCTGCGGAAGAGGTTGGCGAGCTTGCCGATGGTGGTAGTCTTGCCCGTCCCATTCACACCAACGATCAGTAAAACTTCCGGCCCATCAACCTGACGCGCTGGAATATTCGAGGAATGGTTGAGGATATTCGCGATCTGTTCTTTCAACAAACGCTTCAACTCTTCCACGTTGCCGATCTGCTTGTGCGTTGCGCGCTCACGCAGGCCATCGAGGATCTCGGTTGTAGTGGTGGTGCCGAGATCGGCGGCAATGAGCGTCGCCTCCAGGTCGTCCAGAGTGTTGGCGTCGATTTCTTTGTTAAACGCGACGATCTCTTCAATTCGCTCGCTGAGGTTCTCGCGCGTGCGCGAGACCGCCTCCTTCATGCGATCGAGAAAGCCTGGCTTTTTGTTTTTTTCCTCGTCGAGGCTGCCGAACAGAGTCTGAATCATGAAGAATGCCGGAAAAAGTCGATTATACGTAAGCGAAACACGGAGCCGGTGGTGGCGCTTACGATCATCAGTGGTCGTGTAATCTTTGTTGGAACCTTACGGGACTCTAAAAGGAAAAAAGAACCATTTCACTCAGGAAGGCCAGCGTTCGTAGCGCGACGGGGAGGAGAACACAAAGTGTCCGCAAGCCAAAACGCGATCTCAAGCAAGAACGAGCACCAAAGATTTTAGGTTGGGGGACTAGTAGATCTCGTGCCACCGCCGCGACGGAAGCACTGCTCCAATTCCGGCGCCCAGGAGGCCAAATACCGGCGTGAGAATCGCCTTACCTTTATTCCCAGTGCATACGATAGAAGTTCTGGAACAATCGGCGTCGATCGCTGCTCCTACAGCGAGTCCTGCGCCAGCCCCGATTGCTGCACCGATGAGCGCATGTCGGCGACGACGGCTCTGACCGGCCACGGATATGTGCTTCACGTTCTCGCGCTGGAATGTTCCGGAGTTGAGAACGAGAGAGCTGTTGCTTGTCGCTTGCAACTGGCCTTGATGTGACCGCCCATCTTCAGTCACAACTCGCAGGGTTTCGCCCGCAGACAAACTTTGAACGGCATTCCAGCGGGCATCCTGCGCAGACGTTGCAGAGGCCAAGAGAGCCAACATCGATAGCAAAGCTGTCGGCCTGAAGACCATTCGACCTCTCGTTCTTGCCTCGGAGGCAGGGTTTTTTTCGCGCGAGTATAGCCTAGTCTGCGCTGGTCTGAGAAGGGCTGTGCCGCCATAGGTCGAGATTGTTGTTATTCAGATGCGAGTCTTCACAGCGTATTCTGATGCGATAGAGTTCAGTCGCAGATACGCGAGCCCTTAAGTTGAAATGATCCACATCGGACTTGTTGGCTTCGGCTTCGCGGGGCGGGTCTTTCATGCTCCGATCATTTCTGCTGTTCCCGGTTTGGAACTGCGCGCGATCGTGCAGAGGAGAGGTGATGACGCGGCACGATGCTATCCGAGTGCCACTCCGGTGCGTTCGGCTGAGGAGTTGCTTGCAATTCCTGAGATACAGCTCGTCGTAGTTGCTACCCCAAATACCTCGCACTACGCTTTGGCTAAGCAATGCCTGCTTGCAGGGAAGGACGTTGTAATCGATAAGCCATTCACCACGACGTATCGGGAAGCGAAAGAACTGGTCGATTTGGCTCGTCAGTGCGGGCGATTGCTGACGGTCTATCAAAATCGCAGGTTCGATGGAGACTTTCGCACTCTCTCGAAGCTGCTCGCCGAAAATCGCCTCGGGCGAATCGTGTTATTCGAGTCTCACTTCGATCGCTACCGCCTGGAATTGCGGCCCGATGCCTGGCGCGAGCGTCCCGAACCGGGAAGCGGCATCTTCTTCGATCTCGGCGTTCACTTGCTCGACCAGGCGTTGCTTCTCTTTGGCGCGCCCGAGGCGATCACTGCGGACATCCGCATCGAGCGCGAAGGATCCCGGGTCGATGACGCTTTCGACGTCCTCCTGCACTATCCGCGAATGCGGGCTCTGCTCCGCTCCAGCATGATCGCGCTCGCTCCCGACTTGCGCTTCCTTGTGCGTGGCGAGAAGGCGGCATACGTGAAGTATGGAATCGATCCCCAGGAAGACGCCCTGAAGCGCGGCGAAGTGCCAAAGGACGGTTCCTGGGGAGAAGAATCGCAGGAGTTCTGGGGAATCCTGCAGTCGGCAAGCGGGAAGGAGAGCCTGAAGACAGAACCCGGAGACTACCGCCTGTTCTACGAAAATGTCCGCGACGCCATTCTGGGAAAATCAAAGCCTGCGGTCACGCAGGACCAGATGCTGGCCGTAATGCGTGCCGTTGAACTGGCGCGCAGAAGCAGCGAAGAACGGAGGACCCTGGAGTGGTAACGGAATCGCCGGCGCTAGCCGGTGGGGCAGCCGACCATTTCGCGGCTGCGCTCGACGTGAATGGCCGTTGCATGGTTCCGTTCGCGGTTCGCCAGGTCACCAACTCCGACCTGCCGCCTACCTCCACCGGCTCTGTCCACCTGATACCCTTATCTGCCTATGCTGAAATACATCGCGTGGAAGGACGTTGAACTCGAGCAGGTGAACCCGCTGCTCGATCGACAGATCATTACTGGCGACGAGGTCATGCTCGCTCGCGTCTTGCTGAAGAAGGGCTGCATCGTGCCCGAGCACAGCCATGTCAACGAACAGGTGACCTACATCCTCGAAGGCGCGCTCAAGTTCTGGATCGACGGCAAAGAGATCACGGTGCGTGAAGGCGAGGTGCTTACCATCCCTTCGAACATGCCACACAAAGCCGAAGCCATGGAAGACACGGTGGATCTCGATATCTTCTATCCGCCGCGCCAGGACTGGCTCAACAAAACCGATGGCTACCTGCGCGGAGCCGCAAAGAAGTAAGCAGGAAGACGATGAGAGCGATCCGAGTTCAGCAGTTCGGCGGACCTGAGGTGTTGAAGATCGAGACCGTTCCCGATCTGCAACCCGGCCCTGGACAGGTTCTCGTGAAGGTTCACGCTGCCGGCGTGAATCCGTTCGAGACGTACCAGCGCACCGGCACTTATGCGATCAAACCACAGCTTCCCTATACTCCGGGCACAGACGCCGCAGGGAGTGTGATCAGCGTTGGAGCGGGAGTACAGCGCGTCCGCGCAGGGGATCGCGTGTACGTCGCAGGAAACGTGACAGGCAGCTATGCCGAGCAGCTCCTTTGTATCGAATCGCAGGCGCATCCGTTGCCAAAGAACATCTCATTTCAGCAGGGCGCAGCCATGGGTGTGCCGTATGGCACGGCTTATCGCGCGCTGTTCCAGAAAGCGCATGCGCTTCCGAATGAGGCCGTTTTGGTACACGGCGCCAGCGGAGGCGTTGGCATCGCTGCAGTCCAGTTGGCTCGTGCGCACGGTATGAAGGTGATTGGTACGGCCGGTTCCGAAGAGGGAAGAGAGTTGGCGCGGGAAAACAGCGCACATCATGTCCTCGACCACAGCAAAGGCAGCGTTGCTGAAGAAGTGAAGAGGATCACAGACGGTCGCGGCGCGAACGTCATTCTCGAAATGCTCGCCAACAAGAACCTGGCCCAGGATCTCTCCATGCTCGCCATTCGCGGGCGCATCGTCGTAATCGGCAATCGCGGAACGATTGAGATCAATCCGCGCGATGCCATGTCGCGCGACGCGATCATTTTGGGAATGACGCTGTGGAACACACCGGAAGAAGATCTCGCCAGGATTCACGCCGCTCTGGTCGCGGCACTGGAAAGCGGGGTAGCGCGGCCTGTCATCGGCAAAGAGCTTCCCCTGGCTGAAGCAGCACGGGCACATGAGGAGATCATGAAGCCAGGAAGCTACGGAAAAATTGTTCTGTTGCCTTAGTTTGGCAGGGAGAGCGTTAGTGCTTTCCCAATGGACGCAACGCGATAGTTTTGAAAAAGACGACGTCCTTATCGCTGTGGTTCTGCAATCCGAACCAGCCTTCATTTGGACGGCGGCCGCGTTCCGGCTCGAAGCTCGCTTTTTTGGGCGGCACAGGATCCCCCTCGCGATAATCCGTCACCTTCTCCCCGTTCACCACTACGATGGTGTGAGGACCGTTGAGAGTGATTTCCATGGTGTTCCATTCCGGGCCAGCCTTTCCCGGTTTCGCGAGCGGCTTCGTGAGCGAATAGAGTGTGCCGGTGATGTGGTAATCGTCTTCGTTCGACCGTTCCGGATGATTGTCGATCTGCACTTCGTATCCATAATGCACTGGCATCCATGGCTCGCGGGGCTCAATGGGAATACGGATGAAGACACCGGAATTGTCGTTCTCATCCTGCATGCGATAAACGACTCGCAAAACGCAATTGCCGATTTTGCCACGAGTCCAATAAAGCAGGCCCATGCCGCCGTGCGTGCGGATCATTCCGTTCTCAACCGTCATCTCGCCCGGACCGACATGCTTCCAGCCGGTGAGATCGTGGCCATTGAAGAGCTGCTTCCATTCGGTCTTCTGAGCGTGAAGCGACGAGAGCATCACCAATACAGCCAAAAGCGAAGCAATTTTCATCATCGATGCGTTCATGAGACTTAGGGCGCATTCCAGCGCTTGAGCACGCGGTAATCATGCTCGAATCCGAGGATACTGATTGTGCCGGTTCCCAGCATAAATAGTTGCCCGCGATCAGGCGCAAGTCCCAGCCACACCGCTGTGAGAATTCGCAAGACATGGCCATGCGCGAAAAGAGCGACGTCCCCTTTGGCGTTCAGACATTGCTCAATCACTCGCTGAACGCGCGAGCCGACATGCGCGATGGGTTCTCCGTCCATTACTCCGTCGCGCCACAACGACCATGTTGGACGCTCCTTACGAATATCCGCCGTCGTGCGGCCCTCGTACGCTCCATAGTCCCATTCTTTAAGATCGTCGGTTATGCGAGCAACGTCGGCATAGCCGGCCAGACGACAAGTTTCTCTCGCGCGCTGCATAGGACTGACCAGTACTAATCCGAACCTGCGCCCTTTGAGCTTTTCGCGCAGTTCTTCTGCCTGCTTGATTCCGCTTGGCAGCAGTGGCAGGTCGGTGCGCGATGTGTGCATCCCCTGGGCTGACCATTCCGTTTCGCCGTGACGCATCAGCCAGATCTCTTTATCGAGCGCGGTCATCAATAGAATTTACATAATCAACACACAAACGTACTCTCTGTAGCTCTCAATGGACTCTGTATATTTCGCAATTTTCGATTTCCTTGATTTTCAAATCAGGAAATCGCGAAATCAGGAAATCACGAAATCATCGTACAGGGATGCCCCGGGGAAAAACGCGGATTGCTGCCTGCCAGTTCCCAAGACTTAAGGTCCATTTAGTACTTCTGATGAAAAACTGAGCGGTTAATATCCGGCCAGAATTCTTTGAAGATGTTAAACACCCCGTCAAGGCCGACCTGTGCAAACCATTTCTGCTGGGTTTTCGTCCAAGTACGTTCGCGGCTGGGATAGTAAGTGTTCGACACCGCTGAGCCAGCGAGGTTTCCTCCAATTTCGGAGAAGTTGAAGGTTCTGCCTCCGGAATCCGTTCGCGTGACGAACAGGCGACTCACAGCGTAGCCGGATCGACGGAAGATCCCGCCGTGATCGAGCGTGTAATAGCGCGAATCCTCTCGTGACAACGAAGGCACAACGGCTTCAGTGAAATAGTTCCCGACTGCCTGATCGGCAAATGCGTGCCAGTAGTAGCGTCCATATCCGGCCGCGCCTTGATGAAATTCAGGATAGGAATGCTGGATTTGCGCCACGCCGGCGATGGCTCCGGCTAGGATGAACGACGAATAATCAAAGCTGTCCTGGGTGGCTAGAACAAATTTGTCTTTGAAGGACTGCGGAGGAAGTTGCGTATCGGCGCTCACGGAACGGTAGTTCGGGATCACGCCGAGGATTCGCTTGGTCTGGACTTTCTTCTGCGACTTCACCGAACTCGGCGAATCCGGAGCCTGACTCGGCGATTGTTCAGTTTCCCGAGGATTGCTCGTAGTCGAAGGAGACATCGGGGCCGAATTGGTCTGTGTCGATTCCGTTTCTGATTTCGGCGCTTGGGCCGATGCGACGGCGGAACATAGAACCGCAAGTAAAACGGCGAAGACTTGCGATGTCCGCGTCCGGCGATACATCTGTTGCGGAATTGTAGTAACTGCCATGACTGATCTGGTGCTGAAAAACAAGGGATTCGATAACGCGAGCTTTGGTTTCAGAAATTTGCTGTCCTCAGAGTAGGGCAGCTACGCGTCCGTCAGGGTCGGAGAACTCCAGCGGATGAAGTTCCCGCAAATCTCCTTGGCTCCTACCGAACCAGCATAGGTTGCGGGACTTCAACTCTGCTGGCGTTCAGGATCGTTTCCACAACTGCATCCTCTCCCAAAACGGTATTAATCATCATGTGATAAACGTGCCGCTCGGGCCAGTGAATATGGAAGTGCTGATGGATGAACGCGGCGCGCTCGCGGTCGGCGGTATCGATCACGCGTTCTGCGTGTGATTGCGAGGTGCAGTATTGGCGTACTCGGTTGATCTTGAATTCGCGCGGAGCATAAAGGAATACATGAAACGTGTCTTCGCGATTGGCGAGATGGTAAGGCGCTCCACGTCCGACAATTACACGCTCTCCTTCGTCTGCAGCTTTAATGAAGACCGAGCGCGTTAGATCGCACATCTTGTTGCAATCGAAATCGTCGGCGCCGAGCACTCCACGTTCAGCGCCTCCGCCCCAGAAGAGGCGGCTCACACGCGTAAAAAACGGATCAGGATGCTCATCGAGTTTTTTGACGGCCTCGACATCGACGTTTGCCATTTTGGCAATGTCGAAGATCAAGGATTTGTCGATGAGTTTCCAATTGAGACGCCGGGCGAGTTGAGCAGCGATCTCAACTCCGCCACACCCGACTTCGCGGTCGATGGTGATGTTACGAATGCCCATGGATACCTCGCTGGCTTGCTGTGCATTGTCATTCCGAACCGCGTTTTTTGCGGTGAGGAATCCCTATCGCGTGCCAAAAGCCCACAGAACCTCTTCCGGGCGGAGCCACTCGTGCCGGTAGGGACCTCACCGCCACAAATCGGCGGTCCGGAATGACAACACGAAAGCACCTCCGTGGTGACAATCCGCCTTCAATGCACCCCGCCGGGACCCGCGCCAGGCTTATTCTTTCGCATCAGGAAGGCCAGCGGCACCATCATCCCACAAACAATGGCGAAGATGAAGATCACATCGTTGTAGGCCAGCGCGGCGGCCTGCTGCTGCACCCGGCCGTAGATCATGTGATACGCCCGCTGCGATGCATCGGCCGCGCTGTAGCCTGCGCCCGTCATGGCGTGAGCTATGCCTTCAATGCGGCTCGTAAAAGCCTGGTTCGTATTAGTGAGATGCGACACCAGGTCACTCTGGTGTTTCTGAGAACGTTGCGCCAGCAGCGTCTCTACAATCGATATCCCGACGCTGCCACCCATATTGCGCGCCAGGTTCACCATGCCGGAGACCTGATTGTTCTTGTTCCGTGGTACGCCGACGTACGACAGTGTGTTGATCGGGACAAATAGGAAAGCGATCCCGGCTGCCTGGTAAATGCGAAGCCTCACAGCCTCGGCAAAGCTGATGCCGAGGTTCAGCTCTGTCATGTGAAAGAGTGCGACACAACAGGCGAGGAACCCGAGGGCGATCAGCCAGCGGGCGTCGTAATGGGTCACCAGAAATCCAACCAGCGGCATAAGCAGCATCACCGCTACGCCCCCTGGGGAGAGCGCCATTCCCGCCTGCTCGGCGGTGTATCCCAGCAGCGTCTGCAGATACTGCGGGATGAGCACGGTAGTCCCGAAAAGGGCCAGGCCGAGCATCACCATCATGATGAAAGAGATAGTGAAGTTGCGGTTCTTGAACATCCGCACATCGACGATCGGGTCCTTCTGGTAGTACTCCCAGAAAATGGCAACCACGATGGCCGAGACCGCGACGATGGCAAAGGTGAGAATGAAGTTCGACTGCAGCCAGTCCTCGTGCTCGCCTTTGTCGAGAACGACCTGCAGGCAGCCAAGGCCGACGCCGACTAGAGCTAAACCGACATAGTCGATTTTGATTCCCGCATTGCGACGCTCCGCCATTTCCGGCGGATCTTCGACTAGGCGGTTCGTCAGAAAAAGCGACAGCAGCGCAACGGGAACGTTGATGAAAAAGATCCAGCGCCAGTCGTAGTTGTCAGTGATCCAGCCGCCGAGCGTCGGGCCTATTGCCGGCGCCAGAACGACAGCCATACCGTACAGCGCGAATGCGGCGCCGCGTTTCTTAGGCTCGAAGGTATCGGCGAGAATGGCCTGCTCGCTGGGTGCGAGGCCTCCGCCTCCGACTCCTTGTAGTACACGGAAGAAGATCAACAGTGGAAGACTCGGAGCCAGTCCGCACAACAGGGAACTGGCGCCAAAAAGCGCGACGCAGGTCATGTAGAAGCGCTTGCGTCCGAGAAAGTCGGAGGCCCAGCCGCTGATGGGCAGAATTACAGCGTTCGAAACGAGATACGAGGTCAGTACCCAAGTGCTCTCGTCAGTGGTGGCTGAGAGGCTTCCGGCGATGTGTGGCAGAGCGACGTTGGCGATGGAGGTGTCGAGCACCTCCATGAACGTTGCCATGGTGACCGTGAGCGCGATCGCCCAGGGATTGTGGCGGGGACGCCACTCGTGATGAGATTGCGGCGCTTTGAACTCCCGGACTTCAGTCTTTTCGGAAAGGGTGGGCATCAATAGTTAGGGTTAAACGATCGATAAACCTTGACCATGGACGTTGTACTTGGAGATGCCATTCGCCCAATGTCATCCTGAAGCGCTTCTTTTGCGCGAAGGATCTCCCGCGATGTTTCGGATTGAAATGCAGCATGGTTGGCTCTGACCAACAACGCCCGAGGTTTGTGGTGAAGAGCCTGCAAAGCGCGTTTCTGTTGAGACATTCCGGGAGATGCTTCGCGCAACAGAAGCGCTTCAGCATGACAGGTTTTTAGGTGCGGGGCTGGAGACATCGAAGATTCTGAACGATCCGTTTCGCTTATCGCACCTTCACCTTAGGCTCAACCGACATGCCAGGACGAAGGAGATGATCCTTGTTCTGGTCAGGATCAAGCACGATGCGCACAGGAATGCGCTGCACGACTTTCACATAGTTGCCGGTTGCGTTCTCCGGAGGAAACAGACTGAAGCGGGCGCCGCTGGCGCCCCCAATTGCTTGCACTTTGCCGTGGTAATCACGACCAGTCGCGTCCACTTTGATATCGACGGGCTGGCCGGGCTTCATGTTCTTGAGTTGGGTTTCTTTGAAGTTGGCAGTAATCCAAACGTCGTCAATATCAACCAACGACATCAACGCCTGACCAGGCTGCACGTATTGACCGACTTCGGCGGTCCGATGTCCGACAATGCCATGAACGGGCGCAGTAATTTTCGTGTACTGCAGATTGAGCTGCGCCTGTTCGAGTGCGGCTTTGTTCTTGGCAGCGGTCGATTGCGCCGAATTGGCGCGCGCCTCGGTTACGTTCACTTGGCGCGGACCGGTCAGCGCACTGCGCAGATTGGCCTGTGATTGAGCGAGTTTGGCTTGGGCCTGTGTAATTCCAGCCTGAGCTGCGATCACGTTGTCATGCGCGCTCTGTACTTCGGCTGCCGTGCTCTGCGCCGTCGCGACGGCAGCGTCGTATTGTTGCTTGGAAATTACGTCGCGTTCGACTAGAGGCTTGTATCGCTGCACGTCGGCTTGAGCTTTGTTGTTGTTCGCGATTGCGGCCTGCTCTTTTGCTTTCGCCGCGTCGAGATTTTTCTGTGCGGCATCGAGCGCAGCCTGCGCGTTGTTGACGTCGGCTCGCGCTGCTGCAACCTGGCTCTGCGTATTGATCGACGTGATGGGAACGTTATAGTTCGCGGCCGCCGCCTGCGCCTGCGAGTCCGCGTAGTCGGCCTGGGCCTTAGCTAGCGCAACCTCGTAATCGCGCGGATCGATCTCGACCAGCACCTGTCCCGGTTGAACCTCCTGGTTGTCTTCTACATGAACCGCAGTGATGTATCCGCCCACGCGCGATCCGATCTGTGCAATGTGTCCATCGACTTGGGCGTCGTCGGTGTCTTCGTACTGACGCGCGTGCAGCCACCAGAGCAGCGCTCCGACAGCGAGGATCACAACTACGATGGGAGCAATCTTCTTCAGGCGAGTTTTGCGTTGAGCCGTTCGCGCAGCCGCTTCTTCTTCCTCGCGAGACTTCTCCTGATCGACCGGCTGCGGACCTGGCTGACCGGGCTGCGGCTCGGTCTCGGTGCGCTGCTGCGGCCTCGGCCGCCCGTCGCCGCTTACGACTTGCTGCTCTTCCACTGTGTCTCTCGGCTTTTCCTGCGTCGCGGCCATCACTTGCCTCCCAAATAAGTTACGGCGTTCTGTCGCGCCACGCCCAAGGCGCGCGCCAGACTGAGTTTTGCCAGATTATGAATGTAAAGACTGGCTACATATTGATTTTGTGCGCCCACCAAAGAACCTTCTGCCTGGACTACTTCTAAATTGTCCGTCACGCCCGCAGAGAAGCGTTCGCGCGCTTCGGCAAGTTCTTCCTGTGCCAGCTTAACCGTTGCGTCGGCGACCTGCACCTGCTGCGCCGCGGCATTGATATCAAGAAATGCGGTGCGGATGTCGGCGTCGATGCGTGCCTGGAGGTCCGATAAGCGGTCTTTGCTCTGCTTCAACTCGGCTGACGCTTGATCGATGTCGCCACGGATGCGCCCTTCTTCAAAAATGGGGAATTGAACTCCGCCTGCGGCGACAAACGTTCCGTGCGAAGTGCCCGGGCTGATGCCGATGTCTCCAAAATTGCCAGTGAACGACAGACTCGGCAAGCGCTCAAAATGAGCTGCTCGCTGTGAGGACTCGGCGGCGCGAACCTGCGCTTGTGCTTGCCGATAGTCTAGCCGCGACTGATATGCCTGATGAACTGCCTCTTCTTCGGTCATCGTGGGCGCTGCGATGAACTGGAGTGTGTCGCTCAATTCATATTTTTGGTCGAGTGGCAGGCCGATTACTCGTGCCAGAGCGATCTTCGATTTGTCCAGATTGTTTTGCTGAACGATCAGGTCCTGCTTGCGTGCTTGCAGCTCGACCGCCGCGCGCAGGCCATCGATCTTGGCGGTCACTCCGGCCTGATGCATCTGCTCGGCCTGATTCACGATCGCCTGCGCGGTCTGCACCTGGGCCTGCGCGTTCACCACGTTCGCCGCGGACGTGAGCACCTGCAGATATGAGTTGCTGACGGAGAATACGACCAGCTCAAGCGCGTTCTGATAGGAAAATTGCGCTGCTTTCAGGTTCTCGACGGCTGCGCGGATACTCTGATATTGCGATAAACCAGCGCTCGCCGTCAGATAAGCGCGGGCATCGAAATTCGAAAATGGTCCGATGATCGTGGGCACGCCGGGGAACTTGAAGCCCATGGCCGCCAAGTTGACTTCCTGGACGCTCTCGCCAACTCGTCCGGTGAGATCGGGGAGCATCTGCTGCAGAGCGCGCCAGCGCTGCGCACGCGCCGAAGTAATGCCCTGCTCGGTCAGGAGCGCGCCGAGATTGGCTTTCAGCCCACGGTTGATCGCGTCCTTCAACGAAAGCTGAATCACCTGATCCGTGGCTTTTTCTGTGACTACGCTGCCGGCGAATGGATCTTGAGCGGAGGACTGGGATGTCGAGATCTCCGCAGCCATGGGTGAAGCTGAAGCGCCAGACGATTGAGCCGCGGCAGAGGATTGCGGTGCGGGAGCCGATGGAGTCCCGATTTGGGCGAATGTCGCCAGCGAAGAAGCGACAACGAATATCGAAATGCGATGGGTAGCTCTAAACACTTGCAAAATAGAACCCCATCGTTTCATGCGTCCTCCGGAAATCTTGGGAATCGGCTCGCGCTGGAAGGCTCACGCAACGCAAGCAGTTGAATACGGACCTGCGGCCGCCCTCGGCCGGGCTTTATTGTTTCATCTGAAAGCTGTATCTCATCATGAAACGAAACCCGCGCGAGGGCGCGCGTCGGTCCTGACGAGAACCGGCTAACGTCCGGTTGGATTCCATTCAGCCAGCGCGGGATTCACAAAAGTAAGTAAAAACTTACTTCTGAAATGATATCAGCGGTACATCGGTATAACGCCGATCGTCCACCTCGATGTTCGAGGCTTGATTTGCCCATTCGTTGCTTTATAGACTCCGGGAACAATGAAACGAGCCATCCGAAGTCGCCGCAAAGTATTCGGCCACCTCTTGGAGCATGCCCGCCGCCAGCCGCATCGAGAATGCTGTGGTATTTTGGCGGGCCAGAACCACGTAATCACGCGGGTGTTTCCTGCCAAGAACGTCGCGATTGATCCGGTCAGGAATTACGCGATTACGCACACAGAGATCGTGCGTCTGATGGCGGAATGTCGCGAGCGTCGGCTCGAATTCCTCGGGATCTACCACTCCCATCCGCACTGGCTTGATGCGAACGAGCCTTCGCAAAAAGACATCGAACTGGCCTCCTATTCTGAAGCAATTCATTTCATCGTCACCCCTCGGCCATATGCAACTGCGCCAGTCCGGGCATTCTCAATCCAAGATGGGTGTGTGACGGAACTTGAAATTCAAGTACTACCCTGACGCCATCTCTGAAAAGCAAGGCATGCGGGTGATTGCCAAGATGGAGGTGCGCTTATGTGAGAGGACGTTTTCCTGCAGAGCTATGAGAGATTACCGCTGAAGAGTGGAGCCGGCGAAGGGTCACGAAAGGGACTTGGCTGGGCGGTGAGTGATGCCGCGAGATTAACGTCAACTACGAGGCACTTAAGGTTCGAGCGCTTCCACCACAGCGATGTTACCAAAGTGGCGACGCGTCGAGAGATAGAGGGGACTCGGAGTAGTCCCGCCATGCCACAATCGCGTTATCGTGACCAGACGCACCTATCTCCTGTGCTTGCTGATGATTTTGGCCATTCCTCTAAAAGCTGATGATGGCGCCGCTTCGATCGCTGCTGGTGGCCTGGTGGTGATGAAACGTGAACCGCGCATCACCATGGCGAAAGAAATCTTGCGCATCTCAGTGCGCGAAGTAGTTGTCGATTACGATTTTCGCAATGACAGCAACGAAGATGTCACAACTGAGGTAGCCTTCCCGATTCCCGATTACGACCATGACTTGGATAGGTCAGGTAGAGTGGCTGGATTCGATGACTTCAAACTGTGGGTAAACGGTAGCCCGAAAACTTATGAAATCGAAGCCCGGGCATTTCTGAAGGACAAGGACTACACGCAAACGCTAACCAACATGCATGTCGACGTTGCGAGTTTCGCGCACGTACCGATTGGGAAAGGTAAAGGTAATGGAGACATAGAAAAACTTACCACCAGGCAACGGGAAGCACTGGAGAATGTTGGCCTGCTCGACCGCGAAACCGGCGACGAACCCCAGTGGGTTGTTAGAAAGAAGTACCACTGGAAGCAGGTGTTTCCTGCGCACCAGATGGTTCATATCCGCCACGAGTACTCGCCAGTACTAGGCACGCAAAACAGCATTCGCTACGGAATGGGCGATCACCCCAATTCGCAGAGTGCCGAGGAGATCAAAACGTTCTGCCTTGACGGTCGTTTGCATCAAAAGTTCGAGCAGATCGCCCTCGATCGCCGCCAAAATGCCTCGTACGTTTATGTCGATTTCATCCTCACGACTGCGAATACGTGGAGGACTCCAATCGAGGATTTCACACTCGTAGTTGAACGTGAGAACTCAATCGAGAGTAGAAAAGAGAGTGATCCGATCAACTATGTTAGCTTCTGTTGGGATGGGCCGATCGCGAAGATCGATACAAATCATTTCTCCGCTCATCTAAGCGATTTTGTTCCTGCAAGAGAGCTTCGGATAGGCTTTTTCAGCGTTAGACAAAACAATCGCCCGTGAGCCCTGTTCAGCCCACAGGCGCGAAACCAGGTGCCCCGCTTACAGCGCTCGATCATAACTCCGCTCACCCAGACCTTCCGGTCTGGGCTGACCTTTGGCCATTCGCGCCTCCGGCGCTTTCATCTTCGAAGTGCCTGCAGCGATTAGAGGCAGCCGGTAATCACGAGCGGACGAATGCCCGGCGCGAATCCAACCAACACGCGTAAGCAACGAGCCAGCCAGACTCGCGGCTGACGCGGCTCGGACGAGCTGCTTTGATCGCGGGCCTTTGGTAAACATTGCCGCAAGTCGCACGGCGAGAGGAAGAGGTCCGGAGAGCACGCCGCCGAGACGAGTGATCGTTCCGCTTAAGCCTTTCTTGATCGACTCATTCGCGGGGTTACCTTCAAGTTCAAGTTTCACGCCTTCTAATGTTTCGCCTGCCGACGCGGCGATTCCGAGGATGTTGAGCGCGCGGCTTTCCTCATGACCCATGAGCTGGATTGCAGATACCCCGGCTGCCAATCCGGAGAGGGCGAAGTGAGTCGGTAGCGTATCGATGTTCTCGTTCCAAACTGGGATTGCCGTTGCTCCGATGAGAACACCGGTGTACGTTGCCATTCCCAATCCGGTAAGAGCGGCGAAGAGACCTGCAGTGCCTTCGATAATCTTGAGCATCGCTCCCGAGCCATTGCGGCGAGCCCAGTTGACGATTTTGGCTGCGGTGGCGCTCGGTCCAAAGAGGCTGACGATGTAAACGCCGACCGACATAGGACTCTGCACTTTGAACACTCGCAGCATGTTCAGGAAACGCGACGGGACTCCAAGGTCGGAAACCAGGAGAGCCGGAGAAAGAAGCGCGCCGACAGCAGCAACTGTTCGCGCATCGTTGACGAGCTCCGTTTGAGCTCCGGTCATCTGCGCGAACTCGGCGATTACGGCAGCAGCTCCGGCTGCTCCACCGACGAAGAAATAAACGGGAATCTCCCAGCTCCACTGCGGCTCCTTGAGCATGGGAATGCCGTAGTAGCCGGTTTCAACACTGGCGATGGGAATGGGAGAACCAGCAGGACGCGCTCCGATCGCTTCCACGCGACCAGTCCGCAACGCCTCGCTGCGAATGGCTTCGAGACGACGCTCGCGACGCTGAAATGAAATGTCGGGATCGCTGACTTGCAGACGAGAGGGAAGTGCCGAATCGGTCATTGCCTGCCTCCCAAAAACGCAAGCAGCGTTCCCACTGCAAGCACGCCGGCGCCGATCGCTGCCGATTTCCAGCCTCGCTCGGCGTAGATGGTAGGAATCTCCGGCTGCGGCGGCAGATTGTATTGCCGTGGGTCGCCGCGGGTGATGAAGAAGGCATGGATGCCGCCGACGCTCGTCTCTGTGGGATCGTAGAGCGTGGCATCTTCCATTCCCTCTGCATGCAGTTTCTCGAGGCGTCTTGCAGCTTCCGCTCGCAGCTCATGAAGCTCGCCAAACTTGATCGACTCGGTCGGACACGCGTGCGCACACGCCGGAGTGAGTCCAACTTTTTGACGGTCATAGCAGAACGTACATTTGAATGCGCGTCCGTCTTCTTTGTTTCGTTGTACCACTCCGAATGGGCACGCAACCACGCAGTACGAGCACCCATTGCAGATGTCAGGCTGAACGTACACGCCACCGAACTCCGTGCGCACGATCGAACCTGTCGGACACGCTTCCAAACATCCAGCGTTTTCGCAGTGCTTGCAGACGTCCGAAGAGAATGTCCAGGATGCAACATCAGGACTATTTCCGCCGTGTCCGATCTCCGGCGGATGTTCAACGAACTTGACGTGTCGCCACGTGGAGTGGCCGACCGCGCCGGTGTTGTCGTAGGAAAAGCCTGTCCAATTCAGGCCATCTTCGCCAAGGTCATTCCACTCTTTGCATGCGACCTCGCAGGCTTTGCAGCCGATACAGAGCGTCGAGTCGGTGAGGAATGCAGTGGTTGCGCTCATGCTGCCTCCTTCATCTTTGCGTGCAGTTCGTCGAGCGCAGCTTTGCCGCGCGGACGCCGCCCGGGCCGAATGTCGCAGATCAGCGCCTTGGTCTCCATGATGCGTACGTTCGGCTCTTCGGAGATTGCCAGCAGATCATTCACTGTGTCGCCGACGGCAATGCCGCGGCGGCCCCAGTGGTAGGGAAGTCCGACCTGATGCACGCGTCGTCCTTCAACCATGAATGGCCTCATGCGGGGCGTGACGAGAACGCGCGCTTCGATGATTCCGCGCGGGCTCATGATGGTTGCGTATCCGCCATGCTCAATGCCAAGCTCCTGTGCCATTTCGGGAGAGATCTCGCAGAAGAGCTCCGGCTGGAGCTCGGCAAGGTGAGCGAGCGTGCGGCTCATTCCACCTGCGGTGTGATGCTCGGTCAAGCGATACGTCGTAAGTACATGCGGAAAACGTTTGTCGTATGGGAAGCCGTAAGCGTTGTCTGGGCGCTCCTTCTTCTTAGCCGGAGGATTGTGGGGATGCTTCGGATACAGCTCGTTCTTGACTACCGGCTCCAGCGGCTCGTAATGCGTCGGCAGCGGACCGTCTTTCAATCCGCTTGAAACCCACAACCAGCCCACGCCGTCAGGATGCATGATGAACGGCTTGTCGCCGGCAATTGCCTTCATGCCTTCCGCGCCAGCTTCAGGCCGATAATCCGGAGCTACATCTTTCTTGAAATCAGGAACATCTTCGCCGGTCCACTGGCGCTTGTTCTCGTCCCACCAGACCAGCTTCTTGCGCTCGCTCCACGGCTTGCCATCCGGACGCGCCGATGCGCGGTTGTACAGAATGCGGCGATCGGACGGCCAGGAGAATCCCCAGCCATGGCCGAGGTAATCATGCGGCGTGCGCATGTTGGAGATGTTGTGTCCCGGTTTGGGATGAACGCCGGAATAAATCCAGCAGCCACAGGCCGTGCTTCCGTCGTCCTGCAGCTCGGTGTACTCGCGGACGAGCTCGCCGGTATCGGTTCGATATCCGTTGATCTCGCAAACCACAGCATCGACCTTTGGTTCGCGAATCGCGCCTTCGGTCGGATAGTCCCAGGTGAGAGCATTCAGGCCGGCATCTCGTTTGCGGGTTGAACCTCTAGCTTTCTCTTTCATGCGGCGGCCCAGGTGATACATGAACCAGGTCTCACTGCGACAATCGCCGGGAGGCTCTACCGCCTTTTCGTGATATTGAAGCAGACGCTGGGTGTTGGTGAAGCTGCCTTCTTTCTCGACGTGCGATGCTGCGGGAAGGAAGAAGATTTCCGTGGCGATGTCTTCAGTCTTCAGCTCGCCGCGCTCGATCTCCTGCGAGTCGTACCAGAACGAAGCCGTTTCGGTTTCGACGAAATCGCGCACGACGAGCCATTTCAGTTTGCTCAAGGCTGTGCGCTGCAGGCGTCCGTTCGCAGCTCCGACTGCAGGGTTCTGGCCCATGACGAAGAGCCCTTCCATCTTGCCGTCCTGCATGTCGAGCCAGTAGCCGGACTCGGAGTGGTCGCCGGTAACTCGCGGCAGCCAGCCGAACCCGAACTCGTTTTCTTTTGTTGCCGCCTCGCCATACCACGCCTTCAGCAAACTCACGATGTACTTCTCGAAATTGCTCCACCAGCCGGCTTTGCTGCGATGCCGCTTCACGTATTCATCCAGGCTGTGCGCATCGCTTTCCCAGAATGGCATGGGAATGTATCCGGGAAGGATGTCGTAGAGTGTGGGGATGTCGGTTGAACCTTGAATGCTCGCGTGGCCTCTCAACGCGAGAATTCCGCCGCCGGGTCTTCCGATATTTCCGAGCAGGAGCTGAAGAATCGCGGCCGTACGAATGATCTGCACTCCGTTTGAGTGCTGCGTCCAGCCGACGGCATAGCAGATTGCTCCGGTTTTATCGGGTCCGGACGCATTCGAGAAGACATGCGCTACTTTGAGGAATTGCTCTTTCGGGATGCCGCACACGCGCTCCACGAACTCCGGCGTGTAGCGCGCGAAATGGCGCTTCAAAACATTGAAGACGCACATCGGATGCTTGAGACTGGGATCGCTCTCGTGTTTGGTCAGATCGCCGGCCTCGCCGCCCCGATCCTTTCCATGACCGCCGCCTGCGCTCGCGTGCCCGGGCTTCATCGCATCTTTATGTTCGGGTTCGCCTTTGTATAACCAGGTTTCTGGCGAGTACTTCTTTTCTTTGTCATCCCAGCCCGAGAAGACGCCGTCAAGATCGTCGGGCAGCTTCACATCATCGCGGAGAATCGTCGCGGCGTTGGTGTAGTGAACAACGTACTCCCGGAATTCCTTCCCGTGCTCGAGTACGTAGTGAATCAATCCGCCCAGGAATGCAATGTCACTCCCGGAGCGCATCGGCACCCAGATGTCCGACATCGCCGAAGTTCGCGTGAACCGAGGATCGACGTGAATGATTGTCGCCCCGCGCTTCCGGGCTTCGATTACCCACTGGAAGCCGACAGGATGGTTCTCCGCCATCGACGATCCCATGATGAGAATGGCGTCAGAATTGGCAAGGTCCTGTTGAGCTGTGGTCGCGCCGCCGCGTCCGAACGAGGTTCCCAAACTGGGAACCGTCGAGCTGTGTCATATACGGGCCTGGTTGCTGATGCACACCATTCCCAGGCCGCCGGTGAACAGTTTCTTAATCAGGTAGTTTTCTTCGTTGTCGAGAGTCGCGCCGCCGAGATGACCGATGGCCTTGGTCTGCATCACCGGATGGCCGTCTTTTTCTTCCTCGAATGTGTCTTCGCGCGACTTCCAGAGCCGGTCGGCGATCATGTCCATCGCCTGCTCCAGATCGAGAGACTCCCATTCCCGTGAGTATGGCCGGCGATATTTCACTTTCGTCTCGCGCGTAGGGCTGGTGATCAGCTCAAAGCTGTCAGCGCCTTTGGGACAGAGATGCCCGCGCGAAATCGGCGACTCAGGATCGCCCTCGATGCTGATCAACTTGCCATCTTTGTGAAACGCAAGCTGCCCGCATCCAACGCCGCAGTAGGGGCAAACCGATCGCGCCACCTGTGCGCCATCGAATTTCGGCTTCAGATTGCGAGTGCGCTCGCTCATCGCCTCTGGCCCAGTGCCATCGGCGCCCGTCTTAATTTGCTGTACCAGCGGCCAATTTGAGAGCAGCTCCTTGAGCATGAGACAGTCCTCCACCAGCAACTATGGTGAGAGGATTGCCACCCGAAGCGGGTTGTTCCTGAGAACTACCTTCTTCGTTGCATGTGCTGCGAGGCGGCAAGAGGCGCAACCGCTTGCGTCAATTTTCGCCGGCAAATAAGAGTGGGAAGAATTGGCCCTCGACTTTTTGCCCGCGAAGAATTGCGGGAACTCCGTTGAGCAGCGGTTCGTCTGTGGCGGAGCAAACGCCATCGCGCATTACATTGATCACAGTCGCACGACGTGAGCGGCTGGAGTGGTTGGCGAATGATCCGTGGACCAATCGCGGATGATGAAACGACGCTTCGCCCTTTTTCAGCTCTACCGCAACTGGATTGCGGAACTGCTGTTTCTGCTCTTCATTCAGCACTGCGTTGATGGCGTTCATGTCGCCGGCGAGTCCCGTAATGGGAAGATCGGGCCAGCGGTGGCTGCCTGGAATGTACCGCAGGCATCCGTTGTCGCGCGTCGAGTCGTCGAGACCGATCCAGCAGGTGAGGTGCGCGAGAGGCTGCGTGCGCGTCCAGTAGGAGTAGTCCTGATGCCAGGCCACGACTCCGCCATGGTGCGCCGGCTTGCAAAAGAGCTGATCGTGCCAGAAGCGGACTGGACCTTCGAGCAACTGCGAAGCCGGAACAGTGAACGCGGGACTCCACAGCAGATCGTGAAATCCCGGGGTGATTCTCCATGCGCCTAAAGCGTGAAAGAGTACTGTGTTCGGATCGCTCGACTCGTTCGAGTGATATTCATAAAAGAGCTGGTGACCAGGATGAGAGGAGTCGGTTAATTGTGCGAGCTCCTGGCGCAGAGTTTCGACCTGCTCGTCATCGAGAATGCGGATGCCGCTGAGGTATCCGTGCTCGCGGAAGAAGGCAACCTGGTTGTCGCTCAGGCGATATTGAGCGACGTCAGCGGCGGTGGAGTTGAGAAATTTGCTGACTGGCTTGTGGTCAAGCGAGAGGTCCCGGATCATTTACAACGAAGTGTACTGCACATCGCTCGAACGGGTTCGCCCCGGGAAATAGCAGTTGGTTTTGGGTGGTAGCTCCCGACTTGAGTCGGGAGCGCACGCCGCGAAGCCGTGCGTCTTATGGAGGTGACAGAAACCCGCGCTTTAGCGCAGGCGCACGTGCGAAGCGCACGTGCGTGGGCCAGCGCTAAAGCGCAAAATTTTGTGCGTGGTGCCAGACGCACGGCTTCGCCGTGCGCCCTCGACTGAAGTCGAGGGCTTCCACCGGGAATGCGAAAGGGAACCATCTCAACGTCGGAGGCTCAACACCATACGCCGCAGCCTGGAGAACGCCGCGACAAAACGCGGCCGAGCCTACCGCGTATGGCGGAGGTTCTGATGCGCGGCTCACTCCTCGCGCACCGTCGTCATCTCCTGCGGTGGATCGCCGCCTGCATACGCCTGCGCGATGATCAGCCTCCGCGCTTCGCCGCGAATACTGGGCAGGCGGGAGCCGAACCAGATTGACCCGAGTACGGAGCAGAAGCCGCCGAGCGCGACTGTGAGAGACGCACCAATCCGGTTCGAGAGCGCGCCCGCAAGCAGGGCCCCGAGCGGAGCCATGCCCATCATCATCATGGAATACACCGACATGACGCGCCCGCGCAGCCTGTCTGGGACCATTGACTGTATGAGCGTGTTCGTCGATGCCATCTGCACCATCATGAACATGCCGACTGGGATCAGCAGCGCTGCTGAAACCCAGAAGATCCGGGAGTAGGCGAACATCGCGAGGAAAACACCGAAACAGGCGGAGCAGGCGGTGACCCAGGTCCCCAAACCCTTGAGGCTGGATTTGGCAGCCAACGTCAGAGCTCCCGTTAACGCTCCGGCGCCGCTAAATCCCATCAGAATGCCAAGCCCTCGCGCGCCGCTGTGCAGAATGCGGTCGGCGAAGATGGGCATCAGCACCGCGTAAGGCATGCCGACCAGGCTCACAAGTCCAACCAGAAGCAGGAGCGAAAAGATCGGCTTGGTGTTAAACACCCATTGAAAGCCTTCCTTAATTGCATTTAGGGCCGAGGCATGCTGCGACAATTCGCGCGGAGTGACCTTCATGAACAGCAAGCCGGTGATGACAGCGATGTAGCTCACTGCGTTTCCGAAAAAGCACCAGCCTTCGCCGATACTGGCGACCAGGATTCCAGCGATTGCCGGCCCAATAATGCGCGCTCCGTTGAACATCGATGAGTTAAGCGCAATCGCGTTCATGAGATCGTCTTTGCCGACCATCTCAACGATGAACGCCTGGCGCGCTGGAATGTCAAAAGCGTTTACGAAGCCCAGCAGGGAGGCGAGAACGAAGATTTCCCAAACGCGTATCATCCCGAGCAGGGTCAGCGTGGCGAACGTGAATGCCAGGAGCATAGAGGCGGTTTGGGTCGCGATCACAATCCGATGGCGATTTCGGCGATCGACCACCGCGCCGCCGATTGGGGAAAGCAGGAAGATCGGAATCTGCGCGCAAAAGGCCGCCGAACCCAACAGCAGCGACGAGCCGGTGAGCCGATACACCAGCCAGGATTCCGCGACATTCTGCATCCAGGTGCCGATCAGGGAAATGAGCTGGCCCGCGAAGAAAAGCTGGAAATTGCGATGTCGAAGCGACCGGAACGCGCCAGCGAGTCTGGATTGCAGCGGGGACGTGCTCAGGGTGGCCATGCGTTGGTTAGGATGCAATTCAGATTGTTGCATCTGGGCGCGCTACCGTGAACAGGATTGCCCCGCCTCCGTTACTCTCATGATACTGACGATTATTGCGCTGTCGTCCCGAAGCGCCGTCGTCGCGAAACCCAAATGAACCTGCCAACCAATGCTGTGGTCTTGAGCACCAGCCGTCTGATACTGCGGCCGCTCTGCCGCGAGGATATTCCTCAACTGCTTCCATTGATCGGCGCTCGCGAAGTAGCGGCTACTACCCTGCGCATTCCTTATCCGTACACGGAGGAGGACGCGCTCAAGTTTCTCGAATACAGCGATTCTGTCTGGAAGAAGCAGGAAGGCGCCCGGTTCGGAATCTTTCTACGAGACGGTGAGCGACTGTGCGGCGGTATTGGTCTTGCTGCTCACGTCGAACACAATCGCGCCGAGCTCGGCTATTGGATCGGTGTGCCGTTCTGGGGCAAAGGATACTGCACGGAAGCCGCGCGCGAGGTGCTCAGATTCGGCTTCGAGAATCTCCGGCTGCATCGGATTGACTCCGGGCATTTCGCCAACAATCCAGCATCAGGACGCATCCTGCGCAAGCTCAGGATGAAGCACGAAGGCACGACTCGCGAACACATCCGCAAATGGGGCGAGTATCTGGACGTCGAGATTTATGGGCTACTCGATCGAGAGTTCCGCGAGCAAACGGGGAAGGGATAGATCGTGCAGCATTTTCGGTGCAGGGGTGCCAACCCGAAGGTGAAAGAACTCTTCTCAAATAGCAGGCGCGGATTTGCTGTGCGCGCTGAGATGAGAGCCGGAGCAGCTCTGGCTCTGGGAGGTGAGTATGTTCCTGACGCTTGCGATTATTCTCGCGGTGATCTGGCTGATACTTTGGCTGGCGGTGCACATTACGAGCGGTCTGATTCATATTCTGATCGCTCTGGCGGTGATCTCTTTCATCGTGCATCTGTTCCGTGGCCGCCCGGCGACGACCTAGGCAGTTCTCGCACGTGACCAGCGGCGGGCGGTGCTCCGCCGCTTGTTACTTTTGTGACAGTAAATTTTTCTAAAAACTCTTGCGATGCGCAGCGACATGTTTTATTTTCCAATTCGCGATGCAAGAGCCAGATCAAAACGCCGACGACATCGGAGCTTCTGAACGCGCACGCCAGCGCGCTAAGAAAGCCTCCAAGCACGGCGGCAAGAAATCCAAAGATCAGTAGCGGTTTCGCGGCAAGCTGAGCTCCCCAATTTAGCTCACGCCATTTTCTGCCCCAAAATTGTGCAGGGCATCTAACATTTCGCGGCAAGGCATCCATTCTTCAAGCGATTAGCACTGCGCAACTCTGGCCGTGGTTTCTAAATGTCACAATCCGCATTGCTCTGCCCAGTTCCGCTACTTCGGCGACGGCAAACTGTTTGAATTCACAGCAGATTCGATTCGCGAAAGCTCGCAGCTCTACTGGCTGTGCGACCGCTGCAACCAGACACACAGCCTCGAACGCGACTCCGACGGGGAAGTGCGCCTGGTAACGAAAGCTCCGCAGCCGGCAGACAAAACCCGCTCGCGAGATCGCTTCCAACGCGCTAGCTGATTCCAAATTCTTCGGGAGGGAATCTTTCGTGGCTGATCCCCGAGAAGGACATCTGGCGAGGGCGACGCAGCGCAACATCGAGACTGTCGCGAATCTTGAACGCAGATTTCTTCGCGAGAGAACCTGGCTCGACTACATCGCCGATACCATTGCGGATTTTAGCGGGAGCATCTACTTCGTCTTGCTTCACGTGGGATGGATTGGACTCTGGTTCCTAATCAACACCGGCCACTTCTTCGGAATGCCGAAATTTGATCCATACCCCTTCATCCTGCTGGGAATGGTGGTGTCGGTCGAAGCCGTTCTGCTCTCAACTTTCGTTTTGATGAAGCAGAATCGGATGTCTCAGCGCGTAGATCAGCGTGATCACCTCAATCTGCAGGTTGACCTGCTCGCGGAGGAAGAGATTACAAAGATCCTTCAGCTCCAGCGCGCAATTTGTGAGCGCCTCGGGATTGATTCAGCCGAGCGTGACCCAAATGTAAAAGAGATGGCGGAAACTACTCCGCTCCAGACGCTTGCGGACGAGCTTCGGGAAAAATTGCCGAAGGAACCCGCTGCTTAAGGCGCGCTTGGAATGCCCTCCCGGATTCTCTTGAATGCCTCGATCAGTGTTTTGTTTTGCTCTGGAGTTCCAATCGTGATCCGCAGCGCATTTGGAATGCCCCAGGGCACCAGGCTGCGAATGATGCAGCCTTGATTCTGAATCCGTCTCGCCAGTTCTCCCGGATCTTCTGAACTTTCGAGGTAGATGAAATTGGCGCTGGTGGGCACAACGCGGAATCCCAGTTCTCTCAATCTCGGGGTGAGAAGCGCCACGCCTTCCGCATTGCGTTCGACCGACATCCGAATGTGAGCTTCGTCGCGAAGCGCGGCTACTGCGGCAGCTTCTCCGATTCCCGAAACGGAAAATGCCGTCCGAACCTGCGCAAAATAGCGCAACATCTGCGGATCGCCGATTCCGTAGCCCACACGCAAGCCCGCGAGTCCATGCGCCTTTGAAAAGGTTCGAAGCACCACTACGTTTTCGCGGCCTTGCTTCACATAATCAATCGAACGTGAATAGATCGCACCCGTCTTGCGCGCATAAAACTCGGCATAATCCGAGTACGCTTCGTCGAGCGCGATCATCACATCCTGCGGCGCGCGTTCGACAAAGCGGTCGAGCGCATCGGCAAAGAACATTGTGCCGGTAGGATTGTTTGGGTTTGCGATGTAAACGATCCGCGTCTCCGACGTGATCGCCGCGAGAATTGCGTCGAGATCGAAGCAGTCGTCCCGCATTGGGACTTCGATCAGAGTGCCGCCGGCCGACCGCGTCACGATCTTGTACACAACGAAAGAACGTTCGCTGGTGACCGCGCTCAGTCCCGGTGCCAGAAAGCTTCGTGCAATGATGTCGAGCAGCGCGGTCGAGCCATCGGTAACCAGAATCTGCTCCGGTTCGATCGAGTGATGCTCAGCGAGCGCGCGGCGCAAATCGTTCGCATCGTTATCTGGATAGAAATTGGTGGAGTTCGCAGCTTGTCGAATAGCAGCGATGGCGAGAGGCGATGGGCCGAACGGGTTCTCATTCGACGCCATCTTGATACATCGAATGCCGCTCTCGCGCTCGGCCTCACGCACGGGTTTCCCTGGCACATACGCCGAAAGTCCGCGAATGTGCTCCGGCAAGAAGTCTGAGATTTTTGTCATCAACGCACGCAGAAGCAGGTGAGAGAACCGGAGAGTGTATCAGGGCCGAGGGCGGCCGGTTCCACGTTCGCCACGCACTGCTGAATTCCGACGCTTCTTGCCTTGTCGAGAGAACCTCAGTTCTTCGTCCCGTTCGCGATTTGGCTCGTCAGGCCGTTTACCACGAGGAGCGAAAAATGGTTTCCGTTTTTCATCTCCCGCGCGTCCGCGATTCCTGTCGCCTCGCTGGGGCTCATTCCGGCGCGGACCTTTGTCAAAGAAGCGAGGCCGGGCATCGTCGCTCCGACGCCACTCCGCTCGACCTTCTTTGTTGAACTGGGGTCGGGAACTCTTGAACTGCGGACGAGAACGAGCTTGATCGCGATCTGCTGGTTGCGGAAAGCCCGCGCTCTTTCGAGGATATTCACGTCTCCTCTCATCCGTGCGTGCTTCTCGCGTTTCACGCCCTCGGAAGGGATGCTTAGGCCTCTCGAATGCGCGGTCCGCTCGTCCCTCGCGTTCCGTTTTGAAACTACGCCCGGCCTGAGGCTCGGTTGCGCGCTGCAGCAGAGAGATCTCCTTGCCGGTCAGCGGCCGGGATTCTCCAGGCGGAAGATCAAGCTCCAGCGGACCGTAGCGCACGCGCCGAATCTTTTCGACATGATGCCCGATCTCCTCGAACATCTTGCGGATTTGCCGATTGCGTCCTTCGTGCAGCGTGACCTCGAGCCAGGGATTGTCGGCTTCTTTGATGACGCGAATCTGCGCCGGCGCGGTGCGCACGCGGCGCTTGGGATCACGTTCTTCCGCGATCGTAACTCCCGCGCGCAGGCGGCGAAGCTGCTCTTCTTCTGGCTGGCCGGCGACTTTGACGAGGTAAGTCTTGGGAATGTGCGACGCAGCTTTCATCAGCTTGTGCGCCAAATCTCCGTCATTCGTAAGCAGCAGAAGGCCTTCGCTGTTGAAGTCGAGGCGGCCAATTGGATAGAGCCGCGCTTTTGTTCGGATCAGTTCCATCACCGTCGGACGGCCTTCGGGATCGGAGACCGTGGTGACGTATCCGCGCGGCTTGTTCAGCGCGATGTACTCGTGGCGTTCGGCGCCTTTGAGGAGCTTGTTATTGACGCGGATAGAATCGGTTTCAGGATCGGCCTTACTGCCGAGCTCGGTGACGGTCGTCCCGTTTACACTCACGAGTCCTGACTGGATCAGCTCTTCGGCTTTGCGCCGCGATGCAATCCCAGCAGCGGCAATGATCTTCTGCAATCGCTCAAGAGCCATGGAAGGATTCTCTTTCCGAGCTACTCATTGCTCGCGCGCGGAGCTTCGATGGTGTTGTCTTCGTAATGACCCTGCGCGTCCCCCTGTTCGGAGGATTGTTCGGGCTCGTCGGGAACTCCGGTTGCGTCGGCAACACCGTCTTCAGCCGGCTGGAAGAGATCGCTCTGCGCTGCCGCCGTCAGCTTCTCAAATTCTTCGATGCTGGGCAGCTCGCTGATGTCTTTCAAACCAAAGCGCATGAGAAAGTCTTTGGTGGTCTTGTAGAGGATAGGACGGCCGATCACCTGCTTGCGGCCCGCAGTCGTGATCAGCTTGCGCGAGATGAGGCTGGCGAGTACGCCGCTGGAATCGACGCCGCGGATTTCGCTGATCTCCGGCGCGGTGACTGGCTGCTTGTAGGCGATCACGGCCAGCGTCTCAAGAGCCTGGAGCGACAATCGAATCGGCGGCTTCAGGCTTTTCGCGAACGAGCGCACCACGTCGTGATGCTCAGGCTTCGTGGACATCCGATATCCGCCGGCGACCTGGCGAATTTCTATACCGTGATCGGCAGACTCGTACTCGGCGGTGAGCTGCTCGATGATCTCGCGCACGCGGCGACGAGCGCGGTCACGCTGCTGCCTGGCTTCCTGCTTCGCGTCAGAGAGTGTCTGCTCGGGAGCCTCTTCTTCGGCTTGCGGTTGAGCGCCGTCGATCGGCAATACGTTCTCTGCCGGTTGCGCTGCCTGCTCAGTTGATAGCTCGTCGGCAATGACGGCGATGATCTGCTCAACCGTTACAGGTTCTTCGGCTGCGTAGATAATGGCTTCGATTTTGGCTTTAAGGCTCATGAAAAAGCTTCTAAGCTCCTGAGCTGCTAAGCTGCTGAGCTTTTATTTCCAGTCGTCGCGGACGGCGGCTCCTTCGGCCATTACGGCTTCGAAATTTTCGTGCTTCTTGATGAAGATTTCTCCGAAGACTTTGTCCTGGCGGAGAAGAATGGCCTGTAGCCGCACCAGCTCCAGCAACGCCAAAAAAGTGCAGATCAGAGCATTGCGCGACTGCATCGGCTGCAGCAGGCGCTTCAATCGCAGCGGTTTGTCTTCGAGCAGCAGACGGCGACGCAGATAATCGATCATCTGCCCGACGGTGACTGCGTCCTCATTCACCTGCAGTATCGGACGTTCACGCAGACGATCGAGAATCGATTGGAACGTTCGCACCAGATCGACGACATCCGCTGCCATCTCGGGCTCGGCGCCTTCGTCTTCTTTGAACTCCTTCAGCGCCGGATTTGTCCAGACTGCTTCTTCGATCTGCTGCTTCTGCAGCAGCATCTGCGCAGCGCTCTTGAACTTCTCGTGCTCGAGCAGACGCTCGACTAACTCATTGCGAGGATCTTCCTGAGCCTCGGCAGGAGCGTCAGGATCGCGCGGCAGCAGCATCTTCGACTTGATGTGGATCAGCAGCGAGGCCATGTAGATGAACTCCGCGGCTACATCGACATCGAGCTGCTTCATGCGTTCCACGTATCCCAGGTATTGCGCCGTGAGCTTCGCGATGGGGATGTCGTAGATGTCGATGTCCTGCTTGCGAATTAGGTCGAGCAGGAGATCGAGCGGCCCTTCATACACCTGGCCTACGGTCACCGCAAAAGGAAACTCGCTGGGCTCGCGCTTGATTGGTTGCGTCTGCGTCATTTCACTTCGTCGCGGCCTGACCCGCAGGCGCTTCGTACTCCTTCGACATCTTCATCGCCCCGCGCACCTCCTCCATCGTAGCTTCAGCGGTGCGGCTAGCGCGACGTGCACCATCTTCGAGCAGGTCCCATGCTTCTCGCGGATTCTGCTCATAATGCCGCCTGCGCTCCTGCATCGGGTTCAGCACCGCAACCAGAGCGTCTGCTGCCCAACTCTTGCACTCGATGCAGCCGATTCCGGCACTGCGGCAACCCGCGTACACCTTCTGCAGTGTATCGCTAGAACTGAAAATCTTATGCACATCTCCGACGGGGCATACATCGGGATTTCCCGGATCCGTGCGCCGCACCCGAGCTGGATCGGTCACCATCGTCTTCAGTTTCTGCCGAACGACAGGTTCAGGATCGCTCATTAAAATCGAGTTCCCGTATGACTTCGACATCTTGCGTCCGTCAGTGCCGGGCAATTTGGGTGAAGGCGTCAGCAATGCCTGCGGCTCGGGAAAGACGTATCTCCGTTGTAAATCCTTGTCACCGGGCTTAAGGACTCGCGGGTAGAAGCCATTAAATCGCCGCGCGATCTCACGCGTAATTTCGATATGCGGCACCTGATCTTCACCCACCGGGACGAAATCGGCCTGATACATCATGATGTCCGCCGATTGCAGGAGTGGATATCCGAGAAATCCGTAGGTGTTCAGATCCTTGTCCCGAATGTTCTGCTGCTGTTCCTTATACGTGGGCACGCGCTCCAGCCAGCCCAGCGGCGTGATCATCGAGAGCAGCAGATGAAGTTCAGCATGCTGCGGCACGTGCGACTGAATGAACATCATGCACTTTTGCGGATCGAGTCCAGCCGCCAGGTAATCCAGCATCACCTCGATCGAGCTCTGCTTCACCGCAGATGTATCGGCGTAATCGCTCGTGAGTGCGTGCCAATCGGCGATGAAGAAATAAGAGTCGTACTGGTGCTGGAGCTTCACCCAGTTCGCGAGTGCGCCCACGTAGTTGCCCAAATGCAGCTTGCCCGTCGGACGCATGCCACTCAGGATCCGCTGTTTGCGTCCACAGGCACTTGGGTTCTGCGTGGGAATGGAAGGTTTAGAAGAGGCCTGATCCATCAAAGTCTTAGTGATAGTAAACGGACATCAAAGATATTCATCACCGATCCGAGCACGGCACCGAGAAAATTCCCGCCAAATAGCACAAGCAGCCAAAGCAGGGAAATGCCGGCAATATCGAATCCGCGGCGCACGCCCTCAGGTAGAAAATGCCGAATTACATGGCTACCGTCGAGCGGTGAGAGTGGGATCAGATTAAAGATGCCCAGCAAAATATTAAGCTCAAGTGCTAGATGAAAGAATAACGCGATCGGCATGAGGGATGAGGAGGTATCGACAATCCCATTTCTCGCAAGCGCCTGAACAATCATCAGCCCATCCATCGAGCTCTTACCGATGATGATCAGCACAACAAAGCAGCCGATAGCCACGACAAAGTTGCTGATCGGACCTATAACTGCGGTGAGCACGTCATCAAGTACCGGATTTTTGAAGTTCCGCGTATCCACCGGCGTGGGTTTTGCCCAACCGAGCAGTGGAATCCCTGTAATCGCCGCGATTGCCGGCAGGAGAATCGTTCCAACAATGTCGATATGGCGAATCGGGTTCAGCGAGATGCGTCCCAACATCCGCGCAGTGGGATCGCCCAACAGATTCGCCATCCAGGCATGCGAGGATTCATGCACACTGATGGCGAACAGAAACACCACGATTTCGAAGATGATGATTACAACTTTGAAATCCATGCGCGGAAATTCGATGGTAACAGGAAAGCGGCTGCTGGCCACTGGGTCCTGGCTCTCGGCCAAGCCTTGCGTCTGACCCGCTCCAGGAGCGGAACTAGACACGAGTCCTACCCTTTCTAATGTTTAGCTAGAAGCCGGTGGCCAGTAGCCAGTAGCCTACTTCGCTATCGTCTTCACTTTCACCGTCTTCGCCGGCACTCCTGCAACGACGTTGAACGGCGGCACATCTTTGGTCGCTACTCCCATCGCACCGACTAACCCATGCTCCGCGACTTTCACCCCGCTCATCACGGTTGCGTGATAGGTAATGCGAGCTTTCGGACCGATCTCTGTCTTCTGGTTGGTAATGATCATCGAGTCATTGAGATCGTGCTCGTGAGAATAGACGTTGGCGTAGTCGGAGACAGAGCTGCCTTCATGGATGATCAGCTCGCCACGGTCGTCGAGGAGGACGTATTTGTGGATGACGCAGTTGTCTTCGATCGTCAGGTTATAGCCGAATGAGACCTCGATCCCATGGAAGAGCTTCACGTTCTTGCCGACGTGCTTGAGCACGTGGCGCGCGATCATATAGCGCATGCGGTATCCAAGCCAGTGATTCAGACCGAGAGGCGAACGGTCGAACATCATCCAGAACCAGATCAGTGGTTTCCGCGGCTCGTATTTTTTCGCATCGATGTCGCCGTAGTACTCGGGTTCAAGAGTGATGTTGCGCGGATCGAAGGAATGCGCAACGGCTCGACTCGCAAGCTGCGACGTTACCGAAGCATTGTCGTACGGCTCGTTTTCATCTGCGGGAACGTAAGGCCGGCCGAGGTAAATCTGATGTAAGGCATCGCGCACCACCTCGCTACGATGTGTCGGATTGGGATTGTCGAATTCTTTATCGAGATGATCGATCAAGGCGAGAAAACTCTTCTCGGCGTCGGGATGAAGTGTGCGGTATTCGTAGCGCGGCATGCGGTTTCAAGAGGGAACCGGAAATTGTACAAGAGGAGTGTTTGGTCCTATGTCATTCCGAGCGGATGGTCACGCGTGCCCTTCGCGTGAGCAGGAGAGAGGAATCCCTACGATCTCGTGAATGCTGAAGCTCATGGGCATGGTAGGGATTCCTCACGCCAAAACCAGGCGTTTCGGAATGACAAACGGTTACATCCGCTTTCCCGAAGTGAACTCCGCCAGCTTTTCCAGTTTCTCCCGTGCAGCACCTGAATCCAGAGACTCCGCAGCAATCGGCATCGCCGAAGCAATCGAGTCGGCACGACCTGCAACGACCAGAGCCGCCGCCGCATTCAATAACACAACATCGCGTCGCGCGGATCTTTCCCCAGCAACAATTTTCCTGATGATCTCCGCGTTCGCTTTCGTGTCCCCGCCCTGAATTTCCGAAATGGGAGCGCTACGCAAACCGAACTCCTCAGGGGAGATGTCGTACGCGCGAATCTCGCCATTCCGGACTTCAGCGATGTGCGTCGGGCCGGTGATCGTGATCTCATCTAGACCATCCTTTCCGTGCACGACCAGAGCCCGCTTCAACCCAAGCATCTGCAGCGCGCGGGCCAGCTTTTCGACCAGCGCCGATGAATACACTCCAACGATCTGCGCCGAAGCATTTGCTGGATTGCAGAGCGGACCAAGAAGATTAAAGACCGTGCGCAGACGCAGCTCGCGACGTGCGGGCTGTACGTATTTCATGGCCGTGTGCATCGAGGGTGCAAACAAGAATGCGATCCCTACAGTTTCCAGGCATTCGGCAACGCGAGCGGGCGGCAGAGTGATATTGATCCCCAGCGCCTCTACTACATCGGCGGAACCGCAACGCGAACTCACACTGCGATTGCCGTGCTTGGCGACGCGCACGCCCGCGCCGGCAACGGTCAGGGCGGTTGCCGTGGAGATGTTGAAAGTGCCGCTGGCATCGCCGCCGGTCCCGCAGGTATCAACCAGAGCGTCGCGTTCCGTGCCGCTCACATCCAGCGCCTGGTCGTGAAGCGCGAGTGGGGCAGATGCTTTGCGTATCGCTTCAGCGAATCCGACGACCTCCTCGACGGTCTCGCCCTTCATGTGCAGCGCGACCAACAACGCAGCAATCTGCGCATCGGTAGCGCCGCCGGAGAGGATCTCCGACATCACTTCGCGCGCAGCTTCGCGCGAAAGCGATTCGCGGTGGTTCGCCACCTGATGCAGGGCTTCAATGATCATCGAGGTCTTTTCAAGCTAAATCACCGTCGCATTCGCTTCAACTGCAGAGGACTGGAACGCGAGACAGAACCGCTGGCGGTACGGTGGAACAGCCGCTTGTTTTGCGGCTGCGTGCGTCCAGAATTCATGCCATATCGTGCAACTCGGAGCTGGCCATCCGGCTATCTCCGATCCCTCCGCTGCCGGCGACGGTTCTGTTTTATCCTTCTACACCGGAGCATTCGATGCGCAAATTCCTCGTACTTCTATTCACGACAACATTCCTCATCGCTCAAGATGTCCCGAATCCACCCAAAGACTTCGACGGCAAAAGCTGGTGGGATCACGTCAAGGTCCTCGCCGACGACAACATGCAAGGACGTGAGACCGGCAGCCCTGGCCTGCAGAAAGCGGAGGCATACGTCGTCGATCAGCTTAAGCAAGCAGGTGTCGAGCCCGCAGGCGAGCAGGGGTACTACCAGCCGGTCAAGCTCACGTCACGAGCCATTGACGAGAAAAATTCGAGCATGGCGCTGGTGAAGGACGGTAAAGCTGAGCCGCTCACGCTGGGTGAAGACGCTTTCTTCTCCACCCGCGTGGACCTCGCGCCCAAGGTAGAAGCGCCACTCGTCTTCGTGGGCTACGGATTGAAGATTCCAGAAGAGAACTACGACGATCTCGCAGGACTCGATCTGAAAGGCAAGATCGCGGTTGTCTTTTCCGGAATCCCGTCGAATATTCCCGGGCCGCTCGGCTCGCATTATCAAACCGCCGCCGAGCGCTGGAAGGTTCTGAAGGAAGCGGGAGCGATCGGCACGCTATCGATTCCCAATCCGGCATCGATGGACATCCCATGGTCCCGCATGAGTCTTTCGCGCACACACGCCAGCATGGAGTTGGTCGGAGCTGAGTTCAACGACACGGCAGGCGAGAAGATTGCGGGAGTGATCAATCCCGAGCACGCCGACAAGTTTTTTGCGAACTCAGGCCATAAATTTAAAGAGGTCCTCGATGTAGCCCAAGATCGCAAGCAGTTGCCGCGCTTTCCCCTGAACATCTCATTGCGAGCACGCGCCAAGACCATCACTCACGATGTGGAATCGGCAAACGTAATTGGCAAGCTCACGGGAGGCGATTTCAATTTGAAAAATGAGTACGTAGTTCTTTCCGCGCACATCGATCATCTCGGGATCGGCGAACCCATCAACGGCGACAAGCTTTACAACGGCGCGATGGACAATGCATCGGGTGACGCCGTGCTGCTCGATGTCGCCTCGGCTCTGAAGAGCGCGCAGGAGAAGCCCAAACGCTCTCTTCTATTCGTGTTCGTAACCGGCGAAGAGAAAGGCCTGCTCGGCTCGAAGTACTTCACGGCGCGTCCAACGGTTCCGAAAAACTCAATCGTTGCGGACATCAACATCGACATGTTCCTGCCGCTGTATCCGATGAAGTCGGTGATGGTGTACGGTCTGAATGAATCCGATCTGGGCGACGATCTGCGTCGCGTTGCAGACAAAGATGGAGTCGAGGTGCAGGACGATCTCGAGCCGCAGCGAAACAGCTTCATCCGCAGCGATCAATACAACTTCATCCGCCACGGAATTCCCGCGATCACCATGAAGGTCGGCTACAAACCCGGCTCGGCGGAAGACAAGACTTTCCACGATTGGCTGCATCAGCGCTACCACGCGCCATCGGACGATCTGAGTCAGCCGGTTGATCAAAGTGCAGCAGGGAAGTACGAGCAGGTGATCAGCCAGTTAATGCTTACGATCGCAGATGATTCCAAGCGGCCAGAGTGGAAACAGCAAAGCTTTTTTCGGAGATATGCCGGGAATGAGAGCGGCCAATAACAGAATCACCGCCAGTCCCATAACAGCATGAACACACGTCGAGAATTCCTCGGCTCCGCTGTTTTCTGTGGCCTTGCGGCGCTCTCCACATCATCCGCATCCGCCGGCAGTGTGCAGACCGCAGTCCCAAACGGGGAAATGCGTCCGTACTGGTTATCAGTCCTGGAAAGGCTCGCCGTGCCCGTTCTCGATAACCTCGCGCAACGGCGGCTCAAGAAAGTAATGCCGGTAGAAGCCGCCAACCCGGATGATCGTGCCAAGTACACGCACCTCGAAGCCTTTGGTCGTTTGCTTGCTGGAGTTGCTCCGTGGCTTGGATCAAGTGGATTGGATGAATCCGAGAGCACTCAACAAAGGCACTTCCTCGATCTCACCCACGCTTCGCTCGATGCAGCAACCGACCCTCGCTCTCCTGATTTCATGAATTTCTCACATGGGAATCAACCGCTGGTTGACACAGCTTTTTTGGCGCAAGGCATTCTGCGCGCTCCCCATGTTCTATGGGAACGGCTCGACGATCGCGTGAAGCGTCAAGTCATTGATGCTCTGAAGTCTTCCCGCGCCATTCCAACTCCCGACCGGAACAACTGGGTGATGTTTGCTGCCATGGTTGAAGCTGCGTTGCACGTCTTCGGCGAGAAGACAATAGAGGAGCGGTTCGAGCGTTGTGTCGAGCGGATGCTGAGTTGGTACAAAGGCGATGGAGTCTACGGCGACGGAGAGTTCTTCCACTTCGACTACTACAACAGCTTCGTGATCCATCCCATGCTGGTGGATGTCCTGGCAGTGTTGCAGAAGAAGGATGAGAAGTATGCCTCGGAGTATCAAACCGAACTCGAACGCGCTCGCCGCTACGCGGAACTTCAGGAGCGGATGATCGCGCCTGATGGAACATACCCGGCAATCGGTCGTTCGATGAGTTATCGTTTCGGCGCATTTCACGCTCTCGCGCAGATGACCTGGATGCACCAGCTTCCAGAACGCGTCAAACCGGTGCAGGTGCGCGGCGCTTTAACGGCCGTGATTCGCAAGCAGATCGAAGCGCCCGGCAGCTTCGATGAGAACGGCTGGCTCCGCATTGGGTTCGCTGGACACCAGCCCACATTAGCTGAGCCGTATATCTCAACCGGCAGTCTGTATCTGTGTGCGACAGCGCTTCTGCCTCTCGGACTCCCTCCATCTGATCCATTCTGGAACAACGCAGATGCGCCCTGGACCTCGCAACAAATCTGGTCTGGCAAGGCCCTTCCTGCTGATCACGCGTTGGCTGAACCGCGATGAGGGATTAGTGGCGTCGAGGGTCTGTGGGTGGAGTCGCCGTTACTGGATTCGGCAATGGCTTGCCGCTTGGCCCGATGCGAGCAGGGGTTTTGCCAATCACGCCATCGGTTGTTCCGCGCAAATCTTTCAGGATGCTCTGGCGATCGCGCGAGTAGTCGGCTGCGAGGCGCGTCAGGGCGAGAGTGACAATGTCGTGGTGATGCAGCTCCTCCATCCCTGCTTGTCGGCGAGCGTCGAGCCACAACCGATGGACGAGCATCACATCTTCAGTTTTCAGATCAGGATTGTGCGGACCAATACGGAAACTGCGCACTTCTGGCCCGGGAAGGACAACCTGGAAGACGAACTGATGCTTGGGAGGCAGAGCACCTTCCCATGCCTGTCCCATGCGGAATGCTTGCTCCTCGGCCGTCATCTTCGTTGACAATCCAGCAACAACGCGCGCTGCTCCCAAGGAATTCGCGGTCTGCACAATGGCAGAAAAGACGTCGCGCGCCGGAACGACCATCAGGGAGATGTGTTTGCCATAGCTCTCAGCGATGCTGACACACTTGGTGAATAGCGTTTGCTCGTGATCGCTGAAGATCTGCTCACTCGACAGATCCACTTCGCCGCTGCCGGGTCCGGTAAGTCTCGCGGCGAGTACGACGACATCGTTCTCGACCGTATCAGTATTCTGCAGCACCCACCGGAGCTGCAGCAGAGTGTTGTAGTCACGGACTGTGACAATCGTGCAATCCGGACGCACGCCAACCGTTTCGCGTTCAATGCGTTCTTCATGGAGCAGTTGGAAATGCTCCTTCATCTCCTTTTCGGCGTGCTTGAACTTCTTTGCGTTGGTGCGCTCGGAGATGGTGAAAATAAGGAAGAACGCCGCTGCAAATATCACGCCGCTGATAGTCGCTACTTTCTTCGTAGCGAGATTTACCAGAGCAGTCGTGAGCAACACCATGAAGACTGACAACAACCCGAGCGGAATCTCTTTCCCGAAAATCCTGATGTTCGGTGGGACCTTCCAGCCGCGCTCGCCTTTGTACTTAAAGCGCAGCACCAGCATGGCAAAGCTGTTGAAGGTGAAACTCCAGATCACGCCAAACGCATAGGCTTCGCCGAGCACGTTCACATCACCTCGGCTAAGCAGGATGGTGATGATCTGCAAGCCGACAATCAAGTTCACGATGCGATAGCTGGTGCCGTATTTCCGCTGCGGCTTGCGGAACCAGTCGGTGAGCACTCCGTCTTCGGAAACGCGATTCAGCACACCATTCGAACCAATGATCGAAGTGTTGATCGCTCCCGACAGAATCAGGAATCCAACCACCACAACGAAAGTACGAAACAGCAGCCGTAACGCGAGTGGCCCGTTAAACCACATCACCAGTTCAGCCAACAGATTGTTCTCGTAGCTCGCGACCGGCACATGTTGAGGGATGATCATCACCGCCAGCAGCGTGCCCACGCCGGTGAACAGGAAGCTGTAGATCGCAACGATAATCGCGGCGCGCTTCAGGTTCTTCAGCTTCGGATGGGCGATTTCACGGTTTACCTGCGCCAGCGTCTCCTCGCCGCTCATCGCCAGCACGGAGTGTCCGAATGCCATCAGGATTCCGAAGAGACCGAAGGCGCTAGCCACACTCGTGTGTTGCAGGAATCCGAGGGAGGTCTCGTTGAAGTGGAGGTTCGAGGGCGTCGGCCACGGCGGAAGCTCGCCGCCCTGTTTCAGCAGCGTAATCACGGCCCAGCCAAGCAAGAGCACCACCATCACGGAGGTGATCTGCATCACCCGGAGGGCCTTATCGCTGGACTCTTCAATGCCCTTGATGTTCTCCCACCAATAGTAAAGCGTGACGGCAAGGCAGATAACCACCGATGCGGCGTTCACGTTCAACTGGGGAGTGCCGTGGAACATCGCGTGAATGCCCGGGCCGATCCAGCCATGAGCGTCGGCTTTGCTGAATAGCTCGTTCACGAGGCCGGCGATGTATTGTCCTGCCGAAACTCCCGAAATGGGACCGGTGAGGATGTAATCGAACATCAGCGCGGAGACGCTGAGCTTCGCCAGCGTACCGCCAAGCGCTTCTTTGACGACGCGGTAAACGCCGCCGCGGACAAACATCGAGCAGCTCTCGACATAGACTGCGCGAACGGCGAAGGAGAAGAGCATCACTCCCAAAATGAACCAGGGAGCGGAGCGTCCAAAGGCGTCTTCGGCAATGCCGCCGACGTAATAGGCGGACGATCCCAGATCGTTGAGGACGATGGCGGCAGCGCGCCAGTACGAGATAAACGTAAGCGCCACCGACGAGGCGACTACGATTCGTACTCGGTTGGAAGGCGTTAAGGTCTGGGAACCAGAGGACATTCGTTAGCAGAACCTGCTGCCAAACTCATCCCGCAAAGAGCGCGGCGGGAGAGAACATGAGACGCTCAGGAGGCTTCGCGAGTTAACTCTACGCTCGCGATTTTGCACCGTCAATCTCGGCGGCATCGTCGTGTTCGACCAGCAACTCAAGATCTTCGACAAAGCTGATGAGCACAACCACCAACGATCCGACAATTCCGACGAAGAATACAATCACGAAAAGCCGGGCTACCAACTGGAGCAGCGCATTCATGCGTTGTCTATTCTATCGGATGCGCGATCACGTTTAACCGCGATTTTGCAGCATAAAAGAGCCATATATATCCCTAATCAATTAAATTTATTTGGGCGAGGCCGAGCGCTCAGATACTCTACTTGCCATTCTGCTCTGCTGTTCTGTGCCGAATTCATTCTGAGGAGACGCATGTCCAACGAACTTCGAAATTTTCTCGCCATTCCATACGACGAATTGGAACAACTGAACCTGGAAGCCAAGGAACAGCGCAAGCAACGAGTGCCATTTCATCAGGTTCAGGAAGAGCGTCTTCGTTATTTGACTGACGAGAAGCGCATCAAAGCCGTCACCGTGCTGTTCAGCGACCTCGAAGGCCGGCTGCACATGCTCGACTACGACAAGAAGTTCCTGCTGCGCGCGTATGACAATCTCACCTTCGACGGTTCGTCCATCCGCGGCTTCACCGCGCAGCGCGAGAGCGACCTTCGCCTCGGGATCGACTGGACCGCCTTCTACTGGGCGCCTGCCGACATTTTTGGTCCGGGAAAGGTTCTGGTCTTCGGCGACGTAATCGATAAAGGCGGCACTCCTTACACAGCGGACATCCGCGGCATGTTCAAAGAGTGGGCGCAGGCTCTTCACAAGAACGAAGGACTCACGCTCAACGCCGCCAACGAAATTGAAGGCTTTCTGTTTGATGGACCCGACGCCGAGCGCCGCTATCACGAAACCGGCAAGTTCAATTACGTAAATACCGGCGGGTACTATCACTCATTGCCCGGTGACCCGCTGCGCACCTTCATCGATACCACTGCGGAGGTGCAGCGCGCGATGGGTTTCCAGAACGAGAAGGACCACCCGGAAGTTGCGCCTTCCCAATTTGAAATCAACTACAGCTACGGCGAAGCCGTCGCTGCCGCGGATCAGATTCAGCTCTACAAGCTGATCTGTCGCCAGGTTGCGACCAAGCTTGGATACACCGCATCGTTTCTTCCTAAGCCGGTGGTCGGCGTAAACGGCAGCGGCATGCACACTAACGTTTCCGTAAGCAAAGGCGGAAAGAACACATTCTGGGATCCAAAAGGGGAAGAGAAGCTCTCGAAGAACGGCTGGGCGTTCATCGATCGCATCCTCACGCACGCGAATGACATCTGCCTTATGCTTAACGCCAGCGTGAATGCATATCGTCGTCTCGACCCACACTTCGAGGCGCCGAATCAGATTAAGGCATCGCCGGTCGATCGTGGTTCGATGATTCGTATTCCAATTGGGAACGAGAAGACCTCTCGCGTGGAAGTCCGCTCCGTTGGTCCCGACGCCAATCCTTACATGGTGATGTACTCGGTCTTCCGTACCGGACTTGAAGGCGACATCTCAAAAATCAAGAACCTTCGTCAAGCCGAGCGTTACCTGCCAGACAACATCTACACCGCAATCGATAACTTCCTCGGTGCGGAATGGACTACTAAGCTACTTGGCGCCGACGTCAAAGGCCGCTACGCCGATCTAAAGAAAGCATCGGCCGACCGCTGCCCGCGCCTGCTGGGAACGTTCGTGAAGACGCCGGAGGTGCAATACCACCACGACGTTTACAACCAGTACCTCTGGAATCTTTTCTAGACTCCAGATTGAAATCGGTTCGGGTGCCCCACTAACAGTTCTGCCTCAAAGCAGACGAGGGAGTGGGGCTTCTGTTTCACGGTAAGTTCTGACGCTACCGGCAGGTGTTGGGCGCGCTTTCATTGAAGCAGGAGATCGCGCGAGTGTTGCTCACTTGCGCGGGCAAGCAGGCCTCGAAAACGTTTCCGAGTCTAACGCTCGAACAACCTCGATGATGAAGACTGGCGAAGTTGCATCCTTATCGCATGCGCCTGTAAGCGAGTCCGGAACAGCCTGCCCCCTATGTGCCGCACGGAGTGACAACGCAGGTCGGAATATCCGCTGAGTACATCGCTATCCGCCTGCGTACCCGGAGTTCGTCCTGGGCTTCACCTGTCATGCCTCCTTCGGCACTTGGCAGTCGGCAATCCGCGATATATTTCTGTTTGCCTTGTCTGGCATTCAGCAGCATACGATCGAACAGGCCACAATCGCCAACAGCCGGCGAGGACTCATCAAGCAAGAAGACGTGCCGGAGATGAGGACGTTGCTCGGCATCCACGACGGCTAACAGAACTTTCTTACGCTGTAGGATTTAGCCACCTTAGGCGTGGGTTGCACTAAAATCCCAATCGGCGGCGGAGGTATTAACGATGCGGAAGACTTCAGGCGTGATCCTGCTGTTCAGTTTGCTGCTGGTTCTACAAAGCTACGCGAAGGCTCCCACACTTCCCGCATTGGTACTGCAAGCAAGATACGTGGCTCTGGGGTATGAGACTGCGGAGGGATTCATTGCGGAGACGGATTTTCGTTCTTTTGCTTCCACGAAAGTTATACCTGACGATCGACAGGCGATCGCGAACATCTACGATGCTCTGAGTAAGTGGAAGAGATACACGATCGCTATCAATCCTGCCGACGCCGACCTGTTGATTGCCGTCCGCACGGGCAGAGTCGCTTCCGGGACAGGCGGGATTCGCGTTGGCGCTGGAGGAATTGATCCTACGACGGGTCGGCGAACTTCAACGAGCATTGGCCCGGTGTTTGGGGCGGAGGTGGGTCCGCCTGACGACTACCTCGCGGTATATCAAGCCGATGATGGCAGGGAAGCGACGCGGCTCTGGGTTGGCACGCAGCACGATGGGCTCGCGGGGAAGAATCCGCCGCTCTTCAAGAACTTCAAGGACGAAGTTGAAGCCGCAGCGAAGAAGTCAGGCAAGCATCCTTAATCGGGCAAGCATCCTTAAATTGGTGCCGTTCCAACCTGAACTTGATGCCGTTCCAGCTTGATGCCGCTCCGGCGTGAGCGTCGGGCCAGATCGGCTGCGTTAGTCTCCGACCTGCTCGCGAATGTCCGGCGGACTGGCGGCGCGGCAGAGCGCGACCGCGACGAACATCGCGACACACCAAACGATCGCGACCCAAAACAGCAAGCCCATACCAATGCTCCTCTAGTGGATTTTGGGGAGGAATTTTGGGGAGAGCCGAGATTGTGCCTGCGCGCTCTGAGACTGTCAAACGGCGAGTAATCTGCGCCAATATTACGGATACCGCCCCTTTTTCCACTTACGACCGCTGATATCCGCAAGGCGGATTTGAGGCCTTCTCCGATTAAAATTGGGAGTAACGAGCCGCCAGAATGCCTGAGTTTACCCACCTCCATCTCCATACCGATTACTCACTTCTGGACGGCGCCTGTGATGTAGATAGATTGGTCAAACGCGTGGCCGAGCTGGGGCAGACCTCGGTCGCGATGACCGACCATGGCAACATTTTTGGTGCAGTTGCCTTCCACAACGCGGCCAAGAACGCCGGAGTTAAGCCGATCATCGGCTGCGAACTTTACATCTGCAAAAAGGACGACCATCGCGCTGCGCCCGAAGGCGATGAATACAACCATCTGCTGGTGCTGGCGGAGAACGACGAAGGCTATCGCAACCTGGTAAAGATCACGTCGGAAGCTTCGCTCCATGGCATGTATTACAAGCCTCGGGTGAGCAAGAAGTTTCTCGCGCAGCACGCGAAGGGATTGATCGGCCTCTCCGGCTGCCTTGCGGGCGAGCTGTGCGAGAACCTGATGGCCGGCAAATACGAGGCTGCGCGGAATAGTGCGGCTACGTATCGCGACATCTTTGGCGAAGGAAACTTCTTCCTCGAAATCCAGGATCAGGGACTCGCGCTCGAAAAGCAGATTCGGCCTGATCTGCTGCGACTCGAAAAAGAGCTCGGGATTCCGCTGGTTGCGACAAACGACAGCCATTACATCTGCGGCGAGGATTCCTATGCGCACGAGGTCCTGCTATGCGTGCAGACCGCGTCATCGATTCGCGACGAAAAGCGTTTCAAGTTCGACAGCGACCAGTTCTTCGTGAAGTCTGCCGACGAGATGCAGCGGCTCTTCGGCGAAATTCCCGACGCGCTCAAGCGCACGATGGCCATTGCCGAACGCTGCAACGTGAAGATCGGCAAAGTGGAGAATCCGTTTCCGCGCTTCGATGTCCCGGAAGGGGAAGATCTCGACAGTTACTTCGAGCAGGTCTGCCGGCAGGGATTCGCCCGCCGGCTGGAGATTATTCGCGCGCTGCAGGCGAAAGGTGAGCTGCGCAAGACCATCAGCGATTATGAGCAGCGGCTCTCGCGGGAGATCGACTGCATCAAGCAGATGAAGTTCTCAGGCTACTTCCTTATCGTCTGGGACTTCATCCGTTATGCGAAAGAGAACGGCATCCCGGTTGGTCCAGGCCGCGGATCGGCAGCCGGTTCGCTCGTGTCGTATGCGATGGGGATCACCGATATCGATCCGCTGCAGAACGAGCTGCTTTTCGAGCGATTCCTGAATCCGGAACGCGTTTCCATGCCTGATATTGACGTTGACTTCTGCATGAATCGTCGCGGAGAAGTCATCGACTATGTCACGCGCAAATATGGACGCGAGCAGGTTGCCCAGATCATCACCTTCGGCACGATGGCTGCGAAGGCTGCCATTAAAGATGTCGGTCGCGCAATGGAGATTCCATATGGCGATGTGGATCGCATCGCCAAAATGGTGCCGAACACGCTGAACATCAGTATTGAACAGGCGCTCACCGATTCACCGCAGCTTCAGCAAGCGTACGACAGCGAGCCGCAGGTGAAAGAGCTGATCGATATTGCGCGCAAGCTCGAAGGTTTGGTGCGCAACTCGGGAGTCCATGCCGCCGGTGTGGTCATCGCGCCGCAGCCGCTCACGGAACTCGTTCCGCTGCACAAGACCAAGAACGACGAAATTGTGACAGCCTTCGACATGAAGGCCGTCGAGAAGATCGGTCTGCTCAAGATGGACTTTCTTGGGCTGACGACTTTGACGATCCTCGACGATGCGCTTCGTCTGATCGAGCAAACGCGCGGAGAGAAGCTCGATTTGCTTGCGCTGCCGCTCACCGATTCGGTCACGTATGAAAAAGTCTTCCACACTGGCCTGACTTCGGGCGTGTTCCAATTTGAATCTCAGGGCATGCGAGATGTGCTGCGCCGATATCAGCCGACCACGGTGGAAGATCTCACAGCTCTAAATGCGCTCTACCGCCCCGGCCCAATTCAGGGCGGAATGATCGACGATTTCATCGAGCGGAAGCACGGCCGTCGAAAAGTCGAATACGAGCTTCCCGAATTGGAACAGATTCTCAAAGAGACGTTGGGCGTGATCGTCTATCAGGAACAGGTCATGCAGATCGCCAATCGTCTCGCAGGATATTCTCTCGGCGAAGCCGATCTGCTGCGTCGCGCCATGGGCAAGAAGAATCCGGAGGAGATGGCCAAGCAGCGCGATCGCTTCGTGAAAGGTGCAGTCGAGCGCGGCTTCCCGGAGAAGAAGATCGTGAAGATCTTCGATCTGATGGAGCAGTTTGCGGGATACGGATTCAACAAGTCTCACTCTGCCGCGTACGCGCTGCTCGCGTTTCAGACGGCATATCTCAAGACTCATTATCCGGTCGAATTCATGGCTGCGCTGCTCACGTCGCAGGCGGGCAGCACGGATGAAGTCGTGAAGTACATCAACGAATGCCGCGAGATGGGCATTCCCGTCGAGCCGCCCGACATCAATTTCAGCGACGCGAACTTCACGCCGCACGGCAACGCGATTCGATTCGGGCTTTCCGCGGTGAAGAATGTTGGACGCACTGCCATTGATTCGATTCTGCAGGCGCGCAAGGAAGTAGGGAAGTTCTCGTCGATATTCGAGTTCTGCGAGAAAGTCGATCTGCGGCTGCTCAACAAGCGCGTGCTCGAATCGTTGATCAAGAGCGGAGCCATGGATGCGTTTGGCACGCGCGCTCAGCTCATGGCAGGACTCGACAAGGCAATCGAGCGCGCGCAGAAGACGCAGCGCGATGCCGAAATGGGACAGCACGGGTTATTCGGCGTCTTTCAATCGGAGATGCCGCAGCATGAGGATCGTCTGCCGGATGTCCCAGACTGGGATGAACATCAACGGCTCGCGGCGGAGAAGGAGATCCTGGGCTTCTTCATCACCGGACATCCGATGGAGAAGTATCGGGACAAGCTGCTCGATTTGAATGCTCTCGATACGGCAGCCATCTGTGCGATGAAGCAGGGCACAGGCAAAGACGAGATTAAGACCGCAGGAATTATCACCGGCGTGCGAGTCGTGAAGTCGCGCAAAGGCGATCTCTATGCTCAGGCTGTGCTCGAAGACATGTCGGGTTCCGTCGAGGCCATCGTCTTTCCCGAAGCGTACCGTCGGCTCGCAGAGAAGCTGAAGATGGAAGTTCCCGTTTTGGTATATGGCTCCGTGCGCGTTGAGGAAGGCGCAAATCCGAAGCTGGCGATTTCCAACATTCAATCCCTCGACGAAGCCAAACCAAAGCTGCCTCGATCGCTTCGCATTCGTCTGCCATTAGACGCCGCTCGTCCCGAAACGGTGGATGCTCTCCACACTCTCTTCCGCGAGCGCAAAGGCGAAGCTAAAGTCTTATTCAATTTGGAACGCTCGGGCGACTTTATGGTGGTGATGGAAGCTGACGGCTATAATGTTCAAGCTGACCGGGTCTTCATTTCACGCGCAGAGGAACTCTGCGGACGTGGCAGCGTTCAGGTGGTTGATTGAGCGCTACTGCCCTCAGCGCCGCACCTCCTCCATTCATGGACGCAGCTACAAAGGCCAGAAAAGATATCGAGAGCATCGAGCGCCAGATTTCCCATTTGGAATCTGTTCCCGGCGCCGACATTCAAACCAAGCAGCAGCTCTATGAGCTTCATCGCCAGGTAGAGGCGCTTCGCAATCAGCTTGAGACGGTCAGCTCAGCTTGGCAGAAAACGGAGCTGGCACGGCATCCGCAGCGTCCGTACTTTCTGGATTACGTAGAGCGCATCTTTTCGGATTGGAGCGAGATTCACGGCGATCGACGCTTTTCAGACGATCCGGCGTTGCTCTGCGGAATGGCTCGCTTCCACGGTGACGAAGTCCTGCTGCTCGGAACACAAAAGGGGCGCGACGCCAAGCAGCGAGTTCAGCGCAATTTTGGGATGGCAAATCCCGAAGGCTATCGCAAGGCTCTGCGGTGCATGAAGCTGGCCGAAAAGTTCCATCGTCCGGTGATCAGCTTCATCGACATCCCCGGCGCCTTTCCCGGATTGGGAGCCGAAGAACGTGGTCAGGGAGAAGCAATCGCCGTGAATCTGCGCGAGATGGCAAGGCTCCGAGTGCCGTCGATCGCGATTGTCACCGGCGAAGGCGGAAGCGGAGGAGCTTTAGCAATTGCCGTTGCTGATCGCGTACTCATGATGGAGAATTCCATTTACTCCGTCATCTCTCCCGAAGGCTGCGCATCGATCATGTGGCGTGATGCTACGAAGAAAGAAGCCGCAGCACAGGCGATGCGCATCACTGCTCAGGATCTGCAGGAACTGAAATGCATCGACGGTATCATCTCCGAACCTGATGGCGGTGCTCACAATGATCCTGATGGCGCCGCAGCCTTGGTGGACGAAGCTCTTCAGCGATACTTGCGCGAGCTGAAAACCATCCCCTGCGAACAACTGCTCGCGTCGCGTTACGACAAATTCCGCAACATCGCCCAGTTCTTCACTGAGAGCTGATGCCGAAATCGCCGAGCCCTTCTCAGCAAACTTCTCCTATCGGCAACATTGTCGCCCATGCTTCGTGTCGAGTCGATCTCGCCGGCAGCACCCTCGATCTCTGGCCGCTTTATCTGTTTCATCCTGGAGCGGTGACGGTTAACTTTGCGGTTAACATCCTCACCCGATGCCAGATCATCCCGGGAAGAGATAGTTCAATCCACTTCAAGTCGATCGACACCGGGCGCGAAGATCACTTCCGCAACTTCGGCGAATTCTGCCAGGCAAAGAAAATTCAGCATCACCTTGCTGCTCATTTGATTCACTTTTTCATGCCGGCCGGTCCGCCTGGTGATCGCGGATTCACGATTGAGACCAATTCGGAATCGCCTGCAGGAGCAGGAATTTCAGGATCATCCGCATTGATGGTCGCGACTGTGGCGGCTCTCGCGCGGTACACCGGACGGCAGCTCGATCGCGAGCAGATTCGCCAGATCGCTCAGAATGTCGAAGCTCAACTGATTAAGGTGCCGACCGGATGCCAGGATTATTATCCCGCTCTCTATGGCGGAGTGAATGCGATTCATCTTGACGTTGATGGCATTCATCGCCAATCCATCGCAGTCGCTCCGGAGGACATCGAGTCGCGCTTTGTGCTGGTGTACACCGGAGCTCCACGGCAGTCAGGAATCAATAATTGGGAAGTATTCAAAGCGCACATCAACGGAGACAAGCGCGTCTCTCGCAACTTTCAGCAGATCGGCGAGATCGCGCGCGCGATGCATGCGGCTCTCGAATCGGGCGACTGGCCCGAAGTGGGAAGGCTGCTGGGAGAAGAATGGAAGCTTCGCCGCACCAATGCTCCTGGAATTACCACGCCGCTAATCGAGAAGCTGATCGCCGCTGCAAAGCGAAGGGGAGCCGTAGCTGCAAAAGTTTGCGGGGCAGGCGGCGGAGGTTGTTTCGTCTTATTCGTGCGCGAAGGCAGTCACGATTCCGTTGCCGAAGCGATTCGCAAGAATGGTGGTCGCGTTCTGCCGTTTCGTGTGAATCCCGACGGTGTGACTGTAGTAAGTCAATCCTGAACTGGGAACCCTACGATCGGGAATGCTCGATTGTGCTCCAGCTTCGATTCTTGTTGACAAAATTCTGTCGATTCCGGAAAATCAGTGCATTCATGAGTCAGCGTTTCTCAACGCCGTCGCCGAACCCGTGCCCGTCACCGGTACGCCGCGACCGCTTTGGGAAATGACTTTGTGAATAGATAAAACGCAATCATCCCAAAGGCCCACGGTCGCAGAGACTGTGGGCCTTTTTGTTTTGCTCTGGAGATCGGGAATGACGATTCGAAGAAGATTGGCCGATGCTGACGACATTGTTGTCAAAGTGGGAACGAAGGTGCTGATCGGCGCAGACGGTGCGGTTGCGACTGAGGTGCTGCACCAACTGGCAAAATCGATTGCTCTGCTGCGATCGCGCGGATGTCGCGTAGTGTTGGTCTCGTCGGGAGCTGTCGGAATTGGAGCGACGGCACTCGGAATCTCGAATCAACTGGTCTCGGTGTGTGCGGCAGCCGGACAAAGTGTTCTCACGTCGCTGTATCAACAAGCCTTCTGCGATCACGGCATCCAGGTAGCTCAAATTCTTGTCACCGCTGACGATTTCGCGACGCCTTCGCGCAGTACGAAGTTGACCCAAACTCTTCGTCATCTCATCGACGCCGGAGCTTTACCCATTCTCAATGAGAACGATGCGGTCAGCGGTTCCCATATTGAAAACGGCTCTGCGCGCGCGTTCTCGGAGAATGACATGCTCGCGTCGTTAATCGCGCGCGAACTTCATGCCGATCTGCTCGTCTTTCTCACTGACGTGGATGGCGTTTACGACCTTCATCCCCAGAATCCGGATGCAGCTTTAATTTCGGTACTACAGGGCGAGCACGTGGAAGCGGAGGCGGAAAGCCGGAATGGACGCGGCGGCGTGCGCGCCAAGGTCAAAGCTGCGATCCACGCCACACGAGAGCGCCACACTGTCGCAGTGATCGCGAACGGCCGTACGCCAAATGTTCTGGAACGAATCTTGAGTGGTGACCAGATTGGAACGGTGGTTTCACCTGTGGAGGCAGAATGACTCAAAGAAATCTAAGAAGCGCAGCCGCAGCGGCAAAGCAGGCTTCGCGCCAGCTTGCAGTGTTAGCTCCCGAGACCAAGCAGCAGATATTGGAGGCCGTGTGTCGCGGAATCGAGGCTGCGGCTGAGACGATATTTGCAGCCAATCGCCAGGATGTAATCGCCGCCAGAAACCAATCGAACGAGCAGGGAATCTCCTCGTCAGCCCTCGCGCGTATGACGCTTAACGAGGAGAAGCTCGTGCAGATGGCTCGCAGCGTGAACGCCGTTAGCACTTTGGAAGATCCAGTCGGTAAAACTCTTCTTCACTCGGAGTTGGATGACGAGTTGGAGCTTAAAAGGATCTCGTGTCCTTTCGGCGTAATTGCTGCAGTCGTAGAAGCACGGCCTGATGCTGTGGTGCAGTTGTCCGCTCTCGCATTAAAGTCTGGCAACGCGCTCATGATCAAGGCCGGCAGCGAGATCGCGCGCACCACGGAAGTTCTTTTGGACATCTTCAAGCGCGCGTACGAGAGCGCAGGAATATCGCCTGAAGCGATTACGAATGTGAAGAGCAGGGAAGAGCTTCACGAGCTGTTGAAACTGCACGAGTACATCGATCTGGTCGTTCCTCGCGGAAGCTCAGAGCTCGTCCGCTTTATTTCCGCGAACACACGGATTCCCGTTCTGGGACACGCCGACGGCGTCTGTCACATCTATGTCGATGCCGCTGCCGATCTGAATCTAGCGACGTCGGTGATCCTCGATAGCAAGATTCAGGCGCCCGCAACTTGCAACGCAGTGGAAACCGTTCTCGTTCACCGCAGCATTGCGGACGATTTTCTTCCCAGATTGATAGAGCTGCTTCAGCTCGGAGGAGTGAAGGTACGAGGCTGCGAGCAGACACGCGCGATTTCTGGTGCCGTCGATTTGGTGAACGAAAGCGAGTGGCACACTGAGTACGGATCCCTCACGCTCGCTTTGCGCGTTGTAGAAGATTGCGACGAGGCGATTGCGCACATCAACCAATTCGGATCGCATCACACAGATTCGATCATTAGCGACGATCAGCAAGCTGCCGAGAAGTTCCTGCGCGAGGTTGATTCGGCTGGAGTCTTCCACAATGTCTCAACTCGCTTCTCCGACGGATACCGTTACGGATTCGGAGCGGAAGTAGGCATTGCGACGGGCAAGCTGCATGCTCGGGGTCCTGTTGGGCTGGAGGGGCTCGTTACGTACAAATACATTCTCGTCGGCAGGGGACAATGCGTGAGTCAGTACATCGGTCCTCGTGCTCGAAAATTCAAACACGAACTCACCGCCAGTGAAGTCGCTGTCGGATAATCAGGAGGCAGATATGATTGATGGCATCTGTATGCGAATCGACTGTGCACGTCGATAGCTTCCATTGAAAGTTCTTCTCGCCATTCACCATCGCTTTGAATTGTGGAATGCGCCGGAGTGGCTCGGTCCGCGCCTGCAGCAGGACTTTCCTGAGCACCAGTTCGTTCAACTTGCAGACCTCGACCGTGTCGCGAACGAGCTTGCCGATGCCGAAGTTCTAGTTGGCTGGCAACTCCGTCCGGATCAATTCAAACAAGCCAAGGAATTACGGTGGATTCATGCCACGACGGCTGCCGTTCATCAGCTCATGTTTCCCGAATTGGTCGCCAGCGATGTCCGCGTGACCAACTCGACCGAGATCCACGGGCCAGTCGTCGCTGAGCACGCAATTGCTCTGGTTTTCGCGCTGGCGAAAGGGCTGCCCTGGATTGCCAGGTATCAGCAGCAACATCACTGGGCACAACAGGACCTATGGCGCAGCTTCGCGCGTCCGAGAGAAATCGCCGGAGCGACGTTAGGCGTGATTGGCCTGGGCGCGATCGGGCACGAGAGCGTCAGACTCGCCAAGGCTCTCGGAATGCGAGTGATCGCAGTTCGCGAGCACCCCGAGCGTGGAGCCGAAGGAGCGGACCACGTCCTCGGACCTGCTGGGCTCGATCAATTGCTCGGAGAATCTGACTATGTTCTCCTCGCGGCGCCGCTGACCCCGAGAACGGAGGCCCTTTTTGATGGTCGGGCATTTGCCAAAATGCGTGCCGATGCTTGCTTTGTGAACGTGAGTCGTGGAGCGTTGGTCAGCGAAGACGCCCTTGCGCGAGCTCTGCGGGAGCGCAAGATACGAGCAGCGGCCCTGGATGTCTTCCAAACCGAACCACTGCCGGCCGAGTCGCCGCTATGGGAGCTCGAAAACCTGTTCATCACTCCTCACACAGCGGCGCTTACGGAGAAGCTTTGGGAGCGGCATTTTGCCCGTATTACCGAGAATCTCCGCCGATACTCAGCAGGCAAGCCGCTCTTGGGAGAAGTGAATAAACAAAGAGGCTACTGAATACGTCTTTATAATTGAAAGTAGTAGTTCGACTCTGGCCTCGGGTCTGGGTCGTCCGATTTCTCTGCTGGTCAATGACAGCGCAAACGACGAATCAGCCTGCAGCTTCATCGCGCCGCCAGCGCTTGTTTTGGAGTTGGGGACGCGACCTTCTGATCGCGCTCGGTCTCTCTGCTTTCTTCATCGTGTTTCTCTATCAGCCGGTGCGCGTTGAGGGCACAAGCATGCTGCCTGGGCTCCAGGACCAGGAGCGCATCTTCATCAACAAATTCGTTTACAAGCTCGAGCCGATCGAGCGCGGCGACATCGTGGTCTTCCACTATCCGTTCGATCCGTCGAAGAGCTACATCAAGCGCGTGATTGGCGTGTCGGGTGATCGCGTCCGCATCGTCGAAGGACAGGTTTACGTCAACGGACATCCGATAAAAGAACCATACGTTCCCGGCGAATACTTCGACTATCGCTCGATGGCAGAAACGACAGTTCCTCCGAACTCGTATTTCGTGTTGGGCGACCACCGATCGCTGTCAAACGACAGCCGCGATTTTGGCGCGGTTGATCAGAGCTACATCTACGGAAAAGCTGTGTTCGTTTACTGGCCTGTGGATAGAGTAGGTGTTCTTCGCTAAGGAAATGCGGTGCGCATCTCCAAATTGCTGGCATTGCTAAAATTCTTTTAATGCTGTTACAGAACAATGCCATTCATCAAAGCACTGCATCTTGCAATCGAAGTTGCTGCGTATCTTTGCACCAAATGAGTTCTGTGCATCCACAGTGGTTTGAACGTCAAACTTTCCTTTGCCCAGATATTTCACGTAGTCATCGTCCACAAAGTCTGCAGTTGATGGGGCCTTTAGGTTCTGCTTAACAGTCGCGCGGCAGGCAGCTTCAGCTTCAAGGGTGGGCGGCTGCGAGTCAAGTTTAGCCACGCTCTCCATTAGCTCTCGTGAGATCCGTATAGAAGCAAGTTTGGCGTTTAGTTTTGTCGCAAGAGGATCCTGCTTGTTAGGGTTGCGCCGAGCGAATTCGCGCAAATAGCTGGTAGCGTCAGCTTCTTGGGACAGGGAAATCTTGTCTGTTCGATTTGCTGATAGTAGTTTGCTGGCTGCAAGCAGAAGCTGGCGGTCAGTCATCTTCGCAAGCTGCACTTCCTCGTCATCGGATTGGGGCGGCAAGCTGGTCGAGTCTTGTGCTCGAGATGTTGTGGGTTTGAACCGCCTATGCCCGAACCTATCGACAATGCAAATGATGATGAACAGCGTGATGAAAGCCAGTAGTATCCTTTGGCTGTTTATGCTCGCGACAGTCTGTTGGAGTGGTGCGGACTGCGGAACTCTACGGGAACAACGTAGGCAGGAATTTGTTTCGCCTTCCAGAGCGGAACCACAATGGTTGCAGAACGGCATTCAGAGCCCTTGATTTAGTATGGTCGTACATTCGATGGAGCGATTATGCGCAGCCCAATCGTTTTCGGCAACTAAAAAGCCATTAAACGATCAAGACGCCACCGACAATTTCACATTTCCGGTGTCTGCTGCGGCGTGGTAAAATTCATAAAATCCACCCCCGGAGAAACAGGTGCAAGCAATCCTTGCGCTGGAAGATGGCCGCATCTTCCGAGGCAAAGGCTACGGAGCGAAAGCAGAGTGCTACGGGGAAGTCGTTTTTAATACATCTCTCACCGGATACCAGGAAATCTTCACCGATCCTTCTTACGCCGGTCAGATCGTAGTACTCACCAACCCTCAAATCGGCAACTACGGCACGAATCCGGAAGACAACGAAGCAGTTCGACCTTTCATTGAAGGCCTCGTCGTGCGCGAGTTTTCGCCCATCAGCTCGAACTGGCGCTCACAGCAGGCGGCCGACGAATATCTCGAGCGTTTCAACATTCCGGTAATCGCCGACATCGATTCGCGAGCTTTAGTTCGCCACTTGCGTATGCACGGCGTGATGCGAGGCGTGATCTCGCTGATCGAGTCCGATACGGACAAGCTCGTCGCCAAGGCTCGTTCGATTCCCAAAATGGACGGAACCGATCTTGCCCGGGTCGTCAGCACGAAGCAGCGCTACTCGTGGAACCAAGGCCCGATCGTGACGTACCCGGCTCAGGAGATGAAGGAAGTCGATCCTGAGAGCGCGCTGCACGTTGTGGCGTACGACTACGGCATCAAGCAGAACATCCTGCGCATGCTGGTCGATCAGGGATGCAACGTGACAGTGGTTCCGGCGGAGACAAGTGCGGAAGATGTGCTCTCACTGAAACCCGATGGAGTTTTTCTCTCGAATGGCCCAGGAGATCCCGAGCCGGTGACCTATGCGCAACAAAATATTCGCAAGCTCGCCGGTAAAACTCCCATTTTCGGAATCTGTCTCGGGCATCAGCTAGTTGGACTGGCTCTCGGCGGCAAAACCTACAAATTGAAGTTCGGACACCACGGCGGCAACCATCCTGTGCGCCAGGAGCGAACTGGGAAGATCGAGATCACGGCGCACAATCACAACTTTGCCGTCGATCCCGATTCGCTGAAGCAAAGCGAAGTCGAGATGACGCACTTCGACCTGAACGACGGCACGCTAGAAGGCTTACGCCATCGAACCATGCCTCTGTTTACCGTGCAGTACCACCCGGAAGCATCGCCCGGGCCGCATGACTCGCATTATCTGTTCGGTGATTTTGTGAAGTTGATGCAGGAGTGGAAGAGCTAAGAACCAATGCCTCGCCGCAATGACATAACAAAGATTCTGGTTATCGGCTCTGGGCCGATTGTGATCGGCCAATCGGCTGAATTTGATTACTCCGGCACGCAGGCTTGCAAGGCTCTCAAAGCTGAAGGTTACGAAGTCGTGCTGGCGAACTCGAATCCGGCCACGATCATGACCGACCCGGAGCTGGCCGACCGCACTTACATCGAGCCGCTCACTCGCGAGTACCTCGAAGAGATCATTCGTCTTGAATCTGAGATGAAGATCGGCGGAAAGTTTGCTCTGCTGCCGACGGTGGGCGGACAAACGGCGCTGAATTTGGCTGTCGAGCTTGCCGATTCGGGAGTGCTCGACAAATATGGCGTTGAGCTGATCGGCGCGCAGTTGCGCGCGATCAAAATGGCCGAGGATCGGCTGCTCTTTAAAGATGCGATGACGCGCATCGGGCTGGACGTCCCCAAATCGGCACTGGTCAACAACCTGCGAGACGGAATTGAGTTCGCGGGCAAAATTGGATTTCCCGTCATCATTCGTCCCTCATTCACGCTCGGTGGATCGGGCGGCGGCATCGCCTATAACCGCGAAGAGCTGATGGAGATTCTCGCTCGCGGTCTCGACCTCTCTCCTGTTCATGAAGTTCTGATCGAAGAGTCGGTTCTCGGTTGGAAGGAATATGAGCTGGAGGTGATGCGCGATCTCAAGGACAACGTCATCATCGTCTGCTCGATTGAGAATTTCGATCCAATGGGTGTTCACACCGGCGACTCGATGACGGTGGCGCCGGCCCAGACGCTCACCGATCGCGAATACCAGTGCATGCGTGATGCAGCGATTCGCGTGATTCGCGAGATCGGCGTTGAGACTGGCGGATCGAACATTCAGTTTGGAGTACATCCGACCAACGGACGGATGGTCGTGATTGAGATGAATCCGCGCGTCTCGCGCTCCTCTGCACTTGCCTCAAAAGCGACTGGATTTCCAATTGCGAAAATCGCCGCCCGTCTTGCCGTCGGTTACACGCTCGACGAAATTCCTAACGACATCACGCGCAAGACTCCCGCGTGCTTCGAACCTACCATCGATTACGTAGTCGTAAAGATTCCCAAGTGGCAGTTCGAGAAATTTCCCGGAGCGGAAGAGGGTCTTGGTCCGCAGATGAAGTCGGTCGGAGAAGCAATGGCAATCGGGCGCACGTTTAAAGAAGCATTAATGAAAGGCGTTCGCTCTCTCGATACCGGAAAGCGTGCGACCGCAGAGGACATCGAGCCGCGACGGCTGATGCAGCGGCTGGTCACACCTCATCCTGAGCGCCTGATGTATCTGCGCTATGCGCTGCGCGAAGGGCACACGGTGAAGGAACTGGCCCGCATCACAGCAATCGATCCGTGGTTCCTGCAGCAGATGAAAGAGATCTCCGACATGCAGAAGGAGATCGAGAAGCATCCGATCGATTCCGTCCCGCCGCAGCTTGTGCGCGAGGCCAAGCGCATGGGCATCTCCGATGCGCGGCTCGCGGAGTCGTGGAAGATCGGCGACAGCAAAGGAGCCGCCGAAAAGGTCCGTCATCTGCGTGCCAAGAACGGTCTCAAGCCGGTATTCAAACTGGTCGATACGTGCGCGGCTGAGTTCGAGAGCTACACGCCATATCTCTACTCAGCGTACGAGGAAGAGGATGAAGCCCCGCCGACAGGCAAGAAGAAGGTCATCATTCTCGGCAGCGGTCCGAACCGCATCGGGCAGGGAATTGAGTTCGACTACTGCTGCTGCCACGCATCCTTCGCTCTTCGGGAAGATGGTTACGAGACCATCATGATCAACTGCAATCCCGAAACGGTCTCGACCGATTACGACACCAGCGATCGCCTCTACTTCGAGCCGCTGACACTGGAAGATGTTCTCGCCGTCTATGAGCACGAAGCTTCGAGCGGTGCTCCGGTAGCCATGATCGTGCAGTTCGGCGGGCAGACTCCGCTCAATCTCTCGCTTCCGCTCAAAGCCGCGGGTGTGCCGATTATCGGTACCTCTCCGGAATCGATTGACCTCGCCGAAGACCGCAAGCGCTTTGGCAAGCTGCTCGAAGAACTTGAAATCCCGCAGCCGCCGGGAGCTTTGGCGACGAGTGTCGATGAGGCCGTGAAGGGAGCAAATTCGGTTGGGTATCCCGTTTTGGTACGGCCTTCCTACGTGCTTGGCGGACGCGCCATGGTCATCGCCTACGACGACGCTTCGGTGATCCGTTACATGAAAGAAGCCGTCGAATATTCGCAGGAGCGGCCTGTACTGATCGACCACTTCCTTGAGGCTGCCATCGAAGTGGATGTCGATGCGCTTTCCGATGGCGAGGACGTGGTGGTCGCCGGCATCATGCAGCACATCGAAGAGGCCGGAATCCACTCGGGCGACTCTTCCTGCGTGCTGCCTGCCGTCGAGATCGCTCCGCATCTGCTCGACACCATGCGTGAGTACACGTTCAAGCTTGCGCGTGCTTTGAAAGTGGTCGGGCTGATGAACATCCAGTTTGCGATCCAGCGCGACAAAGTCTATGTGCTCGAGGTGAACCCGCGTGCGTCGCGAACTGTGCCCTATGTATCGAAGGCGACAGGAGTGCCGCTGGCAAAGATCGCCGCTCGCTTGATGACCGGCCGGAAGCTTCGCGAGTTCCTACCGGAGTTCGTCGAACGGGGCGCCGACCTGGAAACCGGCGATTGCTATTTCGTGAAGAGCCCGGTGTTTCCGTGGAACAAGTTCCCTGGCGTGGACACGGTTCTCGGTCCCGAAATGAAATCCACGGGCGAAGTCATGGGCGTAGGCGACACCTTCGGCGAGGCTTTCGCGAAAGCGCAGCTTTCAGCAGGACAGAGTTTGCCGACGAGCGGCACTGTCTTTATCAGCATCGCCGATCGCGACAAAGGCGATCTTGCCGAATTGGGAAAGCGCTTTGTCGAGCTGGGATTCAACATCGTTGCGACGCACGGTACCGCGAATATCCTGGAGCGCGCCGGTCTACCCGTTGAGCGCGTCTACAAGGTCAAGGAAGGGCGCCCAAACGTCGTTGATTTGATCAAGGGTGAACGCATTCAACTCATCATCAACACGCCGCAAGGACAAGACCCCTGGTTCGACGAGCAGGCTATTCGTCGCGCTGCGGTGACGCAGCGCATTCCCGCTCTCACAACGATGGCTGCCGCGCGAGCGGCTGCAGATGGTATCGCCTATCGCCAGGGCGGTCAGACTTCGGTGCGCGTGCTGCAGCACCTCCATGCTGAACGCGCGGCAGTTGCGAAGTAAGAAACGCGACGCACTTTCTTAACTATCGTCATCCCTCGCGCCGCAGCCAAGCGCACTGCTGCGACATCGAATCGGTTTTGCGGCGCGGGGGACCTGCTGTTCGCATTGCTTCGCTAAAAAGCAGGTGCCCCGCGCAGCAACATCAAACTATCCAAAACCGACCTGATTCGCGGCTGCGCGAGGCATACAATCCCTAGAGTTGCGTAATCGTGAATAGTTCGATTACCGCAGTGTGACGCTCACCTGCTTTCCCGAGTATTGGACTGTGTTGTCCGGCGATGAGGTAGGCGCCTCGCCGATGCCATGCCCGTCGCTCACAAGGACAATCTGAAACGAGCGCGTGGTGGTTATTCCAGGAAAGCTTCCCGTGCGCTCGCCGATTGTCAGAGTTCGAGTGGAATCATTCCAGTGCAGGGGAATCACGGCGTACTCGCCTTTTTCGTAGTCGTAGTTGTCGTTCTCATCTTCGTAGATTGTGAAATCAGCATCCGCTCCGGGAAAGATTCTGATCTCGATCGGATCGGCGGGCCTTTCGGCTGCGTACTGCACTTCAGGACCCATGGGCAGAATCGAGCCGGCACGCACGAAGAGCGGCAGCTTGTCGAGAGGCGCAGGGCTGTCGATGGCTGCGCCACCGTCCTGCGTAGCTCCAGTCCAAAAGTCGTACCACTTCGCTTTCGGCAAGTACAGATGACGCTTCGTAGCTCCCGGTTCCGTAACGGGATTGACCATCATCGCCGGTCCGAACATGAACTGGTCGCCCACGTTGATGGCGCGTTGGTCTGACGGAAAATCCATGACCAGCGGACGCATGATCGTGTAGCTGTTATGCGTTACTTGCCAGGCCAGTGAGTAGATGTAGGGCATCAGGCGATAACGAAGGTTGTCGAAGCTGGTGAGAATCTGCTGCGCTTCAGGTCCGTACGACCAAAGCTCGTTCTGGTTGGTTGTGCGCGTACCGTGAACGCGAAAAATCGGGCAGAAAGTCCCATATTGGAACCAACGGATGAAGAGCTCGCGATAGGCTGGATCGTCGGGATTACCATCGACGAAGCCGCCGATGTCGGTTGTCCAATAGGGAATTCCGGAAAGGGAAAAGTTAAGTCCTGCTGGTATTTGGCGTTTGAAACTCAGGAATGTCGAGTTCACGTCGCCCGACCACGCCGTAACCGCATTACGCTGCGAACCTGCGAATGCCGATCGCGAGAGGATGAAGACGCGCTTGTCTGACGACGCCTGCCGTTGTCCCTGATAGACGGCGGAGGTCGTCATTAAGGGAAAGAGATTCACATAACGATCGCCGCTGCCGATCGAGAGTTTGTGTCCAAGCTGAATGTTCTCTTCCTGACCTTCGGTTTCGGGTTCGGTTGTATCCATCCACCAGGCATCGGCGCCCAGCTTGAACAGACCCTTGTCAATCAGGCTCCAGTAATACTTGCGCGCCTCCGGATTCGAGGCGTCGTAAACGGCCATTCCGTTGGTGTGAAAAGGAGGTTTGGCAAACTTGAATTTGTCGATGAACCATCCCTGCTTTTCCATGTAGTCGTACTCGGACGAGCCTGGCTCGAAGAATGGCCACACGGAAATCATCAGGTGAAAGTGCTCGCGACGGAGCTCGTCGATCATCGCCTTTGGATCGGGGTAGTTGCTGTTGAAGACGAATTCGCCTTTGCGCACCCACCAGAACCAGTCCTGCACGATGTTGTCCACGGGAATCTTCAGCTCGCGATATTTGCGAGCGACTCCAAGCAGCTCGTCCTGAGTTTTGTAGCGGTTCTTGCATTGCCAAAAGCCGTACGCCCATTTCCCGAACATCGGAGCCTGTCCGGTGAGCTCGCGATAATCGGCGATTACTTTGTCGAGCTCAGGCCCGTAAAAGAAGTAGTAGTCGATTACGTCGGCGACTTCTGAGCTGACGTAAAGGTAATGCAGGAAACGGTCGTTGAAGCGGCTGCGCGAATCGTTGTTCCAAAACAGTCCGTAGCCGCGCGACGAGACCATGAAGGGAAGGGCGATGTTGGTGTTGTCCTGCGAGATATCAACCGATTCGCCGCGATAATTCCACACGCCGGCCTGATGTTGCCCCAGGCCGTAGATACCTTCCTGCGAGCCGTACATGCTGATGAACGACTCCGCGTGGTACGTGTTTTCGCCATTCACCTGAACCGGCCGCATCATGCGATTGGCCTCGGTCATGAGTGGCTTGCCATCGGCGGAGTTGTAGTCAATCGATCCGTCCGCGCGGTCAATTACGACTCGCAGGCGCGCGGTTGAGAGCTGGAGCTTGTCGCCGTTATCCTCATGCTTCCAGTCAACTGCCGGCCAGGTGGTTTTTACGATGACGTACTCTGGCCTGGAAGGGAATTGGCCAGTGGGCGAATAGAGCACATGCACGATCGAATCCGTGCAGATCTGGATGCGCAGCGCGCCGGTACCCATCGTGAGGAGAAGCCCGTCGGGCTGCTGCTGTACCGATCGGACCGGATTGCGCGGAGTCCACTGCGCATTCAACGGCACAACAATCAGGAGAAAACTGGCGAACAAGACAGCCCGGGCAAGTCTCATGTGCAATTCACTCAATCGTTTTAGTAGAACAGACGCGCTACATTCTCAAGCTCAAACCGGAATTGTTCAAGCAAAACTCGACGATGCCGCAAAGCGCAGGCAGGAGTCCACGGGCGTCTGCGAGTGTCTGCGCGAAACAAGCCAAGACCACGTTCAGCATCTAAGATGGAAGCAAGGCAATGGATTTCCGCTCACACGTACAGACAACAGCATCGGCTCTGAAGAACTGGTTTATCGCCACGTTGCAGGACGCGGCTGCTGTAGCTGCAATGTGGCTGATCGGGCTGCTCATTCTACGAGTGCCGCTTGCGCCGGTCTGGGCCGTCATCGGCGGAGCCTGCCAGTTCATTCCCAATTTCGGACCGCTGATCGCCGTGATTGGTCCGGCCCTCACGACGCTGTTCGCGAGCCAGTCGGATGCGCTGATGCATCTGCTGTATGTCTTTATCCTTTACGCCATCATTGCCGTCATCGATGGACTGGTGCTCCAGCCCTATTTGATGAAGCGCAGCAATCGAGTCCCGATCTGGGCATCGATACTCGCGCCGATCGTGCTCGGATTCGTAATTCCGTTCTGGGGCGTGCTGCTTGCTCCTCCGCTATTGGCAGTTATTTATGCGCACAAACGGCCAAAGCAAGTTGCGAGCCGCTAGTGATTGTGCAGGGCCCAGTCATCCTGTGAGGCGCAAAGCGGTCTAAACTTGAGATCTTCGCATGCTATACTTCTCGTTTGTTCTCATGCGGATGCGGGCATTTGGAGCTGCTCTGCATTAATCCAAGGTTCTGAGGTTGTCACATGTCTGGCCACTCAAAATGGGCCACAATCAAGCACAAAAAGGGCGCGCTGGACGCTAAGCGCGGCAAGATTTTCACTCGGTTGATAAAGGAAATCACCATGGCCGCCAAGGGCGGAGGAGGCGATCCCGAGAGCAATCCGCGATTGCGCACTGCTATTGCTGCAGCCAAGGCCGAGAACATGCCGGCCGACAACATCAAGCGGGCGATCCAGCGCGGCACCGGCGAGCTGCCAGGTGCTACGTATGAAGAGATCGTCTTCGAAGGCTACGGCCCGGGTGGAGTGGCCCTGTTGGTCGATGTGACCACGGATAACAGGAATCGCACCGTAAGCGAGATTCGCCACACATTCAGCAAGAACGGCGGAAACCTCGGCGAATCGGGTTCGGTCGCTTGGATGTTCCATAAGAAGGGATATATCGTCGTTCCCAAATCGGCAGCGAAGGAAGACGATCTGATGTCGCTGGTGCTCGAAAACGGCGGCGACGATCTGCGAGACGACGGAAACGATTGGGAGATCGTGACCGATCCTTCCGCTTTCGAGAACGTTCTGGATGCGATCAAGAAAGCAGGCATTGAGACATCCGTGGCCGAGGTCTCGATGATTCCGCAGAACTACATCAAGCTCGAAGGGCAGGCTGCCAATACGATGATCCGCCTGCTCGAAGCTCTCGAAGATCACGACGACGTGCAGCACGTTTACTCGAACTTCGACGTCGATACCAAGCAACTCGAAGAAGTAGCCGGTTAACTTCGCTGACGCTTCGCGCCTCTGCGTCGCTCAATCTGTGATAGCTTCATTCGCGAAGCTTTCATCACGCATTGTTTTTCGTGCGTGACCATTTCTCGTTTCGTCGAGGAGAAGCCTGTGATCCCCCACATCAAGAAGCTCACATTGCCTCTGATCGCCGCGTTGATGATGTTTGCCAGCGCTTGCGGAAATAAAAATAACGCCAACAGCGAGCCTGCCCCGGCGAGTCAACCGTCCGCGACTTCGACGCCCGGAACTGGAGGTGAGACCTCCAGCGCATCGCAAACGGCCAACAACGCAGCCCCCTCTCCAACGTTGAAGACTCGTGCCGCTACTCAAGCTGCTCCTGTCACCATTCCGGCGGGCACGGTGATCACAGTTCGCACGGGACAGGCGCTGAGTTCCAAAACGAGCCAGGCGGGCGAAACGTTTACTGCGATCGTGGCCCGGCCGGTCGATGTAGGCGGATCTGTTGCCATTCCTGACGGTGCCAAAGCGACCGGCACAGTGACCACGGCTCATCCGCTCGGACGCTTCAAAGGCGGAGCAATGCTTGGGCTCCGACTCACATCGGTCGAGATTAACGGGCAAAATGTCCCGATCGAGACCGCGTCGGTTGCTCGTACCGAAAAGGGAAAGGGTAAGCGCTCGGCCACAATGATCGGCGGCGGAGCCGGTCTTGGCGCGCTGATCGGCGGACTTGCCGGCGGCGGCAAAGGAGCAGCCATAGGTGCGCTCGCGGGAGCTGGAGCTGGCACCGCGGGTACTGCTTTCACAGGCAACAAGGAAATCGAAATCCCAGCCGAGTATGCTCTCAGCTTCAAATTGACCAAACCGGTACAGCTCAGCAAGTAGAGCTGGTCAGTTATTAAAGAGCGAGTCGGGCTTCGTCCTGGCTCGCTCTTCTTGTTTGCACCGCTGCTAAAGTGGAAATCGATGTTCGCAAGCAGAACACAATGGAAGCTTTCCCAGAACCGCTTTTCTCTCGCGCTGAGCGAGGCCCGCACTCGCGGTCGGAGGTTATTGGATTTAACGGTCTCGAATCCCACAGAATGCGGCTTCGACTTCGATTCCGAGGCCATCCTCGGCTCACTCTCTCGTCCTGAATCGCTTATCTACGATCCTCAGCCGCAAGGCTTGCTGGATGCTCGCCGTGCTGTGGCCGAGTACTATATCGGGAAATCGCCGGATGCGAATTTTGTCTCGCGTGAACAAATCTTTCTGACCACCAGCACGAGCGAAGCGTATTCCTATTTGTTTCGGCTGCTGTGCGACCCCGGCGATGAGGTCCTGGTTCCGCGTCCGAGCTATCCGCTCTTCGATTTTCTTGCCGATATCCAAGATGTGAAGCTTCGCCGCTACGATCTTTTCTACGATCACGGCTGGCACATCGATGTTGGTGGATTGGCCGGCGCAGTAACGGAGCGAACGCGGGCGATACTGGTCGTCAATCCCAACAACCCCACCGGATCATTCGTTCACGATGAGGAGCTTCGTTATTTGCAGACCCTCTGCGCTGAGCGAGATTTGGCGCTTATTGCCGACGAAGTTTTTCTCGATTACGAAGTGGAGGCGAAGGCGCAATTCAGCGCCGCGTCTGTGCGCGAGTGCCTTTCGTTTGCGCTCAGCGGACTGTCGAAAATCTGCTGTCTTCCCCAAATGAAAGTTGCCTGGATGGTTGTGAGCGGTCCAGAAGAGCTACGCCGCGAAGCTCATCAACGCCTTGAAGTCATCGCCGACACTTATCTTTCCCAAAACGCGCCTGTGCAGCATGCGATTCCTAAGTTGCTTCGTCAGAAAACGAAAATACAAACCCAGCTTACGAAACGGGTTCGTTCCAATTTGGAATTTCTGGATGAGCAGTTACGAAGTGTCGATCAAGTGCAGCGCTTACGGGTCGAAGGCGGATGGTACGTCGTGCTTCGCGTGCCTGCTCGCCAGTCCGACGAGGATCTGGCGATTGAACTCATCGAGCAGGCGGGAGTTGTCGTGCATCCGGGGCATTTCTATGACTTCCAGAGCGACGGATATCTGGTACTCAGCCTCATTACGCCCAATAGTATGTTCGAAGAAGGAGTCCGCGCGGTTCTCAACAAAATCGGCGCCGATTCCGTTTAACGTTTCACCAGAAACGGATTACTCTGCCGCTCTTCACCAATCGTCGTCAGCGGACCGTGACCTGGGATAACCACCGTTTCGTCCGGCAGGGCGAGCACGCGGTCGTGCAGCGAGCTGATGATTTTGTTGAATGAGCCGCCGGGCAGATCGGTTCGTCCGATGCTGCCGGCGAACAGCGTGTCTCCCGCGATTAGCTTCTGCTCAGAAGGGAAGTAGATGCAGATGCTTCCTTCGGTGTGCCCAGGCGTGTGCATCGCGAGCGCGTGAAGATTCCCACATTGAATCGGATCGTGATTTCCGAGACTCTGATCGATCTCGACTGCTCCAGGAGACGCCGTCCCAATCCAGGCCGCCTGCACGTCGAGCATCTTCAGGAGCGCGTAATCGTTCTTGTTGAGCAGGATCGGAGCGCCCGAGGCCTGCTTCAGCTTCATTGCCCCACCGACGTGATCGATGTGCGCATGGGTGACGATGATCTGCTTGAGTTTGAGTTGGTGCTTGCAGAGGACCGCGAGGATTCGATCGATTTCGTCGCCGGGATCGATGACAAGTGCCTCGCGTGTGCTCTCGTCGCCAATGACGGAGCAGTTACAGCCGAGAAGGCCGACGGGGAAGATCTCGTGGATCAAGAGCGTGTACCAGGATTGAACACGGAGGACACGGAGGTCACGGAGCGGTTCGGTTCTTCACGGTAAAACGGCGGAGATCCAAGACCTCGACGTGGCCTTCGTGTTCGCTTTGATTACCTCGTGACTGGCTGAGGCTCGCTGTTCGATCCCTTGGACTGCGCGCCGGGCTGCGCGGGAGCCGTTGTCTGCTTCGTAGGCTTCGTGTTTTCCAGCACGGAACCGGAGTGCCGGCGGCTCATCATCACCGAGAGCACGATTGAGGTGATCATAAAGATCACCGCCGACCAAGTGGTCGCTTTGGTAAGGACATTGGCCGACGAGCGCGGTCCGAAGGCCGTCTGCGAACCCATTCCGCCGAAAGCTGCGGCGACGTCGCCGCTCTGTCCGCTTTGCAGCAGAACGACGATCACGATGAAGAAGCAAACGATAATGTGAATAGCCAGAATCAGATACATCATTGCGAGCGAGTTACCTTTCGAGCGCCGGCAGGCGTAAGTCCATCAGCTTCAAATTGGCTGGAAAGACCGGATGCTGCCAGGGCGGGACAAATCTTATGGTGCGGAAGGCGGGACTTGAACCCGCATGCCTTGCGGCGCCACCCCCTCAAGATGGTGTGTCTGCCAATTTCACCACTTCCGCACACTTGTGGCGAGGCCATTCACAGTATAGCAGGATCGCTCGAGGTCTTATGCCCGTTTTGCCGGAGTACCAACCGGATGCTACCCGCTAAGACGAGCCGAACCGAAATCCGTCCCTTCGCTTCTAAGCGTTGGGCAGAGTTCAGCGAAATTTCACTGCGGGAGGCGTGAAGGCGAAGCCCACGCTGGCAACGTGGTGCAGCGGATAATTCTGGCACAGACCGCCGCCGCAGACGGGAGCTGTCGAGTCTTGCGTCTCCAGCGTGTAGCCAAAAATAAGGCTGAAGATGCCGAGCTTCTTCGTCAGTGAACTGGAGTAGAACCCCGAGTTGAACAGTTGATCGACGACCTGGCTCCCGGTGGCTTTGACCACGCGAGTGAGGCTCGCGCTTCGGGCATACCCTGCAGTTCCGCCTACTGCCCAGCCACGGCCGATGCCTTGAGACATCGAGAGTTGTATCTGATCGCTCTCGCTGCCGTTGAGGATGCCCTGTCCGCTGGTCGTGGAACGCGTGTACGCGAGATTCAAGTGAGTGCTGCGATGCGCGTAATCAAGCGAACCATTGGCGGCCACCGCCGGATCGATGCCTTCGAGAGACTTTGCGCGAGTGTTGTTATAGGAGCGAAGGTCGGGACCCGCGCCGATCTTGAGCGTCAGATCTTTCCCAAAACGGTGCGCGTAAGATGCCGTTGCAACCTCATCGATGATCTGCAAGGGGTTAGCGGTCGTTCGAAAGAGCTCGTACTGATAGGACATTCCGATGGTGTCCCGCGACGAGAGCGCGAAACTGTATCCGGCAGCGGCGCTGGCCTGATCCGTTTCGGGAATTCCGTTCTTCTCGTACATCAATTGTCCATACGATCCGGAGAAACTCAGTTGCGAGCGGCCGAGCTCCAGTCCGAGCTGGCTCACGCCGGTGTAACTGGTTCGCTGCAGTGGAGGCGTCTGGATGTTCTGGCTGGGCAACAGATCAGGGTTAATGAGATCGAGTGAGGCGTTGCTGATCTGATGGGTGGCGTCAAAGCCGAATGAAGAGGACGGCAGGAACTCGTAGTCTGCTCCGATTAGGAACGTGACTGGACCAAACGAGAAATTCTGCGCAAGGCTGGCTTCGTGGTACATCTGATCCTGCCGCTGCATGCGGTAGTAATAATCGGCGCCGCCGGTGTAATTTCCCGCGATCGAAGTGTGTTTCCACTTCTTATTGAGTCCAAAGTTTCCATTCAAACTGCTGATCTCGTCGGAGCGCGGGCGGTCCGGAAGATCAAGCGGATTCGAGTCGTATAGCTCGTTGAATTGAAATCCCACATTCATCTGGTTTTGGTTGCTGTGCTCTTCCGCCGGTTGCGACAAAACCGTCAGCAGCGACAGAAGAGCGTCGTCGCTGGTTTGTGAGGCTTCGGCGCCCGGCGATGCCGGCTGTACAGAAGCGGATTGTGCACGGCAAACAGGCATGAGAAATAAGGTAGCGAATATGAACGAAAACGCAATGTGGCGCATGGGGATTGTTGTGCGCAGAATTCAGAAGTGGAGAAGTTCGCGCGATTTCGCAGCTTATCCGAGGTGCGCGTAAAGAATGTTATTACGAAGGTAACGGCCGATTGCTTTCATGGTTCAGAACCAGGGCTTGGAACATCCGTTGGTGACTAAAGTTATTACGACGCGCAGGAACAATCGGATACTCTCGCCAGCAGCCGGGGTTGAAGCCTGTAGTTAGAGATTCTGGTTGTGAGGCGACCAAAATGAAACTTAGATTTGCAGCTCTCATTACGATTCTGAGCGTGGCAGCGACTGCAGCATTCGCGCAGCGGACGATGCGTGTAGAAACAAAAGCGGCTGGCTCGGCAAGTTCGTCGCGGGGCGAAGTGGCAAATGAAGCCGCAGTGGCGCGTCGGGCACTGGCGTTGCGCAGCAGCGCGCAGGCCGCAAGGTTCCAGCAGGTTGCCCTTGCGTTGAACTTGAGCAATCGCCAGAAGAACGGCATCAGCTCTCTCGTGCAGGACACGCGTCGGCAGTTGGCCGCAGTCACCTCAAACAGCAGCTTGAGTCCGGAAGAGCAGCAGGCGGCGGAGCAGAACATCAAGTTGGGTTTGGCGCAAAAGTTTGTCGGCATGCTCACGCCTGAACAGAAAGACGATCTTCAGGCGCTGTTGTTGAAGAAAAAGCAACAGCAAGAGGCAAACGCGAATGCCTCCGGCAGCTCGGGCGCCAGCGCTCCTGATATCCCGAGCGTGGATGCTCCATCCAGCAGCGATTCTGGCGATGCGCAAGATTCTTCGGCGCAGAATCCCAATAGCGATTCAAGCCAGAATGGCAGTACCACTTCGACCGGCGCTGCCGATGCGAGCGCATCCGGCGGCAGTTCATCCAGTACAAGCGCGACAGTTTCTGCTGCTGCGACCGCAACCACGCCGGCTAGTCAGGTTAACAGCCCGAAGCCTGTAGTTGTGGCAGGAGCATCGGCGTCCGCCCAAAGTAAAACAGGTCGTCTTTCCGATGCTCAGCTTGCAGCGATCTTGAACTCGTTTGTGCAGGATGGATCCGATTCAGCATCCACGAAGACCTCGGCATCGGCTGCGGGTTCGAGTTCCTAATCGCAAAAATGAAGAACGAGCGGCGGCTTGATCGGCTGCCGCTCGCCTCAAGGGCATTGTTCAACCGAATGCCGGTGAAAAGCCTTAGCTTCCTGCTGATACTCCGTTAGTAACCCCATCCATGCGTAATTTATTCGCAATCGCAGCGTGCTTGCGCTAAGTTTCGCCCTCAGGGACCCTCAATCAGCTTTTATTCCTGACGCAGTGCTGCAACAGATCGAAAAGATCGGACGCTACCAGGTCGTCGGCGAGCTAGGACGCGGCGCGATGGGCGTCGTCTATCGCGCGATCGATCCCAATATAGGACGCACGGTTGCGCTTAAAACCATGCGTCTGGACATAGAAGGCATCGAGCACGACGAGATGCTGCAGCGTTTTCGCAATGAAGCGCGCGCAGCCGGCCTGATGAGCCATCCCAACATTGTCACGATCCATGACGCTGACGAATGTGGCGGCCTCTTCTACATCGCCATGGAATACCTCGAAGGCGAAACGCTGCAGTCGTTGATGTCGAGAAAGCGCGTCTTCTCAGCCGAGGAAATTGTTGCGCTTGCCAGGCAGGTTGCCGCCGGACTCGACTATGCGCACACGATGAATGTGGTGCATCGCGACATTAAGCCGGCCAACATCATGATCACGCGCCAGAATGTGGCCAAGATCATGGATTTCGGCATCTCCAAATCGGTCGGCACAATGACGCGTACCGGACAGGTGCTCGGCACTCCTTATTACATGTCGCCCGAACAGGTAATGGGGCGCCAACTCGACGGCCGAGCCGATCTATTCAGTTTTGGCGTCGTGCTGTACGAGATGGCCACAGGCGAGCGTCCATTCACCGGCGAGAACGTAACCACGATCATTTACAAGATTGTCAACGAGGCTCCGGTACCTGCGTGCGAGCTGCAGATATCCGTGCATCCCGGACTGAGCGCCGCGATTACGCGCTGTCTGGCAAAAAAGCCAGAGGATCGATATCAAACCGGGGCGCAGCTTGCCGGCGAGCTCGAAAACTTCCGCTCACTTCAACCAGCCGACGACCAGGTCACCGTTGTGCTGCCGGCGCAGGCTGCGGCACGGCAAAAAACGTCTGCAAACGCGAGTTCAACGATCGCGTCCGCTACCGCCTTGAAGACGGTGCCGCTGCAGAGCGCTGCGGCAGTGGCTGCCAGGACGGCAATGAAGCCGGCCGAAGCTCCCAAGCCTGCAGTTCCCAAAAAGACAATGGCTGTTCCCCATAAGGGCAGCCTCGCGAAGAAGCTGGCCTGGATTGCAGCCGCTATGTTTGTGGTTCTTCTTCTGGGAACGCTCAATAAGGCAAAGCAGCGAAAGGAAGCTGCGCAAAATCGAAGCACCGTTGCGGCGCACGACCTTGCGCGAAATCGAACCCACGAAACACCGGCGAGGGTTCCGAATCGAAACACAGACGTACGTGTACCTCAGCCGTCAGAGGGTCAGAATGATTCGACTCCGGCTGCAGCGCAGGTTTCCACTCAGGCGGTTCCCGAAAAGACGCAAGTTCCTGTAACGCCAAAGAGAGCGTCGATTCGCTTCACCACCAATCCTGAAGGCGCTGTGATTCGCTTCGATGGCCACTCGAATCCCGCGTGGGCGACGCCATTCACAATGGCCGACATTGTTCCCGGCACGCATCATCTCGTCCTCACGAAAGACGGATACTCCACTGAAACCCGAGACTTGGAGATCGGGCCAAAGAATTCAACGTACAACGTGGACCTTGTGCCGGAGACAACGGCGATCGCCGTTTCGAGCGATCCGCCGGGAGCGAGCATCGAGATCGACGGATCGGACACAGGCAAGGTGACGCCTGCCCAGATTCCCGTTTCGGAAGGACAGCACACGGTGGTGCTCCGGCTCGATGGATATCGCCAGATGCAGGCCAGAGCCCAGGTGGAGAAAGGTCAGATGTATAACCTTCCGGAAAAGCTAGCACCTCTCATGCAGCAACCTGCTGAGGCAAGCAGCGCTCTGCGTCCGGCGATCCCAGCGGGAAAAGGCATGGTGGATTTCGTAACGTATCCTCCGGGCGCCAGCATTTTCGTGGAAGGCCACCAGGCAAAAGCAGTTACGCCCGCGCATAGCCCGTTTCCTCCGGGCAACTACTCGATTGAGCTGCGCCTGCCCGGCTACAAACCTCTGCAACGAATGGTGCACGTGGAGGAAGGCCAGGTCTCGTCAATCAAAGAGTATCTGGATCCCCAGTAATACGAATCGGATTCCCGATTCTGAACTCAACCAACTGAGTTCTCCTCTTCGGACTAGCATCCTTCGAGATGTGAATCACGGATGCGTCTCGAAGCTGCGCACGAATTCGATCAGACTGCGCACGGCAATGCCCGATGGTCCCTTAGCAATAAAGGGTTTGGCCTCATCGACCCATGCCGTGCCGGCGATATCGAGATGAATCCAAGGCTTGTCCTCCACGAATTCTTTGAGGAACATCGCCGCCGTGACCGCGCCGCCATAGCGTCCGCCGCTGTTCATGATGTCGGCGATGCTCGACTTAATCATGTCGCGGTATTCGTCATCGACGGGCATGCGCCACATCTTCTCACCGGCTTGATGTAATGCTTTGTGAAAGCGCTCGTACAAAGCGTCGTCGTTGGCAAACACTCCGGCGTTCACCATTCCCAACGCGACCACGCAGGCGCCGGTTAGGGTTGCGGCATCGATCAAATGCGTGCATCCCAATTTGGTACGTGCATAAGTGAGACCGTCTGCCAGCACGAGGCGGCCTTCCGCGTCGGTATTGATGATCTCGATCGACTTGCCAGACATGGCGATCTGCACGTCACCGGGTTTCTGCGCTTTGCCCGAAGGCATGTTTTCCGAGGCGCAGATGACGGCGTTTACTTTGACTTTCGGCTTGAGTTGCGCGATGGCCCGCATGGCGCCGAGCATGGCAGCGCCGCCGGCCATGTCGTACTTCATCTTCTCCATGCCGTCCGCGGGCTTGATGGAGATGCCGCCGGTGTCGAAGGTGATGGCTTTTCCTACCAGTCCCAAAACGGGCTGCGCAGGCGCGCCGGCAGGCGAGTACTTCACGATGATCATCGCCGGCGGCTCGTCGGAACCTTGCGCGACGCTCCAGAAGGCGCCCATCTTGAGAGCCTTGATCTCATCCGGACCGAGGACCTCGCATTCCAGCCCGTTTTCCGCGCACATCTTCTTAGCGCGTTCAGCAAGGATGGTCGGCGTGAGCCGATTGCCCGGCTCATTTACCAGTTCGCGCGCGAAATTCTGCGATTCGCCGATGATGCGGCCTTCATTCAGTGCGGAGCGCAGCAGCTTCTCGTCACTGCCGGGAGGAGCGACGATGGTGAGCGATTCCAGTCGCTGGTCTTTACGATCGCTCTTGTAAACATCTGGATCGAAGTCGCCGATGCAGGCTCCGATCACGGCCGCGCGCACCGCGTTGTCGGCGTGGAAATGGACTCCTGAGGGAAGAGCAATGGCGAGATGACGGATGTTTCTCGGCTTCAAATAGCGCGCAGCAGCGCCGGCGATCTTGCGCAGATCGTTAGGGTTGAACTTCGCTTCCTTGCCTCCACCAACAAGAAGAACACGCTTCGCTTTCACGCCCGCAGGACGATAGAGCATCGCCATCTCCAGCGGCTTGCCTCCGATCTCGCCCGAGGCGACCAGCTCCTGTGCGGCATCGTGCAGCGGTTTCTCAGTTGTAAGCAGCGAAGCCTGGGATTTGTCCTTCTCTCCTTTATCGACGACCGGAACAACGAGGCATTCAGTTTCAACTTCAGCGGCGTTCTTTAGGATTAGATCGATCTTCATTTCTTCCTTTATAAATGCGTTTTTACAACGGATAAATGCGTTTTCACCACGGAGTCACGGAGACACGGAGAAAACAACAGAAAGATTGAACACGGAGGGCACGGAGGACGCAGAGGGAGCAAGAATCCGGTCGAAGTTTCGGCTCGATATTTCTCGGCAATAAAACCACCCGGTTAGCAAGAACATTGAATATCGCAACTGACACACGTCACCTTCGTGTCCTCCGTGCCCTCCGTGTTCAATTTTGTTTTTCGGTTTTCTCCGTGTCTCCGTGACTCCGTGGTGAAAAACCTGTTAGGCGCGACGACTGCGCGCAATGGCTTCTCGCGCTTCCTTGTCTGCGGTCCGACGGCGCTCGGTTTCGCGCTTGTCCCAATCCTGCTTGCCGCGAGCGAGGGCCAGTTCGCACTTAGCTCTCCCGTTTCGGAAATACACACGAGTCGGTATGAGGGTTAATCCTTTTTGCTGCGTCTTGCCGATCAATTTCCTGATCTCTTCGCGATGGAGCAAAAGCTTACGCGTCCGAGTCGGCTCGTGATTGAAGATGTTGCCATGCTCGTAAGGCCCAATATGGGCATTCAGGAGCCAGGCTTCGCCGTCTTTTACCAGGCCATAGGCGTCCTTAAGCTGAACTTGTCCGGCTCGGATGGACTTCACTTCTGTACCTCGAAGCTGAACGCCCGCCTCGTATTTTTCCAGCAAAAAGTAGTTGTGCGAGGCGGCCCGATTGACCGCCGCGTCCCGCTCTCCCGACGCGACCGGGTCGCGCTTCACATTCTTCGGCTTGTCGGGTTTGGTTTGGATGGCGGGCCGAGCCATAGAAGTAAATCCCCGCTGGGGACAAATTCAAATCGTACCATGCAAGAATTGGCGCAAGCGAAAGGGCAGCGCGCGTTCAGATGCTATAATCGGCAATTCCGTAAGGCGAAAATGCTTTATGTAACAGCGACTTGCGGAGATTCCGGAACGCGGTGTCCCGATCCGCTTGCCGGGAGCAGTCAGGTTGGAACCAATTCGCGCTGCTTTGCCGCCTAAGACAAACCTGCGGTCGGAAATCCTCCGGCGCGCAGTGCTCGAAGGAGCTGGTTTGAGAATTCCCACCCGAAGTACAGCGGTGTTGTTGTCACTCGCCTTTGTGATTCCCGCATTCGCCGACGATTCCGCCAAAACTCTTTTCAAAAAAGGACAGAACGCCGAGGCTCGCCAGAACTACCTCGAAGCCTACGAAGACTTCAAAGCCGCCTATTCGAAGAAGCCGACGGATTTGCGCTATCGCGCCTCATACGAGCGTCTGCGCTTCCAGGCGGCGGCAGTCCATGTAAAGCAGGGCCAGCAGCTTCGCGATAACGGCAATCTCGAAAAGGCTCTGCAGGAATTTCAGACCGCGTTCCAAATCGATCCTTCAAGCTTCATCGCGCAGCAGGAGATCGCGCGCACGAAGGAGATGATGAACGCTGCCAATCCCGGCAGCAGTGAACCAAAGCCGCCCGACCGCGCCGACATTCTTCGACAGCGAATCGAAGCCGCTCAGGGACCGGTTACGCTCGCGCCCATCAATGACCAGGCGATCACGCTGCGCATCGCCAATGACAGCAAGACGGTCTATCAGACGATCGGCAAGCTTGCGGGAATCAATGTCCTCTTCGATCCCGATTATGTTTCCCGACAGCTTCCCATGCTGGAATTGAACAATGTCACGCTGCAGGACGCGCTCAGTCTTGTAGCGATTCAGTCCAACACATTCTGGCGACCGGTGACTCCCAACACGATCTTCGTTGCGCCGAATACGCCCACGAAGCGCAAGGACCTCGACCAGAGCGTGGTGAAAACGTTCTATCTCACCAACGCAGCAAGTCAGACGGAGTTTCAAGATATTGCGAATACTCTGCGAACCATTTTGGACATCACTCGTGTGCAGCCGATCGCGGCAGAGAATGCCCTCATCGTCCGCGGCACTCCTGATCAGGTTGCGCTGGCAGAGAAGCTGGTGAGCGATCTCGATAAGAGCCGCGCGGAGGTTGTAGTTGACGTTGCAGTGATGCAAGTCTCGCGCGAGAGAATCCGCAATCTGGGGTTTAATTCGCCTTTAGCAAATGGACCAATCGGCGTTCAATTGACGACTCCGGGACAAACTACGACCTCCACAACCAACAATGGAACGAACACGAACGGCAATACCAGCACTCCCACAAACAATCTGACACTCAATTCCTTCAAGAATCTAAATGCAACGAATTTTTCCGTCAGTGTGCCGCAGGCTCAGCTAAACGCACTTTTAAGCGACTCAAATACGAAGCTCTTACAAAACCCACAAATTCGCGCCTCTGACGGACAAAAAGCATCGCTGCGCATTGGTTCGCGAATTCCGATTGCCACCGGATCGTTCCAGCCGGGCATCGGCGGAGTTGGCATCAATCCTCTGGTTAACACGCAATTCCAATATCTCGACGTCGGTGTCAACATCGACCTGCAGCCGACCGTACACCTCAACGGCGACGTGACCCTGAAGGTCACGATGGATATCACATCGCAAACCAACACTGTCGATATTGGCGGCATCTCGCAGCCGGTGATCAGTCAGCGAAAAATCGATCACCAAATCCGCCTGAAAGAGGGAGAAGTAAATCTGGTCGGCGGCATCTTCGAGGACCAGGATCAGAAGAGCTATGGCGGCGTTCCCGGATTGGGACAGATTCCTATTCTCAAATACCTCTTCGGGAGCGAGAAGGTTGACCATCTGCAGAACGAGGTTGTTTTCGTGCTCATTCCGCACCTCGTCCGCAACCAGGATGTGAGCGATCTGAATCTGCGGCCGATCGACGTAGGAACCGCGAACAACGTCGAGCTTCGGTTCGCGAACCATCCCGGACGCGGAGCTCAAGGCGAATCTCCTGCTCCCACGCCCAGGCCGGCGACCGCTCCACCTCAGCAGCAACAACAAAATCAACCGCTGCCCAATTCGGGAGCCGTTCCGGCGCCGCCAGAGACTCAGTCGCAACAGCCGTCTCCAAGCGGTCCCGCAGCTCTGCGTTTTGAGCCGGCTTCCATTACGACCACCAATGGAGCCACATTCACCGTAAACGTGAACATGACTGGCGGAACCGACGTAGCCGCTGTTCCCGTTCAAATCACCTACGATCCGAAGCATCTCTCGGTAGTAAAGATTGACAACGGTGACTTCCTTACAAAAGACAGCCAGCCAGTAGCTCTGGTTCAGCGTGATGACCCAGCAGGAGGCCTGCTTGTGGCCTCTGCTTCGCGACCACCCGGGGCGCCCGGCGTCAGCGGCCAGGGAACGGTCTTCACCATTACATTCACTGCAAAAGATAAGGGTCCGACCGTTCTTAGTATTACGCGTCCGGGTGCTCGCAACAGTCAGCAGCAGCCAATCCAGGTGCTTGGCTCGCAAATGACTGTGAACGTTCAGTAGCGTCTGGAGCGACAATATTCATATGGATCCAGCCGTACGCTCCAGGAATGTGCGGAACTGCCGTGGCCTGACACTGGTCGAGTTGATCGTGGCTTTCACGATCATCGGCATTATGGCTGCGGCAGCAGTTCCCATTGTTCGGGTACGCATCAAGCGCGAAAAGGAGATCGAGCTTCGCCGTGATCTCTGGGAGATGCGCGACGCTATAGATCGCTACAAGGACGCCGCCGACCGCGGAGCATTTCAGACGAAGGTCGATAGTCTTGGCTACCCACCAGATCTGCAAACCTTGGTGGACGGCGTCGATGTTCAAGGTAAGAAGCTGCGCTTTCTGCGTCGGATCCCCGTCGATCCTATGACTGGCGACACAGACTGGGGATTGCGCTCCAATCAGGATGATCCCGATTCCACCTCCTGGGGCGGTCAGAACGTCTTCGACGTGTACACAAAAAGCGAGGGCACTGCGCTGGACGGCACGAAATACAACACATGGTGAATCGCTCCCAATTCGGAACGCGGCCAGAGAGGTCTCCGCGTGGCTTTACTCTCATCGAGCTGATGATCGTGATCTCGATCATCCTGATCCTGATCGGCATCGCTGTGCCGGCCTACCAGCAGTCTGTGATTCGCGCCAGAGAGGCGGTCCTGCGGCAGGACCTCAAGACCATGCGCGACCAGATCGATAACTACACCATGGACAAGGAAAAGGCTCCTCAGTCGCTTCAGGACTTGGTCGATGCCGGCTATCTGCGAATGATTCCCAAAGATCCATTCACTGGCTCATCCGACACCTGGCAGACAGAGACCTCCGACACACTACAAAGTCTCGATCAGACCGAACCCGGCATCACAGATGTACACAGTGGCTCGACTGCGGTTGGGAGCGACGGCACCGCTTACAACACCTGGTGATTCGTCAACGAGCGCGAATGAAGCCGGTAAACACGCGCTGACCGCTGCGCCGGAACTCTCCAAATGCAATCCTGATCGGGATGATGGTTCCGTTCTTGTGAAGCCCAGGCAGATCGGAGCCGGACCAATCGAGCCTGCGCTCTCCTGTCTCAATGTAGCGGCGCAGCCCACGTTCGTGGAGCGGGCGGAAGTCCTCCGGGATGATGCGCGTGAGATTCCCGCCAATCAGTTCCTCGGGCTTGTAGCCAAGAATTCGAAAGACACCGGAGTTGGCATAGACCACGGTGCTCTGTTCGTCGATGGTGAGCACTGCGTCCAGAGATCGTTCGGCGGCGATTCGCAAGCGGTCGCCTTCGTGAATCACATCGCTGATGCCGTAGTACTGAAGAAAAAGCCCAACCTGGGCGCCAAGCGCGCTCAGAAATTGTTCCATCTCCGGATCGGCAAGGTCTGCCTGCGGGCTGAAAAATTCGAAGACTCCGAACACTCTGCGGGCTTGAAACGCAGGAAAAGCGACACCGGTGTGCAAACCTTCCAGTGTGGCCACGGAAGCTCGCGGGAAGTTCGCTTCTTTGGTGATGTCGGTGAACCAGACTGTCTGGCGGGCTTTCCAGCCGGAACCGGGCAATCCATCTCCGTAACCGAAGCTACGAACCCGAGTGACCAGTTCAAAGCTCGGATATTGATGGCCCTCGGCGGTCCAGAAAGTCGTGCTCCGTAGCACGGCATGGAGTTCGTCCACGACCCAGAATGAACCAGCAGCGAATCCGAGCGCAGAGCCGACGGTGGTGAGAATGTTATCGACCGCAGCCTGCGCGTCCGATGCTTCAGAGAGCATTCCCGTGATTGTGTAGCTCAACTTCCAACGCTCTTGAGCGTCAAGCTTCCGCATTCGATGTTTATGATTCCGGCTGAAACATTGTACCTAGTGCTCTGTCTTGCTTACGCCTATGCCCACGACGTAGGCTAGAACGTTTGCTCTGCCGAGGTTGAAGTGTCCATGCCGGTTGAGACTGAAGCTCCTCCGATCACCAAGCCGCACATTAAAGCTCCGCGAGGCACGCAGCTCTCCTGCAAAGGATGGCAGCAGGAAGCCGCATTGCGCATGCTGATGAACAATCTCGACGACGAAGTCGCTGAGCGCCCTGAGGATCTCGTCGTCTATGGCGGCACAGGCCGCGCCGCGCGCAATTGGGATTGCTACGACGCAATTGTTCGCTCGCTTCGCGCTCTCGAATCCGATGAAACCTTGCTGGTGCAATCAGGCAAGCCCGTGGGCATCTTCAAGACCCACGACTACGCTCCTCGCGTGCTCATCGCCAACGCCAACCTCGTCGGACATTGGTCAAATTGGGAAAAGTTCAACGAACTCGAACGCGCCGGCCTGACCATGTACGGCCAGATGACCGCGGGATCGTGGATTTACATTGGCTCACAGGGGATTATTCAGGGCACGTTTGAAACTTTTGCTGCGGCTGCGGAGAAGCATTTCGGAGGCGATCTCGCGGGCAAACTCATCGTCAGCGGCGGCATGGGAGGCATGGGCGGCGCTCAGCCATTGGCAGCAACCATGGCTGGAGCATGCTTTCTGGGCATTGACGTAAACCCCGAGCGCATCAAGAAGCGCCTCAAGACTGGCTATTGCGACTTCATGGTCAATACCCTCGACGAGGCCTTGCGAATCCTGAAGAACTCGATCCGCAAGAAAGAAGCCGTTTCCGTAGGACTGATCGGCAACTGTGCCGATCTTATTCCCGAATTGGCAGCGCGCGGAGTGAAGCCTGACCTGCTCACCGACCAGACTTCTGCGCACGATCCGCTGAACGGATACATTCCTTCCGGCGTCACGCTGGAGCAAGCCGAGCAGCTCCGGCGCCACGATCCCAAGGGATATCTGGAACGTTCGCTCGACTCGATCGCCCGTCACGTGGAAGGAATGCTCGCGTTGCAGAGGGCAGGTTCCGTCACCTTCGACTATGGAAACAACATCCGGACCTTCGCTTTCGAGCGCGGGGTAAAGAACGCCTACGATTTCCCCGGGTTTGTGCCCGCCTATATTCGTCCGCTCTTTTGCGAGGGACGTGGACCGTTCCGCTGGGTTGCGCTCTCCGGCGAGCCATCCGACATAGCCGTAACTGATGATCTGATTCTGGAGATGTTTCCGGAGAACCGCATCCTCAGCCGCTGGATCAATCTGGCGCGCAAGCGCATTCGCTTCCAGGGGCTGCCTGCGCGCATTTGCTGGCTTGGCTACGGCGAACGCGCCCAATTTGGGCTTGCCATGAACGATCTGGTGAAGCGCGCCAAAATCAAAGCTCCCATCGTGATTGGCCGCGATCATCTCGACTGTGGTTCGGTGGCGTCTCCATTTCGGGAAACTGAGGCTATGAAAGACGGCAGCGACGCCATTGCCGATTGGGCCTTTCTCAACGCGCTGCTGAACACGGCCAGCGGCGCAAGCTGGGTCTCGATTCACAATGGCGGCGGCGTGGGCATTGGCTACTCACAACATGCGGGACAAGTGACGGTCGCAGATGGCACCGACCAGATGGCTAAACGCATCGAGCGCGTCCTCACCAACGATCCCGGAATAGGAATCGCCCGCCATGCCGATGCCGGCTACGAAGAAGCCCAGCAATTCGCAAAGCAGAAGGGCGTGTGTCTCCCGATGCAGCCAAGTCGAGCCCGCTCAGGACCGGCGTCAGTACCGTCCGCGGTAGCGGATGGGTCAATTGCGCGTAAGTCACTTTCCGGTGATTCAGAGTGATCGCCGCAGAACCGCAAGAGAAAATCCGACCTTTGCTGTTGACCAACATCGGTCAACTGCTCACTTTAGAGCATGCTGCGGGCAAAGAGCAGCCAAGACGAAAAGCTGATCTTGGAGAGCTTAAGGTTATCAGTAACGCCGCAGTTCTGATTCGGGAAGGCAAGATCGCCGCTGCCGGCCGCGAGTCGGACATTACGCGCAGCTTAGTGCGCGAAGATCTGCAGACCTTCGACTGTAATGCCGGCGTAGTTCTCCCCGGCTTTGTCGATTCTCACACTCACCCGGTCTTCACCTCTCCCAGGCTCGTTGACTTCGAGAAGCGCATTCAGGGCAGCACTTACGAAGAAATCGCCAAGGCCGGAGGCGGCATTCGTTCCAGCGTGGAGGGCGTACGAAACGCGACGCCACAAGAGCTGTCCTGCAGGGTCCTGCATGCGTTCAGGCACATGCAGCGCTCAGGCACGACTACCATCGAAGCCAAATCCGGCTACGGCCTGAGTACCGATTCTGAACTAAAGTCGCTGCGCGCAATTGGCTGCGCGGCCGCTCAGTGGCCGGGCGCCGTCGTTCCAACCTTACTCGCTGCCCACGTGGTCCCGTCAGAGTTTCAGGGCAGAGCAAACGAATATGTCGATTTAGTCTGCAGGGAGATGATTCCCAAGGTGTCGGAAGAGAACCTTGCCGATTTCGTCGATGTTTTTTGCGAACGCGGAGCCTTCTCCCTGGAGCAGACTGGACGCATTTTTGCTGCAGCGCGTCAGGCAGGACTCGGAGTGCGAGCGCACGTATGCCAATTTACTCCGCACGATCTATCGACTCTCGCTGAATTCGAGCCGGCATCCTTCGATCACTTAGACTGCCTGCGGGACAGAGATCTCGAGGCGCTCGCCCGCCAGAACACGATTGCGACGCTGCTTCCGGGAGCGTCATATTTCCTGGCGCACTCGTATCCTATGGCTCGTCGGCTGATCGACGCCGGAGCAGCGGTTGCGCTCGCCACCGATTTCAATCCGGGAACGTCGCCCACCACCAGCATGACGCTGGTGCTTTCGATGGCCTGCACCCAGATGCGCATGAGCCCCGCCGAGGCGATTGCGGCGGCGACCATCAATGGAGCGCATGCGTTGCGCATGGCTCATCGAAAGGGGAGTATCGAGCCGGGAAAGGACGCCGACCTGTCGATTTTCGATGTGAAAGATTATCGCGAGATTTGCTACTGGTTCGGCACGGAGCATTGCCGCGCCACGGTTCTGAACGGCAAGCTCGCAACTCATTGAGGAGTCTGGAATGAAAAACGTAATCCTTGCGTGTGTGATATTCCTTTGTTGCGGCGCCATGGAAGCGCAGCGCCTTCCGCAAACTGTGGTTCCTGAGCACTATCAGCTCAGCTTTACTCCGGATTTGAAGAATGCAACCTTCGCCGGCGACGAGATCATTGACGTCCGCCTCCTTAAGCCGACGACGCTGATTACGCTCAACGCCGCCGAGATCAAATTCACTTCGGCCACCGTCGAAATCCACGGCACAAGCGAGAAGGCAAAAGTCACCGTGGACCCAGATCGGGAACAGGCCACCATCCTCGCTCCAGGCACCCTGGCCGCCGGTCCAGTGCGGCTGCACATCGTCTTTACCGGCATTCTCAACGACAAGCTTCGTGGTTTTTATCTGAGCCAGACGCCGAAGCGTCGCTATGCCGTCACGCAATTCGAACCTACCGACGCGCGCCGCGCCTTTCCATGCTTCGACGAGCCGGATAAGAAAGCTACGTTCGACATCGCTCTCGTCGTCGATAAAGGCGATACCGCCATTTCCAACGAGAGACTCGTCTCCGATACCCCGGGGCCTGAGCCCGACAAGCACACGTTGAAATTTGCAACGACGAAGAAGCTTTCCACTTACCTGATAGCGCTCCTGGTTGGCGATTTTCAATGCGTCGATGGCTCCGCGGATAGCATTCCTATTCGCGCCTGCGCCACGCCCGACAAGAAAGATCAGGGCAAGTTTGCGCTCGAAGCTGCCGAGTACATCATGCACTTCTATAACGACTACTTCGGCATCAAGTATCCATTCGGGAAGCTCGATCTGATCGCCATTCCCGACTTTGAAGCGGGAGCGATGGAGAACGCCGGAGCCATTACCTATCGCGAAAGCGAGATGCTGCTCGATCCGAAGATTGCCACAGTAGATAACTACCAGCTTGTTTCCTCCGTGGTAGCCCACGAAATGGCTCATCAATGGTTCGGCGATCTGGTAACGATGAAATGGTGGGACAACCTATGGCTCAACGAGGGCTTTGCCACTTGGATGGAGTCGAAGCCGGTCGCCAAGTGGAAGCCGGAGTGGCACGCGGAACTCGAAGATGTTGCCGACACGAATCGCACGCTAAACCTCGATGCCTTGAAGAATACCCGCCCGATTCGGCAAAAGGCCGAAACGCCGGATGAAATTAACGAACTCTTCGACGGCATTGCCTATGGCAAAGCTGCCGCCGTGTTGCGCATGGTCGAGCACTACGTCGATCCCGAGTTGTTCCGCAAAGGCGTGCAGAACTATCTGCGCGCGCATTCTTACGGCAACGCCACCGCCGAAGACTTCTGGAACGCGATTACGGCAGCGTCGAATAGACCGGCCGACAAGATCATGTCGAGCTTCGTCGTGCAGCCGGGCGAGCCGCTGCTGCATGTCTCGCAAGATCCTCAGGTCACGATTTCGCAGGAGCGCTTCTTCGCCGACCGGCAATTGCTCGGGAGTTCGCAGCAGTTATGGACCATTCCCGTGTGCTTGCGAACAGCCTCGCCCGACAGCAAAGGCTCGTGCTTGCTGATGCAAAGCCGTGGGCAGGAAACGAAGATTTCCTCCAATCTGCCCGTTTTCGCCAACGCGAACGGTCATGGCTATTACCGCACGGAGTACGATGCGTCTCTTCGCGACAAACTCGCGCAGGGCTTGGAGTCCGGCCTCAATCCAGCCGAGCGCATCTCGATGCTCGGCGATGAATGGGCCCTGGTTCATGTCGGACGGCTCTCGATCAGCCACTATCTTGATCTCGCCGCGCACTTGAAGAATGAGCGTCAGCGTCAGGTCTGGCACGAAGTGCTCTCTAATCTCGAGTACATCAACGACAAACTGATTTCCGATCAGGATCGAGAGCAGTTTCGTCAGTTCGTGCGCACGCTGCTGAAGCCTCCATACAGCGCAACCGCAAACACGAGCGACGTCGAAGAGAAGGCCCTGCACGCCGATCTGTTCGAAGCGCTGGGACTTATCGGGCGGGACCCGGATGTAATCGCTGAAGCTAAACAGATCACCGACAAAGCTCTGGAGAATCCGGACAGCGTGGACTCGCTCATGGCCGCCCCGGCTATGGACATCGCTGCAACTCAAGGAGACCAGGCGCTGTTCGATCGCTTCGTGCAGAAGCTGAATGACACTACGGATCAGGTATTGCGCCGCCGTTACATGGGCGCGCTTTCCCATTTCGAGAATCCACAGGTCCTTCCCAGGGCAGTTCAGCTTGGGACCACCAGCGCCATTCGCAATCAGGACGCCGCACATTATTTCAGCGATTTCCTGCGGCACCCGGAAACTCGTCCGCAAGCGTGGAAGTACATCCAAACGCATTGGAGCGAGGTGGAAAAGCAGCTCACAACTGCAAGCGGCGCAGTGCTGGTAAATGCCACCGGGCAATTCTGCGACGAGGACGCGGCGTCGAACGTAAGCGCGTTCTTCAAGGTGCATCCAGTTCCCGCATCGGAACGGATGCTGCGGCAATCGGTGGAGCGCATCAATTCCTGCGTCGAGCTGAAGAAGCTGCAGGGCGGAAACCTGCAGTCCTGGCTCGCCGATCACAGCAGCGTGCAGGCTAGCGGGAATTGAGTGTGACGCTGGGGACAGAGGCAGGTCAGTACCGTCCGCGGTAGCGGATGGGTGAGGATTTGTACGGAGATATACGCCCCTCTCTGTGCTCTGCATATACTCATGCGCATGATGTGTAGGACCTGCAACCTGCCCGAAGCGTGCGTCACATGAGTTCGTGCTTTCAGCGAGCGCGATAACAGACAGGCCCGAAGGGCCGACAGAAGCGCAGCCCAGGGCGTCAGCCCTGGGTTAGCTGCGCCGATCCCCAAGCCCTGGAAGGGCGGCACTCATGCATGTCCCGAATCAAAACGTATCGCCGAGTTATAGTCGAGCACCCAAGCGATTGGCCGGGCACCGATTTCCGGAATCGGGAATTGAAACAGCTAGATTATGCGAAATGCTTCGCGACGATGCCGCCCTTTCAGGGCTCGATCATCTCGGTATCCTGTTAACCCAGGGCTGACGCCCTGGGCTGCGCTTCTGCCGGCCCTTTGGGCCTTGCTCTGGCGCGGACGGTACTGACCTTGCACCCGATCCCGGCCGACTGCTCCTCCTCTCAGTCCGGCAGCGTGGCAGCGGAGCTGATCGAGAAGGCGCCCTTCACGCCTGCCGGCATGGTACCATTTCGGGAAACAGGCTGGCCGCCTCCGATCCAGACGTCAACTGTGCCTGGCATGATACGGTGTTTGCCTTCGGGATCGACGATGCCCAAGTCGCGTCCGCTCAAGGTGAAAGACACGGTTCGTTGATCCCCTGCATCAAGTGTGATCCGCTGGAATCCTTCCAGCGCGCGGATGGCTGCGCCCGGTACTCCTTCGTGTGTGAGATACAGTTCGACTACTTCGTCCGCTTTCTTTTGGCCGGTGTTCACAACATCGACTGACAGGCGCACCGTTCCATCCGCCGCAACGTTGGGATTGTCGATCTGCAGGTTGCGATATGCGAAGGTCGTGTAGCTCAGACCATAACCGAAGGGGTAAAGCGGCTCGCCATCGAAGTAGCGATAGGTGCGCTTCGCCATCGAGTAGTCTTCGAAGGCCGGTAGCTGATCGACCGATTTGTAGAACGTGACCGGCAGGCGCCCACCAGGACTGAAATCTCCGGCAATCGCTTCGGCAACCGCGGTTCCTCCTTCTTCGCCCGGATACCACGCTTCGAGGATCGACGGTACGTGCTGGTCCGCCCAATTCACCCCCAATGCGCTTCCGTTGGTTAGCACCAGAATGATCGGCTTACCCAAGGCATAAACCTGTTCCAGGAGTTCTTTCTGCGGCGCGGGAAGATCGAGGCTGGTGCGGTCGCCGCCGGAAAAGCCTTCGGTGTGGACGTTCATCTCCTCGCCCTCGATTCGCGGCGAGAGCCCGAGGACCATGATTACCAAATCGGAATTGCGGGCCACGTCGAGCACTTCCTGACCGTCGCCAGGCTTACTCCACACGAGGCGCGCTTCTGCGCTGCGGATGGTCTGGAAATACTCGATCTTCACTGAGTACGCATGGCCTTGTTCCAGATGGATCTTCGTGCTGATCGTGTCGGCAGGATGGTGGATCGTCCATTCTTCGGCCACCAGCTTGCCGTCGAGCCACATGCGAAATCCATCCTGTCCGGTGAAGCCCACGAGATAGTCGCCTGTGATTGGAGGAACGATCACTCCGGTCCAGCGTACGGAATAGTTCTTCAGCAATTGAGGGTTGATGCCGCGATCTCCCCAGGCAAAATTCACGTCAGGATCGACACGGCTCATCACCGGAGCGCCTTTGAGATCGACATTCCCGAAATAGTCCGCCTTCAATCCGTGCTGCTTGCGGGATGCGTCGGTAAAGAGCGCGTCAGAGGGAATTGCGCGCACGATCGGACCCGTGAGTCCGACGCCTTGCGAGTAAACGACCTTCGATTGCGAGAAGCGCTTCCGGATTCCATCGACGATCGTCACCGGATGAGATGGCGTTCCGTTGTAGTTGCCGACGAGCGCATCTAGATTGTCGGCGTCAGGTCCGATGACAGCGATGGTCGGATAGGTCTTTCGCAGCGGAAGAAAGTTGTCCTGGTTCTTCAGCAAAACCAGAGACTCCCGCGCGGTCCGCAGCGCGAGCTGGCGATGCTCTTCGCTATCGTTTTGGGAAATCCCGATCTGGGAGAAGGGAACAGCGCTCGGCGGATCGAACATGCCGAGGCGAAAGCGTGCGGTGAACAGACGCTTCATGGCGCGATCGATATCGGCTTCGCTCAGAATTCCTTCCTGAACTGCTTTGAGCGCCGCGTCGCGTTCGGTCTGCACCCGCGTCCGGGGATTGCCGCAGATCAGATCGGTTCCTGCTTTAATTGCGACAGCGACGCCTTCTTCCATCGATTTCGTGAAATGATGGCCGCTGAAGACGTCGGTAACGGCGCCGCAATCCGAAACCACATAGCCTTGAAAACCCCAATCGTGCCGCAGATGCTCGTCGAGCAAGGTTGTATTCGCGCACGCAGGTTGTCCGTTCAGCGAGTTGTACGCGCACATCACCGACTCGGCTTTGCCTTGCATGATCGTGGTGCGGAACGCCGGAAGATACGTGTCTTCCATGTCGTGTCGCGAGGCCTGCACATCGACCGAGTGCCGCGTCGGCTCTGGTCCGCTGTGAACTGCGAAGTGCTTTGGCGTCGCGACGGTTTTCAGATACTTCGGATCGTCGCCTTGCAGTCCGGTAACGAAGGCAAGACCCATGCGCGACGTTAAAAATGAATCTTCGCCGTAGGTCTCCTGACCGCGTCCCCAGCGCGGATCGCGAAAGATGTTGATGTTCGGAGACCAAACCGTGAGTCCGCGATACCACTCGGTAGATCCGTCGGGATGGCGCTCGGCATTGTACTTGGCGCGAAACTCGGTGCTGATCGTCGTCGCGATCTCATGCATGAGCGGCTCATCGAACGTAGCGGCCATGCCAATCGCCTGCGGGAACACGGTCGCAACTCCCGCTCGAGCCACGCCATGGAGCCCCTCATTCCACCAGTTGTACTCCGGAATTCCCAATCTGGGAACCGCCTCGGCCGTGTGGCCAAGTTGAGAGATCTTTTCCTGGAGCGTCATGCGCGAGACCAGATCAGCGACGCGCTGCTCAAGCGGAAGCGCCGGATTTTTGTAAGGCGCGTTGGCCGGCGCTTCAGGAGGAGCCTGTTGGGCGATTGCCAACGCGCAAAAGGCGATGGCTGACAGCACGGCACTGGAAAATCGCAAAATGTTCATCGATTCATCCGCAGGTATGTTTGTGTAGCGGCAAGTCTTATCGCCTAATGCGCTAAATCGTTTCAGACTGGAAAGTAAATCACGCAGCACCGTGGCACGCAAGGCACTGCTCGATCGACCGCCAACGAAGGGCGTCATCAGCAGCGCGATTGACGGACAAGCTTGCGACAAACAGACGAAGCCGCAACTGCTTGAGCAATCGAGAGTAAGCGCGAAGCGCCGCCATTTCAGGATCTCTTTACCCGCACGCCTGGCGAGGTTGTTCGCGGGCGCCCTTCGCCCCCTTGCGCGCCGGAGGCCCAGCAGCGCATTGCCTCGCTTGGCGTCAGGTTCAAGGCGGGGACGGGTTCGGCAGGGGACCTTTCGGCCAGTACATCACCGCATCGAGCAGTCGAGGGAAATCCGGATTCGAGTGCCATACTTCCGTGCTATCCCGAAATGGGCATTTTTGTCAACAGAAAAAATATCGCACTCCTTTTTGGCAATTGAACTGCTGATAGAGCAATTTAAATTCCATTTTCGAAGGCAATGTTAATGACTGCGTGCGGTTGAGTACGATTTGTCTGCAGCACGAGCTTTGCAGAATGCACTGGAAGGCGCCACGTGAGCGTAGGCGTCCACGGCTGGAGTTTGGACAACAGCCGGAATATCGGCGCGGACGAACTGCGAGCAAGCCGCCTGATGGGAATCCGGAGACCAAAAAAGAATCGTAGTCCCAAAAGAGGAATTCTTCAGAGAGGCGTTGTCGCGAATCGGTGCGTGGCCGACTGCAACCAGTTCGCCTGCGCTCGTCGTCGCCAGCGCCGAAATCCTGGAGTCTGCAGTTTGCGCGACCCTGGTGATGGAAGTCACGGTGGAAAGATCGGCCGGCAATGTCGCCAGCATCTCCGCGCAGCAAGAGGCGCGAGAGTTTCGATTCGGGATATTCTCGGCCGAACCGGCAATCGCGACAGTTTCATTGTTAAGCGCCAACGCCGTCAAACGCACTCCTTGTAACAATGTGGAATTCGCCAGCGCCGTTCCATCAGCCTTCGATATTGCAATGAATGATTGCGAACGGGAAATCGCGTTACCGATCCCAAGCTTTAGAACGCGTTCGTGCGGAAACGAAGAGCTTGTAGTTCCCGCGATATATACAGTCCCATTGTGGTCCACGCGTAAGCCGGCGATGCGGGTCTGTGCGGCATTCGGCAGAAACGTGAAATACGCGGGGGGCGGAGAGGGATTTCTGCTCATGTTCACCCGCAGAAGAAACGATCGTTCCTCGTTCGACGTCGCAGGAGATGGCTGTTCGAGTGAGTTCGTCGGCCGAAAGCACGCGCTGGAATGACCGCCGATCCAAACTTGTCCGTCGTCTGCCAGAGCAATGGCATCGAGAGCGGTAAATCCCGGACCGCAGGAACTGATGACGGTTGCAAATTCGAGCTTCTGTCCTCCAGGTCCATACTTTCTCACTTCAATGTCGGACAATACATGAGTTGCGGTATAGATGTTCCCGGCATCGTCGAGCGCGGCCACTTCCGTGCTGTCGAGCTGCAGCGCTTCAAGCTCTTGCAGCAACGCTTGCGCGAATTGTGTAAATTCCGCATTCGGAACGTGCTGCAACTCGGCAAAGGGCGAGCCGTGAGCCGGTTCTCCCTTGTATGGGAGCGCGGTGCAGACCCATTGTGGGACATTGCTTACCGGCGAGCATGGCACGACGCCATGGAACGCCTGGATAGAAACTTTCGTTTGCGCATCGCCGATTCCTGAGGATTCGATGCGTATGCTGTGTGCGCCGGCAGCCAGCGGTCTTCCCAGCGTTCCTTCCACAGCAAGGCGGCGAGTCGGAACTCTCTCGACATCGACACCGACGGTCTCGCCGTCCACTTTGATAGTGAATCCGGAAACCAGTTTGCCTTCAGGAGCATTGAGTTGCGCGCTGATGTGAACAAGCGGCGGAAGCTCGAGGGTTCCAGAAGGGGAAGGAAAGCACAGATGAACTCCTGGATCCGGATGCAACGCGCTGCAGGTTGTCTGCCCGCGCGCGGCCGCGACAAGAAAGATGACTGCGAGTAAATGGAATCGATATCGCATGTAGTTATGTTTTCGCCGGACCGCGCAGAACGAGCGGCCGCATCATCTCGTTGTCTTCATGTTCCAGGGTGTGGCAGTGCCAAACGTATTTCCCCGGCACTCCATCAAATCGAGCGATGATTCGCGTGACTTGTCCAGGCGGACAAAGAATCGTGTCTTTCCAGCCTGCTTCACCGGGAATCGGCAGCAGCGCACGATTCGAGTACACAAGCTCGCCGTCGGCTTTGTATTTCTTGGCGTCGAAGGCGCGGCGATCGAGCAATTGAAAATGCACGGCGTGCAGGTGAATCGGATGAGCATCAATGGTGGCGTTCACGAACTCCCAAATTTCGGTAGTTCCAATTTCGGGATCTTCGGTGACTGAGTCCATAAAGGCTTTGCCGTTCAGAAGCATTTTGTGCTGAATGCCGTCTGCACCCATGATCTCGTCGAGACTTAATCGCCGCGTCTTGATGCTGCTGTTCTCGTCAATTCTTTCGACCCTTGAGAGGGCGGAAGGCAGCGAATATCTATGCGCGTTTTCGGAAGGCAATGGATTGACTCTGAACTGCATTACCAAATGGGGAATCGCCTTGCCGCCGGACGGGAATGGAGCCGGAGCGTCGTTCGACAACACGATTCTGCGGCCCTCGCGCCCGGAGAAATCAAGCACGATGTCGGCGCGCTCGCTGGGCGCCAGAAGAATGCTGTTCACCTGTGCAGGGCGCTCTAACAGTCCTCCGTCGCTCCCGATCTGGAACACGTTCTGGGCGGGCGTGAGAAAGAGCCGAAACACACGCGCGTTCGACGCATTCAGCAGGCGAAAGCGATAAGCCCTGGGTTCTACCTCGAGAAATGGCCACACCCTGCCGTTAACCAGCACCTGCGTGCCGAAGAACTCGGGTACCCAGGGCGAATCAGGATTTCCCGATACGGGATAACAAATGCGGCCGAATGGATCGAGCAGGCGGTCCTGCAGCATGAGTGGAACATCGTACTTGCCGGTGGGCAGATCCAGCGCGAGCTCGTCATCGTCATGCACGATGTAGAAGCCGGCGAGCCCCATCATCGTGTTCAGGCGCGCGATGCCCATCGCGTGGTCGTGGTACCAGAGTGTCGCGGCTTGTTGGCTGTTGGAGTAAAAAGCCCGCTGGGTCTGCCCCGTAATTTTCCAGTCTTCAGGATGACCGTCGCTCTCGGACGCTACATGTCCGCCGTGAAGATGAATGACTGCGCGGGTTTCAGGAACCTGTTTTCCCGCGCCGGACAGATTGTGATCGACCGCCAGTCGATGCTTCGCAGGCAGGTGATTCACCCAATCCACAACGATTGCGCGATCTCGATGAGCGACAATGGTCGGGCCCGGAGTACTCTTCTCGAATCCCCACACCGTTGTCGGAGGCAATTCGCGATGCAGCGTCTGCTGAAATTCTGCAAGTTCCAGCCGATAGTATGGCTTTCCCTGAATGCGGCCTTTCGCCTCGATGACAGGAGGAATCGGCAGTGGATCGACAAACGGAGTGAGTGGCGCGCCGGCGAGCTGTGGAATTTCTTCTTCCTGAGCTCGCAATGAAGCAGGAATGAGCAGACTGCCGAGTGCAGTTCCAATCAGCTTGAGGCTTTGCCGCCGCGCAAGATCAACTCCGGCCGATGGAGAAGCGCTCTCAGCAATCAGCTTCGTTGAGCTTGCGCGCGTTTTCATTTTGGGACGGACTGATCACTCCGGCGAGACGCGATTAAAAGCCGCAATCTCTAAAAAGCAAGCCTTGATCGTGGATGAGATTGTAGCAGTCGGCTGCGCGTCGCCGGGCGGTGAGCCGAAGCGCAAAGGTCCGCTCAGTGAATGGAATCGGCAATCAGCACGCGATTATGCTCGAGCAGATTGCCAGTGGCGTGATCGAGTTGGGCGAGCGCGAGTTGATATCCGATCTGCGCTTGCAGGTAGCTCTGCTCCGCCTGTTGAACCGTGCTCTGCGCGTCGAGCACGAAGAAGATAGTCTCCGCTCCTAACTCGTACTTGCGCTGATCGGCGGCGAGAGTCTTTTTCGCGAGATCGAGCGCATCGGCCGCTGCAGAAAGCGATAACTTGCTGACTTCAAGCTGATGAACGGCGTTGCGGACTTCGAGTGTGATGGCTTGCTGGCTCTTGCGAAGCTGATACAAATCGCTGCGCTTTGAAACCAGAGCAGATCCGAGATCAGCTTCAGCCTGGCGATTCTTAATCGGCAGGCGCAAATTCAGTCCTACGCTATAAGTGGGGAAGCCGAATCCGCCGACTTGTCCTAGAGCATCGAGCAAGCCTCCGCGCGCCACCACAACGGGAGCGCCGCTCGACGTATCGATCACGTTTCCGCCGATGCCGTTTGAGGTGTAAGCGCCGGTGAGGCTCACGTCGGGTTGCAGGCTGTTATGGGCGATGTAAATGCTCGTGTCGTCGTTCGCAAGCTGCTGCCGAACCGCTTCCAATTCGGGACGCTTGCTGAGCGCCGTCTCGATGGCCGTGGGAATATCCTCTGAGACAAGATCGCCTGTGACCTCCGCAGTCTGTGTCAGCTCAAGATCAAGAGCCCCGGCACGTGAATCGAGATCGGCGCCGATGGTCCGGCGGAACTGGTCTTCGAGCGGCTTCACCGCGTATTCGGCTTGAATCACCTGCAATCGGCGTTGCGCCACTGTAGCTTCGGAACGATAGATGTCCAACGGCGACAGCGCGCCAAGTTCCAGCGCGCGCTTGTCGTGCTTGTAGGATTCTTCGGCTAAATGCAGAGAGTCCTGCACCACGGCCAGGTTCTTCTGTGCTTCGACGAGGTTCCAGTACTGGTTAATGACGCCCAGAATGGAATCGTTGAGCTGCGCTTCAAGATTTGCTCTCGCCTGTTTCACGTTGCGCTGGGCAATGAGAATCGGGCCGTGGTTCACTACGTATCCGCGTCCGCGCAGCAAATGCTGTCCGAGAGTGAATGTCGCCCCGGAAGTGAATGAAGGATTGAACAACGCAAAGCTGCTGTTCGTTGTCGAACGTAGAGTACTGAACCCTACAGAAAAGTTTGTGCCGCTTTGGAACTGCTGGCTGTAGGAGACATTTGTATTTTGCTGGAGTTGACTCAGGGTTTGTGCTCCGGCCAGTGCGGTGGTCGTTGGAGAGGTTGAGCGCTGCGGCGTAAAGCTGGCGTTGAGCACTGGATCAAAACTGGAATACGCCCGGCCAATTCCAAAAGAGGATTGATCGAGCTGTCCCTGGCTGATGCGCACATCGGTGTTGTTCAGCAGCATCAGGCGAATCGCGTCCTGCAGCGCTAGACGGAGCTTTCCGTTAACGATGTACTCATCGAGGCTCTGCGGACCAGGCAGCTGAGTTTGCACATGAGGGAAACGGAAAGAACGCTGAAAGTACTGAGGCGAAGGAAACGTCTGTGCGTTCAGCAGCGACGCGAAGCTCAACAGAAGCACGAATGCAAAAGTGCGCAGGACTAGCGACTTCATCTGAATCTCCAAATCCACTGTTACTCGTAACGAATTGCCTCAACCGGATCGAGCTTGGCAGCTTTAACCGCCGGATACAGGCCAAAGATCAGTCCAACAGAAACCGAGAATGCAAAGGACAATACGATGGAGCTGACACTGGTGACCGTAGACCATCCGGCAAGTACTGCGATGGTCTTCGACATCGTCATTCCCAAAACGATACCGAGCATCCCGCCGACAAATGAGATCAGGACAGCTTCCACCAGGAACTGACGAACCACGTCGCTGCGCCGCGCGCCGATCGCACGCCGTACGCCGATTTCGCGCGTCCGCTCCAGGATGTTGGCGAGCATGATGTTCATGATCCCAATGCCGCCGACCAGCAGCGAGATCGAAGCAATGGCCACCATTACCAGATTGAAGACGCGCTGCGTGCGCTTCTGCTGAGCCAGGAGTTCGGCGGGAACGAGAATGCCGAAATCCGACCGACCGTGATGTGAGACGTTCAGAACGCCGCGAACCATTTCGGCTACCGTCGGGCTATCGTCTGCGGAAGCAAGCTGGAGATAGATGCCGTCGATCTCATCACGGAAGCCGCTGCGATTATCTTCGAGGCGCAGCATCGCGCAATTGAGCGGAACGTAAATCAAATTGTTGAGATCCTGGCTGGAGACGCCCTCGATTGCGCCGTCCGAGCTCATCTGCGGACCGGCCACTCCGATCACGTGCAGCCATTGGTCGTTGACCTTGATGTACTTGCCGACGGGATCCTGCTGCGGAAACAGCGCAAATCGCGCCGCCTCGCCCAGCACGGCGACGTTAGCCGCCGAACCTGCGTCCTCTTCATCGAAGAATCGTCCAGATACAATCCGAAGGCCGGCAATCTTCAGATAACTCGGTTCGACGCCATAGATGAGTGGAGCATCTCCTTGCGGCTTGGGCAGCAATTTCGTGGGAGTAAATTTCTTGCGAGGAGTGGATGCAACCACGTCATGCGTAGTGGCGCGGATCACGCGATAGTCCTGCAGCGTCAAACCGGGAGAAGTTTTGCGCGCCTCCTGCCAGTCCTGCCATGAATTCGCTTCATGTGCTTCGACGATGAGGTTGCGCACGCCCAATTGCTCGATGAACGCCATAGCCTGTTGGCGCGCTCCGGCGCCAATCGAAAGCATGGCGATCACGGCCGCTACGCCGAAGATCATGCCGAGCATGGTTAACAACGAGCGCAGCTTGTGAAGCAGGAGGTTCTGGAAGCCTAGTCCCAGATCGGGAAGATAACGAGCCTTGAATTGCCGAATTGCCGCCAGCGATATCGTTGGAGCAGCCATTACAGTGCTCCGCTCGCCAGCATCGAACTGGAACGTGGTCCTGACTTCTGCTTATTCGTGGGATTTATAACTGCAACTTCGGTTCCAGCCGGCAGACCTTCGATAACAATCCGGCTTTCGGTGCGGTACTTCACTTTTACTGTTGTCGCCTGGAACTCGTCCCCGTGTTTTACATAGACCACGGGCTTTCCGTCTTTATCGAACAGCGATTGCGCAGGCAGATACAGCACGTCGTTAAGACGTACGCCATGTACCTTTACCAGCGCCGAGATGCCAGGACGCAGATCCGGCGAATTGCGCTCAAGCTGGAATGTCGCCGGGAACTTGGCTTGCGAGTTGCCACCCCAGAAATCGTGCGGGGCAAGCCCGGCAACGGTTTTGACCTTGGCCGGTAAGACTTCGCCGGGATGCGCGTCGATCTGAACTTCTGCGCTTTCGTTGGGAGCGATGTTCGAGCGGTCGGTCTCGCTCACCTTGGCTTGCACTTCCATCTGATCGATGTCGAGCACATCGGCGAGGACGCGCCCGGACTGAACCAGATCGCCGGCGCGATATTCCGGCAGGACCATTCCCGGGAAGCAGCAAATTCCTCCGAGGGTGTCCCGATTCTCTTTGGCCGCGACGATGCCTGAGATCGTCGATTTGAGAGTCATGTTCTCGATGTTGTGCTTCGCCACGTCCATCGCCAAACGCGCGGCGTTGCGCTTCTCTTCGAGCACGCGAATGCCGGCCTCGCCCGAAGTTGCGCGCGACTTTACGTCCTGCTCAAGCTGCGCCAATTTGCGCTTAGCTTCTTCGAGAGCGAGATTGTTCTTCTCGGCGTCGATGGAGCTCACCAGTTCGTTGCGACCGACTTCGAGTTCGGCGCGGCGGACATCGAAGCGTGCCTTCAGCAGGTCGGTTTGATCCTGTGCAGCCTGAACGGCAGCATCGGCTTTGGCTTTGGTGATGTCCTGCTCCGCCTGACGCAACTGCGACTCCGCCTGTTCAAAGTTGTATTCCTGCTCGCTGGGATCGAACTGGATCACCACGTCGCCGGGCTTGACCGCTGCTCCAGTGCTGGCCATCGAGACGATCTGAAGCGTTCCGTTCACAGCAGGCGCGATCAGAGAGATGCTGTGCGGGGCTCGCAGCTCGCCCGAGGTGAAGACGTCGATCTGAACATCTCCACGTTCGACGCGAGCGGTAGGAATCGGCGCCTCCGGCGTTGAGAGACTGCGCGCTGCACTGACCACGCCTTTGCCGATGAGTACAGCAATCACCAGCACGATTGCGGAGGCGATGATGCGACGCTTGGTCTTCATTTGTTCTGCGCCAGCTCCGTTGGATTCTTCAGCGCAACCCGCTCGCCCGGGCGGAGTCCATCGATGACCTGAACCGTGTCACCGCTGCGCCCCCCGATGTGGACCGTCTTTTCCTCAAAGGTTCGGCCGTTCTGAACGTACACCACACTCGTACCGTTCTTGGGGAAGACCGCCTGAGTCGGAATGAGTATCGAATCGGGAATGGTATCGACGGCGATGCGCGCATTCGCCTTCATCCCCGGCCGGATGCGCGTGTCCGTGCGATCCATCTTGAGATCGAGCGTGAAGTTCTTGGCCGGCGGCCAGTTCGTGAAATCCAGTTGAGCAATCGTGCTGATGCTGCGCACAGAGCCGGAAAAATCGGTATCGGGAACGGCATCGACGTGTACGGTTCCGCTCTGGCCTGCTTTGAGCTTGCCGCGATCGGCTTCTTCGATGCGCGCTTCGAATCGAATCGAACTCAGGTCGGGAATTTCGGCGATCGCGGCGCCCGGCCAAGCGTGGTCTCCTTCGCGAAAGTCAGGAGCATTGCCGCCGAACATCACCGAACGGAAGTTTGGAAGCAACGTGACTACGCCATCGCTGGGAGCGCGCAAGGTGAGGGAAGCAATCTGGTGCTCGGCGAGCCGAACGTCGAAAAGGGCTTTATCGCGCTTCTTCTTCTGTTGTGCGATGTCCGCAGCGGAGCCGAGCTTTCCGGAATCGAGCTTGGTTTGCGCCTCGCGATATTTCTCCTGCGATGAAGCCAGGGCGAGCTTATTTTTCTCGCCATCGATGACCGACAGAATCTCCGCTTTGCTGGCATCCAGGCGCGCGCTCTCAACGTTGTATTTGGCCGCGAGGGAGTCGGTCAGGTTCTGCTCTTCCGTCATGTGCTCCTGAGCTTCCTGCTGGCGAATCTGGGCTTCGGCGGAGGCAAGATCGGTCCGTTTTTGTTCGAGCGTGCGCTGCACTGTAGTCGTGTCGAATTGAACAACTACATCTCCGGCCTTCACTTGCTGACCGGTGTGCGCGAGTTTGATGATCTGCAGGTCACCTGCGGCAGAGGGGGCGGTGAGCGTTTTTGATTCGCGCGCTTTGATCTCTCCGCGAATGGAAAGATAGTCCACGAATTCACCGCGGCGGACTTCTGCGGTTGGAATCGCAGTCGCTGCTGCGTGCGAGGAACGGACGGAGACAAAGACGACTGCGGCCAGTACCAGAATGAAACCGCTGCCGAGCAGCCACCTTCGCTTTTTGATGAGGGACTTCATTGCTGGCTCACGTTGCGCAGCACGCGCGTTCCTTCAGAAATCCCCGCAATCGCTGCTTGCGTATCGTTCTCCGCCTTGATTTGAACCGGCTCGCGAGACGAGCTCGAGGCAGAATCGAGTACAACGTAGTGCTGGTTGCCGGAGCTTAGAACTGCATCACGTGGAACGATCAGCGAGTTCGGAATGCGCTCAAGTTCTACATCGAGTGAGGCAGACAAATCGGGCATGAGTCGAGGATCGGAGCCTTCGATCGAGAACAGCACGTTGAACGATCGGACGCGGTCGTTCAGGCTGCTGGTGACGCCGATGGCGGCGATGCGATCGACTTTGCCCTTGAATGACAGATCTGGATATGCGTCCAGACCAACGCGTACTGGTTGACCGACATGAAGCATGGAAACGTCGGCCTGATTCACCCGTGCGCGCACCTGCATCGCGCCAGGATTCACGATCTGCATGAAAGGAATGCCGGCGCGGACCTCGTCCCCTTCCTGAACCTCGCCCATCTGTCCGCCCTTCCAGATGGTGTTCAGTACCACGATGCCGTCAATGGGCGCGTGAATCTCGAGCCTTGTGGTGTTCTTACGCGCATACTCCATCGCATCGCGAGCACGATCGCGCTGGATCTCCAGAGACTTCAGCTCTGCCGCAGCAGCCTGACGCTTCAGGGCGAATGTCTTTTTGAGCTGCTCATAGGTTGCTTTGGCTTGCTCGTAGGCGAGGTTGTTCTTTTCCGCGTCGATTTTGGAGAGAATCTCGTTGCGTTTGACTTCGAAGGCTGCGGAATTTACATCGTTCTCGGCCTGATGCAGCGCGCTGTCGTCGGCGGCCTTCGCGGCGGCTTGATCGGCCTTCTTTTTATTTATCTGCTCGACGAAATCCTGATAGGTCGCTTCCTGGTCGAGTGCATTTCGAATCTGCTGCTGCTGATCGAATTGAACGAGCAAGTCACCTTTCTTGACATGGCTCCCGCTTGGCATCAGCTTTGTGATCACCAATGTTCCCAATCCGGGTCCGGAGAGGCGGGGAGCGGCGATGGCAAGGAAATTGACAGCCTCAACGGTTCCCGCAAGCCGAACGGTGCGAACGAAATCAGCTCGTTGTACGGTAAAGACCGAAGCTGCGGGATTCGCGACCGGCTCGGATCGGCGAATGGCTCTGAAGGCCACAACAGCAGCTAAAGCTATCGCGACTACGCCCAAGCTCCACCAGGTCAGCATGCGGCTGCGCTTTGGCGGCTCTGGAACGACTAATTGCGGAGCTGGTGCAGCAGCAGCGCTTTGGACTTCCGGAGCTTCGAGTACCTGTTTCACTGTGGAAATGTCGTCAGGCGAGTTGAGAGACTCGCGCCAGTATCTTAGCTGCTTTTGGACGTGAGGCACTATCAGGCGTTAGCACGATTTCACATGCCGAACTACCTGACGCTGCCCGTGAGTAGAACGGGCCCATTCCCGAGCTTGCGCAATTTCTTTGGACACCGTAGAGGCCCGAAAGGTGCCCAGTTTGAATCGGGTGTCCCGGTGAGGCTTCCGCTTGTAGTCTAATGAAGAGTGACCACTCTCACGACAGAGCAAGCGCCATCGCAGGCAACACTGACTCGGCGTAGTTTCCTGAAGCGTGCCGGTTTGGGAGCCGGCGTGCTTGCAATCGGTTTAGCCGGTTATTCGGGCCTTATCGAACCCAACGTCGTGGATGTAACCCGGCTCGATCTGAAGCTCAATCGGCTTCCGCCAGCCTTCGAGCAGTTCAAAATCGCCCTCATTTCTGATCTCCACTACGGACCGTTTACCGGTGAGCACGAGATCGGCGCGGCAGTACACGCAACAAATCAACTAAAGCCGGATGTCGTTTTCCTGCTGGGCGACTTCGTGACCGAGCCGCTAATCGGGAGCTCGAAAGATGGAGCTAGAAAAGCGGAACCCTGCGCCAAGCTTCTCAGCCGCTTGCAATCGCTGCACGGATCCTTTGCCATTTTAGGAAACCACGATTACGCAACCGATCCTGAGTTTGTTGCCGAGGCGCTCACATCGCATGGAGCCGTTCTGCTCCGCAATGCGCATTACCCTATCGAGCGCGACGGCGCCCGCATTTGGCTGATTGGAATGAACGACGCGATGTTCGGCAAAGCTGCCTTGGAGCAGGGGATGCGCGGCATCCCTGCTAACGAGCCAAAGTTGCTCCTCGTCCATGAGCCGGATTTCGCCGATGAATCATCCCGATATGGGATTGACGTCCAATTCTCGGGCCACTCTCACGGCGGGCAAATCCGTATTCCTGGGGTGCATCCACTGTGGCTGCCAGAGTTGGCTAAGAAGTACTATCGCGGCTACTACCGGATACGCGATCTTCAGCTCTATACCAACCGTGGAATCGGAACGGTCGCGCTGCCATTTCGCTTCTGCGCGCCGCCGGAAGTAACACTGGTGACGCTGAGGTCAGCATGAGTTCCAGCAGTGGCGTGAAACATATCGGCATCGTTGCGTGCAGCGCCGAAGGCGCAGCTCTCTGCTATCGAACGATCGCGCAAGCATCAGAGGCTTTGTTAGGAACATATAAGCATCCCAAGGTCACCCTGCACTCGATTCCTATGGCTGACTGGATGCCGGCCTTCAATTCCGGCGACTATCGGGGAGTCGGCAAGCTCATGCTGGAATCGGCGAAGGTGGTCGCGAATGCCGGAGCGGATTTCGCCATCTGCCCGGATAATTCTTGCCATCTTTCCTGGGCATATTTCATTCAGGAATCTCCGATTCCGTGGCTTCACATTGGCGAGATCGTTGCCGATGAAGCACAACGAAACGGCTGGAGGAAGGCGGGACTCTTAGGAACAAGATTCACAATGAACGGTCCGATGTACCGGGATGTGTTTCGCGCAAGAGGCATGGAAGTGCTACCACCGTTCGCGGAGGATCAGAGGATTGTGGACGATGTCATTTGGAACGAACTCGTGCATGGAAAGTTTCCTGAGAGTTCACGTCTGCTCTACAACCAAGTGATTGATCAACTGAAGGATCGAGGATGCGATTGCGTAATCCTCGGCTGCACTGAGATTCCCCTTCTGGTGCTACCGGACGATTGTCCGCTCCCGACGCTGGATTCAACACGCCTGCTCGCGGTGGCTGCTGTGCGGCATGCGTTTAGTGTCGTTCCGCGGGCCAGCGTCATCATTCCTGCTCGGATGTCTTAACCTCATCCCTCAAGAAAATCTCGATGCGGCTGGTTGTCCAGACTGCGACGCCAGCGCCAAAGAAGTCGGCATCTTCTGTCCAGATCGGACATTCCAAGCCTAGTGCTGTGGCTAGTACTGGCCAATCCTCCTCATCACGCCCTCGAAGCCGCTGTCGCGCTTCCGCCTCGAATTCACCATAGAGTTCCCGATGAATTGGCTGAATGACTGACCGTAGATACTCCAATGCTTCGGAAACACCGGCGGAGGACTTACCGCGTTTTTTCAGCAGAAGGGGAAGATATCTCTGCGCATCTTGAAAGGCAACATCAGGTGCAACAAATCGTACGCGCTTTGCTGAATACCTTTCAATGAGCTGCCGAACGCGCCGACCAAGAACGGCTCGGATCAGGATATTCGCGTCCAAAACAATCATCTCAGCGCTTGGGGTTCTTCGCACGTCGACGCATCTGTTTGAAATCGGTTACGAACTGCTCCTCATCAACGTCAGAGAGCACTTCTGCGAGCCGGTCGGCCGCGGCTTTGAGTTCCGAAAGCTCGGCGGATTTGCGATGGCGCTTTCGTGTAGGAACATAGACGCCAAGAGTCTCGCCGCGCCGAGTTACGGCCACGGGCGTCTCCGATTCCAAAAAAGTAGCAATTCGCTCGCGGAACTCTCGCACACCAACCTTTACAGCCATTGGATACCTCTTATTGCTCACAATTAAGTGTACACTCATGTGTACACATATGCAATCCGCTGAATTCGAGGAGCATCTAGGGTAATTGGATGTAAGCGGAGGAAGGATTTGCTTTATGCCAGACTAGTCATCGGCGCCGATCAAACTTCCTGAACGGGCAGGGCTCTCCTGATCCTTGTACTGAAGCTGGTAAAGCTTCCAATAAATCCCGCGCTGCGCCAGCAGCTGCTGGTGAGTTCCGATCTCGCGCAGTTGGGACTTGTGCATCACGATGATCTTGTCGGCGCGCTGAACCGTCGAGAGCCGGTGCGCGATGACGATCGAGGTACGTCCTTCGACCATAGTCGTGAGCGCTTCACGAACGCGCAGTTCCGTATCGGTATCGACGCTCGATGTCGCTTCATCGAGGATAAGAATGCGCGGTTGATGCGCGAGGGCACGCGCGAACGAGATCAATTGCTTTTGTCCCGTTGAAAGCGTGCTGCCGCGTTCGCGCACCGGCTCATTGAATCCGGAGGGCAGCGTGCGAATGAAGTCGCCGATGTTCACATCGTTCGCTGCAGACTCAACCATGGTGTTTGTGATCCATTTTGAACCCAAACGAATGTTGTCGCCCACAGTTCCGGAGAAGAGAAAAGGATCTTGCAGCACGACTCCATAGCGTCGTCGCAGGTCGCCCAAATCCATGTCGCGGATATCCACTCCATCAATGCGAATCGATCCGCGCTGAATATCGTAAAAACGCAGGAGCAGGGAAATGATGGTGGTTTTTCCTGCGCCAGTGTGACCCACGATCGCAACCGTCTCGCCGGGCTCGATCGTGAACGACACATCGCGCAGCACCCAATCAAGCTCACCCTCATGCGCCGAGTGGCCAGCAATACCATTCCCTTCGTGCTTCTTTGAACTGACGCGCTGGTAGGCGAACCACACGTTCTGAAACTCGATTTTTCCGGGTCCGTCAACTTGTCGCGGTGTTAGCGGGCTCGCCACCTCGACGGGTGTATCGAGCAGTTTGAAGATGCGCTCACTCGAAGCCATTGCAGATTGCAGGATGTTGTATTTCTCGCTGAGATCCTGAATGGGCCTGAAGAACCGCTGGGCGTACTGAATAAATGCAACGAGCGTTCCCAGCAGACCCGCGTCGATGAGCGCCTGACGCCCTCCGAACCAGATGACGCTCGCTATTGCAATCGCGGAAAGAATTTCAATGGTTGGGTAATAGATCGCGTGAGCAAGAATGGCATCTTTGAACGCATCCATGTGCTGCGCGTTCACTTCTTCGAAATTCTTGTACGCGCGCCTTTCGCGGTTGAAGAGCTGCAAGACAACGATCCCGCTGACGTGCTCCTGCAAGTACGCGTTGATGCGCGCAATTGCAACGCGAATGCGTCGGTATGACTCGCGCACGCTGCGGCGGAAGATCATCGTGGCCCAGAAGATCAGGGGCAGTACGGCAAAGGTGATCAGCGCCAGCCACCACTTCATCCAAAGCATGATGGCGACGATGCCGGCCAGCACGAAAACGTCCTCAAAGATCGAGACCACGCCAGAAGTGAACATCTCGTTGACTGCATCGACGTCGGTGGTAACGCGCGTAACGAGTCGCCCGACAGGATTGCGGTCGAAGAACGCGACGTGCAGCCGTTGCAGGTGCGCGAAGAGCTGGCTGCGCAGATCGAACATCGCTTTCTGGCCGACCCACTGCATGTAGTAGGTCTGCAGGAACTCCATGCAGAAGCTGATACCGAGCAACGTGACATAAAGCGCCGCGATTTGCCCAATGCCGACCAGCGGGCGCGAGCTGAGCCAGGAGTCGAGAAACGGATGCCGCGCTCCCGCACGAGCGCTGGCGAGGTATTTGTCGATCGCAACCTTGGTTAGATAAGGACCGAGGACGTCGGCTCCGGCCTTCACCAGAATGGCGACGATCGCGAGCAGCGTCTGCCATTTGTAAGGAGCAAGGTAGGCGAGCAGCCGCTTCATCAGGCGGCTGTCATATGCTTTTCCTAGTACCTCTTCTTCCTGATGGGCTTCGGCCATGGGGAGCTGATTTCATTTTAGATGGAGGATCAGTGAGAAGGTCGCACCAGGTTGAAACAGATTTCCCGGTTAACGATATTCTCCTGACGAGCAGTCCAGCCTGATGGATCGCGCCGACACTCAGCTCGCCATCCGTACACTTCGTGCAACCCCCGAAGACTCAGGACGCCGCTTGGACCAATTTCTTACTTCCTCCCTTGAAAAATTGAGTCGGGCACGCGTGCAGGACCTGATCGAGCAAGAGATGGTAAGCGTCAACGGAACTGTTGCAAGGTCTTCGCTCAAGCTGCGCGGAGACGAGTTGATCGAGATCGCCGGAGAGCTCGAACGTCCGCCGCTGAAAGCTGTTGCAGAGGACATCCCTCTCGACGTTGTTTATGAAGACGAATACCTGGCTGTAGTGAATAAGCCTGCAGGCATGATTGTCCATGCAGGCGCGGGTGACGAAGAGCGCAATCGCGGCACTCTGGTCAACGCTCTTCTGTTCCGGTTTCGGAACCTTAGCGGAGTCGGAGGCGACGCGCGCCCTGGCATCGTCCATCGTTTGGATAAGGAGACGAGCGGGCTCATGGTGGTAGCGAAGAACGACGAAGTGCATCGGAAACTGGCGGCGCAGTTTGCTTCGCGTCAGGTGAAGAAAAAATACATTGCGCTGGTGATAGGGTGGCCGCCGGAGAAGGGAACTGTTGACGCAGAGATCAGCCGCGATCGCCTGCGTCCAACCCGCATGACCACGCGACGTTCCGGAGGACGGGCAGCAGTTTCACATTATCGGGTGCGGCGGAAAGCCGAGACGCCGTTTGGAAAGTTCGCACTCCTAGAGGTGGAAATTGAGACAGGTAGAACTCACCAGATCCGCGTCCATCTGTCCTCGCTACACCACCCAGTTGTCGGAGACGCACTCTATGGAGCTCCGCGGGTGCTTCGCCGACAGAAATCCAAATCGTCGGACACAGATCAGCAACTCTCGTTGAACCGGAATTTTCTTCATGCTGCAGTGCTGGAGTTTATTCATCCTGTCACCCACGAGCGGATGCACTTTGAAAGAGCGCTGCCGGCCGAACTTCAGAACTTCCTCAAACAGTTGGGCTTTCCGCCGTCGTGACCGCGCAGTGACCATCCTCGAAAGTGGTACGAGAAGTGCTCTTGAGTAATGTGAAATCTCTGTAAGAACCGGAATATAATTAGTCTTTCCATGCGATTCATTCGTTTTTTTGCAGTTGCGCCGCTCGTCGCGGTGCTGTGCGCCAATGCGTTCGCCCAGGATGCAAATAGCCTTCCTTCCGCCCCATCAGCAACTCTCGAACAGCAGGCGGGGCCGCCTCCTGCGGCAAGCACACAGCAACAACCAGCTCAGCAGCCGGAATTGAAGCACCGCGAGAAGCCTGGTCAGCCGGTTCTCGAAACGCTCGATCCCAAGCCCCGAGTGGTTCCGCAGCCGCAGAATACGACCGCACAGCCGGCCAGCGTCGCCCAGAGCTCGAACGAGACTTCAGCCAATCAGGCTCCTCCAACGATCATTCGATCCACGGTTAACGAAGTAAATGTTGTGTTCGCCGTGACGGACAAGCACAACCACTATGTGAAGGACTTGAAGGCGAGCGATTTTCGTGTGTTGGACAACCGCATGCCTCCGGCAAACATTCGCAGCTTCGCCTCGGAAACGAATCTGCCGCTGCGCGTCGGACTACTCGTTGATTCCAGCAATTCAATTCGCGACCGCTTCCGCTTTGAGCAGCAGGCGGCTATCGAATTCCTGAATCAGATTATTCGACCCAGCCGCGATGAAGCCTTTGTTCTCGGATTCGATACGACGCCCGAGATCACTCAGGACTTCACCGGAAATGCAGAAAAATTGGCGAATGGCGTGCGCATGCTGCGTCCCGGCGGCGGCACCGCTATGTATGACGCCATCTATGGCGCCTGCCGTGACAAGCTGGAAAAGAAGAACGCCGAAGGTGGCGTGCGGCGCGCGATCATTCTCCTTTCCGACGGTGAAGACAACCAGAGCCGCGTAACTCGAGACGACGCGATTGAAGAAGCAGAGCGCGCCGATGTTGTCGTTTACACGATCAGTACGAATGTTAGCGGCACGAAAACTCGCGGCGACAAAATTCTTGAAGCCATTGCCGACGCCACCGGAGGCCGCGCGTTCTTTCCGTTCAAGATCGAAGAGGTCGCTGATGCCTTCTCGCAAATCCAGGAAGAATTGCGCAGCCAGTACGCGATCTCGTACAAGCCCGCAGATTTTGTAGCTGACGGGAAATACCGCACGATCGATATCGAGGCTCTGAACAAGAAGTACAAAGTCCGTGGCCGCAAGGGTTACTTTGCTCCACGTGCTGAGACCGCATCGGTTACAGGCGGCAAATAGGCCGCCCGCACGCGCAAAATTAAAACTATTTAAAGCAATTTCACAGTTGCTGTGGCCAAATCGACTCGATTTCCGAGGCCAGTCGGTACCGTTCACGATAGCGAACGGCGCTTTCTCTTGAGATCAGATCAACCCATCCCCTACCCCGGACGGTACTGACCTCTTCGCGCTCAATGCCGCGAACGTTCCATATCTTGGACACGAATCAGTTGCACACTTATGGCGCCGCTCTCGTCAGTTTTTGCGGCTGCTGAAGTGAGCTCGCGAGCCGCAACATCCAGATTGCGGTTAGCGCTGATAATCAGCTCGATATCCGCTTCCGGCATCTTCGAATAGAACCCATAGGAACAGGCAAGCAGCACGTCACCTGCAATAAGCTGCCGTTCCGCAATATCGACGGCCACAAAGACGTCGCTGCCCAGAGAGCGTGCCAGTTGCTGACGCGAAGTCGATGGAACCACGTCCCGATTCGGCACCATGCCCAGGCGGCGCTGATCGTTGGCGATGGTATGGTCGCGTGTCAACAACTCGGCATGACCACGTCGGACGAGGTAGCATCGCAGATCTCCGACGTGGCAGATCACAACAGCATCTGAACGCAAAGCACAAGTCAGGAACGAAATTTGCGATTCGGGCTTGCTGCTATCGCGTACAAGCCTGGCATTCGCCTGTTGGATAAGACGCGGCAGTAGCGCTCGCTGCACTTCGTATGGACTCGCCGAGCGAAAGCCCGACGACACTGTTTCCAAAGCCACGGCGCTTGCGGAATCGCGTGCGTCTTCAGAGCCGATTTCATCGACTATGGCAAACAGCCAGCCGCGGGTGCGAGCTTCTTCTGCCGTTCTGGGTTTGATCGATGCGAAGCAATGTTTCGAATCGCGATGGTGCGAGCCGGCGGCTAGCTGCGCATATTCGACATCGAGCATGAACGGAGAGTGAAGGGGAATGAATTCAGGTTTGAGACTTTTCCATCATAGTGGAAAGCAAGGTCAGGCTCGCCGACCTTGCTTCCAATCTATCGTTGACTTCACTTGGCTTCGCGACTGTCGAACATGAACACTAGCCCTGCCGCCGCAGTGTTCTGCGCCATGACTGGATTGTTGTTCCCCTTGATGAACGTCGGACGATTCGACATATCCCGGCGGAACTCAAGGCGCGTTAGGATGTGACTTGCAATCGTCCGCTCAAATGTTCCGGTGATACCGTTGAAGTTCTGCGCTGTTCCGGTCGTAAAACCGTCATGATCGTCGTAGTACTCGTAACGGGTAGCGAGTGCATATTTGGGATTGAACGCATACTTCACGTAGCCCGCGACCCCGGTCCAGAACACTGGATGGACGATCCCCGCAGCACGGTCGCCGCGGCCGTAGTCAGTATTTGCCATCAGTGAGAGCTTGCCAGTCGGAGAGTAGGTGATCACAGTGTCCCAAAGCTGACGCCAGTTGGAATTGGTAGCCTGCTCGGGCCCAGCCATGTAGTTTTGCGTCACGCTGATTTTCTTTGTGACGTTCCAGCCAAGACTCATTCCGTATGTCTTGCCGGTGTTGTTATCGACAACATTGTTCCATCCGTTCACAACATAGCCGGTCAACGAATACTTGTCATTAAAGGCATACTTTGCGCGCAGCCCGAAGTGGTAGTAGGGAATCGCATAAGAGAACAATAGGCCGCGCGAATAGTTCCAATTATCCTTAGTTTCGATGACCTCAGCGCCTGCAGGAGTCACGAACTTACCTACATCAACCTGCAAACCCTTGCCGGCTGGGGCCAGGTATGAAAAGTAAGCTTCTTTCAGATATTGGTCGAATCCCAGCCCGCCAGGATCACTACCATTGATGGCATTAATTGCCTGGCCGAATCCTAAAGCAACGTGATAGCCCGTGCGACTGTTAGTCGCGACCGGCTGCTTATCGACGACGAGTTCGACCAGATTCAAAGCGAACTGATTCGCTTGGGTATCGAAGCTGCGGAACCCATTCGTGCGAGAAGCTGGTTGATTCGCGTTATAGGCATAGTAGGTATCGACAAAGCCGCTAAAGCTCGTAGGGCCCAACAGACTGGCGAGCGATGTCGAGCTAGAACTTGCAGGCGCCGGAGCGACAGCAGCCGTAGCCGGAGCAGAGGTCGGTGCCGGGCTGTCCTTTTTAAGAGCGGCCAATTGCGCGCGCACGTCCTCGAGCTCGCGTTGCAGCTCTTCTACCTTCGCGCTTAGATCGGTTGCGGTTGGAGCATCGGTCTGCGCCTGCAGGTTTGGGGCAGCAAAAGGCAACAGAGAGGCAAACAGGGCGGCCAAAAATCGAGTACGGCTGGTCATAGTCGTCGCTTCACCTCGTGCGCTTATCTTTTGAGATAAGCGTCAATGATGAAGTACAAACTATTATTCGATAGCGTGAATCGTCCAATGAATAGTTTCTATGGACAGAATACAAAACATAGATATAGTTAGACTTATAACTTAATCTGATTGGTTATATCTATCATTGCTATAGTAAGAATGGCTAATGCGAGCTATAGGAAAGGCTGATGCCTCCTCTGCGCCGCGCATCAGTTAGTCGGCGATGGATGTGGCGCCGTGAAAGGAGAGCAGCACGCCATCGGAGTCGGCCGTTAGGGCGAAGAGCGAGAGCGCATCATACACTTGCTCTTCAGAGAAGTTCACAACATCAGCTTCATTTCGTTCGTCTGTTCAAAGCCCAGCGATTCGTATAAGGGCCTTCCATACTTGCTGGCGTGCAGCCAGACGACCTTGAAGCCTTGCGTACGACACCACTCGATAGCCTTCACTGTGAGTTGTCGTGCCAAACCGCGGTGCCGAAATTCCGGATCAGTATAGACATTCAGCAAATATGGGCGACAAGTCTGCTCAGGGCTAAGAGGACCGGACACCAACTCGGTGATGATCAAGCCAACGCCGGCGACGACTCGAGCATCGGCTGCTAATGCGAACCACCCTCTGTATGAGCCATCCGCGAGGTAGCGTTCGATGTTTGGCCGTGATCTTTTCACCATCAAATCGAGCGCATCGCTATTTTGATATCCCATGTCGTAGAACATCATTCGACGATGGCGGAGGATCTCTTCGAGATCAGCGGGGCGCGTCTCGCGAATGGTAAACGCAGGTAAGGTAGCAGGAGTTGTCACTGATTTATCGCCCAGCTTATCTCAGCTCAGCTTCCTCCACGGCGGGATTGGGAACATCGTCCCGCCCAATTCGTCTCGATGCGCTGAACAGAGTCCCATGCGCATCGATCACGGGAGCGAAGGCACCGAAACCGATTCGCCGTGGGACGTCGTCGTAGATAGCTTCCATGCCTCCGCGCATGCTGTAGGTTTCATGCCAAAACCCAGTGCCTCCGCTATCGCGTAGAAAATCTTTCCACCATTGCCGGTGAGGATCGCTGCGCGTCCATGCAAGCAGTGAGGGCAAGTCTCGCCAATATTGCCGCATGCCGACATGAGGAGGGAACAGCGAGTAGATGATTTGCTCGTGATGCAGCAGGCCATCGGGTCTGGCAGCGGCTGAGGCGCTGATCTGCGGCCCAAGCCCGACCAGGCGCTTCAGGCCGTACCAGACGTTTACCCGCATTCCCAGATAGATCACTACCAGGTCTTGGTATTGAGACAAATCTACGGTTTGTCTGCTCACTTTGGCGGCCACGGGCACCTCCTCACAAAATCACTACTCTGCATGAAATCTGGAGTTTCGCACAGTCCGACTTCCGGCTATGATGTGATTCCCAAAGCCTATCGCAGCAGCTCCCCCTGCCACAGAACAAGGCCTCGTAGAAGGACACGCCATGCTAACCAGACTACGCATCCAGAACTTCAAGACCTTCGGGGAGCAGGTGGAATTTGATCTTCGACCGTTGACGGTACTAACCGGCCCAAACGGAGCGGGCAAGAGCTCAGCCCTCGAATCGATCGGACTCTTCGCCCAGAGCACTCCCATTCCGGAACAGCCTCCACAACTGCGCTGGAGTGATCGGCATGTCGATTTAGGAGCTAGCGGTCAGTCGGCATTCCACAAGCCCGAAGAGGATCTCCATTTGCTGCTGGGCCTGCAAATCGAGGCCGGCGAACATCTGCGCTCGTGGCTGCGCAAACACAATTTCGACGCCGACCTCCGGGCCGAATCGATCGGCTACACAGTGGAACATCGCCGCGGGACCGAGGAGTGGAAGCATCATCTGTATCTCGATGGCGAGTTGATCGCCACCAACGCGACCATGCCATTGGGACGCGGGCTCATCAAGAGGGGACATGGGTCCTTGCTTGAATACCACTCACGCTCGGCTCTGGAACGGGTCTTCACTCCAGCGGTGAGTGGCAATGCCGTTCTGTCGCCTAAGCTGTTCATGGGCACGAAAGCAATTGGTGGCAATGAGGTCGATGAGACCACGCAGCACACGTTCGTCGGATTCGGCCTATACATGTCGTTCCTCATTGCTTGCCTGAAGCAGAAGGTTTTCATGCTCGGCCCAAGCCGAATGCCCGTGCGCGAGGCTCCTCAGGCGGAGAACGGTCCCCTCAGCGTTGGACGGCGCGGGGAGCGCAGCATCGCCGTGCTCTCAGTTCTATTCGCGCATCCTCGCCATCTTGCTCAGGCACGTCAGATTCAGCATTGGGCCGAGGTCTTCGGAATGAAGTCGCTGACCAGTGGCTGGGTGCGAGAAGAACTGCTCCACGCCGGATATCTGGACTCCGATTTCGATGCGCCCCTTGGCTTTGAATCTGCAGGCTGTGGAGCGCAGCAGGTGTTGCCGATCATTACCCAAATCTTTGCGGCTCCTAAAAACAGCGTGATTCTGGTCGAAGAGCCCGAGGCAGGGCTGCATCCTGAATCGCAGACTCATCTAGCTCGCATGTTTGCCGAGTCGGTGAGACTTGGGCATCAGCTCGTTTTGACTACTCACAGTCAAGTATTACTTGAAGCTCTAGAGGACCAGGTCGGCGCAGGGATTTTGAAGCCTCAAGAATTAGTAATGTATGACTTTAAGAAAACTCCGTCAGGATCAAGAGTGCAAAGGCGCTCTGATGAGCATAGGCGTGGCGAAGGCCCCGTCGCCGTCGAATCGGCATTTGGGCCGAGAAGCCGCACGCAGAAGGCTCACGCGTAAAGCGCAATATCGCCAATAGCATTGTTGGCGAGGTCGTTTAGTCGGTTCGCTGTGTACGCCCCAAAATGAAACGTAATGGCTGATTCAGCCGAGATACTTCAAAACCTCTACGCTGCTGGCTTCGATATCCAGACATTCGAGCGATTTCCGCGGTTGATCGGCATCGCCAAAGGCGACTGCATCGCGTTGTTCGAACCAGAAGCGGGCACCGGATTGCGGATGATCGGTCGGCCAGGATGGCGCATCGGCGACGCAATCGGAGTGCTAACAACTCAAGCCGATCGTCGAGTATTTCAATCCAAACATCAAGTGATGGAAGCCACCAGCGAGCGGCTCAAACTGCTGGATGAATTCGAGAGGGAACTCGCCAGGCTATTGGAGCCCGGAAGCGATTGACCGGACGGCGAGCGATTGGAGCAAGGCGAAACTCCAATTCTGAGTTAACAGAATATCCATTATCGGACATTGCGCCACAAAGGGACGGCGCCGCAAATGGAGGACCTCATTCTTCATCGGTGCTGCGCCAGCCGCTCTAAGCGTCCAATCTCTCGCTTCCTATCTTCTTCCATCTTTTCGAGAACGGATTCAGTCTGGGCCCTCAGAATGCCGCGGAGCTGGCGAATAGCGTCGAAGCTTTTCCGCTGCCGTTCGATGATCAAGCGGCCATCATTCTCGCTGATTCTTACCTCAGTACCCGCTCGAAGCTTCAATCGCTTTCGGATGGCTGCGGGAATCACAACTTGGCCCTTCGAACTTACCTTGCCTCGATAGCTCTGCATTCGCTGACCTTTGTATGCGTCTTACGCCGATCTAAAGGACGGTCGCTATCCTTGTCTACACTCCGCCCAGCCTACGCTCCGCCTAATACGACCTTGGGCTGAAACAGCGTTCCTGCGATCCGGGTTGCGATTGCCAGCAATCGCTTCTCGTCCGCGAAGACCTTCACCTGTCGCGCCGTGGACAGCTCGGCCAAGTTTACAGAGCGGCCGTTAGCAATCAGCCCCGCTGTTTCGCTGTTCACGGTTACTGACGGCAATCGCTGCAGGATTTGGCGTGGATGAACTGAAATCTCTCCGATCCAGTCTTCGACATGAATTCCTTTGGCAACAGCTTCTTCCTTCATCGCTTGCAGACGGTCCAGAGTAACTGCCTGAGCGAGTGCGAATTCACCCGAAGCCGTGCGCCGCAGTTCGGCGACGTGGGCACCAACACCTAGCTGTTGACCTAGGTCATGCGCCAGAGAACGCACGTATGTACCGGCGCTTACTTTGGTGCTGAAAAACGCCCGATCGGATTCGAGCGCGGAGATTTCAAAACTCTCAACGCGTACCTGTACGTCCGTGAGTTCAATGTCCTGCTTCTTCCGCGCCAGCCTATATGCCGGAACTCCGGCGATCTTTTTGGCTGAAAACTGCGGTGGCGTTTGTCTGATATCTCCTACAAACGTTCGTGCGGCACGCCGCAATTCTTCGAGCGTAACTTTAACTCCATCCGCCACCGGCCCGACTGGGTCTCCGTCCGCGTCGTATGTAGTGGTCGCAAATCCCAGCCGGATTACCCCCTCGTAGCTCTTATCGGAGCTCCCGAAGAATTGGGCGAGGCGAGTGTAACGTCCGATAAGTAGCGGCAGGACGCCAGTCGCTAGGGGATCCAGTGTGCCTAGATGCCCGACCGAGCGCTCGCCGAGCAGTCGCCGCACGAGGGCGACTACGTCGTGCGAAGTGATTCCCTTCGGCTTGTCGATTACCAGGACGGCATCCATTGTTCGATTCTCGGCAGAGGGGCGCGAGCGTGTTTAAGCAGCTTCGATCCGTGTGTTACGTTTCTAAGATTAGCGACAGCGCTCCCTCATGATACCGATTCGCGACGACACGCCGAGGTTCTCGACACCCTTTATCAACTACTTATTAATCGCGCTGAACACCCTCGTCTTCTTGTTCGAAGTGTCGCTCGGCCCGAGAACGCGCGATGCTTTTGTGTATCAGTTTGGAGTTGAGCCGGTTCGAGTGTTGTCCGCCCTTGGATTATCCAGCGTCAACGTCCTGCACGCGTCAGCAATGCCGTTGCTGACCTCCATGTTCCTTCACGCCTCCTGGCTGCACCTGATCGGCAATATGTGGGTGCTTTGGATTTTCGGAGACAACATCGAGGACTACCTTGGGCACTTTTCCTATTTAATCTTCTACCTCGTGAGCGGACTTGCAGCGTCGCTCGCGCATATTCTGCTTAATCCGAACTCCAGCATTCCAAGTGTGGGAGCCAGCGGCGCCATCGCTGGAGTAATGGGCGCATATTTCTTGCTGTATCCCTCAGCGCGTGTGCTCACGCTGGTGCCGCTGATCATTTTCTTTACGTTCATCTGGCTGCCCGCGTGGATTGTCTTGGGGTACTGGTTCGTCCTTCAATTTCTCAGCGGCGCGGCTACCTCGATTGCGTATTCAAATCGTACGGGTGGTGGAGGGATAGCATTTTGGGCTCACGTCGGCGGATTTCTTGCCGGCTTGATCATGATCAAGTTGATGCCGCAGCGCGTACGACCACGTTCCCGATTTACGTATTAGAGCTGCTTAGCTTCTAAGCTCCTAAGCTTCTAAGGAGTCCAGGTTCGGAAGAGCTTCCGGATGACTCCAGGAATTGGCTGAGAAGCTGAGCAGCTTAGAAGCTCAGCAGCTTCTTTTCACAACGTTCCACTCGCCGGTCCCATTTTGATCTCATCGATGGACGTGGTAAGCGGCATAGTGAGCGCGAGCACGACGGCTCGTGCCACATCCTGAACGGACATCATTTTGTGACGCGGTGCGTCTGGCCAGAACTGCTGCCAGATGTCTGTATCGACCGCACCCGGAACGAGCGCCAATACGCGAATCCCTTTTTCTCTCAGCTCTTCGCGTAGAACGTTCGTCAACGCCAATGCACCTGCCTTGGACGCGTTGTAGGCGGACATTCCTGCGAATGCCCGGTGTGCTGCGACGGAGAGATTATTCACAATCACCGCGCCTGCACCCATGAGCGGGATGGCAGCGCGGCAGCAGAGAAACGTTCCAATAAGGTTCACGTCAATCACACGGCGAAACTCTTCTGGCGCGAGTCGATCGACGTTCGCCAGAGCGTGCGCTGCGCCGGCGTTATTGATCAGGAAATCGAGTCCGCCCAGGCGTTCGCGAATGGCGTGGAAGAACTCGTGTACCTGATCGACGTCAGAGACATCGCAGCGTTTAGCGGAAATGGATAGACCTTCGGCTTTAAGCTGCGCGATGGCACCCTCGAGCGCCTGCGGATCACGGCCCGCAATCGCAACACGGCAGCCGTTGCGCGCAAGTTCGCGCGTGATTCCCAAACCGATACCCCGGTTTCCGCCTGTTACCACCGCAGTCTTTCCGTTCAGATCCATTTACTGCCTATTTCACCACGGAGACACGGAGGCACGGAGAAACGCTGGAATTTTTGATGATCTTTGGTCCAGCAACGCGAAGCTCAGCTCAGCGGAGTCTGCAAGGAAAACCAAGAAAATCCAAACGCGGTTCTCCGTGCCTCGGTGTCTCCGTGGTGAAAAGGCAGCTAAAACCCGTTTGGCTTGCCTGACCGGATCAGTGACAGGAACTCCTCACGCGTCTGTTGCTGTTCGCGGAAGGCGCCGACCATCGAGGAAGTTACCGTCGCGGAATGCTGCTTCTCGACGCCGCGCATCATCATGCAGAGGTGACGCGCTTCGATCACCACGCCTACTCCAATTGGCTCGATGGCTTCCTGGATTGCGTCGGCGATTTGTTTCGTGAGCCGTTCCTGAACTTGCAGACGGCGCGCGAAGACATCGACCAGCCGAGGAATTTTGCTCAGGCCGATCACGCGTCCTTTGGGCAAATAAGCGACGTGGACTTTGCCGAAGAACGGCAGCATGTGATGTTCGCAGAGACTAAAGACTTCAATGTCTTTGACGATGACCATCTCGTCGTAATCGACATCAAACAACGCGCCGCGCAACAGTTTGGCCGGATCTTCCTGGTAGCCCCGCGTCAGGAACTGGATGGCTTTAGCAACGCGCTCGGGAGTTCGCTTCAGCCCGTCACGATCGGGATCTTCGCCGATATTCTCGAGCACCTGCAGATATGCCTTCTCTAGCTCCACCTGCGCTGTTTCGGCTCCGTTGTTTGTGGTCTTGGCCATTGTCATCACACGGTTCACTGCTGACTTCCCTTCTGTCATTCCGAAGGCCCGATGTTGGCCTGAGGAATCCCTATGAACTTCGAGAATCTCCCCCCACACCTCATGCTGCCGGTAGCGATTCCTCACTACGTTCGAAATGACAACAAAAACAACGTTATTCCGCTCGCAATTCCCTTCCGCCGGCGTATTCGAACGAGTTCATCATCGTTTCCTCAATCCGTATCTTCTCCACCTTCGCCAACCTGAAGCGGTCACGAAAGAGATGAAACAGCTCGCGCGAAAGATTCTCAGTTGTTGGCACCTGGTTACGAAAGTTGTCCAACTCGTTCAGATTGCTAAAGTCGAAGCGCGGCATCAGCTCCCGCTCGGCGAAGCTGTCGAGATCGGCCAAGTTGCACACCATTCCCGTTTCGGGATCAGGCTCGCCGCTCACCGTGACTTCGATTTTGTAATTGTGTCCGTGACCATGCGGATTGTTGCACTTGCCATATGTCGCGCGATTCTGCTCATCGCTCAGCTCCGGCGAGTGCAATCGATGGGACGCCGAGAACTTGTACCGCCTTGTCAAGTGCGCTTTCATTTTTCGCCGTACACATCCACGTACAGATCGTCGGTCTCATACAGCCGCACTCGATGCAGCCTGGTGCCATTCAACTTTCCTGCCAGCCGGTTCCAAATTGCGATCGCCAGGTTTTCCGTTGTGGGAATTTTGTCGCGAAACTCCGGTATCTCTTTATTCAAGTGCCGATGATCGAGCACATCGATTACCTCGCGGTTCATGATGTCCTTGAGCTGCTTCAAGTCCATTACGAACCCCGATTGTGCGTCCACGTCTCCTGCGACTGTGACCTCAAGTGTGTAGTTATGTCCATGCCCATGCGGATTGCTGCACTTGCCGAAAATGCGCTGGTTTTCTTCCGGGGAGAGCTTTGGGTTGTGATAATAGTGCGAGGCCGAAAACTCGGCCTTGCGCGTGAGATAAACCATGCTGTACCTTGAGTTTACGCGTTCTCCCTTTATTATACGGTTGTGATCAGTAGTTCCCTTCTCATCAGAGTCGCCAGGCTGAGTTTCGTTGCAGTCTTTCTTGTGGCCGCGGGATGCGATCGCGGCATGCATCCCGAATTGGTCGGCCACTCGGCGCCCGATTTCACCGTCTCCGACGCCCAGCGTACCGTTTCGCTTCACGACTACAAAGGAAAGGTCGTCGTCCTGAACTTTTGGGCAAGCTGGTGCGCACCGTGCATCGAGGAAATGCCCTCGCTGATCCAGATGCAGCACGATCTGGGGAACAAGGTCACAGTTCTTGCCGTTGCAACCGATCACGATCCGGATGCTTACCGACGATTCGTGCGCGATCATCACGTCGATCTGATCACGGTCAACGATCCCGCGCAGAAAAGCAGCGACACCTACGGCACATGGGGATGGCCGGAGACGTACATCATCGATCGCAAAGGCATCGTGCGCCGCAAATTCATCGGGCCGGTAGAGTGGACTAGCCCGTCGATCGTCTCCTACCTTGTGAAGCTACAAACGGAGTCATAAACTCTTCCGTGCGTTTTTGCTTTGGGTGGAAGCCCCCGACTTGAGTCGGGGGGCGACGCGCAGCGTCGTCTAGAGGAGCGCCAAATAGATCGCGCTTTAGCGCTGGACGACGCGCGAAGCGCGCTCGTGACACGGCATCTCGCCAGGCTTTTCGCTGCTCGAAAACAGTGAGCCATTTCATTGAGGCTATTTGCGCGTCACTCAAGCTAATTTTCGATGGGTGAGGTTTGCGTGATCCAGTGACGAGTTGCCGATGCTGGGCAGTCAGCGCATTGGATGCGCGCTTGGCGCGTAGGCCAGCGCTAGAGCGCGATCGTCATTCACCCTTATAGACCCACGGCTGCGCGGCGTGCGCCCCCGACTCAAGTCGGGGGCTTCCACCCAAAAAATCACCTGTTTAACCTGGAGTAGAGCTCTAATGAATTCCCATCCTGGGAAGCATCTTTTCGATGTCATCAAGAACAATCCTGCCCGTTGCTTCCCGAATCACCGCGGATGTACGCAGTGGCGACATGAGGGAGCGTAACTTCACCTGAATGGTCTTTGCAGGATTTGCGGTGAGTAGCTTCTGTTCGAGTTTGTTTGCAGTATCGAAATCGAAGCCCTCGCACACGAGAACGCCGGCGCCATCGATGCGCACAATGCTCACGGGCCCTTCTTCGGTCTCAAAGAAATAGGAGTTCTTGCAATCTGTGTCTGCACAGGCTGAGTCTTTGTGCCCGACCTTCTTTACCGACGAGTAGCGCTGCGGCAGGTAATCCGCGTAGATCTTGGCGAAGGTGTCGGCGGAATCGTCGGCATCCCAACGAGAGAGATACAGCAACCCGATCTTTGCGGTGCCGGTCAACTTCGGATCTTTGTGCTCGGCGGCATAGTAAGCGCCTCCGCGCCAGGCTTCCGCCATGTCTTTTGCTGCGGACTCGTCGGCATACTGCTCGGCGAGAATGCGCGTGTCGAGCTGCCCAATTGAGCCTTCGTCGTACTTCTCGTATTTCGATCCCAATTCGGGACGCAAGTCCGGAATGACCAGCCACTGCGCGGGCCGGTTGTGCAGATACGCCGCAACATCCATCACCTCGTGCGTATCTTGGGGTGGGCGCCGGAAAGCTCCGGAGAAAGCGGCATCTTTGCTGCGCTGGAGCAGCGCAGATTCAAACGTCAGTCCATCGCCGTAAGGAAACACCAGCGACTCGCGAATCATCAGCGGAGCTTTTTGCAGAAGTGGATAATCGCTGCTCGAGGTCATGGCTTTGCGCATCGCGTCGGCCACTTGCGGAGCCTCGGCGAGGGTAGTTCCCGATCCGCGCAGCATGTAATCGACCAGCGTCACCATCCCCTGCCCTTCGGCGACGGCACTTCGCGCGGTCGAAGCCTCGTCTTCGTCAAACGTGTATTCCTCTTTGTCTCCCGGTTTGGGAGCCTTCGGACTCTCCCAATTCTTCAGATCGAAGTTCTGATCCTGCAGCGCGTGCGTGAGCTCATGCGCGAGCACCGGCTTTTGCGCGTCGGCCGAAAGCCAGTCGAGCAGATACATCTTCTTAGTCTTGACGTCGTAATAGCCGGCGACTTGTTCCTGCAAAAGCTGGACGAGAAATTTGTGCAGATTAAAATCGCGCGGCAGCAGGCCGAATTTCTTGAGAACAATCTCGGAGCGTTCCAAGCGCTTCGCGTCCTCGTCCTCGTTCATCTTTTCGTCGACGTACTTGGCCACCTGCTCGCGACTGGCAAGCTCTCCAGTGACCTTCTTCTTGATCGTGTAACCGGTGTCTTTGCTGAGCCAAGTGAGTGTGTCATCGATCGAAGCAAACAGCTCCTGAGCTTCCTGTGGCGTGATCTTTTTCTCCGATGGCGGCGCAGCCGGTTGCACTTGAACGCCGATGTCGCCCTTACCGGAGTTCGCAGACGCGCCACTTCCCTTCTGCGCTGGAGCTTGCTGCGAGAAAGCCGCGACAGAAATCAGGATCAGCAGAGCCGATGTTAGACAGCAGCGCCGGATCGGATGGATAAACCATTCATAGTTCGAGACCGAGCTCAGAAAATTCTGCATACGACTCGATATTACCGGTATTCGCTTCCGAACTCCCACCGCCGCCGCGAACTGGCGGGATCGGAAGTGTGCAATCGCTGTTTCGCAATCGGGGTGCGATTCAGCGTTCGCCAATGGCAGTTATCAGCAATGCAGTGAGCACGTTACAGGCAACACTTCGCATATCTGATGAACCAATCGCAACCCATCTTCCTGCCAGCGTAACCCTGACTTTTCCTCAGGGTTACCCTGCGATTTCCAGAGCCTAACCCTCGTGCTTCTGGGTTGGCGCTGGGTTGAATCAGCGTTGAAGTTTGCTCTGAAGTGCGCACCTGTGGGAGAGATCATCTATCTCGTGTGGGTGTCGAGTGCAGTGCCGTACGTCAGTACCGTTCGCGGTAGCGAATGGGTAAAGTGAACCGGACCCGATTCGACGACAACGTTGCGGCACTATGGAATGCACACCCCATCTGCGACCGAACCCGCGCGACCTACTACAATTCAAAAGGCCTTTCACGACTGACTTTGATTTCCAGCCATTGCATCGTGCGATCCCAAGCTCAACAAAATGGACAACTTGCGGTGTTACTTGGAACGATAAAAGCGCAAATCCAGCGCGATTTAAGACGGGGTTACGCCGAAATTTCCACCGGGGTAACGCCGACTTTTCCACACGGTAACCACGAAATTTCCATGGCGTTACCCCAAACTTTTGAGGGGTAACCCCTCCGAGTTGAGGAGATAGCGATCGCACGCACCAGGCGGATAGCTTACGTATTCGCTTTGCATTCGCCTCATCATCAAGCCTATGCTATCCCAAAATCGGAAATTGTCAATCGAAAAAATGCGCCGAAATCCGAAGAATTTTCGACCAGGCGCCAGTTGCAGTCGGCGACGAGATCCTCCGCAGAATCGCAATGCACCTTTACTATCTTGCGCCCGGTGTTACCTCCGTCACGCACCCGGGAGGGAGGTTTACTGATATGTTGGCTCGAAATTTCATTTCAGCACTCGGGCCACTGGACATCCCGTTTTCCTGCGGCTTTTGAAAAGAGGATCTTCGTGAAGAACTTTTGGGCCGTAATTCTCTGCCTCGCGATTCCCATTTCGGTGTTCGCCTCGGACAACAGTTACAAGGTCACTTATGACGGCGGCTCGGTGCCGGATCTGAAGACCGGAACTACGGTCAAGATGTACATCGAAGGCAACAGTGTGAAGTTCGTGAAGGGAAAGAACGACGTCCTCACCATTCCCGCATCATCGATCACCGAGATCAGCTACGGCCAGGACGTTCATCGCCGCATCGGAACAGCGGTTGGGCTGGCGGTGTTCTCACTCGGCATCGGCGCCCTGACCGCGCTAAGCAAATCGAAGAAGCACTACGTGGGAATCACCTGGGCCGACGGCGATAAAAAAGGCGGCCTGGCCATGCAGTGCGATAAGAACGACTACCGCGGAGTACTGGCTGGTCTTGAAGGCGTGTCGGGCAAGAAGGCCGTCAACTCGGACAACCTGACAGTGAAGAATTAAGCCGCTCCTTTAGCTGACCTACACCCACTCATTGCGATTCAATGAGTGGGTTGCTCGTTTGCGTGTCCAGACACCGAAAGAGGTCAGTTGGATCGTTTGTTAGCTGCTAAACGTGGCCAGGCAACTAAGGGCTAATCCGCAATTACTCAAGTCATTTCTGGAAGAACATCCCCTCTTTTAAGACACCGGAACCGTTGGAATTCTGCCGGTGTCTGATTAATCCATTGAGCAGTCGAGCTAACGGCATTAGTGAGTTCGGTGTGTGGCTGGCCGTCGTCGTTGCTCTTTCTACGGCGGCGGATCAGGCAAATGCCTTGAGCTGGTTCGAGGATTGGCGATATCTCGGCGACGTTACCCGGATCGTCATCCTGATTCTGGTAGTCATGCTGCTTCGCACCGTGTCACTCAGCGGTGATCGTTTGCTGGCCTTCTGGATGGCCAGGCGACAATCTCACTCTTTCTTGCGCCAGGCCGGCAAAGATTATTTGGCCGATGTAGGAGGGACAATAGCGCTCGCAAACTCTCATCGCCGGAGCCATGTCGCACGAACTGTCGCAGCAGGCCTTGGAGGATTTTTGGGCATTTCCCGATGCCCTCATGAACAAGCCGTCGAGAATTGCCGGCGCGCTGCACAACGCGCCATCGAAACCACTCGTGCGGAGTACCGATATGGATTAGCAACCCTTGCGCAAATTGCGTCAGTAGCTCCCTTTATCGGTCTGCTCGGAACGGTGTGTGGGCTCTTCGGAGCATTTGGGAAGTCCGGCGCGATTGGTGCGGTTCGCGCGTACGTTGCCGAAACAACTTCCGAATCGTTGCTACCTACCGCAGTGGCGTTGCTCGCCGCAATACCTGCCCTGTGGGCGCACAATGCATTCCGCGATTCCCTTTCTGCAATGGAACTGGAGATGGAGAGCGCTTCATCTGAACTCGTAGGGTCTCTTTCTTGGCGACGCAACCGGGATTCACACCTGCTTCGCGAGACTTACGCCGAAGCCGCGCTTCTCTATCCGGAAAACGACCCAGGTACGCCGTACAACTGGGAGATCCGCGCCGACTCGCAGGTGTTCTTTCTCCTGCCGCTTTGGCTTCCATTCTTTTATTGCGTATACGCGCTGGTGCGAGCTTTCTACCTATCGCTGCGCTGGTACGGCTGATTTGTGCCGGAGAGCGCGAACACGATCAGCGTCCTAATGGCCGCGAATTCTACTTCATAGGCGAAGTTCCGCTTTGATCGTCTCGAGGGCCACTGTGGGACGCAGTCTTGAATTTCTACAAAGGTGATGCCATAGGCCGATGTGGAGACGCGGCCGACGTTGGTTTCTCAGCATGAGCGCCAAACCACGTCAGCACCTTCGTCCAGAACATCTGCGGAGCTACCGTTGAGGCGCCGCAGTGAGATGCTCCAGGGACTTCCCACAGCACCACGCGCGCGGGATATCGCGCCGCAATCAGCTCGGAATGGTGTGGAAGGATGTTGATGTCCTTTGTGCCGTGAATGAGCAGGACGGGCGTCGATGAATGCCCGACCGCATCGACGGGACGATCGGTATCGAAATCGAGGCTGTAGCGGATTTTCGCGTACAGCATCCCGGTTTCGACAGGCAGCCGTAGCAGCGTGCGTCCGGTCCAGGTAGGAGCTCTCAAGTAAAGCGCCGCGCGCTCGTAAGCAACCGAGCGGAACGAAGAAAAGGGTGATTCCGCGACTACCGCGCAAAAGCGATCTTCCACTGCAAGACTGTCGAGGACGAGCGCCGCTCCCATCGATTCGCCAAACCCGTAGACGCACCTCGATCTCTTCTTCGCGTAGAGCCAATCGACCCAACGATGGATGTCGTCACTCTCACGCAGTCCGTAGGTAGCGAGTTCGCCGCCACTCTCGCCATGCGCGCGCGCATCGGGCAACAGCACGCCGTAGCCCTGATCGAGCAGCATAGGAGCGAATCCGGCGACGCCTTCGCGATTGTCCTGCACACCATGAAGCAGTAAGACGTCGCGTCCGTTTGCATGCTGTGGACGGAGGTACCACGCATTCAGGCTCACACCGTCAGCGCCCGTAATCTGAACGTTCTCAAGTTCCGCACCAAAACGGGAACGCGCGATTTCGGCTGCCTCTTCCGTTTGGGCAAGAGGACGCCTCGAGGGATGCAACTGAAGTTCGGCCAGCGTGATGCCGCCTGCGATCGAGAACAGAACGTATCCCACTGTCCATCCGATCAGTATTCTGCGTAGGCGTCGCATATCCATTTAGTAGCTGTCGCGAAAGAGCAGCATCTGACTAAGACATCGTTCATGACCGTTTGGGAACCCGCATTGTTCTGCAAACGCGTCCGTGTCTTTGAAAGTTCCGAAGAGGCGGTCCCACCAAGTTATGTCGCCATAGTTAAAACCATGCACATCGAGCTCATGGTGGATTGAATGATGCTCAGGCCGCTGCAGGAAGTAACCCATCCAGTGCGGGGTGCGAAGGTTGCTGTGGTAAAAGTACTCGCCGAGCACGGCAAACACGTTGAACCAAGCGCCGGCTTCCGGCGACGCTCCAAGCACCGAAAACAGCAGCGCGCTTGCGATCATTGAATCAGCAGCGATCTCCACCGGATGCTTGTAAAAGGCGGTTAGCAGTTCGATGCGGCTTGGACTGTGATGAACCTGATGACAAACCCGCCACAGAAGATCGACATCGTGGCGAGCGCGATGCCACCAATAGAATACGAATGTTCCGATAAACCAACTGAGGAGTCCCTGCGCAAACGGAGGCATTGAACTCGCGATGTGGAATAGCGACCAGCGCTGCAGCCATCGATTCCATCCGACACCTGCCAGCACGACGATTCCGAGCTGGCACGCATTCATCAGCGCGGCGCGAGCGAACCATCCTGGAGCTTCAGGGAGTTCGCGTCCGGGTAGGATCCGTTCCAGCACAAAGAAAAAGACAGTTGCTACGGCAATTATCAAAATGGGAGTCATCTCTTTACTCCTGGAAAACGCTCGGCAAATGACTGAGCGTTCGAGCATGGTGTGAGCTTACGGCGGTAGCTTTGGCGTAACAACAGAAGGTGTGACAGTTCGGGAACTATCACGGTACTAAAGAAATGAAGATTTCGTTGAATAAGAGGAGCGAGGTTCCACTGCGGCAGCAGCTAACAGAACAGATTGTATTTCTGATAACCACCGGTCAGCTTCGCCCGGGAGACGCACTGCCGAGCGTTCGTGCACTAGCGCGACAAACGAACATCCATTACAACACCGTCAGCGAGGCTTACCAAGACCTGGTTCGCCGGGAATGGCTGAGTCGACAGCGAGGCAGCAGGCTCGTCGTAGGAACCAAAGCAGGAACGAAGCAGGGAGCTCCCTCAACTCTCGACGAGCTAATTAATTCCACCATTCAGCGCGCGAGGGAGTTAGGTTACGAGTTGCCGGAATTGACTCGACGGGTCCGGGAGCGACTTGCTGAGGAATCGCCCGATCACATCCTTTTCGTCGAGGAAGAAATCGGTCTGCGCGAGATCGTGCGTGAAGAACTTCAGCAGGCACTGAATTTTCCAGTCAAGACTTGCACGCCGAAAGCATTCGCCGAGCATGCAAAAGGAGCGATGCGTACACAAGTGGTCGCTCCGCAACACACTCTTCAATCTTTGCTCTCAGTGTTCCCGCAAACCAGGCCGTTCTTGCCAATTACGTATTCGGCCGCCACAGAGCATATTGAAGTAATCCGACGACTTGAGTCTCCATCTGTGATCGCTGTTGTATCTATCAGCGAAAGTCTGTTGAAGACAGCGCGTGGCATATTTGCGCCAATGTTGGGAAGGCGGCATACCTTCACCGAGGTCCTGCTGGACAAAAAACGTCGGATCAACCTTGGAGGCGTGGATGTCGTGTTCTGCGATTCAGTGGCAAAGTCTCTGGTCAAGCATCGCGGAATGATCCATTACCGATTGGTAGCAGACGAATGCATCAGGCATCTTGCGTTTGTTGTCAACCAACTTCCGTGAACACATATTCATGTTGTCCATCGGAAATCACGAGTACCTTTCCCGCACGTTCGTCCATTAAAAATTCGAAGCGATGGAATCGATGGTGATGAAGCAAATCGTTCCTGCCGTCGTTGTTGTGTGAGGCTACCTTGCTCTTCCATTCGCCGAAAACGAAGGTTGCGGAGCCGCTGTCGCTGAGAATCGGGATCTTGCCGAGAGTTTGGTAACTCGCATGACACCTGAGCAGCCGGTTCTGATGGCACCAGGTGCAACCTGCGTCCGGGTAGTTCCATCCGACTGCGTAACGAAAGCACCTCAAGGTTGGGTGAGCCGTATGCGCCGTTTATTTACTTTCTTCGCGTATTTCTGCCTGTTTGTATCCGTGATTCTGTTTGCAGCTTGCGGCAGCACTAGTAGCAGCAACTCAAATAACAGCAACAATGGGTCGTCGGGTAACGGCAGCGGCTCGGGTTCAGGGTCGGCTGGATCCGGTTCCGGATCTGCAGGATCTGGATCTGGTTCTGGAGGATCGGGCAGCGCCGGCTCGGGTGGTTCCAGTTCGGGAAGCGGTTCGAGCAGCAGCTCTGTCGCTTATGTTTACGCGGCCACTCCGAGCACGATCTCGGGATTCGCAGCGAACTCCTCGGGCACCTTGACCCCCGTCTCGGGTTCGCCTTACGCGGCGAGCACAGCTCAGAACACGAACATCGTTACGAACGGCGCGAATCTGTACGCAATTGCTGAGGGCAGCACGAATCTCGACATCTTCAGCATCAACAAGTCCAGCGGCGCGCTCACGTCGACAGGCGGCACGAGCACGATCACTGGGGATCCGAATCAGGGCGATCCCGCCTGGGGTCTGGCACTCGACCACACAGGGGCTTCGCTGTACGTCGATGTTGGCGTTCCCGATCAGAGCGACGGCATCAACGCGTTCACCGTCGGCAGCGGGTCGAGCGCACAGCAGTTTCAATATCTGGCGACAGGCGCGTTTGTGCCGCCGCCGCTCGTCTTTTCTCCAAACAATCAATTTGCCTATTCATATACCTGTTTTTATCGATCTTCGGGAGTTTATGCGTACAGCCGCGCCTCCGACGGCACTCTCAAGGCACTGAATCTTGGGCCGGTTACCGAACCCACGGTGCAAGGCGCGGCCTTCTGCCCCGGAGCGCTTGCGGTTTCGGCAAAGGGTTACATGGCCATCGTGTGGGTTCGAACCTTCATGTGCTGCGGCTCGTCAGAAAATCACGTTTATGTAATGACATACAAGATCAACAGCGATGGAACCTTGACCCCGGTCTCGGGTTCTCAGGTGCAGACGGCCTCAACTACCGATCAAAATTCCGCCAATACAGTGACGGCTAACTTCGATCCATCGGGTGGTGTTCTGGCCATGGCAGGCAATGGAGGCCTCCAGACATATTCCCTAACTGGGAACGGAACGCTCACTCCTGTGGGGTCGCCACAAAATGCAGGAGTGAAATTCAGAGCCTCGCATGGGACAATTCCGGCCACTTGTTCGCCACGGACAGCAGTCAACTGTACGTATTCAATTCGAATAACGGTTCATTGACATCCGCCGCGGGATCGCCTTACCCGGGTGGTCCAGCACTGACCGTGCTACCACTGCAGTAGAAAGACATTATGCGGGGTTCGGTGAACACCGGAATCACCCGATCTCCGCTCCGCTTACCCGTAATCTGATTCGGTGTTCCCGTAACTTCATTACGGGAACAATGTCTAGCAGTGCAATCCAAACACAAAGAGAGCCTTGATTTGCGCGCGCGGTTTGGGCGGCGCGTCCGCGCTCTCAGAGAAAAGCACTCACTGACACAGGAAGAATTCGCAGAGCGGGCGGGTATCTCCGTCGATTTCCTCAGCTTGATCGAGCGAGGTCGTAATTCTCCATCCTTCGAAAATCTTCAAGGCATCGCGGACGCATTACACGTGTCAGTGGCGAGCTTGTTTCATTTTGAAGACAAGTAGTGCATTTAAGGGTTTGTCTTTGATCGATTATCACGATGCCGAAGTGATACTGGAACAAGCTTGGGGAGATGTCTCCAATGCAGGAATCGCTCCCCGGCAGGAATTACAGAAATTAATCACGAACCTGATGCAAGCGGAAGGAGCGAAGGGATTCCGATACGTTCTCGTTACCGGAATCTTGGGCCGCTGCGTCAATTCCGCAGTTCATCCCAGAGCACTGCAAGCGAGGAGCAGCTTGCGGGGAGCGTATGACGCGAGGAGCCTCTGTCATAGAGTCGTTGTTCCATTTGAGAAGACGAAGGGAAATCTTTTCGGGCTCTCTAATGAACCCTTCGTAAGCAAAGCGTTGCGCCATCCGGAGCATGACAAGGATAACCCTCAACTCCGGAATAAACAGGCTGCCCGCGATCTACACGATGCGCTGGAAATGATCAGATTGGCAAACGAGCAGGAGGTTTATTCTGCGCTCGTTTACACACTGCGCGTGGCCAAGACTCGCGCAAGCGCGGGAAAGGTCCCAGCGGTTCCGGGCCGCCGGACACTTCCGCTCTGTCTCGAATTTATCGCTGCCTTTCTCAAGGAAGCTGGTGGCGGCTCACGTCTTGTTGCAGTTTGGGGTGCTTTGCTATCTCTCAGCAACGAAGAGGCCGAGGTACGCGTGTACAACCCCAATCAATCTGATGAATTTTCTGGAACGCTCGGCGATGTTGAGGTTGTTGTCAACGAAAACGTGATTTCCGCATCAGAGTGCAAACATCGGCCACTGACGTTGGATGATGTAGAACACGGACTCGGCAAGAATCGCATCGGTGCTGAATACCTCTTTATAGTAGCGGCAGGTCTTCAGAAAGGGCAGGAGAACGCCATCATGGAGCGCATTGGGCGTGCAAATCAGGAAGGAGACGTTTCGCTTATTGATGCTCATCGAGAACTTACTCCCATGTTGAAGTTGATCGGCGCACATCGGAGGCAGAAGTTCGGTCAATGTGTCGTTGAACTATTGAAAAGCATGCGAGAGTTCAATACTGCAGATTCAGCGGCTTCCCTCTGGAATGAACTTGAATCAGAACAATCTCTGGATTGAGTGCTTCTGCTCAAACGGGTTGTAGTTTGTCCAAAGCACCTCACTGCGCCGGTCCTTCGTTGAATGAATCGTCCGAGGCCCACTCACCGTCTTAAACCAACGTTTGCTTGGGTAAAGTCTGTTCATCAGAGGACAATCGTAATTGCTGATTGCAACCTTCCCCCGGACATCATTTAGCGCTTCCGAAAGGAGTACATGTTGCTCGTCGGACATCTCGTTCGAATATGCCTTAGAGTCTCCGCGTGTGACATGAACATAAGGAGGATCGCAGTAGAAGAGCGTCTCTTTCGAATCGTAGAGCTTTATCACGTCAATTGCCGGGCGGTTTTCGATTTGAACACGCAAGAGTCGTTCCGCGATGATGGGTAAGGCATCAACACCGCCCAGCCAGCGGCTTATTACACCACTCATGCCTGAACGACTCGTACCCACGCAGTTCGCCCATCTGCCGACTGAGGCTGTCTGAGCGAGCCCGGTTCGCACCTGACGTGCTCTTACGTAGAACCGCCTGGCGCGCTCTAGTTCGCTGAGGGTCGGATCAAGTTTGCAAGCGTTTGCAAACTCTTCGCGCGAAAATGGAGTCAAACCGATCGCTTGTACCAGCGCCTCCTTTTGGTCCCGTAGAACGCGAAAGAAGTTGCAAACTTCCCCATCAAGATCGTTGTAAGTTTCGATCGGAGATGGCTCTCGATTCAACAGAATCACTCCGGAGCCTGCAAAGGGCTCGCAATAGTGGTAGCAGCTTGGCAGCAACGGTAGAAGCCATTCCAGATGAGAAAACTTTCCTCCGTACCAACCAAATGGAATGAGTTTTTTCGATGTGAGCTTCGAGATTGGCGGAGGTACGCTCGTTCGTCTTTGAACGGATGTGGCCATCTTAAGAAATCGTTAGCCTGGGTTTCGTGAAGCGTTTCGTGTGAACCAGCCCGTAATGATATTACGTGTGATTCTCCGTGTCCATTACCTTAACATTGTTTCGAAGGGTGCTGGGGACCTACGCTACGAACATCTCATGCGGCTTCGGTAAATACGTACTCGTGCTGACCATCGCGAATCACGAGTACGCGCTTCCCTCCGCGCTCGCCCATGACGAACTCGAAGCCGTCGTTGGTGGGATCGATGGTGATGAACGAGATGGTTCCATCGTCGTTCTTGCGTGAGGCTACTTTGCTCTTCCACTCGCCGAAGTCGAAGGTTGTGGAGCCGTTGTCATGGAGGACGGCGATGTCGCCCAGTTCCCTGCTCGTGTAACGCGTCGCCAGCTTGCTTACGAGCGACGGATCGGCCGGAACGACTAGCCGTTTACGTTCATTCGCGAGCACGGCGTAATGACGAGCCGCTTGCGCAGCTACGTCGCCCGCCGCTTCGGGCTTGCCATCGAAGACCACTTCGAGCAGGCGGCGCCTGAAGGGCCCGAGCAGCATTCCGCCATTATCGGAGTTGGTGAGCAGCACGGCGCCGATTCCTGAATCGGGAAGAAAGTAGATGTCACTCTTGTATCCCGCCATGCTGCCGCCGTGGTGGACGACGGGTACGCCGTAGGTTTTATCGACTTCGAGTCCCATGCCATATGTCTGGTCTTCACCGATTGGAACCTGTGGGATGCGGCGAGCCAGCAGGTTCTCCTGCGAGACGAGCTGTTTGCCATTGGGCAGCTTTCCTAACGCGAGCTCAAGCTGAACGTAGCGAATCAGATCGTGCGCCGAGGTCCACACTCCGCCCGCCGGACGATGCGGCATAACGGCATAATCGAAGGCAATATCGGCTACGGCGGGCTTGCCATCGATGTCGTCGCCGTGCGGGCTGGCATGGTTGCCCTGGAGAGCTTGTGCCATGTTGAAGGTTGTGGATTTCATGCCGAGTGGATCGAAGATCTTCTGCTGCATGGCGGCATCGTAAGCAGCGCCTAATTCCCGATCCGGGAACACCAAATGCGCGCCGATGTATCCGGCGGCGGCAGCCATGAGATTGCTGTATTGGAAGACCTCGCCATACTTGCTGGTCGGCTGCATCGTCCCGAGAAGCGCCAGAGAGGTTTCGGGCGTCGCGTTCTTGAATTCAAAAATCCATTCCAGATCCTGGCGCGGCAGGCCGGTGCAGGCGCAGACGAGATTCTTGACCAGAACGTGACGCGTCGTGTCGGCGTCTCCCAATTTGAAACTCGGATAAACTTCAGTGACGGGCTCGTCCCAGCGAAGCTTCCCTTCATCCACCAGCTCGGAGAGCAGCAGGGTGGTCATGCCTTTGGTGTTAGAGGCCGCCATGAACAGCGTGTTCTCGTCCACCGGAGTAGGCTTGCCAAGCTCGCGTACGCCAAAGCCGCCTTCGAAGACCACTTTTCCGTTGTCCGCAAGAGCGAGAGAAGCGCCGGGAATGCCGAGCTGGCGCATCGATTGCTGCACAAAATCTTTGAGCTGCGCGACGCGTGCAGGATCGAGATGGTTCGCCTTGCGTCCAGTGAACATCTCGCGCTGGTAGCCCTTTGGTCGGAGACTCTGCACGACAAGTGAAATCGGCGCGCCACGCTTCTCGAACGTGGGCTCGCTGCCATCGAGGATGACTACGGTCCACATCTTGCCTGCCCGGTAAGCAATTGCCTGCACCACAGCGCGCTCGTTCGGAGAGGTCTCGTAGTCAAACACCTGCCGATCTTCCCATCCATTGCGAGGCGGACGCGGCGTGACCAGCTTCAGCGGGCGCTTGGCTTCGGGCTTGTACGCAGACCATCCGGCGGCGACGGCAGACCGCGCGTCGGCTGCATCGGAATCGACGATGGCGATGTGCGTGTCGGTCTCAGGAGGTTCGAGTATGACGAGGTTCTTCTCTGTCGTGATCGACCAGCCTGCAGGCACCGTGAAGGTCGCACCTGCAGTGGTGACGCGTGGGGTATCGGCAGTGAGCTTTTCAGGAACAGCTTTCGCCGGTGCGGCGGCAGACGATTGCTGTCCGTAGGTCGGATGAGCAAGAGCAAAACTGAGAATCAGCAGAAAGAGACGACGAGCACGCATGAGCCGCAACCTCGCTGTTTATAAATGGCAAATTGCGGCAATAACGATAGCAGATTCCCACACGTTTACGGCGCTTCACGAACGAGGCTCACTGATCAAAAGGCAATGGCACATCTTCCGCGAGCCGTCATCGAAAAGCTAGCGCCGAGATGCTGGCGGCGTTTGCTTTTCGGATGAGGTTGGAAAATCGAGTTTTGAAAGAGGAATGGTCAAATCACGATCGAGCACCATCTCCATCCGAGTGCCTTGATACAGATGAATGTCATCCCCGCGTTTGAATAGGACCGTTCCCCCTCCAACTGCGCCGCCAATCAAGGCTCCTCTCCAGGCGCCTCCGGCGCCTCCAGCGATGGCTCCGAGCAAGGCTCCGCCTAACAGAGGACCGGCCAGCATATTTGCATCTCTATCAATTTGGTCCACCGGCTGGATGCGGCCAAAATCTTTCTTTTCATACTGAGCCCCCGGCAAGCTGGCCAGACTGCCTGAAATGGGAAGCACATGATTGTTGGGCAAAGTTAAAGTGTCAAAATGGAACCGCAGTTGGGCGCGCCCTTTGATCCTGCCCGGACGCTCTGCTCGAATGACCGAGCCCTGGACATAACTTCCTGCAGGAATCACCACGCGATTCTGAGCGATCACATCTGTAAGAGTTTGGAGATAGAGTCCAGATTCATTGTTCGCCGAAATCGTATTCAGCGGAGCCAACGATGTCATTAAGACCCTTGTACCGGCTGGGAGTACCACTGTGGCAGATTCGCTCGATTGAGGCTCAGACTGCACCAGCGATGCGGCGATCCGTGTCGATTGCGAAAACATCGGGATTGCCAGTGACGCAAGCATGACAAAAGTTCTCACGCATTTCATATCGTTCTCCTTGCTGCGAAGGAGTGTAAGGAATGCTCGAGATGGAGCGCGTGAGTGGTTGTTACACTATCGAAAATGTCACAGTCTAAGACAATGGCTTACGCACGAATTCCTCATATTGCCTGAGTTCCACAAGCGAGGATTGTGCCAGAAGAGGAAACGGCAGCGCGCGGCACTGCTTCGGCAGCTTCTGAGCTGTTAGCGAGTCGCATACAACTGCGGCGACTTGCGACAGTCCTTTCTGCCATCCACTTACTTTCGCGTCGCGGATAATGAGCGCATCCGTATTGAACCCGGCTGCGACGAGCATCGTCTGTGCCCGTTTTAGGAATTCCGGCCATCGCGAAACCACGGCTATGAGTACATCCTGGCGCGCCGGAACCCAGGAACCTAGCGACTGCGTAGCCGAGTTCACGCGCAGTGGTATGACATCAATTCCGTCAGGGAATTTCTGACGGACACTTTCCACCTTGCTGGGAAGAGCAACGGGAATGGACGCGTGCAGGATGTCGGCGTCTAACGCACTCAGGCCAACGACCTTAACCGGAAAGGTTACGGCGGCCCTCATTTCAGCCGCGACAATCTCTCTAAGTTCGGCGTCAGGTTCAATCAACAGGAAGTGGTCCGGCGGCTGCAATTCCAGCCAATGACGCAGGCGCGCTCGAACCGCGCTCAGCGGCACGCGCAATTCCCTCGCCGAACGGAACAGTTGCGCGATCAGACGGTCGAGAGAGAGTTCTGGTGAGAGCCCGCCATTTGTGTTGTTGCGAATGTAAACTCCGCTGCCGCGACGCATCTCCAGCCATCCAGCTTCCTCCAGATCGCGATACGCAGCGCTGACCGTGTTCGCATGGATACGAAATCGGCGCGCCAGTTCGCGTGTGCTGGGCAGACGAGAGCCCGGTTTCAAATCAGCACTGACGATGCCCAGCACAATCTGCGTGCCAAGCTGTTCGCGAATGGGAATCTCACTCCTGTGTGAAATCCAGAGGCGCATGCGATAAGTATGCACCTTCGCCTTTGATAATCATCGACTTTGCTTCGAGCGCTAAACATCCGCAGCTTTTCGAGGCTGCTCGTTCGCGAATTAATTGAGGAACACTCGCGCGATCTCCGGCTTCGAAGCTGCTGCTGAGGGGCATGCGAGAGTTGGCACCCTCGGCCTTTGTGAGCAATCTCAAGGAGCCTAGGCGCGAGGAAGTCCACTCCTCGTCGTCTGTTGGTGCATTGCTCGGCTCTGGGACGCCGTTTCAGCACGGCTCGTCGTAGAATAGAGATTGATCGTCTTGCGAAAGTGGCGGAATTGGCAGACGCACCAGACTTAGGATCTGGCGGGTAAAACCGTGAGGGTTCGAGTCCCTCCTTTCGCACCAGAAAATCGGCTTCCGCCGTCGGCATTCGGCATTCCGCTACGGCGAGAAAACCTGCTACTTCCTATCAGCTAAACCCAACTCTACGGCAACCCTAAACGCGACAATCAGCGTTCAGGACTCAGCATTCAGCACTCAGCTCTCGGCTGGGCGATTGGAACCTGCACGCGTCCTCTTCAACCAGCAGCAAGGGAAAAAGCAGATCTCAGCAACGCTAGTCGGAAAACGTCGCGGTTGGTTTTCTGCTGTTGGCGGTCGTCTCATAGCTCTCGGCTCGTCTTTGGATAGCGCCGACTGATTGCGGAGCTGCGATGCTCCAGCTAAACGGCGAACCGAGTGCCGATTGCTGACTGCTGATTGCTGATGTTTCCGCGTTCCTCGTTTGCACCTTCCTGATAGGATTGCTCGGTCTCAGAATTCCACTGGACTTCGATCCGCAATGACAAGGACGATTCTTCTCCTCTTCTGTCTCTCTGTTTTCACGTTTTCCCAAAATGATAATTCCCGTTCCGGTTCGCAGGCGCAGTCCGCCGGCGGCCAGCGGTCTTCCGGCGAACGTCTTGCCGGACTGAAGCGCAGTGAGGGCTACATTCCCTTCTATTGGGACGCGAAAAAGGGCGAGCTGCTGTTCGAGCTCACGCCCGAACGGCTCGGCGGTGAATTCATTTACTTCACTGGATTGAGCAGCGGAGTTGGATCGATCGAGATGTTTGCCGACCGCAGTAGCGTGGGTGGATCACAGCTTTGCCGCTTTGTGCTCTCTGGGCCGAAGGTGTTGGTCGTTGCTGAAAACACCAGCTTTCGTGCTCAGAACGGCAGCGGCGAACTGAAGCACTCGGTGGAGCGCAGCTTTCCCACTTCGGTCATAGCGGCGTTACCGATCGAGTCGGAGCAGGGCGAAACGTTAGTCGTGAATGCGAATCCTCTGGTTGTTCGCGATGCCACTGGATTGCTGAATCAGTTGCGACGGCCCTCGCGTGCTGTAAATGGAGTGGTTCGGCAAGTTGCCATCGACAGCGCGGCGAACTGGCGGCTCGATGCCGATCGCAGCGCAGTGGACATGGACCACACGCGCGCCTTTCCCCAAAACACCGAGATCGAGAACATCCTCACATTTGTGAGCGATTCGGGAACGCGCAGCGTGAATAATCCCGAACCGGGAGTGCTGACGGTCCACGAGCATATTTCGCTCCTTGCGCTTCCGCCTGCCGGGTATCAGCCGCGTGTCGCCGATCCTCGCGTGGGATTCTTCGGCGAGCAGTTCGACGACTTTTCGCGCACATACAAACAGTCGCTTAGTCAGAACTTCATTGACCGCTGGCGGCTGGAGAAGAAAGATCCGAGCGCCGCGATGAGTGAGCCGGTTAAGCCGATTACGTTTTATCTCGATCGTGCTATCCCTGAGCCGATGCGTTCGGCTGCGCGTCGCGGTGCGCTGTGGTGGAACCAGGCATTCGAGCAGGCTGGATTTCGCAATGCGCTCGTCGTTGAAGATCTGCCGGAAGGAGCCGATCCGCTGGATGTGCGGTATCCGACGATTCAGTGGACCAATCGCAACGGCCGCGGTTGGTCGGTGGGCATGGTCCAGACTGATCCGCGCACCGGCGAGATTCTTCATGCGGTCGTGCAGCTCGATTCGCATCGCATGAGGACGGTCAACAACTACTGGGATGTAGTCACGCCCGGCGCTGCGTCCGGCCGCGATGATTCCGAAATGCACCTCTTCGCCGAACTCGACGCCGCCGATCCGCAGCTCTCAGAGGACGAAGTGATGGTGCGCCGCATCGCTCTGCTCACTTGTCATGAAATGGGGCACGTGCTCGGACTCGAACACAACTTCGTCGCCAGCACCTTCGATCGCGGCTCCGTCATGGACTACTTCGCTCCGCGCATTCGTATTCGCAAGGACGGCACTGCCGATCTAAGCGACGCCTACATGCAGGGCGTCGGAAGTTATGACAAGTTTGCGATTGAGTGGGGATACAGCACTGGCGCTCAGGCGCCTGCATCGCCTGAAGACCCGCAGGAGATTGCGCGGCTCGATGGCATAGTGCGCAAAGCGCTCAGCCAGGGGATATTCTGGGGTAACTACGACGATCCGCGGTGGAACGCGTATGACGATGGTCCCGATCCGGTGACGTGGCTGCGCGAAGTGCTTCCTGTTCGCAATGCTTTGGTCACGTCCTACGGCCCGGCGATGCTCCGCCAGCGCGAACCCGTTTCGAAACTCGCGGCTCGATTCGCTCTTGTGTACCTCTTTCATCGTTATGCCCTGGCATCGGCGATTAACACGATCGGCAGCGCCAAGGTTCCACTCACTCTGGCTGGAGACGGCCAGAAGCCGCTTGAAGTCTGGAATCCGCAGAGTCAGCGAGAAGCTCTTCAGCTTTGTCTGCAGGCGCTGCGTCCCGACCAGATGGAAGTGCCTTCCCGAATCTGGAATGCGCTGGTGCAGCATGAAAACTTCGGAGCCGATCCGGAGGCGTACAAATCCAGCGCCGGCTACCTATTCAGTCCTTACGACGGAGCGCGATCGATCGCCGAGATTGTGTATGGTGGATTGCTCGATCGGGAACGCCTCGCTCGAATGGACTCGATTCATCACTTCAACAGCGCCTCGCCTTCTGCAAGTGAGGTGATCGCAGCTTTGGCGAGGAATGCTTTCACTCCCAATACTCCAACGCATTCCGATCTTTCCAATGTCCTGGAGAACGAATTAGCCGATCGCCTGATGATCCTGGCTGCAGACGATAACGCGACTGCCGAAGTTCGGTCGGAAGCCTGGACTGGGATAAACAGCGTCTATGCGCATGTGAAAACTGCCCAAAGTGGGAACGCTGCAGCAATTATTCGACGCATTGAAGCGTTCATTCGCGATCCTAAGCAGAACGTGCCCAAGCTAAAGCCGTCAGAAGCACCGCCAGGACCGCCGGTTTGATTCCGCAATACCGGCTTCCTGTTTTGGAACATATCCCAGTATTCCTGGAGTTTGCCGAACAGGAAGCCGAAATTGGAAAAGCGCGATTGAGCGGTTTTTACCGCTTACTCGAATCGTAAGGCTTCAATTGGATCAAGACGCGCGGCTTTACGCGCTGGATAGTAGCCAAAAGCGACGCCGATTGCCGTGGAGAAGATCACGGCAGCTCCTACGGCGAGCGCTGAGACTGAAACGGTCCAGTGCAGGACGTAGTTGATCAGAATTGAACTTCCGATACCGACGATGATTCCAACCGCACCGCCAAGCAAGCTGAGTACCACGGATTCCAAAAGGAACTGGCGCTGCACGTCCTGTTCCGTCGCGCCGATGGCGACGCGCACGCCGATTTCTTTCGTTCGCTCAGTGACCGACACCAGCATGATGTTCATGATGCCGATGCCGCCGACGACCAACGAAACGCCGGCTATGGAAGCGAGCAGCATGGTCATCACTTGTGCTGACTGGTCGGCAAGTTCGGCCACATCCGCCAGATTGCGGATGCTGAAGTCATCAGGTGCGCCTGCGCGAATGCGATGGCGATCACGCAGAATGGCCGTAATCTGATCCTGCGCTGCGTAGCTTTCCGCCTGCGATTTGGCGGAGACCATGATGCTGCGCAGCCAGTCCTGTCCAGTAATCTTCTTTTGCAGCGTAGTGATCGGGACGTAGATGCCGTCGTCCTGATCGCCGCCCATACCTGAAGTTCCCTTGGACGTGAGCACACCAACTACGGTGAAAGGCAGGTTTCCGGCGCGGATCGTCTGGCCAACCGGATTGCTATTCCCAAAAAGGTTTTGGCGAACGGTCTCGCCGATCACCGCTACGTTGGCGGCGCGACGCACATCGTCCTGGCTAAAGGTGTCACCCTGGCTAAACGCCCAGTCTCGGATGTCGAAATACTGTGGCTCGGTTCCGGTGACGGTTGTCGCCCAGTTCTGATTTCCGAACACGAGCTGCGTGCTCGCAGACGATACCGGCGCGGCGTTCGCTACGGCTGGGGCTTCGCTCAGAATCGCCGTCACGTCGGAAGATACAAGAGTTTGCGTGGCCCCCGCGCCCAGGTGCGCACCACCCACATTCATGCTGCCGGCTGAGACGTACAGCAGGTTCGTGCCCATCGCGGCGATGCGGTCCTGCACTTCCTTCTGCGCGCCATTGCCGATTCCGACCATCGCGATTACTGCGCCAACTCCAATGATGATTCCTAACATAGTCAGCGCGGAGCGCAGCTTGTTGCGAGCCAGAGCTCGCAGTGCGATCTTCATCGTCTCAAGAAGTTCCATAAGTCACCTCAGTCCTCTTCGGTTGTAGGCATCTCTGCCAACACCTGGGCTGCGCTTGGACGCTGCGCAACCAGTTCGTCGCGGCGGACTCGGCCGTCGCGAAAGGTAATCACTCGCTTCGCATACTGCGCGATGTCGGGCTCGTGCGTTACCAGCACGATCGTCAGTCCTTCGTCATTGAGCTTTTGCAGGATGCTCATGATCTCGACCGACGTGCGGCTGTCGAGATTGCCCGTCGGTTCGTCAGCCAGCAGAATCGACGGCTGGTTTACCAGAGCGCGAGCGATGGCGACGCGCTGCTGCTGTCCTCCGGACAACTGCGAAGGAAAATGGTCGAGACGTTCGCCGAGTCCAACCATCTCCAACGCTCGACGGGCGCGCTTCTGCCGCTCTTCAACATCGAGCCGCGCATACAGCGTTGGCAGTTCCACGTTCTCCAGCGCGGTGGTTCGGGACAGGAGATTGAATCCCTGGAAGACGAACCCGAGCCGCCGGTTGCGGATTGCTGCGAGTTCCTTTTTGGGAAGCTGCGCGACGTTCACTCCGTCGAGAATGTAGTTTCCCGAAGTAGGCCGATCGAGGCAGCCGAGGATATTCATCAGCGTCGATTTCCCGCTGCCGCTCGAGCCCATGATGGCCACGAATTCTCCGCGGCCGATTTCCAGGTTGATGCCGCGCAGGGCGTGCACGCGGTTCTCACCGAGCTGGTAGATCCGGTGCACGTCCTGGATGCTGATCACAGCATCGTGCTTTTCGCTCGCCGTCGTTAGCTGTTCAAGTTCTGCAAGTATGGTTACCATCACAGACCTCCTACCGTCCCATCCTGCCGCCGCCTACGCGAGGCGTTGCGGGGGAGCTGCTGGGGCGTGCGGCGGACGCCGAACTCTTGCCGGCGTCCGCTTTGCCGGTCACAAGCTGATCGCCATTGTTCAGCGTTCCCGCGATCACCTTCGTCACCGCTGTATTCACGTGATCGGTCAGGCCGCCGGCGATCTGGACCGGCACCAGATTCTTCCCGCCTTCCAATTTCCAGACCACCGCCTGCTGCGACTGGCGCCCCTTGCCGGAGGACTGTATGCCGTTGGCTGCAAGAAGTTGTTGCAGCTTGTCGGCGCTCAGGTCGGGCTTGAAGCGCAGCGCAGCATTCGGGACCTCCAACGTGTTCTCCGCCTGTGCAACGGGGATGGTCACGTATGCGGTCATTCCGGGGAAAAGCTTTTGGTCCGGATTGTCGAAAGCAATCACGGTGTCATACGTCACGACGTTCTGCACCGTCGTGGGATTCATGCGCACCTGCTCCACCGTTCCGCGAAATACCTGATTGGGAAATGCGTCCACGGTGAAGGTTGCGGGCTGTCCGGCGTGGATCTGTCCCACATCGGACTCGTCGGTCTTGGCGTAAACACGCATCTTGGTCAGGTCCTGCGCGATCGTGAACAGCGTTGGGGCTTGCAAAGATGCTGCGACCGTCTGGCCGACGTCGATGCTGCGCGCGGTTACTGTGCCGTCGATAGGTGAGCGGATGATGGTGTGGTCGAGATTCGTTTGCGCGACCTTCACCGCAGCAAGCTTCTGCGCCACTTGCGCATTGGCCTGCTTCACGGCGGCTGCCGCTGAAGACACGCTTGCCTGATCGGATTCGGAAGTTGCTTTGTCGATGTCGAGCTGCTGCGCAGCAATCACGCCATCTTTTGCGAGAGCGTTGCTACGGTCGTACGCCTTTTGAGCCTGCGTCGCGGTGGCTTGGGCCTTCAGCAATTCAGCTTTCGCAGCAGCGGCAGTTGCTTGCGCATTCTGCAAATCGGCTTGCGCCTGCAACAGCGCTCCCTGGAAGAGGGCAGGATCGATCTCAGCGATCACCTGTCCTTTCTTCACGCGCGTATTAAAGTCGGCGTTGAGTTTCGAAACCGTGCCAGAAACCTGCGAACCCACTTGGACCGTGGTCACGGCATCAATCGTGCCGGTCGCCTGTACCAGCTGGCGGATGTCGCCCTGCTGCACGGCTTGCGTTGTGTACATCGGCTTGTCGCCGCCGCGCAGGGTAAATGCCGCCATAACGGCGACTGCGATCAATAGTGCGAAAATCCCAATCCACTTCCGCTGATTGTGTTTCATTGCCTTTTTCTCTCCCACGCCTCTTTAGACCCATGGGGGAGAAGAACGACCGTTAAGACTGCGGAAAGTGTATGTAAAGAACTCTAAAGCTTTGATTCCAAATGGCCTGCAGTTGCCTCTAACAGGTGTGACTTGTTTAAACTCCGAAGCAGACGTTCTGGCCGAAACGGCCATCGCTATGGAACGCATCCTCATCGTTGACGACGACGTAGATCTGTTTCAGCTCGTAAAGCAATTTCTGGAACCCGAAGGATTCCAGGTCGAAGGTGCGCATGATGGTCCGAAAGGCCTGGAGCGCGCGCTCTCGGGCGACTACAGCTTGGTCGTGCTCGATATCATGCTTCCCGAGATGGGAGGGCTTGAGGTACTTCGCAATCTGCGGCAGAAATCCGGCGTTCCCGTTCTGATACTTACGGCCCGTGGCGAGGATGTGGACAGAATCGTCGGCCTGGAAATCGGGGCCGACGATTATCTTCCGAAACCTTTTAATCCGCGTGAGCTGCTCGCTCGCATTCGCGCCATTTTGCGCAGATCGCGCGACACCGCTCAGCGCGACGCAAACCAGAAGTTAGAAATTGGAGATGTAGAACTGGATCCCGGCACGCGCCGCGTGTACTCTGCCGGCAAGAGAGTCGAACTCACGGCGGTTGAGTTCAATCTTCTGGAGCAATTGCTGCGCTCTGCCGGTCGAGTCGTCGAGCGCGAAGAACTCGCGCAGGAAGTGCTAGGCCGCAGACTCTCTGCTCTCGATCGCAGCCTCGACGTTCACGTCAGCAACCTTCGCAAAAAGCTCGGGCCGAGAACTGACGGCGAGGAGCGCATCAAAACAATCCGCGGAGTCGGATACATCTACCCGCTCGAAGCAGATCAGAGCTGAACAATGAGAAGCATCTTTCTCAAAATCTTTTTCTGGTTCTGGCTGACGATGGTGCTCGTCGCGCTGGGGTTCGTGTTTGTCTGGAGCCTTGAGAACAACGCCGCTCCCTCGCGCGAATCGCTGACAGCCGATGCTGTCGGCCTGTATGCCTCCTCTGCAGCTCAAGCGTATGAAACAAACGGAGCAATCGCTGCGAAGCAGCCGCTTAAACATCTACAGCAGACTTTCGGAATTCGAGCCGCACTGCTCAACGAGAACATGCAAACTGTCGCGGCCACGCTCGACAGCATCGATCAACAGCTCGCAGCGAATGCGAAGTCGAGCGGGCAAACGCAATTTGGACTGCACGAAAATTTCGCCGAAGTCGCCGCGATCGCACAGGGACTATCAGGCAAGAAGTATGTACTAGTCGCCGAGCTTCCCCGTCGAACCCCTGGACTGTTTCGCGGCAGCGCCGGTCAGCAATTGTTGCGTTGGGGAATTGCCATCCTCATTTCCGGCTTCGTTTGCTACACGCTCACTCTTTACCTTATTCGCCCTGTATTGCGGATTCGATCCGCGGCAAGCAGCATTGCGGGTGGAGATTTCTCCGCGCGCGCCGCTCCCAATTTGGCACAACGACGCGATGAGATGGGCGACCTGGTTCGCGACTTCAATCAGATGGCGGAGCGAATCGAGCGGCTGATGGAAACGCAGCAGCAGTTATTGCGCGATATCTCCCACGAACTCCGCTCTCCTCTCGCGCGATTGACAGTCGCGCTGGAGATCGCAAGAAAGTGGGCCGGCAAAGAAGCCACAGACGCTCTCAATCGCATTGAGCAGGAGTCGGAGCGATTGAACGAGATGATCGGCAGGCTGCTCACGCTGGCACGCATCAATTCCCTGGTAGATCCGCCACAGCACAGCGTGGTTTCTCTGCGCCCGCTCCTTGATCAGATTGCGGCGGACGCAAACTTCGAAGCCGCAGCCAAGAGCTGTCGCGTGGAGGTGGCGGGAGCTAACGACTGCGAAATCGAGGGCTCGCTTGAGCTCCTGCACAGTGCGATTGAGAACGTGGTTCGCAACGCGGTGCGACACGCGCCCCCGGGTAGCAGAGTGCAGATTCATCTGAACTGTGACGGGAAACATTCGCATATTGCCATTTCCGACGACGGCCCGGGGGTGCCTGCGGCTGAACTGGAAAAGATATTTCGTCCTTTCTATCGCCTGAGCGATGCGCGCGAACATCGTTCGGGAGGCACAGGGATCGGCTTGGCAATTACTCAGCAGGTAGCGCGCCTGCACGGCGGTCGTGTGACCGCGCGCAATGCAGCTCCACATGGCCTTGTGGTCGAGTTCGAGCTGCCTTGTCGTGCGGCAAAGCAGGCAGGTTCAGTGCGATGAACGTTGAGGGGAATGATTGTTCTGAAAAGGGAATCCGCAGGATCCTACCGAAAAGCTTCTATCCGAATAGCGCGTGTAAGAATCGCCGGAAGAATCCTCGCTTCTGTTCTCCTACAGGGCTTTTCGCTTTTTGTGGGGGCTCTGGAGCCACTGCTGGAGTTTGCGGCCAGGGCAGGCGCTCGATATGGACACGAGCCAGCGTAGCGGTTACGTCCGGCTGCGTGTTTGAACCTTTAAACACCATCGGAGCATCGACCTGCACCTGCACAGGACCTGCAGGTTGCTGAGGCAATCCTGCTGCAGCACTGGCTGTGGCAGCGACTGCAGGTTCATTTTGAATTGCGCTGGCGACGGCGGCCCTCTGCTGCGGCGTAGGCGCAGGCTGCGCAGGTGGCGTTACAAGTTGAGGTTGGCTCTGTGTTCTTGCTGCGCTCGCGGTTGCGGGCACGGGCTGCGCTGCAGCAACCTGTGGCGGAGCAGCGGGCGCTTGCGCAGGAGGTGCTTCGGCGCGCTCCAACGGAGAAGGAGCAGGACAGCCGCAGGGCATCGTGCTGTTTTCATCCGGATCTTTGACACGCCCCGAATGGAAAACTACCTCCTCGTCCGGCTTCACATGGTAGAAGTCGTCGCCCATCAGCTCAGAAACCACCACGTAAGAGTTATCTCCGCGCGAACGCACGCAAGCGTCACCGTACTTGTTCGCGGTGATCGAGACGCTTACGTCAGCGGGTCCCGAAATGAGAATTCGATATTCGGGAGTGAGAACAACATCGGCCAGAAAGGGAATACTGTAATCCGCTTCCAGCGAGCCGGCGCTCATGGCAAACATTAGCTCTTGGCCTTGCGGCGAAGAATTCACGGTGAGATTCGTTCCGGGACAAACGCGGACTTGTCCGCCCCGCGCGAGCCGAAGCGTTGCCGAGTGTTGGCCCGCTGTAATAGCGACGCCATTGCTGACTTCCAGTCCCGCAGACGTCTCTCGAACGCTGCCTTTCACCGAGGCGTCGGAAGCGTAAACATCTCCGATGACTTGCGCCTGGCCGGCTGAGATTGAGAGCAACGCGATCGCAAAAACAAAAACCCCGCGCTTTCGGCGCAGGGTCTTTGCTTTGGGAGGGTGGTGCTTTGCTGAGGACGAATCTTTACGCGTCGGCTGTATCCGGCACGAAATCATACTGCTCAATTATCGCAGCTACTCCCACGCGCAACGGTTCTTCGTTACTAATGCGAACCACACGGCCGCGGCAACGAACGCGAATGCTCTCCGTAAGAGTGATGTCGGGTGGAAGTGTAAGCGTAAACTCGACCTTAGTTCCTTCGGAAACGTTAGAGTCGGTGTAAAAAAACACGCCCTGCGCGCTTACGTCGCGCGTCTCTGCCAAGACTTCTTCGACGTGTCCGTTATCGCAGCGGACGGATACCGGTGACTTGAGGGCAAAGCGGCGGCTGGTTCTTTGCTCAACTTTGGTTGCGAATGTCGCCATGGGGGTACCTCAGTGTGGGACATTATGAGCATGACAAGGACCATCAACCAAGTCAAGGTAATTCGAGGTACTCGCAAGTTTTCGCTGCTTTATGCAGCCTCGGGATGGTGCTTAGTGCTCTGTGACTTGTCCACCAAAGCTGCGGATGGTTGCAGAGAGATAATCTGACTCTGCTTTTCAGGCAGAAAAACCTGGAAGCACGTGTAACTGCGTCCCGGACGCGCATCGCTGTGGACGCGAATGCTCCCGTGATGCCGCTGCTCTACGATCCCGCTGCTCACCCACAGACCTACGCCGCTGCCCTTCTCTCCCTTGGTACTGAAGAACGGTTCGAAGATGTGGCTGCGCACGTTCCTGGGGATTCCTGTGCCGGTATCGAGCAGCGAGACAATAACCCCGTCGCGCCCCTTGGCTCCAAACTGCCGAGTGCGGCGGATGCGAATACGGAGTCCGCCTCCCGTGGGCATCGCCTCTACCGCATTCACAATCAAGTTCGTGAAGACCTGCCGCAACTCTGCAGGATACCCGGGAACTTCGCCCAGCCACTCATAGCGACGCTCCACGCGGATTCTGCTCGACCGAATCTTATTGCCATACAGCAACAAAACGCCATCGAGCAGCTTAGCAAGATTGACTGGAACCATGGAAGCGGATTGACGATGCATGGCAAGCGTCTGCTGCGTAACTTCAGTCATGCGCCGCAGCTCCTGATCGATTAGGTCGAGCTGCTGCCGCTCTGTGTCGCCGAGCTGCTTGCTTTGTTTGAGAACGTAGAGAAGCTGCATCACGGAGTCGAGCGGATTGCGCAGCTCGTGCGAAATAGTGGCTGCGATTCTGCCGGTTGCAGCCATCTTTTCGCTGGCGCGCAATGCCTCTTCTGCGCGCTTGCGTTCGGAAAGGTCGCGAAACATCATCACCGCGCCGAGAGACATTCCATCGCTTATGACGGGCGCCGCGGTGTATTCGGCGACCAGCTTCTCGCCTGATTTCGTCGTGAGCGTCTCTTCTTCAACCCAGCAGGAGCGCCCAGCACGGAGGGCATCTAGAAGGCAGCAGCGATCCTCGGCGTCGCACCCGATGTGTATCAATTCATGGAGTTGCTTTCCACGCACCTGCTCCGATCTGTAACCGAGCATACGTTCGGCGGCTGCATTGAGGTACTGAACCGCACCCGTAGTGTCAATGTAGCAAACACCTTCGGTCAGACTTCCAAGTACAGCACGAAAATGTGACCGGACCTCCTCGGCCTGCTTTTCTGCCGTGATCTCCGAAGCCATTCCCAACATCACATGTGCGCCTTGTTCTTCGAAGATCTTGCCTTTACTGGAAAGCCACCGCACTTTGCCGTCGTGCTCGACAACGCGGTATTCGAGTTCCAACCGATGATGCCGAGCCGCAGCCTCGAACAGTGAAGTCAATACCCGCTCGCGGTCAGCGGGATGGACTCTGCGGTTGATGTAATCGTCCACGTCAGTCTCGTAACACTCACTTCGGGCACTCTTCCTGCCACGCCTCGGCTCGCCTTCTCGTGACCAGCGCAACGTGTTCGATTCCAGGTCCCATTCCCAGAACCAAATCCGAGCGGCTCGACGCGCGAGCCGAAGACGTTGATCGTGCTCCAAAAGCTGCAATCGCTCTCGCTGCTGGCGCCGTATTACCTCGACAAGCACAATCCCTAAGCCGACGTATGCGCACCATAGAACCAAATTGGGACGGAAGCTCGCCGAGCCGATCGCCGATCCAGGCAGAAGCAGCCATAGTCCAACTCCGGTAATCGCGAGAGAAAGCCATCCAGCGAGGTGTCCGCCGATGAGAGCGCTAACGAGCAGAGCGAATAAGCAGATCAGGCCGGCGGGCCTCTGTGCTCCCAGCGGAATTGCTGCGACGAAAACGGCAGCAACGGCCAAAACAGCGGCGCACACGTATCGCCAATAGGAGTACCCGGTGCGGAGATGGTGCGAACGCACGAATGTCGGTCTGGGCAGAGGCTGCGACATATAGGGGGGCCGACGCTAGCACTTGCAAACGCTGGATGAATGTTGGGATGACGTTGATGTTACAAGGGTTGGCGTAATATGGCGCACTGCCTGTTCTGAGGAGATTTAGCGAAGACTCAACGAAAATTGCCTCTTCGAAACCCATGAAAGGACTTAAGAATTCTTTACCCGACTGAGTTGCTGGCTGCGAGGAATTTGCATCAGATGTGGGTTGAATACAGGTGAACGCCAAGTTCGCATGGCGATTCCAGAGGGCAAACATGACGAAACTCGAAACGTTTTTCGCTCCCGAGAAGTTGCAAGGCGCCAACGCCGACTTCTATCGTCGCGCGATCAGCGAGTTGCTCTGGTATCGCATGCTGCGTGACGGCGACGGCGAGATCGAGAACCTCGGTAAAGACCATCCTCTCGATCCACTGGCATTCGACGCGATCGGCATTCAGTTCGGCCAGGCATAGAGCGAACCGCCGGCGGGGCAGCCGCTTCTGTGGCATGCCTCCACTACGTTCACAACTGCGCCAGCACTCTCGCCTTTTCGAAAACCTTGCGAAACATCTCTTTGGTGAGCTTTCCCGTATTGGTGTTTTGCAATGAAGGATGATAGGCGCCCATCAGGATCACACCATTCGGCATCTCGTACTCAACTGCGTGTCCGAAGGAGTAAGGCGCACGCGACGTAATACTCCCTATTCGGCGCAGATGATTGAGGTAGGCATCGAATCCAATCTTTCCTAAAGCCACGACGACGCGCACGCGTCGCAAAGCGGCGAGTTCGGCATCCAGAAAGTGCGAGCAGTTGGCGATCTCATCTGGATTCGGTTTGTTGGTTGGAGGAGCGCAACGTACTGCTGCCGTGATGTACGCGCCGGTCAGTTTGAGTCCATCGTCACGATGCGTGGCCATCGACTGTGAAGCAAAGCCGGTTTCGTAGAGCACGGGATACATGAAGTACCCTGACCCATCGCCGGTGAACGGGCGACCGGTTCGATTCGATCCGTGGGCTCCCGGAGCGAGTCCCAAAATGAGAACACGGGCACTGGGATCGCCGAATCCGGGAACTGGCTTGGCCCAATAATCCCAATCAGCGTAAGCGCGGCGCTTCACGCGTCCAATTTCCTCGCGGTAGGCGACTAGCCTCGGGCACAGCCGACAACCCACAACTGCTCGGTTAAGTTCACTAAGAGATAAAGATTTAGAAGTAGGCGGTGTTGGCGAGATCTTGCGGCTGGTCTCTTTTGCGGACTTTGCGGCTTGGAACGGCAATGATTAGTGGTTTCTTGCTTTCTGATTCGCTTACCCATCCGCTATCGCGGACGGTACTGACATCATATCCGACCGTAGTCTTTGGTTCGCGGACTGCTACTGACCGTCGCCGGCAGCCTGCTTCCCTGCTTCGAATGGTTCTGCCTGAAGCTTGCTGCCTTGCTTCATCAAGATCTCGACCTTTCCTTCAGCGGCTTCCAACTCCTGACGGCAGGAGTTGGACAGGCGCACGCCTTCCTCAAAGAGTTGCAGAGATTTCTCGAGCGGAAGGTCTCCCTTCTCAAGCTGTTCGACGATTCTCTCTAATTGCTGCAGGCAATCTTCAAACTTGGGCAAGGTGAGGCTCCATGACCATTGTAACGGCTGGATACGGCGATGAGGGATTGGTGATTTCGGCTAGGGTCCTGAAAATCCGTTTGATGACCTCGACTTGATCTCGCGCCACCTCCGCCATGCTCTCAACCTTTCAGACATTCCCCACCATCCGAGTGACTGAAAGTGTTGCTCCGGAGGTAATCCGGCGTTCAACTTTTCAATCCAGCGATCAAGAAGCAAAAACCGCACCATGTTCGATGCGACTAACAGCGCGAGGGCAACGACAATGAAGATCTCTTTGCCTGACACTCTAATTTCCTACGTCTTAGTCCGAGTAGATGAATGCATTTTTACGACACGAACTGATTTCCCTCTCAGAAACCGGACTCAGCGAATCGTGACGATTCATTTTTGAAACAACAAAGGCGCGAACGCCGCCAGATTGCGCCTCCAGACCATCCAGGTGTGCATGCCGGGAGTCTCAACGTCGGTGTGCTTCACGCCTTTGCTGGTGAGCCACTCGCGGAAGCGGCGATTCATCTCGATTAAGCGATCTTCGGTGCCGCAGGCGATCCAGAGCAGTTGCAGATTGGCTGCATCTTTTGGATTCCACCCTGCAAATTGCTGATCGAAGTTTTCGTTGAGCCCGCCGGTGCTGAATGCGCCAATCCAGCCAAAGCGATCGAGATTAGTAAGTCCGACGAATAGCGATTCCGATCCTCCCATCGAAAGACCGGCAATCGCACGCGACTTGCGATCGGTGAGCGCTCGGTATTCATGTTCCACTTGGGGAATCACTTCGGTGAGCAGTGCTTTGCGATAATTATCCAGATTGCGTTGCCGCAGGTCGTCATTGCTGAAGGCACGAAAACCTCGCTTCAGCATGTCGAGATCGCCATAACCGAGAGTCATGACCACGATCATCGGCTTGGCTTTCTGTTGCGCAATGAGATTGTCGAGAATCACATTCGCTCGTCCGACGGCCGTCCAGCCACTGGCGTCATCACTATAGCCGTGCAGCAGATAGAGCACGGGGTATTTTTTCTTTTTGGCAGAGTTGTAGTCCGGCGGCGTGTACACGTAGTAGTCGCGTTGATCGCCGACCACTCCAGACTTGTAGAAATGATGGTGCACAACTCCGTGCGGCACGTCATTCACTTCCCACGGCAGCGATGGTCCGGAGATGTGGACCATGTTCTGCGTGTTCAGCAAATTTGGTTTGAGTAACGGATTCGAGGGATCGATCAGCGCTACGCCGTCAGCCACGAAAGAGTATCCGTAAAAATCCGGTTCCAGCGGATCGGTTGTGACGCTCCACACGCCTGAGTCGTCCTTCTGCATGGGAATGTGCGCGGTGCGTCCTTCAAGCTGCACTTCAACTTTCTGCGCGTTAGGATCTCGAAACCGGAAGGTCACGCGATTGTCCGATTGAACTTCCGGCGAAACTACGGGAGCGGGTGGCTGCTGCTGCGCGAAAACAGAAAGCGCGCAGAAAGTGAAAGTGGCGAGGGCTAAACTGCGCAGTCTTGAGTTGAGCACGCGAGGATTATACGGATTAGCGTTGAAGGCGCAAACCGGCGGCAGGATTTCGGTCGTGTAACCTATTGATCGTGCCCCCTGAGACAGAACTGGCTGTCCCACCGAGAGCCGCATTTCAGCATCGCGATTTTCGGCTGTTCCAATTTGGGCGAGCGCTTTCTATCGTCGGGACAGAGATGCAGTCGGTCGCGGTTGGCTGGCAGGTTTTTGAGATCACCCACCGACCTATCGATCTCGGGTATGTAGGACTCGTCCAGTTTCTGCCCGGCGTTCTGCTCTCAATTCCTGCTGGGCACACCGCAGATCGTTTTGATCGGCGCGCCGTCCTGCTCACCTGCTACATCTCCTACGCGATTTGCTCAGTTTTGTTGTTTCTGCAGGCTCATGCCGCAGCCAAGTCCGTGCTGCCCATATTTGCCACGCTCCTGTTGATCGGCGTTACGCGCGCATTCAGCGGCCCAGCCAGTCAATCGTTAGTCCCCCAGCTTGTGCCGACGGAGCATTTCGGGAACGCCGTGGCATGGGGCGCGACCGTTTTTCAGATCGCCACCGTGCTCGGACCCGCATTGGGCGGCGTGATTTATGGCTGGGCGCGAGGAGCCGCCAGTGTGTACGTCAGCGCCGCCTGCTGCTATGCCGCCGGCTTCGTGTTCCTGCTCATGATGCATGTGCGCACTGGGCGTATGGAGAAGAAGGACATCTCCATCGAGACACTGCTTGCCGGCGTGCGCTACGTATGGCGGGAAAAAATCATTTTGGGATCGATCTCGCTGGACTTGTTTGCCGTGCTGCTCGGTGGTGCAGTTGCGCTGCTTCCGGTCTATGCAGAGGATGTGCTGCATGTTGGCCCAGGCGGACTCGGCGTTTTGCGCAGCATGCCTGCCGCGGGCGCTGCGTTGATGGCAGTCGTGCTGGCGTATCGTCCACTGCAGCGCCGATCCGGAGCACTGATGTTCATCGCGGTCGCGATCTTCGGAGTCTCGACGATCGTGTTTGGGATTTCGCGTTCGATGACAATCTCGCTGATCTCTCTGTTTGTCGTAGGCGCCTCAGACATGATCAGCGTGGTTATCCGCAATACGTTGGTTCAGATTGCTACTCCTGCGGCAATGCGCGGACGTGTGAGCGCGGTGAACCTGCTGTTCATTGGAGCATCGAACGAATTCGGTCAGTTCGAATCGGGAATTACCGCCCAGTGGTTTGGCGCTGTGCCTGCCGTCATCTTCGGGGGAGTCGGCACCTTGGTCGTGGTTGGGCTCTGGGCATGGATATTCCCGCAATTGCGCCAGATGGATCGGCTGATCCCAATTCGGGAAATTGAAGCGGAAGCCAAGCAGCAAGAACTGGTCTAGGATTCGCAAATCACCGCTCAACACGACAGCATCTGACCACCTGTCATCCTGAGCGCGCCTCTTGCGCGAAGGATCTCCGGCAAAATTTGAAGTCTGAGATGCAGTTTCTCGGCTCTCCACGAAAACTGTCGTAGAGGAGCCAAGAAGTAGCAATGGAGTGGTAAATATCGCGGGAGATCCTTCGGCCAAAAGAGGGCCTCAGGATGACAGGTCTAAATAGTTCCAAATCAGGAATGAGCAATGTTCGTGGCGGCGCCTCATTGATATCGTGTCGGGTCCACTATGCCGGCTTCCGCGAAGCCTTTGCGTCGCAATTGGCATGAGTCGCACCGGCCGCATGCACGACCATCCGGAGAGGGATCGTAACAGCTCGTTGTTGCCGAATAATCCACTCCGAGCCTGGTTCCTTCACGAATAATCTGTGCCTTCGTCATCTGAATCAATGGAGCGTGAACGGTGAATCTCCGCCCTTCGACACCAACCTTGGTCGCGACGTTTGCCAGCGATTCAAAAGCTCTAATGAACTCGGGACGACAGTCCGGGTAGCCGCTGTAATCGAGCGCGTTCACTCCGACAAAAATATCGAACGAACCTATGGTCTCGGCCACGCCCAGGGCAAACGACAGAAAAATCGTGTTTCGTGCGGGAACATACGTGATGGGAATCCCCGCCGACATCTGATCGTGCGACCGATTTTTTGGGACATCGATGTCTCCGGTCAGCGCCGAGCCGCCAAACTGGCGCAGATCAAACGAGATGACCGAATGCTTCGCTCCGAAGCTCTGCGCGATTCGTTGCGCAGCCTGGAGTTCAACGCGATGCCGCTGGCCGTAGTCGAAGCTCAACGCATGGAGCTCAAATCTACGCTCACGAGCAATGGCGAGAACGGTAGCTGAATCGAGTCCACCGCTCAAGAGCACCACTGCTTTCTTGTTGGCCCACATGGTCGCGATCAGTAGCTGGTCTTCTCGCCGGCTCGCGCCGGATCGCCAGGGTGACGAGCCGGTCCGCGTCCTTTGAACCAGAGCGCGCCACCGTGCTCACGGAAACTGCTCGGATGAACGGGATCGTCTCCACGCGTGAGATCTTGCTTCCTCGCAGCATCGCGAGCTTTGATGGCGGCGAGTACCCGGTCAGGGGTAAATGGAGCTTCGCGGAGACGAATTCCTACAGCGTCATAAATTGCATTTGCAATGGCGGGAATGCATGCGGCCAGGGAACCTTCGCTCGCTTCTTTCGCTCCAAATGGACCTTCGGGATCGACGCTCTCGACGATGTAGCTGATGACCTCTGGTGACTCCACGGCAGAAGGAGACTTGTATTCGAGCAGGCCAGGATTCATCAGCAGCCCCTCTTTCCACACCATTTCTTCCTGCATGGCTTGACCGAGTCCCATCCATACCGAGCCGATAACCTGTCCCTCGACCGAAGTGGGATTTAGCGCGCGCCCGCAATCATGCGCTGCCCAGATTTTGTGAACTGTGACTTCTCCAGTCTCTTCATCGACGCTTACTTCGGCTACTTGCGCAGAGTACGAATACGCAGGCGAAGGTCCTACCCCTGCTCCTTTGTGCTTGCCGCCACGCGCTTCGGGAGGCGGCGCATAGGAACCGGTACCGGTGAGCGCACCGCTGAAATCAATTGCAGCAACGACGGCCTCTTCGAACGACATATGTTCCTTCGGACCTTCGTCTTTGCGCTTCTGCTGAACGGAGTTGCGGAGGATTTGCCCTTCCACCCGGCCAGATACGGTAGGCTCAGACGAGGCCCGAGGCAGGACGCCCGGTTGCACGGGAGCGGAAGTCTGTTGCACAGTTGATTCGGTTGCCACACCTCTCGGCGTGTCCTTCTCCTCAAGGATCTCCGCAGCGCTCTTCTCTCCCAAAACCGAACCTACTCCTCTCTTGGCGACGTGATCGTCACGCATGATCACGTCTTCTGGAGCGCAGGCCATTTTGCGCGCTGCTGCAGCGACGATTCTCTTTTTAACCTCTTCGGCGGCGCGCATTGCCGCATTGCCGTTCATGAAAGTCACACGGCTTGAATAAGAACCGATATCGACGGGAGTGAGATCGGTGTCGGCGGCAACAACCTTGACGCGCGCTAGCTTGCAGCCGAGGACCTCGGCGACGATCTGCGCGACCATCGTATCGGAGCCCTGACCGATATCTGAGGCGCCGGTATACACAACCACGCCGCCGTCGCGATCGATTTTTATGTTGACCGTGGAGTGCGGCATATCAGAGCGAATGATGGAATTGGCGGCGCCGCTCACGTAATGGCTGCACCCTATCCCGAGTCCCCGACCACGGCCAAGTTTGCCCTTGCGCTCCGTCCAGCGCGAACCTTCGAGAACTTTCTCGATGCACTCCGGCAGGCCATAGCTCTGCACGCGCAGTCCATTCACGGTGATGCACGGCGGCTTCAGCAAGTTAACGCGGCGAACCTCCGCCGGATCCATGCCGATTGCTGCCGCGAGTTCGTCAAGCTGAGACTCGAAGGCAAAACGCACGTTCACCGTTCCATGCCCGCGCATTGCGCCGCACGCGGGCTTGTTCGTGAGCACACGATAGCCGTCGAAGCGAATGTTGGGGATGTCATAAAGCGCCCCAAGCAACGCGCCTGAATAGAGAATGGTGACCACTCCGTAGGAGCAATAGGCTCCGCCGTCCTGGATGACGCGCGCGGCGACGGCGGTCACCCTGCCGCCTTTGCCAATTCCCGTTTTGAGATCGACGATCGTGCGCGGGCGTCCACGGTGCGCCCAGAAGACTTCTTCGCGCGTATAGGTGATCTTGACTGGAGCTTTGGCCTTCCGCGCCGCCACCGCTGCGATGATCTCCAAAGGAATGATTTCGCTCTTGCCGCCAAACCCGCCGCCGACCAGCGGTTTGATGACGCGAATCTGCGCCATCGGCATCTCGAGCACGATGGAGAGCTTATGTTGAAGGTAGTACGGCACCTGCGTGGAGGACCAGACCGTCAGGCGTCCTGGTTGCCCAGTTTGGGAATCAAAATCGAAGCTGGCCAGCGTGGAGTGCGGTTCCATGGCCGCATGCGTCACTTCGTTCGCAAGATAGCGCCCTTCGATAATGTGGTCGGCTTCCCGAAATCCCTGCTCCGGGTCGCCGAAGACGTGGTGATAGTCCTTTTCGATGTTGTTTGGCTTCTCGGCATGGATCAAGTCGGAAGTCGCCTTCATCGACTCTTCAGGATCGAAGTACGCAGGCAAGGGCTGGTACTCGACGTCGATTGACTCCAGCGCCCGCTCAGCGATCGATTCCGATTCGGCTACAACACAAGCGACGTTATCGCCGATATAGCGGACCTTGTCCACAGCCAGCGCAGTTTCATCGTGCCCCACGGGAAGAATGCCGTATTTGTTCGGAGCGTCGGCGCCCGTGACGACAGCAATCACCCCGTCGAGCGCCAAAGCGCGTCCGGGATCGATGCGCTTAATGACCGCGTGCGGATAGGGCGAGTGCAGAATTTTCCCGATCAACATACCGGGCAGAGAAAGATCATCGGCGTACTTCCCCGCCCCCGTCGTCTTTCCCGCAGAGTCGATCAGGGGAACCGGTTTTCCAATGACTGAAAAGTCGGACATTTGGTCACCGCTTTGCCGCAGCGATTCCTTCCTGTTCAGCCCGAATTGCAGCCTTGATTGCCTGATACATCTGTGTGTAACCGGTACATCGACACAGATTGCCGCTGAGCGCGTGGCGGATTTCTTCATCGCTCGGCTCAGCGTTGTGCTCAAGTAACGCTTTAACCGTCATGATGAATCCCGGAGTGCAGTAACCACATTGCGCTCCGCCCCATTCGCCGTACGCTTTCTGAATGGCGGCCATTGCGCCATGCTCAGCCACGCCTTCGACGGTTGTGATCTCGGGAGCAGAGCCGTCCTCGTCAGCGGCTACAGAAGCTGCGATGATCGTGCACGACAACATGGGAACGCCATCGACGAGCACAGTACATGCGCCGCACGAGGAGTCGTCGCAGCCGCGCTTCGAACCGGTGAGTTCCAACTCCTCGCGCAGGGTGTCGAGCAGAAGCTGCGAAGGCTCGACGGCGACCTCGCGCCGTTTCCCGTTCACGCGCAGCTCGATCAGTTCCTTTTTCATGGATCAGCCCTAGCATAGCTGACGGAAAGAGGAAGGACATGGAGAACCGAGCCTGCGAGTCCCAGTCTCCTTAAGGTTCGGCCCGGTTCGCAGGGGGGCAAAACGCATTTTTGGGGTGATCCCCAAATCTAAAAGGGTTAGCGATCAGAATCCCCGCCGATCCCCGGGGGATATCCCCGCCTTGATCCCCGGGGATCAAGACTAAATCCCCGCCGGTCCCCGCCGATCCCCGGCGATCAACAGGTAACCCACAAGGGTGAGCAAGGGCGCTGTCGCGTCCGAATCCAACGATTGCAGCAAAGCCGGTACTCACGCGAAGCGCTCCTTCTAATGTGCAGTACATCCATCGTCCTCTGTCGAAGAACAGAGGACAAGCTAAAGAGAACAGACCAAACAAGAAGGCCTATGCCCCTAAAATAATTCTCTATCATAGCGAATACAGAGCGAAAAGTCAAGGGGAGGGTATCGCCCTCGCATGTGGTTGACTTCACGTTTTGTGTGGTTGACCCCACGTTTTGTGATGAACGAATCGCAACCCTCGCGGACGCAGCTTATACTCCGGAGGCGCTGCCCCTTACGAAAAAGCAAGAAACATGATCTCGACAGCAATTGGCAAACTGATCGACAAATTTCCAGGGTGGGGGAAAGCTGCTGTTTATGCGCTGGCAGCGGTCGGGTGCGTGTATTACATCTCTCGCTATGGCTTTTTCCAGTTCCTGCTGCGAATGATCTTCAGTCCTTAATTTCAAACTGAAGCACCAGCCGCTTTGCAGTTTAGTGCACCTTGTGCTCGGAATTGGCGCGCAAGGACTGGTGTGCTACTTCAACAAAGGCCATCGCTGCCCGTGGCAGGGTGCGGTCCCTGCGATATACCAGGCCGAGTTCACGTTTGAGCTTCAGATCTTTGATAGGAATCAGCCGCAAGCGTCCGGCTTGAACATCGTCCTGCGCGAAGGTCGTGCTGATAATCGAAGCGCCGAAGCCGCCGGCGACAAACTGCTTGATCAGCGTGATGCTCCCCAGTTCCATGGAAATGCGCAATCGATCCCGAAATGGGTTGAACATTCTTTCCAGTGCCTGTCGTGTCGATCCGGTTTTTGGAAAGATGAGCGGCACTTCGGCGATTTCCGCAAGGGTCACGACCTTCTTACTTGCAAGAGGGTGGCTGGCCTGAATGACTAACTGGAGTTCGTCGCGAAAAATGGGAATGATGCGCAGGCAAGCGCTCTTTACCGGCAGAGTAACGATGCCCACATCGACAGCGCCTAGTTCGATCTTTTCGATGATTTTGCGACTGAAATTGCGATACACACTGATGCGCACCGATGGGTACTTATTGTGGAAGCGCTCGAAAACCTTCGGCAGAACATATAGGAAGGTGGCCTCGTTCGCACCAATGGACAGAACGCCTCGCGTCTCTTCCGAAGCGTGGGAAAGAGCATTGCGCGATTCGTCGTGCAGTCGAAGCAGACTCTGCGCGTATTGCAGGAGGATTTCTCCCGCCGGCGTGAGGCGCACCGCCTTCCCTGAGCGATCAAAGAGCCTTTGCTGGTAATCCTCTTCGAGCTGACGTATCTGCGCGCTCACTGCGGGCTGTGACCGAAATACCTTCGCGGCGGCGCGCGAGAAGTTCCCTTCTTTCGCTACTTCGACGAAAGTCTTGAGATGGTCCAGATCCACAGGGCACCCAATCAGGAGCGCGATTTGCTTCCACTCTGATTACATCGCGAGTCGAACGGCTTTACCTAATAAGAAAAATCAATCTCCGGAATCGATTTCGCTGATGTTGCTACATTGGTACTTCTGAGGTGAATCATGACAAACCGGCTCGCTTGCGTGTGCGCGATTTTGCTGACCGCAATCCCAATTGCTCTGGGACAATCGGCTCAACCATCAGCTCCCCAACGTCCTGGCGTGGTGCAGCCGGGCGCTTCGGTGAAGCAGCAACCAGTGGATCTGCGGAGCGACCTTGAAAAGATGCGGGTTCTCATCGAGCAAATGCAGAGGAATGTGGCCTTCGTCTCCGCGGGCGATACGCCGATGAAACATCAGTTTCAGCTCGAAATCGAGATGTGGCAGCTCCTTCTGCGGGACATGGATCGAAAAATCGATGAGAGCGGCGCGACGCCTCGCTGATTCAATGTGAGGTCGGGCGAAAGATGAGAGATGGAACGGCTTCTCGACTGGAAAGGCCGTGCTCAGATGCCTTGTACCTGCTCGACTAAATCGCGGACGTCCTCTTGCCGAACAAGGGTGCGCTCGAACTCGCTGGCCTTTGATCCAAATGAGACCTTCTCATTGTGAAACACCATTGGTCCCCGAGCTCTGCTCCTCAACCCGGCATGCACCTCCCGAGCGCCACTATGTTGAATAATCGATCGCACATTCCCGGGCCGGACTCCTCCGGCAGCTATCACCGTGAGCCGGCTGCCCGCTCTCTCGACCATTGAGTTCAACATCGGGATGCCATCCGAAGCTGTGGCCGCACCTCCCGAGGTAAGCACACGGTCTGCACCGCAGTCGATTACCTTCTGAATCGCATCCAGAACATCCTGGCACATATCGATCGCGCGATGAAAGGTCACCGAGATGGGACGCGCCGCCTGCACCAACTGCCGAGTAAGTTCCACATTGACACTCCCTTCCGGCTCCAGGACCCCGAAGACCACACCATCGGCGCCAATGCGCTTCGCCACGGCAATGTCGCGGTGCATCGCATCGAGTTCCGCCTGGTCGTAGCAAAAATCGCCCCCGCGCGGACGAATGAGCACATGCAACGGAATGCTCAGCCTCTCTCGGACCACCTCAATCAGTCCCGTACTGGGCGTGACTCCTCCTTCGAGCGGATTGCTGAATAACTCCACTCGGTGGGCTCCTCCGCGCTGCGCGGCCATCGCCGCCTGCACCGAGTGCGCTGCAATTTCGACGAGGACAGTCTTTCTGGACATATAGGACCGGAATGGGACAGCGTAACTTAATCCCGCGCTGGCGTAACTATTTCAGGTTACCTCGCTCCGCAACCATAATGGGAACGAAGTATTCGAAAGAATTCTATTCACAATTTCAGAATTGCATGTACACTCTGTGATTCGCTCGACGGATATATACGCATCCGATATCTTGAGAGTATGCAGTTTGCCACTTTGGTGGCGTGACTTGTTTCGCTTTTCACTGTTACAATCATCTTCCCAAATCGGGAGTTAGGAGATCGCGTTGGATACAGAACAGATTATTCAAGCATTGAAAGCCGAGCGTGAGCGAATCGATCGAGCGATCGCGGCGCTTGGAGGCGGAGGGGCAGGCGGCGGATTCCGTGGAGCGCGAGGCGGCGGACGCCGTGGACCTCGCGTGATGAGTGCGGAAGCGAGGAGGCGAATCTCCGAAGCTCAGAAACGACGTTGGGCAGAACAACGAAAGAAGTCCAAATCCTAATCACAACGGAAGACAACTATGCCTAAATCCACGAAGAAAAAAGGTTCTGCTTCGCGAGCCTCCGGCGGAGCAGGAAAGGTAGTTCCTCTAGCCGTTTTGGAAAAGCAAGCCATCCAAAACGCTTTAAAAGCGACCAACGATGACAAGCTGAAAGCAGCGCGCATGCTGGGCATCGGCAAAACGACGCTCTATCGCAAGCTGAAAGAATACGGCTGGTAGTTCAGATCCTTCGGAACGCGCTGCTACAGGGTTTCCTGGAGCAGCGCCCAGGGGATCCGTGCAGGTTCATCGGCCAAGATGGGATTTTGCGAATTCGCCTGGGCTGGGCAAAGGCTCCACGCGACCTTTAAGGATCGCTTGCATCTCTGCCATGAGTTCGGCATGAATTAAGCCGTTGGTGGCAAGCACATCTCGGCTCACGGCTACATCGAACTTACTTCCATCTACATGGGTCAGTCTCCCGCCCGCCTCTTTTACAAGTAATACTCCCGCAGATGTGTCCCAGGCATTGAGATTAAATTCCCAATAACCGTCGTAACGGCCTGACGCTACGCAAGCCAGATCCAGCGCCGCAGATCCCGCGCGCCGCAGTCCGTGAGACTTCAGCGTGAGCTGGTGGTAAAAATGGATGTTCGGATTGAGGTGGCGTTTCTTACTGGGAAAACCCGTCCCCAGCAAACTTTCTCCCAACGTTCTGATTTTGGAAACGCGGATCGGTTCTCCGTTGAGCGTAGCGCCGCTGCCACGCTCGGCAGCGAAGAGTTCGTCGCGAGTGGGATCGAATACTACGCCGGCGATGACTTCATTCTTGTGAGCCAAACCGATGGAGACGCAGAACACGGGAAAACCGTGCGCGAAGTTGGTGGTTCCGTCGAGGGGATCGACATACCACAGGTATTCGTTGGTCGCCTGGGATCGTGATCCCTCTTCGCCCACAATTCCGTGATTGGGAAATGCTGTGCGCAGGCTCTGGACGATGAGCTTCTCCGAGGCTCTATCGGCCTCGGTGACCACATCGACGGTTCCCGTTCCCTTGTATTCGGTTTTTACGCCGCGATGGAAGTACTCGAGCAGCAGGGCGCCGGCGCCTCGAGCGATTTCAGAAGCTGCGGTGATGTAATTGGAGTGCTTACCGCTCACAGACGCCCTCGGCGTCCGTTGTCTTCCGCGATGTAGATGATCTCGTGCTTATAAATAAAAAGATTCGGAGAGTGTTCTCGCGTGAGCCGAATCATGTTGGCATCGTAATACTCGATCCAGCCACGTACTGATTCGCCACCCACGAGCTTCACTGTCACCGGCGTCTGCTTCTCGCCGAGAGCCTTCAGATACGAGGCTTCCATACCCGTCTCTTCTGGAGGAGCAGCTTTCGATTTTTTCTGCAGTGCAGGGGTGGCGGCGGTGGCACGAAAACTCATGCGTGCATTCTAAACCAGGAGCGAACACGAAGGTCACGAAGGTTAAGAAAAAGAGGGCACGAAGAAACGCTTCTCTCGTGACCTTATTTGTTGAACTTCGTGACCTCCGTGTTCGCTCCCGGTTCACTCAAGCTTCGAAGTGTAGTACCCGCGTCGAGCACGGACGACGAGATTGGCGTCCGCTCCGGAGTGCGGGTGGGCAACGACATCGATTTCCCGAAAATCTGATTCAGCGCGGCGCGCCACTGGATAATACGCGAGCAGATATTGCGTGCGAAGCTCATCGCTGATCTGTTCGAAAGCTTTATCTAATTCGAAGACGTTGGAAGCGTAGTAGTACTTGCCGCCGGTATCGTTCGATATCTGGATCAGAGCGTGTTCACCGCCGGTATTTCGGCCGGCACTCGCCTCCACGGGAACGTCGATCAGGCTGTAAACCAAAGCCTCGGACTGTTGCGCCGCACGAAGCGCCTCTTTGTAATCGACTGTGCTCGCCGTATCCCCGCCATCAGTTATGAGCACGAGGACCTTGCGGCCTTCCCGCTTCATCAGGGCCTTCGATGCAAGGTAAATCGCGTCATAAAGAGAGGTAGCTCCGCCGACTTGCACTTGATTGATGGCTGAATCGATCTGATGCAGTTTCGAGGTAAACGAAACCATCTCGCGCACGTCGGTGGCGAAGGCGTACAGCGAGATCGCGTCCTGCGGCCGAATGATGGAATGAATGAATCGTCGCGCAGCTTCCAGCTCCAGGCGAATGTCCTTGCGAGTACTGGAGCTGGTATCCACCGCCAGGACGATCGAAAGCGGTAATTGCGATTCCTTGCTGAAAACCGAGATCTTTTGCGGAACTCCGTCTTCCGACAAACTGAAATCGTTCTTCGTCAGATTGCCGATTGGTGCGCCCTGCTGGTCGGTAACGGTCACATAAACGTTGACCAGTTTTACATCGACCTTGAAAGTGGGCTCCGGCGATTCCTGTGCCGAAACCTGCAGAAACAGGATTGCAAGCGTCAGAGCGGTTGCAACTGCCTTCATCAGGCTCGCTCCTTCGGTTCATCGCGACTGACTCGCAATTCATCCGGAAAGGGCTCACCGTCAGCCCAGACGACGCCGTCGGAGAAATGCTCCTTTTTCCAAATAGGGACCGTACGCTTCAAGGTGTCGATCGCAAAGCGGCAGGCATCGAAGGCTGCAGCGCGATGCGCAGACGCAACCACGATCAGAACGCTGGTCTCGCCGATCTCAACTCGGCCAAGCCGGTGTACGATCGCGATTTCCCGAATCTTGTGGTTGGCTAAGACCTTTTCCGCGAGGGTATTCATCTGGCTGAGCGCCATTGGCTCGTACGCCTCGTAATCAAGGTAGAGCGTCTGCCGATTCCGCGTGTGATTGCGCACAATTCCCTCGAAGACGACTACCGCACCGTCTTCTCCGTTTTTTATCCGCTCGAGAATCTGCTCGGTCCGAATGCGGTCGCGGACAATCTCGCACGTATAGTTTTCCGGACGTACTGCCGCTTCGAGCCCTCCGCTGACCGGCGGCAGCAGTGCTACCTCATCGCCCTCGCGTAGCTGGTGCCGTGGCGTCGCATACTGCTGATTTACAGCCAAAGCCAGTGAATGGAAGAGCTTGCCTTTGTCGGGTGCAGCGGCGCGATAGCGTTCGAGAAGATCGCAAACCGTAGCTCCGGGTGCGAGTTCCAGCGATTCTTCGCTGCGCTGGAAGATGTCCTTGAGCACTCCGAATAAAAGAACGCGAACGCGCATAAGCACTTTAAGAATACGTGAGAGTGGCGAAAAAAGACTTTCGTGCCACAGACAAGTTCGGCGATTTCCCTTATCCTGCCGAGCGATCAGCGAATCGCGCGTCAAAAAATGTGGATCGCGCGAGAGAACGCTTGTTATCGAGCTAACGACTTGGTAAACGAAAGTAACGTCGTATTTCCTTTCTGGCACTGCCCAATTTGCGGTACATTATTTGGACCCCCGAATAGCAGTCTCACTTTCATGACCACGCCGGAGTCCCCTAGCCATGGGCGTTAAGCCCAAGCCTGCGCGTGTGCCCAGCGCGCCCGAGGCCCGTATTCCTGCCCACGGCAAGCCGCCGAAGTCGGTCGGCCTGCGCGAGACCCAGCAGGCACTGCTTGACACAGAAAACCGCTTCCGGGCATTCGTCGAGCAAAGCTCCGACATGCTGTCGCTTCTCGATGAGCGCGGCACGATCATTTATCAGAGCAAATCAATCCTTCACCATCTCGGGTATCAACCCGAGGAGACGCTCGGTGTTTCTTGCTTCGATTTCGTCCATCCCGAAGACCTGGAGACCGCGATCGCGGGTTTTCGCCAAGGACTTGAAGACCCATCGAAAGGCGAGGCCATTACGCTGCGATTGCGCCACAAGGAGGGTTGCTGGAAGTCCTTCGAGGCGGTCAGCAGCACTTACGTGCATCGTGGACGCAAAGCCGGCCTGCTCACCAGCTTCCGTTACATAGGTGATCGCTTCGAGGCCGAGGCTGAACTACGGCGCTCGGAAGAACGCTACCGGAGGCTTTTTGAACGCAATCTCGCGGGAGTTTTCACCAGCCAATCGGGTCAACTGATCGACTGCAATGACTCATTCGCGCACATCTTCGGCTACGAATCGCGCGAACACATGATCGCCGCCGGCGATTTCAATCCGTACTACAGCCCCCAGCAGCGCGCCGAGTACATCGCGAAGTTGAAGAAGGAGCGCACGCTAACGAACCTTGAGTTCCGTCTGCGGAAGCGCGATGGCTCCGAAGTGTGGGTCCTCGAAAACGTAACGCTCGAGGATGATGCGCTCGAAACCATTCTCGGCACTCTGATCGATATTACGGAGCGCAAGCGGTCAGAACGACTGCAAGCTGCGCTTTATCGCATGAGCGATTGTCTGAATTCACTTGTCGATTTGGACCAGCTCTATCCGGCGTTGCATAGCATCATCGCCGAGCTCATGTACGCCCGGAATATCTACATTGCGTTGCTCGATCAGAGCGGCGATCGTTTGCACTTTCCTTATTTCATTGATGAGCACGATCCCGCGCCAGCCAGCCGCAAGTTGGGCAAGGGTCTCACAGAATATGTGCTCCGGTCAGGCAAGCCTCTATTGGCCGATCTAGCCAGGATTCGCGAACTCGAAGAACAGAACGAAATCGAGGCTCTTGGTCCGGACTGCATCGACTGGCTGGGTGTTCCCTTGCGGCATGGGAACAAGACCTTCGGAGTAATCGCACTGCAGAGCTACGACCCAAAGAGCCGGCACAGCGAATATGATCGCGAGATTCTTAGTTATGTCTCGCAACACATTTCCGCGGCATTGCTGCGCAAGCAGCATGAAGAAGCTTTGCGCAGATCCGAGGCGCGACACCGTTCCCTGGTGGAAAGCGCGGTCTATGGCATGTATCGCTCAAGCCTTGATGGCAAATTCCTCGACGTAAATCCTGCGCTGGTGAAGATGCTGGGGTATTCGTCTGCAGAGGAACTGATGGCAGTCGATATGGCGCGCGATATCTACCTCGATTCCGACCAGCGCGCCGCAGTGATTCGCGCCTACCGCGAATCCGGATGCCTGGAGAGTTGCGAGCTGCGCTGGAAGCGCAAAGATGGACGCGCGATCACCGTTCGGCTGAGCGGCAATGCCTTCAAAGACGAGCATGGCGAGACTCTTGGCTTCGAGATGATTGCCGAGGACGTGAGCGAGCGCCGCGCTCTGGAAGAGCAACTGCGCCAATCGCAGAAGATGGAAGCGATTGGACGGCTGGCAGGCGGCATCGCCCATGACTTCAATAACCTGCTCACCGTCATCAAGGGATACAGCGAGCTGATGCTCGACGAGCTCGACTCTGCCGATCCGTTGCAAAACGAAGTGGACGAGATCAAAAAGGCCGCCGACCGTGCTGCCTCGCTCACACGACAATTGCTTGCCTTCAGCCGCCAGCAAGTGCTCGCTCCTAAAGTTCTTGACCTCAATTCCGTCGTCGGCAACATGGACAAGCTTCTCCGCCGGCTTCTCGGCGAGGATATTGATCTGTTCACCGTGCTTGAGCCCGGATTATCGCGGGTGAAAGCCGATCCCGGCCAGGTAGAGCAGGTCATCATGAACCTCGCAGTGAACGCCCGCGATGCGATGCCGCATGGCGGCAAGTTGACGATTGAAACCGCCAACGTCGATCTGGATGAAAACTACGCGCGCGATCACGTTTCCGTGAAGCCCGGCTCGTACGTCATGATCGCTGTCACCGATACCGGAACGGGAATGACCGACAAAGTCAAGTCGCGTATTTTCGAGCCATTCTTCACCACCAAGGAAATCGGGAAAGGCACTGGGCTTGGACTCTCGACCGTGTACGGGATCATCAAGCAGAGCGGCGGATATATCTGGGTCTATTCCGAAGTGGGAATAGGCTCGACGTTCAAGGTCTATCTGCCGTCGGTGGAGGCTCCAGCCGAGCTTCCAACGGCTTCATCGCAACAGGCGCCGCGCCGCGGCAGCGAGACGGTGCTTTTGGTTGAGGACGAAGACGGCGTGAGATCGCTCATGCGTCAGGTCCTGCACAAGCACGGCTATAACGTTCTGGAATCCCGCCATGGTGGTGAAGCGCTGCTCATGTGCGAGCGCCATTCTGGGAAGATCGACCTGTTGCTCACCGACGTCGTTCTTGAACAGATGAGTGGCCGCGAACTCGCTGAACGCTTGCTGAAAGTCCGACCCGAGATGAAAGTGTTGTACGTCTCCGGCTATGCCGATGATGCAATCGTGCATCACGGGGTGCTAAATGCTGGAGCCGCATTCTTACAGAAGCCATTCACAACCGAAGCCTTTGCGCGCAAAATCAGATACGTGCTCGATACTCCGGCGAAACTGGCCGGCGGCAGAGAAAACTGACTGTTCACTTTTGCCCTTGCCCAGTCCAGATTCGAACACTGAGCTCAATTCCGTTCGCCGCTGACAGCCTCTAACTCACTCAATCGTTGAGAGATACTGTCGGATACCCTGATCGTTGCCAACCACAAAGATGGTATTGGGGTTGCTCATGTCACAGCAGAACCGCTAAAGATCGAATCGCCCGGTTCACTGGACTCATCCCATTGGCTTCCCTGCTCAAATCGGAGACTGAAGTGACCGATAGCTCTTATCCCTCATCTTATGGCGCCGGAGTAGGCGTCGCGGCCAAGCCCAAACGTGTACTCGTCGCCGACGACCAGCCCGATGTGTTGCACGCCATTGCGCTTCTTCTGAAGCTGGAGGGATTCGAGTCGCAGACCGTGAGTCATCCCACGGCAGTGATCGAGGCGCTGAAGTCCGGCGAGTTTGATCTGCTCATCACGGACCTGAACTACACGCTGGACACTACTTCGGGAAGCGAGGGGCTTGATCTCATCTCCAGCATTCGCAAGATCAATTCCACGGTTCCCGTTTTGGTGATTACAGCCTGGGGGACAATCGAGCTCGCCGTCGAAGCCCTGCAGCGCGGCGCCTCGGATTTCATTCAGAAACCCTGGACCAATTCTCAGCTCATTCAGAAATCCCGAGATCTCATCGAGCGTGCGGAGCAGGCACGCAGATTGAGCGCCGAAGCCGAAGAAGAGCAGCAACTCTCGGCGGAGATCCAGCGCAAACTGCTGTCACTGAGATTGCCCGAGCAGCATGGGATAACGGTTAGCGGGGACTCGCGCTCCATGCGCTATGTCGGAGGGGATTACTGCCATCTCACTCCACTTACCTCTTCGAAATTCGCGGTTTCCATTGCGGATGTGGCAGGTAAGGGAGTTCCGGGTGCCCTGCTCACCGCCAGCCTCCGCGGACTCGAGAAGAGCATCGTCACGCACGACGTTCATCCGCAACAGCTCTGCAGTTCATTGAACGAAGCCCTGAGCGAGATCATGCCGATCGGCAAGTTTGTTTCGTTCTTTTTCGGCGTGATCGACACCGAATCCCGCACGCTGTGCTACAGCAACGCCGGACACAATCCTCCGATCCTCGTCCACGCAGATGGTACGGCAGAGGAGTTGCGTATTGGCGGAGGCGTTCTCGGCCTGTTCTCCGAATGGACTTACGAGCAAACGCAGCTAAAGCTCGAAGCCGGCGACCGGCTGATTCTTTACACCGACGGGATTACTGAAGTCGAGAGTCGTCATGACGAAGAGTTTGGCATGCACCGGGTGAAAGACATCGTCATTCAGAATCGAACGTCATCTGCAGAAGAGATTCAGCGCGCGGTGATGAAGGCCGTGAGCGTACATTGCGAAGAGCGCTTCCACGATGACGCCACTGTGGTTGTGATTGCCGTTCAGTAAGGTGAAAACGTGGAGCCAGCCGCCCTCGGCCGGGTGTTGTGGTGAAAAAGAGCAATTGGATCTTTATATTTCTGCAGGAATATATACATCTCCTACCTTCAGAAACCTCGGAACTGCTTACAAAACACTCGGCCGAGGGCGGCCGGCTCCACGTTTAAAGCATTCTCTTCATCGCGAATTCGACAATCGCAGGAAACATCTCGTAGAGATGAGCGACAACTCCTGCATGCCATGGCACGAATACCTCGCGCGAGCCGCGCAAATAGCCACGCAGAATCGCGCGAGCGCATCGCTCGGCTGAAATCCCCTTTTGGAAACTCTCGCCCAGCCGCTTGCCTTCGCGTCCTCTCACCGTGTTCGTACCGAATTGGGTCTGAATGCGTCCGGGACAGACGCTCATCACGCGAATGCCGCTGGGCTCCAGCTCCAGACGCGCCGCTTCGCTGATTGCATTCAGTGCATGCTTGGTTGCCGAGTATGCGCCCAAATGAGGAACGGGGAGGTGCCCCACGAGACTGGAGATATTGATGATGGTTCCTCTTCCCTTCTCCTTCATCAACGGAATCACCGCCTGCATGCACTCGATCGCGCCAAACAGATTCGTATCGAAGATTCGTCGGCATTCATCCATCGACATCGAAGCGATCGAATCGAGCAAACCATAACCAGCGTTGTTTACCCAAGCGTCGATTTTCCCGAATTTGCTTCGCGTCTGGCTCACAAGGAAGTCGATCTGGCTGCGATCGCGAACATCACATGCAATCGCGATAGTTCTGTCTGATGATCCAATTCTGCTTCGTGCTTCCTCCAGCAGAGATAGTTTGCGCGAACTCATCACCACTCGCGCACCTTGCGTCAAAAATTCTCGCGCGAGCGCTTCGCCAATTCCCATAGAAGCGCCGGTGATGACGACTACCTGATCGCGACATCGCATGAAAGGTCGCTTCATATACACCGCACGGATCGGTCAAGCCCTCTTCTAGCCAATTTCATACGATACAATCCGTGCAGGTGGAAAAGCCCACCACTCTCTCGGGTCACGCACGAGACCAGCTTCTCCATCGTGGTACTACCCGAGCAGGAAGTGATTGAGGCTATTCGTTCTCAGGCCTGGAACGTTGCCGAACGTGCGAGACTGGAATGTCGGAAAGATCTCGTATTCAACGCTGTTTGGAACGGGCGGTACTATCGTACAAAACAGGTTCGGCCGATCTTTGTTGAGGAACCGAGTGCGATCATTGTAGTAACCGTTTATGTGTACTACTTTTAAGAGGTAGTCATGAAGATAACTTATGACAGACAAAGTCGATGCCTTCTACATCCGTTTCGAGGACACAACCGTAACAACGAAGCACCTCGCAGACGGAATAGCTGCGGACTATGACAGTGACAGGCGACTCGCTGGCATTGAGATTCTCGAATGTAATGAAGCGCTTGGCCGATCCCCAAGTCCTGAGACAAATCACACTGGAAGACATAGCTACCGCTCGGTAGTATTCCGGCACTCATTTAAAATCGAACGGTGAGCGATCTTCTTCCCCTCTTTCCGCTCGATGTAGTGCTCTTTCCCGGCATGGCCCTTCCGCTGCACATCTTTGAGCCTCGTTACAAGGAGATGATTGGCGAATGTCTGGAGACCGATACGCCTTTCGGCGTAGTTCGCGCGGTCGAAGACGGCCTCGCCCAGATCGGATGCTCCGCCGAAGTAGTGACCGTGGTAAAGAAGTACGACGACAGAAGGATGGATATCGTCACGCGCGGGCTGCGACGTTTCGAGATTGTCGAGTTAAATCAGGACCGCTCATTTCTCCAGGCCGATGTCACCTTCCTGGAAGACGGGCCTGACGCGCCCTCAGCGGAAAAGAAGAAGGCTTTTGAACTTCACCACTCGTTGCTTCTGATGGCGGCGAGCGGGCAGACCATTCCGACGCTCGATCCGCCGAATGAGTTTCTGTCCTTCTATCTGATCTCCCAATTGCCGGTTGATCTCGATTTCAAACAAACGATCCTCGCGATGCCCAGTGAGACGCAGCGACTCTCCACTCTCATCGAGTACTACCAGGCAATCATTCCCAAATTGCAAAAGATGATCGTGGCAAAGAAGAAGAGCGGCTCGAACGGGCATGTGATGTAGAAGGCGGCACTCGGCGTTCGGCATTCGGCCCCTCCAGTTAATACAGGCTTTTCGGGCAGGACGATCCGGGAAGCGAAACCAGCCGCTGAATGATGCAACAATCTGCGTTTTTGCCGATTGCTGAGTGCCGACTGCCGAGTGCCCTGTTGCTCGCCGCCGTATAATTTCATCGAGGTGATTCCCCCAGTAATGGCCCTCCCCACCAGTCTTGGCGAACTTCGAAAAAGTGAATTCAACGAGCAGCGGCTGAAGACGCGTCGTGTTAAGGATGAGCTACGCGATAATCTCATCCAGAAACTCAGAACCGGACAGACGATTTTCCCTGGCATCGTGGGATACGACGATATTGTCGTACCGCAATTGATCAATGCCGTACTCTCCCGCCACAACTTCATCCTTCTCGGGCTGCGAGGACAAGCCAAGAGCCGTATGTTGCGCGCGCTTACGGGATTGCTGGATCCTCATCTGCCATACGTAATGGATTGCGAGATTCACGACAATCCTTACGATCCTCTGTGTCGTCGCTGTACAAACCTGATCGCAGAGAAGGGCGAGGCGACTCCGATTGCGTACCTCACTCCAGCCCAGCGATATGTGGAGAAGCTGGCAACTCCGGATGTCACGGTAGCTGACCTCATCGGCGACATCGATCCCATCAAAGCGGCGCGAGGCGGGCTCGATCTTGCCAGCGAGCTCACGGTCCACTATGGACTGCTGCCGCGGGCAAATCGCGGCATCTTCGCCATCAATGAACTCCCCGATCTCGCTGGCAAAATCCAGGTCGCGCTGTTCAATATCATGCAGGAAGGCGATGTGCAGATTAAGGGTTATCCGGTACGGCTGAATCTTGATGTAGCCCTGGTCTTCAGCGCGAATCCGGAGGACTACACCGCTCGAGGAAAGATTGTTACTCCGCTCAAAGACCGCATAGGGTCGGAAATTCGTACACACTATGCCGGCACGCTCGACGAAGGTGTTGCCATCACCCAGCAGGAAGCCTGGACCGAGCGTCACGGGCACCCGCTTTACGTTCCGCAGTACATTCGCGAGATCGTCGAGCAGATTGCATTTGCGGCGAGAGAAGACAAGCGCGTCGATAAGCGCTCAGGCGTGAGCCAGCGGCTTCCGATCTCAACCATGGAGAATGTCGTCTCCAACGCCGAGCGCCGCGCTTTGCGCAATGGCGAGAGTACGGTTGTTCCTCGCGTCAGCGATATCTATGGCGCGATGCCGGCGATCACCGGCAAGCTCGAACTGGAATATGAAGGCGAATTACGCGGAGCTGATACGGTAGTCCGTGATCTGATTCGCCTCGCTGTCGCACGCACCTTTGACACCTACTTCAAAGACGGCAATATGCAGCAGATCATCCAATGGTTCGATCTGGGCGGTCAGCTTAAATTCAGCGACACCGCCCCATCTGCGGAGTTGATGGACGGTCTCAAGCACATTCAGGGTCTTTCCGAAAAGCTGAGCGCGGTTGGCGTGAAGCCGAAGGACAAAGCCGAAATCGTAGTTTCAGGGGCAGAGTTCCTGCTCGAAGGACTCTATGCCCACAAGCGAATCGGACGCAGCGAGGAGCGCGTCTTCATGGCGCCAGAAAAGCAGCGCCACGTCGAGAAGGCTCCGAGTCGCGAGGAGCTCCCGGTTCGGAACAGACGGCCTTACAACTAGTTGCCTTCATGAAGTTCATCAAGTACTCGAAATACGTTCCCGACCCAGCCTCTGAGATGAGCATGGAGGACCTACTCAGTGCGCTCTCGGATTATCTGCTGCAGAGCGGCTTTCAGGACTCCTGGTACTCCTACGAATTCAACGATGGCGAGCAAACGCTGGATGAGCTGAAACAAGCGATTCAGCAGGCGCTCGAAGCCGGCGAATTGCTCGACGAGAACATGCGCGAGCGCCTGGAACAGATGCGAGCTGAAGGGCAGCTCGATGAGCTGATCGAAAAGTTGATCGAGCGCATGGAGCAGGAGGATTACATAAGCATCGATCAGCCATTCGATCGCTCGCGCCAGTCCAGTGTTCCCGGCCAAGCCAGCGAGCAACAGCAAGCGCAAGTAAAGTTTGAAGTCACCGATAAAGGACTCGACTTCCTCGGCTATCGGACGCTGCGCGATCTGCTTGGCTCGCTCGGTAAATCGAGCTTTGGACGCCACGACACGCGCGACATGGCTACGGGTATCGAATCGAGCGGCGCGTCGCGAGCTTATGAATTTGGCGACACCCTGAATCTCGACATAACCGCGACGCTGTCCAATGCGATTCAGCGCGATGGCCTGAAAGTTCCGATCGAGCTTGAATACTCCGATCTGCAGGTTCACCAGTGCGAGTACCAGTCTTCCTGTGCGACTGTGCTGATGCTCGATTGCTCACACTCGATGATCCTGTACGGTGAAGATCGATTCACTCCGGCAAAGAAAGTTGCGATGGCACTTTCCCAGTTGATTCGAACGCAATATCCGGGTGATTCACTTTCACTGGTTCTGTTTCACGACTCAGCAGAGGAGCTTCCGCTTTCGCAACTGGCGCGCGTGAAAGTGGGTCCGTACTACACCAACACCCGGGAAGGTCTGCGTATGGCGCAGCGCATCCTCGATCGTCAGCGTAAGGACATGAAGCAGATCATCATGATCACTGACGGCAAGCCTTCGGCTCTCACGCTGGAAGACGGCCGCATCTACAAGAACGCTTTCGGACTCGATCCGCTGGTCGTGAGCCAGACGCTCGAAGAAGTCTCACGCTGCAAGCGCGCAGGAGTGATGATCAACACGTTCATGCTTGCTTCAGACTTCGGCCTGATCCAGTTTGTTCAAAAGGTCACAGAGATGTGCCGTGGAAAGGCGTACTTCACTACTCCGCACACGCTCGGGCAGTACTTGCTGATGGATTACATGTCGCGCAAAACGCGCACGATCCATTGATCTGATTTTTACCACGGAGACACAGAGGCACGGAGTTAAGCGAGCGGCTGCGGCTCGTTATCCATTTCATCAGACGTTAGGTTTTGATAGCTCCGGCGTGAATTGCAGATTCGAATGAAGATCAAGCTTCGAACCTCCGTGTCTCAGTCCGTGGTGAAGAGAAGCTAGATCTTCGTCCTGCCGCTCGCGGAGATCAGCAGCTCGCGGAGGCGCGCCGCCTGATTCTGCTCTTCGCTCGTATCGGCAAGGAATTCGATTCCGTAGGAATATCCGCGGCGATTCCGCACTTCTGCTTTTACTCGCATCGGCTGTCCGGAATAGGCAGGCGTGAACTCGACTTCAATAATGTCGCCAACGCGCAGCTCGACTCCGGCGAAAACGGCCATGCCGCCTTCGCTCATGTCGCGTCCACGGGCTTCGACGATCTTGGCCGTATGCAGCGAGTTCCAGAAGATCAGGCGGATCGGCACGTCGATGCCGCTGCGCTCGAAGCGGCGTTTACGTGCGAAACCTGTGGAGGATGGGGCGGAGGTTGCCGTCGCCATGCGCTGATAATATCGGCGCTCGACGGTTCTCCGAAGATTACGAAAGACATATTGACTGGGCAACCTGCACTAAACTTGTCAATCGAGCTGAAAGCGAAACAAAACGAAGCACTTGCTGCAGACCCATTTCCACAGAGCGGGCAAGTTGCGACCGCAGCATTGTGAGCACAATCATGCTCAGGTGCTCGACCGAGTAGTGCTGAAAGTTCTTCTCCGGAACTAGAAAGATTCGCTGTAACGTCTCGTTGCAACCTCGCGCTCGATGTCAACCTCCTCGCGCAGTTAATCCTCCAATCATGTAAGCCAGGGTCTGCCGAGTGGCTGGCCTTCACCACGAATGAATCAATAACCAGTTCAGGAGTTCAGAAATGGCAGAGGATCTTGCAGGCGTACGCGTTGCCGTATTGCTGACCGACGGAGTAGAAGAACCAGAATTCGTAAAGCCCAAACAAGCGTTAGAAGAAGCTGGAGCTGAGGTCACCGTGATCTCACCAAAAGGCGGCCAGATTCAGGCTTTTCAGCACCACGACAAGTCAAAGAAGTACAAAACTGACAAAAGTCTCGATCAGGCTGACCCCTCGCAATTTGACGCGCTGCTGCTTCCAGGCGGAGCGCTGAATGCGGACGCATTGCGCGTAGATGTCAAAGCTCAGCAGTTTGCCAAAGCGATCGATAAAGCCGGCAAGCCGATTGCGGTGATCTGCCATGGACCGTGGCTGCTGGTCTCGAGCGGGCTTGTTCGCGGCCGGAAGATCACGAGCTATCACACCATTCAGGATGATCTCCGCAACGCCGGCGCCGACTGGCGGGATTCCGAGGTGCTGGTGGATCGCAATTGGGTCAGCAGCCGTAAGCCGGACGATATTCCCGCCTTCAACCGCGAAATGATCAAACTGTTCGCGCAATCGGCAGCTCGCAATCGCAAAGTTGCTTAACCGCTCTGGAATCGAGAAAGGAGTGCTCCATGAAAGCAGTTGTATTTCGGGGTGTTGGCGATATCCGTCTTGAGAACGTCCCCGAGCCTCAGATTCAGAAGCCGAATGACGCCATCGTTCGCCTCACTGCTAGTGCCATTTGCGGAACGGATCTTCACATGATTCGAGGCACCATGGCTGGGATGAAACCCGGTACCATTTTGGGCCATGAAGGTGTTGGAATCGTGGAAGAGGTTGGCAGCGCCGTCCGGAACTTCAAGCCCGGAGATCGCGTCGTGATTCCCTCGACCATTGCTTGTGGGAATTGTTCCTACTGTCGCGAAGGCTACTACGCCCAGTGCGACAAGGCCAATCCTAACGGTCCAGAAGCCGGTACGGCCTTCTTTGGCGGCCCTGCTTTAACTGGGCCGTTCGATGGATTACAAGCCGAGTACGCGCGTGTTCCATTTGCGAACGTCGGGCTGGTGAAGATTCCCGACGGAGTCTCGGATGATCAGGCGATTCTGATCTCCGACATCGTGCCCACCGCCTGGATGGCGGCTGAACTTGCAGAGATCTGTTCCGGGAATACCGTGGCGGTGTTTGGCTGCGGGCCGGTCGGGCAATTCGCGATCGCCTGCGCCAAACTGATGAACGCCGGCCGAATCTTCGCCATCGACGCAATTCAATCCAGACTCGACATGGCGCAAGAGCAAGGAGCGGAAGTCATCAACTATGACCAGGAAGATCCAGTTGAAGCATTAAAAGGATTCACTGGCGGAATCGGGGTTGACCGCGTTATCGACGCGGTTGGCGTTGATGCCAATCGACCGCATCACGGTCCCGCCGCGTTGAAGGGCCTGATGAAAGCGCCCAAAAACGCAGCCGAGCGCCGGATGGTTGCTCCCAAAAGAGGAATAAGCAACGGCAACTGGCATCCGGGCGATGCGCCCTCGCAGGTACTGAGCTGGGCGGTAGAAGCCATCGCCAAAGCGGGAACACTGTCAATTATCGGCGTCTATCCCGAAACTGCTCAAAGTTTCCCGATCGGGGCGGCGATGAATAAGAATCTCACTCTCAAAATGGGAAATTGTAACCATCGCAAGTACATTCCCATGTTGCTCGACAAAGTCTTGACGGGCGTGCTCGATCCGGAAAAAGTCCTTACACAAACCGAACCGATGACCAGTGCCCTTGATGCCTATAAGGCATTCGATACGCGCCAGCCGGGCTGGATCAAAGTGGAACTGAAGCCGGCAGCCAGCATCGCGGCCTGAGCCGGTTGAGCTATCGCTTCATCAAAATCCGTTGCAGCTCCGCCTTCCGTTCAGGGAGGCGGAGCTCGCTCAACAACTGATAGATCACAGGCCGAGGAAGCGCTGCAGCAATTCGAGTCACAATATCTGCGGGAGTTTCTGGCCGACGGAGGATTGCGAGTTGAATCTCTCTCCGCAGCGACCACTTGGGATGCTCAGCAACCATCACGATAAGCGTGTCCGGCGCTCCCGTCGTTGCGACCGCCTTCACAATGCTTGCTTCCGTCATTCGCGGATTCTGTAAAGCTGCTTCGATCACGCTACGATCCTCGCGAAGCAGCAGCGCGGCTGCGACTCCGGCCGATGCTCGTCGCGCCATATTCACCCGTTCACCGAGCGATATCGCCTCGAGCTTGGCCATCAGCAGTTGCTCGGCTACCAGTTTCAGATCGGTTGCGACGCCGGCAGCGAGCGCGACATCCATGAGTTCGAACGCAAACAGTCGTCGCAATAATGGAAGCGCCACATGACGCGGTATGCGCGGATGCTGCGCGAGCTTCAACAACACCTTGCGACTCTTGCTCGCAACCGGATGGCGCGCCAACGACTCGATTGCTGCGGCCGGAATATCGCGGCGCTGAAGCAGTACCAGCGCTTGATCTTCGTCTAAGCTCACGTGACTGGCAGCGGCAACCAAATCCTCGGCAAAGACACTGGCGATCAGTTCTGCGAGCGAAGCCGATGGGCGCGCTACCGAGAGCGGCTGCTGCTTCGCCGCTGATGCGCCGAATCCAGTCATGCAGCCGCATTTTATCGAGGCCTGCCGGATGTGTCTCTACGGTGTTCCGCTGTGCTTCCGCGCCATGGCCAGCGCTCCCATTACGGGATGTACGGGTTCGAGATTCACTTCGATGCCGGTTCGCTCGGCACGAATTGCATTGGAAAACATCTGACGAATCTGTGTCGAGTGAGCGAATACACCGCCGGTAAGTGCGATGTGGATTCGTTCGCCGGGGTTCCACAGCTTGCGAACGACGATACGGGCAAGTTGCGCCAGCTCATTCGCGGCTGAGGACAGAATCTCCCGCGCCAGCGCATCTCCGGCATCGGCGCATTGAAGTACAGCAGGTAGGAGCGCAGCGAAATCCGGCGGAGGATTCGAATTCGCCATGGCGACGACCTCTTCTACCGTGTGCAACTGCCAGGCCGCGATGATCGCGTTCAACAGCTCCGTAGGACGCCCAGCGTCACGTGCTCTCATCGACTGCGACACTGCGGTCCTTCCGATCCAGAAGCCTGAGCCTTCATCCGAGATGATCGGCCCCCACCCTCCTGCTCGCGCGCTTTCTCCGCGATCGTTTATGCCCAGGACGTTCGAGCCTGTGCCGGCAATGACCAGCACTCCGGGACCTCCGCCGAAGGCAGCATGGTGAGCAATCATCGTGTCGTTCACCAGGATCACTTCTCCACTCACGAGCTGCTGCAGAGTGGCGCGAGTCCATTGGCTCACTTCGGAAATGCTGGAGCCTGCGAGTCCAATGCAAGTGCGGGACAATTGCCCGGGCGCTATGCTGGCTTGGGTGCAGGCATCGTCGATTGTCAAGCGCAGAGCTTCAGCCGCGCACTCTGTTCCGACCTTTTTGATCTTGATCGTGCTTCCTATCGCCCAGCCCAGGACGCTGCGCTCATCGCCGATCACACATTCCGTCTTGGTACCGCCGCCGTCAATCGCGAGAAAGTAAGCCACGATTTAGTTGTACCACAAGTGCTCTATAGCGGTCCGTTACCGTCGCCTGATAATCCTGAACAAAAGGCCGCGCCGCGCGCGTATTAACGAACAATGCGAATTATTGAAGGCGGCTGCTACCACAATAGACCGTTGCCTGGTCCGAGTCCTCCTGGGAAGCGCAAATGGATATGGATTGGAGTCGTTGTGGCTTTGCTCGTGATCATCGCCGCGAGGACTCTCCTGTGCAGTGCAGCACTAACGTGCGACGAAGCGGCGCGTGTTCCACCGTGACCGTAATTCTTGCGTCCGGAGTAACCATCCAGAAATTACTCTCATCGGCCATTCTCCCCAATTCCGAAACAAAACTTACTGTCCCATACAACGAGCGTGAATTCCTGTTGATTTCCATCCCAGACTGGGGGATGATGCGCTTACCCCACCCCCCGCCACATCTTAACCACTCGATTACGAGAGCGAGCATGAAAGATATCTACGAAGTAATCCGTCAAAAAGAAGCCGACTTGCAGCGCATCCAGCATGAAATTGAGGCACTGCGGCTTAGCGCAAAGCTGTTGGAGGACGCAGCCCGTCCCAGCTCAGCGGCGCCGATCCAGGTATTCAACCCAGCAGCGGCCGCAAAGCCGCAAACTCCCACGCAGCCGACCTCCGCTGCCAATGCGTGGGCCACTGCGAAGCAGTTCCCGTAAAGTCGCGAGACGCTTGAAATGGCCACATCTGCCGAACCAGTACGCCTTCCCCACCTTGAAAACGAGCGTCGCAGCGCTTCCCGAAAGCCTCTGCCGGCGCACTGTCTTATCGAGCTGCAGCCGGGCCGTGGAGGCATTGCCCGCGATCTGAGCGAAGGTGGTGTGAGCTTATTAGGTAGTACAGACTTGTCCGTCGGAAGCGAGACACGAGTGCGCCTTTCGATGCCAAATTCCGACGCGCAGATCGAAGCTTCCGGCGTGATCGCCTGGACGGACGAGTCGGCGACTGGCATTCGCTTTCTGAACATTGAAGCTGAATCGCGGGCGAACCTGCAAACCTGGCTCGAACAGCCGACCGACGGAGAGGCTGACCAGATCGGAAGCATGCGTACCGATGCTGTATTGGCAGCAAAGGTCGCGTGCCTGCGCGAAATCGCGGAGCTTCAGGCGCAGATTTCGGCTGAGGATCTCGACAAAGACGCGGCGCTCGCGCTCATTGTTCGAAGACTGGCCGAACTCACTCGCGCCACCGGAGCGGCCATTGCGTTGCGCGACGGGCAAGAAGTTGTCTGTCGTGCGTCGTACGGCAATGCGCCCGATGTCGGCGTGAAGCTTTCGCAATCGTCGCTCTCCGGTGAATGTTTGCGGACGGCAAACGTAGTCCTTCTACAGGACTCCGAAACCGATCCACGGGTAGATGCGGAGATTTGCCGTCAACTGAACTTTCGTTCGTTACTCATCGTTCCCGTCCTTTCGAACGGCAAGGCCGCAGGAATCGCCGAAGTCCTCTCTCCCAATCCGGGAAATTTCGAAGGCGGCGATATTCTGGTCGTTAACTTCATCTCCGATCTGATCGCCGGAGTGGCGGTGCCGGCCGAGCCAGATGAAGCTCCAGCAATTGGGCTGCGTAACAATTTTGAACCGTTACTCGATCCCGATGTGCCCCGGCCCGAGATTGCGTTTGAGATGCCGACGCCGGCTACTCCTGCGGGAAAGCCAGAGCCCATCGCCGCGATAATCCATCCTGACGGAATCGCGCCACAAGAAACGATTTTGGCTGGATCTTCAGCCGCCGCTGCGGTCCGCACTGCTCCAGCGCCTGCTGTGCCGATGCGCGCTCCTGCGCCGTCGCACGTACAGGAAACTTCGACCGGAACGCCGCAGACTTCCCGCGAAACCGAAGGTCAACGGCGCCTTCTAATTGCTGCCGCCATAATCGCACTTCTGCTGATTGGTCTGGGCGTGTTCGCGATTCTTCGCGCTCGCAAGAGCGCTCCTACTCCGCAACAAACGGTGACGCCGACAACTGCTGCAACCGCTCCTGTGACGATCGCACCGGCAGCAACGCAGCCCGTCTCGACCGCTGGGGCTGAGCCGGAAAAGACAGAGCAGAGGAAGCCCAGCGCCAATGCAAGTCACACAGCAAAGACTTCCCTAGAGTCCCATAATGGGCCGACAGAGCAGGAGGTCTCGGTTCGCGAGATCGCGCCGAAATCGGCCGCCAACGACGCCCCGCCCGAGGCGCCATCGCTCGGGCAGCTTTCCACTCGCTCTTCTGCCGACATCGCTGCCCAGGTCATCGCGACCAATACTCCGGCACCTGAGCTGACTCCACTGCAATCGCGCGGAGTGGTGGAAGGAAAACTGATCAAGAAAGTTCTTCCGCGTTATCCCGAAATGGCACGTCGCGCCGGAGTCGGCGGCGACGTTAATTTGGTCGCGACCATCGGTACTGATGGAAAATTGAAGAACATCAAAGTCGTGAGCGGAAGCCCTCTACTGCGTGAAGAGGCCATCGCCGCGGCCAGACAGTGGCGGTATTCCCCGTATCTTCTGGGCGGAAAACCGGTCGAAACCGACACGCACATCACCATCAGCTTCAAACACTGAAGCTGCGGTTGGAATCTGCACTCAGGTGCAAGTCCGAGATTGCTTAGGATTGCCGCGCGCTACTGCGGTTCTTCTTCGCCGCCTACAAGAGAATGCGTAATCGCGTGAACCGAAAGTGCGATTCGGTTTTGTACGCCAACTTTGCGCATTAGCTTGGCTACGTGCGCTTTCACCGTTCGCTCTTCGATTTGCAGTGCCTGGCCGATTTCGCGATTCGAACGTCCTGCAACCAACAGCGCGAGGACTTCCTTCTCGCGATCGGTGAACTCGACTCGCCCTGCCGGGAAGATCTTTCCAGGCGAGGATGTAACGCGGTCGATGAAGATGGACATCACGCGACGCGGCGCCCACACCGATCCTTGATGCACGATGCGGATGGCCTGGACGAACTCCGCCGGACTGGCGCCCTCGTCCACATAGCCTTTTGCTCCAGCGGCTAGAGCCTTGAGAATGGACTCGTCGTCTGCACCAGTGCCGGTGACAATAATCTTCAGGTCAGGACGCGCGGCTTTGAGACTGGCCATCACGTCGAAGACGCTCGATGTGCCGCTGCCGCGGTTGCCGAGCAGGATCAGATCGACGTTCTGCAGCTTGGGAAGTTCTTCGAGGGTGGCGGCGGTCAGATCCAAATCGGGCTCTTCATCAAAAAGGGAACGAAGGCCGATGAACCGTAGGGGATCGCTGTCAACCACAGCGATATGAATCACTGGCTTCTTAGCGGGGGCGGCTTTCATGTCTTTAGTCACAACGGTACTGGCGGTTAGCATACCTTGATTTCGCACGAAAGCACTATCAGTGCAATGACCTAAAGGACATGTACTGAAGTGGTCAACAGCCTGGGAGTGCGGGAGGAAAGGCTTAGCGGGACGAGCGGGTGCTCGCCGTGCTCTCGGTTCCACTTTGAACCGACGAGCCGAAAATGAAACCGCGACTGAATCCAGAGCAGTATTCGGATGGATGGCTGCCGAGCAGTTTCTCGTGGCAGTACTGCTCGACATAATCGAGCGTCATTCCCTTTGAGGGAACACTATCCCGGTGTGCGCTCGCATATCCGCCGGCGAATCCTTCGTCGAAATACTGTCTGCGGCTCGGGGGTAAGGCGTCTTCGAGTCCGGAAGCGGCGAGCTTTGCGCGCTCGCTGGCCTGGTATTCACCTCCGGCAAAGGCATCGGCGTATCCGGCGCTGAGACCGGCCGCGTAGCCTTGCTGGAACAGCGCTTTGCTCCCGAAGGAATTGTTGTACTCGTGCCCGGCTTGGCGAAGATCGTGTTTGGTCATCACCTGCGCTTGCCTGCCCATGTGGACGTCGAGATCGGCCAAGTGAAATCCCTGGTCATATCCATGGCGGTATCCGTGAGCAAAAGCGGAATCGATAAACGGGCTCCGACCGACGTTGGCTGCAGATGTCGTTCATTTCCGACCAGCCAATGAGCATGAGAACTCGATGATGAAAGCGGAATGGAAGTGAAGGCTGCGGAATTCTGCGCAGCCGCCATCGCAGCCCAACAGAGAGCCACCAGCCCGAAAATGCGCGCCAGCATCATTGCTTGCCGAACATCTGAGATGTACGTAGCTGGTGCGCCGGATGTAAGCGGCTGCACAAACCCCTGCGCCGGCCTGCGCCAGAGTTCAAAACCAAACTAAAGTGCTAAGCCCCTCGTGTCTCGTAAGGTCTTATTAAGCAGCTACTTAGGTGTTTCTTAGCATTGGTGAAAGGCGACTCGCACGCGATACTCAACCTACCTTAACCCCGATCAATTGAGTTCGCGGGCAGGTCAGGCAACGAAAATCCTGGGGGAAACGATGCCTGTCAGGACGCGAACTCAAGTGGTAACGGCCTCCCCGGAGAGTTAAACGACTTCCGGGGAGTTCCGTTTTAGGCAATAGCGCACGGCCCGGAGTTAAGCCGTAATGGGACAATGGCTACTCTGCGCAAGTTGCGGCCGGTATTCCTGTGTGCGCTCCCTTTTGTCGCGGCTTGCCTCTCGATGGCTGCGGATTCCGCTTCGGCATCGACACAATCCTGGTTCGATAAGCAGCTCGAAAGCAAAATCCAGCTTCTCCAGGCGCAGGTTCACGCGAGTGGAGCCCGCAGCGCGATCCTCGGAGTTGCACTCCTCGACGACATTTCGGACCTTCGCGATCAGATAACAAACGGCAACCAGATCGAAGAACTTTTTCGTGAAGTGGCAAATGACCCGCAGGCACAGATTGCAATTCGCGAGGAAGCCAAAGATCTTCAGGCAGTCGCAAATAGTCCACAGCGTCCTCAAAGTGCACTAAGTCCACCGCGGACAAAGTTGGCTGTATCGACGGCGTGGCCCCAAGCATCTGGCTCTTCCGAGCTTCGCGCCAAAGCATTACTCGAATCTTCCGCAACGGCAGAAGAGCACGACGTTGAGCTTCTGAATGCCATCGCAGCGATCAAGCTTCAGCACAAGTGGCTGAGCTACGAAAGCGCCGAAAAGGTCGCGGAATTCAACCCGTCTGCCGAAGCGTGGTACCGGGCAGCGCGCGCCGCGATCGACGAAGACAAACGCGTTGAAGCTGAGCGAAAAGCGCTGGAACTCGATCGACACTATGTTCCCGCAATAGCCGACCTGTCCGCCCGGTATTCAGTGCGCGGTCAACTCACCCTCGCGCGAAGAATCCTGACCGACGCGCTTCAAACCACTGCTGAACCACTGCTCGCTGCAGAACTCGCGCGGCTCGACATTAATCAGGGTCATGGCGCAGCGGCGGTCGAAAGAATGAAGGGCTTGCGCGCGCAGCCTCTGTCCCGCGCAGCTTGCCGGATGCTCGCCGAAGATTACGCGCAACTGGGTTTTAGAAAAGAGGCAGTAGATCTGGCCAGTCGTGCAGGAAGTTCTGCCTTCTCATCCAGCGCCAATCTCCCGCTATCTGCGGACGATCAGAATGTCTCCGGCGCGTCACCTCAGGCTGAAGAAGATGATGAAGAGGAAACCGAGGCCGCTACTATTCCCGATTCGGAATCCGAGCACCTTCGTCGAATCCTCCATCAGGAAAAAGAGAGCCACGAAACCCGCCCGCTTCCCTACTTTGTCGATGCTGCGCGAGTAGTCGCGAAGTGGCTGAGTTTGCCGGCTGCAAAACGCAACGAATCACGCGTTCTAGCCAACATTCGCGTCGATCAGGTTCGAGATGACTATCAGGCGGTTCAGCATACGCAAATCATTCTCGCGCTGTCATCGCAAACCGATGTCGAGAGCTATCGCACTCGCGCCATCCAATATTCGCCGCAAACGCAGGAGCTCGAGATCAAGCGTGCCCGCGTCTATCACGCAAATGGAAGCACATCGGACGCAGACGACGAGGGCGACAGCGCAGTCGGAGATGCTTCGATCGCAGCGTACTACGATCTGCGCACGCGCCAGCTCCGCTTTCGTGATCTCGGCGTCGGCGATGTAATCGAATTCGACTACACGCTCACACCGACGTCGCACGACAACCCTTACGGAAAGTATTTCGCCGAACTTGTCCCCTTTGGGGGGTCTCTAGCCTGCAATCTGCAGCGCTACATCGTCCGTACCCCTAACACGATGAATCTGAGCAGCGGGCAACATCTGCTCGCAGCGCCGCAGATTCGCAAAGGAGCGAACGAAACTACTTACATCTGGGAACGGCGCGGACTTCCTCCCCTAGTGCGCGAACCTCGGTCGCCGTCCTGGAGCGAGCAGGGCGCATACGTTCATGTTTCCAATTTCCAGAATTGGGAAGAGCTCGGTCGCTGGTATGCGGAGCTGATCAAGCCGCAGTTCAAACTCAGTCCGGAACTCGAGAGTGTGGTTTCGGAACTCGTTGCGCGCCATCCGAACAAGCTCGATCGCGTTGCCGAGATAGACGATCTGGTGCTCAAAAGCACTCGCTATGTCGCACAGGAATTCGGGGTTTACGGATTTAAACCCTATCCCGTGGCACAGACTTACGCCCGCCGTTTTGGAGACTGCAAGGACAAGGCGAGCTTAATGGTCGCCCTGATGCGCGCGGCAGGCATCGATGCTCAGATCGCGCTCGTTCGCACGCAGCGACTCGGCGAAATCCTGCCGCAGCCGGCGTCAGCGGCGGTCTTCGACCACGCCATCGTCTATGTTCCCGAATTCGATCTCTGGCTCGACGGCACTGCGGAATTTGCGCAGTTGCGCGAATTGCCGGTCGCGGATCAGGGCGCGCTCGCACTCACCGTCGATCTCGATGGAAATGCGATCCTGCGACATACACCCCGCTCCACTGCCGACGACAACTACTCGCGGCGAACGATTAATGCCCAGCTCGATGCGGATGGCACGATTCACTTCTCCGGTGCTACCTATGTTCGCGGTGAAGATGCTCCCGAGCTGCGGCGACAGCTGGAGGTTCGCGAGGCAAAGCTCGGCTATGTTCGCGATCGTTTGGCGCAAGTGCTTCCGGCAGTAGAGATTCACGATGTCGAAGCTCCCGTTGGATCGAATGAAGCTGTTTCCTTGAGCTTCAGCGGCGACCTCTCCGTCTATCGCGGGCACCATGCCGCGACTCTTCCTTCTTCCTGGATGGAGCGCAATTATGTCGCGGCTCTAGCTCCGAGCATCACCCGCACGCAAGATCTGCTGCTCGAAGCTCCGTGGACCACCGAAGAGGAGATTCACGTTCAGCTTCCCGAAGGCGCGAAGGTATCGGCGCTCCCCGGTGACAAAACTGTTTCAACCGAATTCGGTCAGGCTGAACTTCACTATCGAATTGACGGACGCGAAATCGTCATCCTCAGTACGGTTAAATTCCTGCAAACGAGAATCGCCGCATCGCAGTTCCCTGCTTTTCGCGCGTTTGCTGCCGACTTGGAGAAGGATTTCCACCGCAACATCGAGGTACAGCTGCCGTGATGCGCAGCATCGCCGTACTGCTCCTGGCAGCCGGCGCCGCACTGGCGCAACCGGCCGATCAAACTCGGACCTCAACCGATCTTTTGTTCGTTGATTCCGACTCGGCGGGAGCGCTTCGAGCGAGCAAGATCGAGCTACGCCGGAATCCCTCGGACTTGAACGCTCTGTTCGCGCAGATGGAAGCGGCGCGTCTGCAACTTCGCAGCGAGGAAGAGCTGCACAGCGCGTTGCTGCTTCTGGAGAAGGCTCACGGCAGCGATCCGCGCGCGCAACTTGCCGCAGGACGCATTCAGGAGCTTGGAGCCAATACTCCGTCATTCCGCAATGCGGTTCCGCGCCTCTGTGCTCTGCTGCGCGAAAACAACGCCTATTCACGCGAGATTACGAGCGCGCTTCTCAAAGCGCGTGAGGATGGAATTTCCATCCCGCGCGGAGCGCGTCTAGCTCGTCGGATCACAAAATGGCAGATTGCCGGCCCGTTCGGGGAATTTTCGAACCTCGATTTTGATCGCTCCTGGCCTCCAGAGCGCGACCAGCTCGCAGCAACTGCGTATGGAAAGATGGTGCGCGAACGAGTCACATCGTCTTCGGGAGAATTAGAGCTTCCGAACTACTTTCCGCAATCGGGCGTTTACTACGCCGCCTCCAAGTTCCACTCCGCCAGTGAACAGAAATACACGATCACGGTGGAAGGTGACGGAACTTATGAATTACAGCTCGACGGCAAGCGTCTCCTTTTGCACGACGGCCGCTTTCATACCCAGAAGAAGATCGCTGCAGTTGAGACGTCTGTCTCTGTCGGAAATCACCACATTCTGCTGAAGCTTCATCCAGGCGCGTTCCCGATTCGGGTATGGCTGCAACATGCAGGGCCGACCCGGTCACCGGTGCAGCTCGGAGCAGCGGAGAGCTACGTCGAAGCCGCTAATGGTCTCTTGGACGGCGATCCTGGCCCGGCGCTCGCATTCCCTGACGATTCCGGCTCCGTCGAGTTGACACTTCGAGCCGAGGCACAGACCCAGCTTCAGCAGTCAACGAAGTCGCGCGATTCGTTATCGAAAGCTTCCACGACCGACTCTAACAATGCCCTGGCGAAGCTCGACATCGCCCGGCAAGCGCTCACTGAAGAACGCTTCGAAGAAGCAGCGGGTCATCTCGCAAACATTTTGGACGCAGCTCCGAGATTTTGGCCGGCGCAGGAACTGAAGTACAAAATTGCAGTTCAGTTTGACTGGGATACAGAGCGCACCGAGGCACTAAAAGCGCTCCTGCATTTGCATCCAGGCTGCTCAACCTATTCCGAGCTTGCGAAACTGCACCGCTACGACGCGAAAGGAGGGATGTATCGCTCAAGACTCGCGATGTGTTCTCCGAGGCCGAGCGCATACTGGTCGGAGTTGAGCGAGCGCGGTGATCATGCCCACGCTCTAGCTAGTCTCGAAAAATATCTTGAAGCGCACTCGCAGGACCGCCGCGCGCTTGAGCTTGCGATCCGGGAAGCGGTCCTGAGTGAGAACGAAAACGCTGCGCACAAATATGCCGCGATTCTCCGACGCGAAGCCCCGAATTGGGAACGCGCGAGCGTCATCGCGGAGAACCCAGAAAAGATTTTGGATTCGCCGTCTGCGTATTCTCCAGCAGGAGATTTCTACCTGCCGTACGTGCGCGATGCCATTCCTGTACCGGCACAGAGCGGCACCTCCAGCGCGGATGACAAGGTCCTGGTCAACGATCGCGTGGTGAAGCTCGACGCTTTGGGTTCTGCATGGCTCTATCAGCACAGCGTCGTCCAAGTGTTCGATAAGAAAGGCATTGAGGCGGCTGGAGAAGTTGAGATCCCGCGTGGAGCCGATCTCATTGAGCTGCGGACAGTGAAGCACAACGGCCGCTTCGCTTATCCCGAATGGGGTGACCGGAAGACGAGCGTCTCAATGCCTTCTCTGGCCGAAGGCGATGCGGTAGAGCTTGCGTACGTTCAGCACTTGCGCGCCTCTGACTTGCAAACCACCCCGGAGCTTCTCGACTTCTTCTTTGCATCCGCCGAAGCGCCGACCGACTCTTCGCGCTTGACGATCATTCGTGAAGGCGCCAGTGAACCTCGTCTTTGGATCTCGCCCGGCGTGCGGGAAATCGAGTCACGCCTGGACGGCAACGCTCACATCAACATCTGGGAAGCAACCAACTTGCCTGCTGCCGTGGGAGAGCCGCATGCTCCGCAATACGAGACTCGCTCGCGCATGCTCTGGCTGAGCACGAGTGGATCAGATCAGGCGGCAATAGCCTCGCGATATCGCGATGAATTGATTGCAGCGACGAGAGTCAGTCCCATCATCGAGCAGACTGCGTCGAAGATTCGCGTTACAAGTCCGCGCGATGCGATTGCGTCGGCCTACCAGCTTGTAGAAGCCTCAATCGACGAAGATGGTGAAAGCTGGTTGCGTGGAAACATCACGTCTGCTTCCGATAGCCTGGCGCAGGGTGAAGGAAATCGCGCGGCAACCCTGGTTGCTCTGCTCTCCGCAATGGGCTTCGATGCAGATCTGGAGCTTGCAGCAGAGCGCAACCAGCACAGCGGCGGTGACGATTGTCCCAGCTTCCGCTGCTATACACATCCGCTGGTACGGGTGACGTTGCCGAGTGCTAAGCGGCCAATGCTCCTCGATCCGCAACTCAAAGGCGTTGCAGCGGGAGCGCTGTCACCTGAAGTCGAGGGTGAAGAAGCTCTCGTCATTAGCAGATCCCGAGCGAACGAGCTGGAGGTTGCCGCAGTTCCGCAGGGAACCGATCAAAAAAGCCGGGCAGTCGCCAATCTCGAATTGGGAGATGATGGCTCCATTCGCGGCACCGTTCATATTCGCTTTGGCAGCTTTAAGGGCGCGCAGATGCGCGACACCTTGCGGCAGCTTTCCGCTAAAGATCGTCAGAGCTATTTTGAGGAGATCGGCAGTCGAATCTTCCCTCACGCCAGCAAAATCTCCGCCTCGGTCTTGCATGAAGACGATCCTGAGAAACCGCTGGAACTTGAACTTTCGCTGACAGCTTCGGCCACGTCTCGCTGGAACGGCTCCAGTCTCGATTTGGGACAGTTGGTTCCGGCGCTTGGGTTGAGCCGTCTTTATGCGACGCTTCCTGAGCGCAAGCAGGATCTCTGGCTTGAGACTCCGCTGGTGGAAGACTCGGAGTTCACGGTACACCTTCCGTCTGGAGTCGAAGTCTGGCGCATGCCGGAGGCGTTTACGGCAAAGACCACCTTCGGCGAGTATCACACCGACTTCAGGCTTGAAGACGGCGCGCTGAAGATCGTCCGCAGCTTCCGCATTCCGATGCAGCGGATCGCGCCGGCGCAATATCCAGAGTTCTCGAAATTTGCCCTCCAGATCGACAACGTAGAGCGCGAACAGCTTGAGCTCCGTCGAGTCACCGTGGCTCAAGAGCGCCCATCGCGCATCCGTTCGGTCCGATAAAATCGGAGTATGCTCCTCTCCGAACAAGACGTGATCAGCGCGCTCAAGGACTGCTACGACCCGGAGATTCCGGTCAATATCGTGGATCTGGGGCTGATCTATGGAGTGAAGATTCGTCCGCAGGACGAATCGAGCGGGCGGCACAATGTCGAGGTTCAGATGACGCTGACCGCTCCCGGATGCCCGGCCCACGCCGAGATCAGTCAGCAAGTGAAAGATCGCATCGAGCAGTTGCCGGGCGTGGATTCGGCGTCTGTGAACGTCGTCTGGAATCCACCGTGGACTCCGGAGCGCCTCAGCCCGGCTGCTAGGCAGAAGCTAGGAATCGAGTAAGTTGGTTGGGTGAAGCCTCCGACTTTTGGTGGAAGCCTCCGACTTTTGGTGGAAGCCTCCGACTTTTGGTGGAAGCCCCCGACTTGAGTCGGGGGCGCACGGCGCAGCCGTGCGTCTGATGGCATCGGATAAGAGCCGCGCTTTAGCGCTGGCCCACGCGCGAAGAGCGCTCCACTAGACAACTTTCATCGCGAATGCGGACTTCGGCAACACACAGAGAATCGGCCCTCATTATCGCCTGCGCGACACGAAAACCTGCTATTTGCCACCGGATCACAGTTGAAAGAGGCCGGTCCGAAACGCGCGTTTCCCGCGTGAACCAGAGCTAAAGCGCAAATTTGACTTGCGGCGCTTAGACGACGCTAAAGCGTCGCCCCCGACTGAAGTCGGGGGCCTCCACGAAACCACACTTGAAGTAGTTCTTCAACGGCTCTAATAAGGCTTGTTCTGGTACTCGCCGCCGATGCGCGTGCGCATCTGCTGCCAGCTTTGGGCGTGTTCGGTAATGCGCTCGACTAGGCTCTGAATGCCGTTCACGATGCGATGTCCGCGATCGAGATACTCCGGGGCCTGGTTCCAGAACTGCTCAAATTTATCCGGATGCTCCGAGGCAAGGGCAGCCAGACCAACTCCGGCGCTCGCCATTCCGGCAGCGCGCTTGCCGCTAAGAAGAAAGTACGCGGCGGCTCCGAAAGCTCCGAACATCAATACTTTTTTCCAATCCTGTTTCATGTAAGCTCCTGCGGCGGACCTCCCCGCCTAATGTCACACTTCGGCCGGTAACCGGATACTTAGAACAGCAAAACCTTAGTTCTCGTTGCCTTGCGACGAGCGTCCAGTGAATCGCGGTTGACCCGTCCCGCATCAAGAACTTAGTCTCAAAGCAGAAATTAGGCAACTTCGTGAAGAGCGAACACGAAGGACACGAAGGTCTTCACGAAGGCCACAAAGCCCGCCAGCCGATTTCTCCGTGACCTTGTCGTTTCCTTCGTCACCTTCGTGTTCGCCTCGTCCGGTAAATGGATCTCCAGCAGAAAATTCGTACCCTCCCCACCAGCCCTGGCGTGTACATGTACAAGAACGCCGAAGGGGAGGTCATCTACGTTGGGAAAGCCAAGAGCCTGCGCTCGCGCGTGCGCTCCTACCTGTTGGAGGCGGCAACGCAGAATGCCAAGACCGGCTCGCTCATGCGCGAGGCGGCCGATGTGGAGTACATCGTTGTCGAGAACGAGCGTGAGGCGCTGGCGCTCGAGAACAATCTCATCAAGCAGAAGAAGCCACGCTTCAACATTCTTCTGCGCGATGACAAAACGTATCCCTACATCAAGCTCACGCTCGCCGATCGTTTTCCCAAAGTCTTTGTCACACGCCGTTTAAAGAAGGACGGCAGCGAATATTACGGACCATACTTTCCCGGCAATCTTGCGCATCGGACTGTCGATCTCATTCACCGCAGCTTTCTGCTTCCCTCTTGCAAGATCGACCTCACGCGCTACCATCCGCGGCCCTGTCTGCAGTACTACATCAAGCGGTGTCTTGGACCGTGTGTGCGCGATCTGACTACGCCGGAGGCTTACGGCGAGGCGGTTCGCGACGTTCAACTATTCCTTGAAGGTCGTCAGGCCGATCTCGCGCGCTCGCTGCGTGCCAGAATGGAACGCGCCGCCGCCGAACAACAATATGAATCAGCCGCCAAGTACCGCGATCTGATCAGCACCGTCGAAGACCTCATGGAGCGCCAGCGGATCGCCGCCGCCGAAGGCGACGATACCGATGTGTATGGCTTCCATTACGAGAACCACATGCTCGCAGTGAACCTGTTTCACATGCGAGGCGGGCGGATTCTCGATCGGCGCGAACTGTTCTGGGAAGATCTGCCGGAGTTTGAACTCATGCCGGTCGCCAACGAAGATGAACATCCGGCCGAAGCTCCCGACAAGCGCCAGCCTGCTCTCGACTTCGATCCAGGCCACTTTTTCGCGGCATTGCTGAAACAGGTTTACATCGACCAGCAATACGTTCCCCGCAACATTCTCGTGCCGGTCGATTTCGATGAGCGCAACGCGCTCGAAGAGCTGCTGTCAGAAAAACGCGGAACGAAGGTCGAAATCCTCGTTCCACTGCGCGGAGAGAAGCGCTCGCTCATCGATCTCGCAGCCAAAAACGCGCACCACATCTACGACCAGCGCTTCCGCGTGATGAAGCCGTCGGTCAAAGCCATTCAGGAAGCTCTGCAAGACGCACTCACGCTCCCCGATCTCCCACGTCGCATTGAGTGCTTTGACATTTCACACATTCAAGGCACGGAGACCGTCGCCTCGATGGTGGTGTGGGAAGACGGGCAGATGAAGAAGTCCGATTATCGCAAGTTCATTATTCGGACTGTCGAAGGCGTGGATGACTTTGCTTCCATGCGGGAAGTTGTCAGCCGCCGCTACAAACGCGTAACAGGCGAGAAACAGAAGATGCCGAGCCTCGTGTTAATCGACGGCGGTATCGGTCAACTGCACGCTGCAGCGGAAGCACTGGAATCACTCGACATCACAAATCAGCCGCTAGCATCGATCGCGAAACGCGAAGAGATAATCTACGTCCACGGACAGGAAGACGAACCGGTGATTCTCGATCGGCACTCACCCGTGCTGCACCTGGTGCAGATGATTCGCGATGAATCCCACCGCTTCGCTGTGACCTTTCATCGCAAGCGCCGGGAAATCCGCGATCGTGCTTCTGAGCTACTGGAAATCCCGGGGATTGGGGCTTTGACCACGCGGCGGCTCGTCGAACATTTCGGCAGCGTGCGCGCGGTGAAAGAAGCCGAGCCTGCGGCTTTGTCCGCGGTTGTGACTCCTGCACAGGCTGCGGCCATCCTCGAATATTTTCGGGGAGAGGCGAACACGAAGGTCACGAAGGATAACGGATGAGGAAAAGCATTTCGCGATTTTGTGATTTCGTGATTTCGCGATTTTCAACTACCCGATCACCCGATCGCCCGATCACGCGATTTGCTCGGCTAGGAATCGTTTCACTCCTCATTCTTGCAACCGCATCTCTCACTTCCTTTGCCGATTCTGTTCACGACATCGCTCGACGGGTCGATGCGCGCTATAACCACCTGACCACGCTCAAAGCTCAATTCCACGAAAGCTACAACGGAGCGGGAATTACCCGCAATGAATCAGGCGAGTTGTGGCTGCAGAAACCAGGCAAGATGCGTTGGCAATACGAGCAGCCCACGCAGAAGCTGTTCATCGTCGATGGCAAGAACGCGTACTTTTATGTCCCGTCCGAGCGGCAGGCGCGAAAAATGCCGGCCAAGAAACTCGATGACTTCCGCTCGCCCATTCGTTACCTGCTCGGCAAAGCGAAATTGGAGAGTGAGTTCAACAATCTCGCTCGTTCTGACGAGGAGCCAAAACAATCGGGCAATGTGGTCTTGCAGGGGGTTCCGAAAGGAATGGAAGATCGCGTTCAACGCGTCCTGCTGGAGATCACGCCTGCCGATCAGATTTCGCGTATTCGCATCGAGGAAGTCGATGACTCCGTAACCGAGTTCCTCTTTCAAGACATTCAGGAAAACGTTCCTGTCAAAGCTGATCTGTTCCGCTTTTCGCCTCCCCCCGGAGTGGAGGTGATTGAGGCGGAGAACGTTGAACCTTGACGGAACTGCCGACCCATCCAACTGCGATCACGAGCAGTCCACACAGTCACAATTTGTGACCAATTTTCCCTGCTGCGTTCCCTGTTGCCTCTGCCCCGCCATCATGGAGGTATTGCAAGTCACACGATTTCAAGCAGATACACGTCATTCCCTAAGCTTCCCTGATAATTTCCTGGTGCGGAGCGAAATTTGCAGATTCTGGGCATAATCCGAGAACTTTTAATGCTCAAAAATGAAATTCGCTGTTTATTTCGCTGTTAACTTGAAAGCGCACTCTTTGGAAGGGTTGTGCTGATCCGACAACTTGATTTGACGGCAAAGCAAAACGGCCGGACCACTTTCGGGTCCGGCCTCCACTCTGTGAAAGAGTTCTCTTACTGCTGATCTGAGCTGTTGTCTGGACGAATCACTGTGCCATGGCGGCCGGTGCTCGCCGAAGGCGTTACGGAAATAGGGTTCTGCAACTGGAAGCTCACGAGAGTTTCCGGACGCAGATCGACGCGCTGGCCTTTGGTGATGGTGTTCGCGCCAGCGCCGGCACCTGCACCCGCGACCGATCCGATCGCCGCGCCTTTGCCGCCGCCGAAGATGCCGCCGAGAATCGCACCGACAGCAGCGCCGCCAGCGGTCTTCTCAACCGTGTTCTTGCCACGGGTTGCGGCCTTGCGCTCCCAGGTATTGGTCGCGACCTGATAAGTCTTGCCGTTGAAGCTGATTTTTTCCACACCTAAGACGAGCGATGCGCCGCCGCTGTAGTGCGTCGCGGCATGTGCTTCCATGACGCGTCCATCGACCTCGGCACCCGCCGGAATGACGGTCTGATCATCGACCACGATGTCCGAGTTCAGTGTTCCGTGCCACGGATCGTTCTCGTGACTGGTTTCGGAGCTAAGCGCTTCTACCGTGCGAATCTGCAACACCGTTCCCGCCGGGACCGTCACCTTCTGCGGTGGTGGAGGTGGCGGAGGCGGAGTGTAAGTGTTTGCCGTCGTAGTCGGCGCAGAGTTCATGTCCGAACTGTTGTTCGCGGTAGTTGTGGTGCTCGTTCCCTGCGAGTTGGTGTAAGAACTCGAGGATGACGGCAGCGAGTGACGCGAACGATGCGTCGGACTAGGACGACTCGATGAGGCGCGCCTCGCAGGCTGCTCTTCTTCCTGCTGCTGCGGCTCCGGAGCGGGAGCTGCGCTGGCCGTCTGTACCGTGAGCTTGCTAATGACCTGCTTTACGCCCTGCGCCTGCTGCGCGTCGTTTAAAGCGGAGGTGACTTGAGCGTCGCTATCCACTGTGCCGCTTAGCGTGACGACGCCCTTGTCGGCGTTGATCGCGATTGGTTTCCCCGCGAGCTGTGGATCGGAACTGATTCGTGTTTGTACGTCGCCGGCTACCTGCGCATCGGTGCGCTCGCCGACATTGGCCGACTTCGAGCAGCCGCTTAGCGCTGCCAAAGCCAGCAGCAATGCGATGGTCAGGACTGCTCCTGCGGACTTTAATCTCATAACCTTCTCCTTACTTCCAAAATCTTCCATTGTGTGCAGAACGGCTGCTCGCGATGCACTTGCGCGCAGCCAGATTGTGGCGCAGCCATCTCGGCTATTCTGATCTCTGGGACACAGGCTCCTGTGTCCCCGGCCATTGAGGGATTCCCTCACCATTCTATAACCCAGCGATTTCCGAGTTGTTGCTTATCTGCGTGTCTCAGGAGGTTCTCTGGCGTGCCTAAGGTGAGTGTGACCGAGGGCTAAGGTGTCGGTTGGAGTTTGCGCCCGAGGCTATCGAAAACAATTGCTCAGCAGCGCAAGTCGCGCCTGATAGCTTCGCAAAATCCCAGCGGGGTGATGCCGAAAACCTGCTGCATCAGGGCTGGGTCTGCTGTGGAACCCTCTTCCAACATACGCAACTGAACCGGCGTGACAGGCGGCTTGACTGGAAGTGCGGCAAACATCGCCGCGACGAGTTTCATTAGAGGCATCGGAATGTGTACCACAGCTTTTGTCACATTCAGGCAGTCAGCGACGGTGTCTCCGATCTCGTTCAGCGTGAGCTCTTCACCACCAACGAGGTCGATAGTTTTGCCATCCGCTTTGACGTTGGTGAGGGCCTGGGCAAAACATTCGACAACGTCACTCACATGAATTGGTCGAAAGCGGTATTCGCCGGTACCTGCAACTGGACGGAGAAAGGGAGCGGTTCGCATCAATCTGATCATCTGCTGAATAAATGCGCTGCCGGGTCCAAATATCAGCGAAGGCCGCAGGATCACATACGGAATGGCGCTATTGCGAACCTCCTCTTCGGCTGCGAACTTCGTCGTGTGATACGCACTGGCATTGCTCGCCCGCGCGCCTAGCGCGGACATCTGCACGAATCTCGGAACGCCGTTCTTGCGCGCTGCCTCAACCAAATTGCGCGTGCCGATGTGGTGGACAGCTTCGAAGGTGCTGCTTCCCCGCTCATAGATGATCCCGACGAGGTTGATCACCGCATCGCAGCCGTCCATCTTCTGAACGAAATCGGTGGACGAGAGGTCGCCCTCGACTTCCTCCACGAGTTCCGAGTGCATAGGCTTTAGAGATCCTCGGCAACGCACAAGCCCACGCACCTGATGGCCATCCTGCAATAATCGGTGCAACAGGTAAGAGCCCACAAATCCAGTACCACCAGTAAGAAAGACTTTCATCGATTAAAACTGTGCAATCCGCGCGGCGTGCGTCGGCGCCATCCAGAGAAACACAATGGAGTTGCCGACGACAATGGGGAGCTGTTGGTGAGAGCAGCCTATGTGCTACCACAACAACAGCTCTCCCTCTTCAGGAGCACTGTCTTAGCTGTGCAACTCACGTGCAAATCGGCACACTCTTCAGCCGGTTACGGCAGGGGAATAATCCCACTCTCGCGGCGCAACTCGTTTTGCTCCCGTGTGTTTCTAGTACTAGAAAACCCCACGTGGGAGGCAGAGGGCTGCTCGGGATGTGCGCCTTACGAGCGCTGCCGGTCCAGTGGAGGGAGGGTCAAATCAATGAAATTCTTCAGAAAGCATTTGCTCTGGACACTGGCTTTGGCAGTCGCCGGAAGTACCGCCGGCGTGGTGAAGGCGAACGCGCAGGATCATGATCGCGATGATTACAAGCATCACGATCGAGATTGGAAAAAGGACCGAGATCGGGACCGCGACTGGGATCATGACCGTGATCGCGATCGTGACAGGGACCATGATCGCGCTTGGCGCAACCGCAACAACGGCTATTACAACAACAACGGTTATTACAACAATGGCCGTTACAACGGCGCTTACAACAATGGTTATTACGGCCCGTATGGCCCGTACCGTAACAACGGCGGCTACTACGGAAACGGCGGCTACTATGGCGGATATAACGGACGCGGCATGGGCCAGGCCTCCCAGATCGGCTATCAGGATGGCCTCCGCGACGGACAGAGCGATCGCGCCACTGGCCACAGCTATCGTCCGACTCAGGACGACAACTACAAGAACGCTTCCCGCGGTTACAGCTCAATCTATGGCGACAAGAATCAGTACAAGGCTCTCTATCGTCAGGGATACCAGCAGGGCTATCAGCAGGGCTACGGTTCCGGCGGCGGACGTGGCTGGGGTTGGTAATAACAATTCCTGAGCTCTAGGAAGAGCATTCCTGGAACAAAGAGCGGGCGATTTTCCCATCGCCCTTTTTTTGTTTTTGAAAACTGCCGACTTTAGTTTTCACGTCAGCAGGACAGAGCCGAGGGCAAATCATCCCGCCAATTCGCCGCAAAATGGATGAAATGACTCGTTATCCGGATTTAGACTTGCGAGGGATTTGACCGGCTAGTCTTCCGGCAACCGGTCCCTTGCGAGGCTCCATTCTGGACGGAGGCGATTCGCGGCAACTGCAGTTTGAGCAGCTCGCGCTCGTGCATCTGCGCGCGCTGCTAAGGGCCGCAGTGCGTTTGGCGCGGGATGTTTCCGTCGCCGAAGACCTGGTGCAAGAAGCGATGCTGCGAGCCTGGCGACACTTTGATCACTTCGAGCCCGGCACGAACTGCAAAGCCTGGCTGTTTCGCATCATGCTGAATTGTTGGAGCACGCGTCATCAGCAGATTCGTCAGGAAGCGATTCAGTTCTTCCCCGAGCAGTATGCGGAGAAAGCCGCCGATCGACGAGTGCCGGCAACAAGGTTCAGCGCGGAGGAGATTCAGAATTCGATCGATTTGCTCAATGAGGATTACCGCACGGTGCTGATCCTGTTCGCAGTCGAAGGCTTCTCGTGCAAAGAGATCGCGGAGATCCTCGGCATTCCCATCGGCACCGTGATGTCGCGCTTATCGCGGGCGAGAGCGATGGTGAAGGACGACCTGGCGAAGCGCGAGGCAAGATACATGAAAGCGAAGGCAAGACAATGAACTGTTCACAAAGCGAGCGCGTCACCGAAGCATATCTGTCGGGCGAGATCGACGAGCCTGCGTGGCGCAGCCACCTGAGTGACTGTCCTGAGTGCGCCGCCCGACTCAAGAGCGAATCTGAGTTCGATCAGATCATCCGCCATGCCGTCAATTCCGAGCGCCTGCAGACTCGGCAGCTTGAGGCTCATGTTCGCGCTGCCATGCGCGAGCCAACTTCGCCTGCTCCTCGTTCCATTTTGGCCCAGTGGCGCTATGGAATCGCCGCAGCCGTGGCTCTCTTCGTCGTTGTAATTGCAACCGTTGGATACGCCAAAGGACGCATCGAGCGTACCGCGGTGTGCATCGATGCTGCCGACGATCATCAGGAAGAAGTAGTTGCAAAATCGCCGCGAAAGTGGCGGACCGAGAGCGCCGACGTGCAGGCGCTCGCCCAGAGAGTTGTCGGCGATCCGTCGGTTCCGGAACGGATTGTGCCGGCAGGCTACCACCTGGTTGGAGCGCGAGTCTGCCTGCTGCACGGCAAGCGCTACATGCATCTCGATTACTCAGACGGCAACAACGAAATCTCTCTCTTCGTGCGCCATCAGGACCAACCGACATCTCTTATCTCGCACGTCTTGGGCTGGTTCCAATTCACTGGCCCCTCGACGGAGCGCGTCGATGCCTTCGCTGTCGGTTCCGTTCAGAAAGAGAACCTGTCACTCGTGCTGGTCTCCTCCGCGCCTATTCCTGACGCCGAGAAGATCGTCGCCGAAGCCGGCGGCAGACTGTAAGAATCGGGTCATCGGGTGATCTGAAAAACCTAAAACCAGACGCGGATCGCGCGGATGGGACGCGGATCAACGCGGAAAACTGAAACAAATCAAGGATATTCCGCCTCGATCCGCGGGCGCACCGTCCAATGTTCGGTGTCGTGTTTGGTGTTCCTTTTCAGATCACCCGATGGCCCGATCACCCGATTCTTCGCTACCCTATTCATCAGTGCCTTCCTCCAGTCTGATCATCCAGATTTATCGCACGCTCGCACATCGGTACGGACCACTGCACTGGTGGCCGGCCAGGACGCGCTTTGAAGTGATCGTTGGAGCGTTTCTGACGCAGAACACGAGTTGGAAGAACGTCGAACTCGCCTTAAAGAGTCTGCGTCGTGCGGGCGTGCTGAATATTTCGGGAATCCGGAAGACTGGCCTTGCGGAGTTGGAACAGCTTGTGCGTCCCTCCGGCTACTATCGCCAGAAAGCCGCACGGCTGAAGATGTTCGTGGATTACCTCGATGGCCGCTACGGCGGTTCGCTCGCGAGGCTCTTCGATCAGCCGGTTCATACGCTAAGAGCCGAGTTGTTGTCCCAAAACGGGATTGGCCCGGAAACCGCGGACGCCGTTTTGCTTTACGCAGGCAAGCTGCCCGTCTTCGTCGTGGATGCTTACGCCAAACGAGTCTTTGAGCGCCATGGAATTGTTGCGGCAGAGGCGGGATACGAGAACGTCAGGAACCTGGTTGAGACAACGTTTGCTTCCGCATTTCCTAAAACGGAACTGGCCGATCACTACAACGAGTTCCACGCGTTGATTGTGCAGGTAGGCAAGGATCACTGCGGTCGAGCTGCCGACTGCGAACGCTGCCCGCTGCAATCGCTGTTACCGAGGAGCGCGACTCGGTCGCAATCGAAACAGTCCTCGACCGTAAGCTGATCCACGACATCGTGGCACGAGGGATTCGCGGGAAAGAAAAGCAGCCATGTCGGCTGCTTTGGGAACGCTGGAATCTCGTTCTACTTCGTTGCTGCAGCTTTGATGCGCGCGCTGAGGCGGGACTTGTAGCGGGCAGCGGTATTCTTGTGGATCGTGCCTTTCTGCACGGCTTTATCGATGATCGAGACAGTCGTTCCGACTCCGGTCTGAATCGCCTTCTGATCGCCTTTGGCAATCGCTTCGCGCAGCGAACGAAGCGCGGTACGCAGGCGGGACTTGTTGGCGCGGTTCACCTGCGTGCGTTTCTCAGTCTGACGGGCGCGCTTGAGCGCGGAAAAATGGTTTGCCATTCCTTTTAAACTCTTGTCCTTTTCGGGATGCTGAAATGCCTAAATCGGGTGGGATTTAGCGCGTAAGAAGTTGATTTTAGCGGCTTAAAGCCGTTTCGGTCAAATTAGCAATCAGTGTGGCTGATGAGGAATCGTTTTTACCACGGAGCCACCGAGCCACGGAGAAATCTGGGTGGTTGTTGTTCCATTACCACCCGTTTTGTTTCGAGGGATATCTTTGCGATTTGAGCAACCACGAAATTCAATCTCGAAGTCTTCGTGCACTCCGTGTCTCCGTGGTGAAAAAGACTTTAACTGGCAAGCAGCCGCTGAACTTCGTCGCTAAGAGCGGTCGGCGATTCGCCCTTTTTCACCAACGACGTAACTGCGGCCAATGCGTCAGGATCGATATCATCCACGCCGGTGAACATGACGATGGGGACATTAGGCGCCTTTTCTTTCAACTTTCGGGCCACGGTACCTCCGTCCAGGTCAGGCATTCGATAATCGACCACGACCAGATCGACGTGAAAATTCGAGAATGCCGCCAGGCCATCGCGGCCTCCGGTTGCCACTACGACGTCGTATCCCTTGGAGTGGAGGAGCGCACGCTGCATGAGGACCTGGCTCTCGTCGTCATCGATGCACAAGAGCACGCGATGCGCGGTGCGCACTTTGGCCGCGCCGGAAGGTTGTGGAGGTCTAGCGGCCATGGCCCATCTTTCTCGGCTGCACCTTCTCGATGGTCCGGAGTAGGACGTCTGGCGACTCGCCTTTAGTCACGTACGCATCCACGTCTTTGAGCTGCTCCGGAGTCAAGTCAACGAAAGCCGACAGCATGATGATCGGCATGCCGGGATGCGTCTGGCGGATACGTGCCGCAACCTCCGAGCCGGTCATCTCCGGCATTTTATAGTCTAGGATTACGGTGTGAACCTTCTCATCCTTGAGGACCTCCAGTCCCTCAGGTCCGCTTCCTGCTACCAGGACGCGATAGCCCACGGTCTCCAGCAGCATCTTGCGGATTGCGAGGACATTCGGTTCATCGTCGATACAGAGCAGCGTGAGAGACAATCGAGCCTACTCTCCGAAGAAAAATATGCACCCAGAATAACAGCGGCTTTACTCAGGTTGAATGCCGGATTTGCCTTAGTACTCACATCAGCTTCTCCCATGAAACATGGAGGCAGAGCGTAACAACCTCCGGTTTGCTTCAACCCGCAACCACTTCCAACGTGCATGCAGCCCGATGTGCGCTGTACTGCCTGCCTCCACAACGACTTGGCCTGTGGTTAATTGTTCCCTCCACCGCGCTTCTGCTACTCTGCACTCCACGTTCGCTTTCCATGAGGACCTCACCCATGCTTTCCAGGAGTGCTTTCTTTTGCGTGCTTGTTCTAATTGCGACGCCAACTTTCGCGGCAACGAAGGAGAAGAAGCCCGCTCCCGCTTCGCCGACTGCTCCCTCCTACGAGCAGATTCAGCCTCAGCGCGAAAACATCGACTACGACATGTATCAAAGCATCCGCCAGGAAGCCATCGAGCATTCGCACGTGATGGAGTACGCTTCCGGATTAATGGATGGCATCGGTCCACGCCTTACCGGTTCTCCCAATTTGAAACGGGCGAACGAATGGACGCGCGACCAGCTCACAGCCATGGGCTGCAGCAACGCTCATCTCGAAGACTGGGGAGAGTTCGGGATGGGATGGCAGCAACTAAATACGTGGGTGCGCATGACGTCGCCTGATACAGCCGTGTTCATCGCGCAGGCATTGCCGTGGTCGCCATCCACCAATGGCGCGGTGAACGGCCCAGTCACCTGGGTGGACATCAAGACCGAACAGGATTTCGACAAGTACAAAGGCAAGCTCGCCGGCAAGATCGTTCTCTTGGGCGAAATGCGTGACGTAAATCCGGTGGACAAACCGCTCTTCGCGCGCATGGACGACGAGGACGTCAAGCGCCTCACTACGTATCCACTGAAGCGCGAAGGCGGAGACGGATTCCAGCAGTTCCTGAAACGCCTGGAGTTTCGCGAAAAAATCGGCAAATTTCTTGCCGACGAGAAAGCATTAGCCGTGCTAGTGCCCAGCCGTGACGGCCGCAACAACGGCGGCTCCGGCGGCACGTTCTTCGACGACACCGGCTCAACCTTCGGCTGGTTTGTATATCGCCGTGAACACGCCAGCCCAATTCCCAGCGCAGTGATGGCGATCGAGAACTACGGACGCGTCTATCGTCTGCTGAAAGCACATGTGCCGGTCACCATGGAAATGAACATCGACACGAAGTTCACCGGTGATCATGAACACGGCTTCGACACCGTGGCGGAAATTCCCGGAACGGACCCGAAGCTCAAGGACGAGGTCGTCATGGTTGGCGGTCACCTCGACTCGTGGGCCTCAGCGACGGGCGCTACCGACAATGGCGCAGGAACTGTCGTCGCAATGGAGGTGATGCGCATTCTGAATGCTCTTCAGGTGAAGCCGCGCCGCACAATTCGCATCGCGCTTTGGACTGGTGAGGAGCAGGGAGAGTTTGGGTCCTACAATTACGTCAAGCAGCACTTTGGGTTTGTGCCGCGCTCCACCGCTCCCGATGAACTCAAGCTCACCGAGTTCGATCGCAAGCCCGCAGGCCCGATTCAAGTGAAGCCCGACTATCAGAAGATTTCCGCCTACTACAACCTCGACAACGGCAGCGGACGCATTCGCGGCATTTACCTACAGGAAAACGCCGCAGTCGAGCCGATCTTTGAGCAATGGATCGCTCCGCTCAAAGACCTCGGCGTGACCACCATCTCGATGCGCAACACCGGCGGCACGGATCACGAAGCATTTGATGCGATCGGCATTCCCGGCTTCCAGTTCATCCAGGATCGCCTCGATTACGGTTCGCGCACGCATCACTCGAACATGGACACCTATGAACGGCTGCAGCCAGAAGATCTTGCGCAGGCTGCCGCAGTCGAAGCGATCTTCGTTTACAACACGGCAATGCACGACCAGATGCTGCCTCGCAAAGCGTTCCCCCATCCGGAATTGGAAGAGCAGCGGACGGCTCCGCTGAAGAGCGCGATGCCAGGAGCCGAGGAAGAGAAAGACGCGACCAAAGCGGGAGGGAAATAACAGAACCGCCGCCGGTAGGCGGTGGCAGCCGCGCTTTGCGGTTACGCTTCGTTGTGCTCTTCACATCGTCGCCAACCGGAGCTGGCCATCCGGCCATCTCCGGCCCACCGGCTACCGCCGGCGGTTCTGTCTATTCATAGCGCAGCGCCTCAATGGGATCGAGATTCGCCGCCTTCACCGCCGGCAGCATGCCGCTGACGATTCCTACTACGGCCAAGATTACCGTGGCAACAATGAGCGTAGTCGGGTCAATGATCAGCCGGATGTCTGCTGCATCTGCGTGCTGAGCGATTGCGCTGTAGAAAGTAATTCGGCCCACACCGTAGGAGATCCCATACGCTAGTGCAATCCCTAAAATTCCCCCGACGGCGGTGATTGCCAGTGCCTCGGCAAGGAATTGAACAAGGATGTCTTTCTTGCGTGCGCCCAGCGCTTTCTCAACGCCAATCTCTCGCGTCCGCTGCGTCACCGAAACCAGCATGATGTTCATCAGCCCGATGCCGCCGATGCCGAGCGTGAGCGCTCCGATGAAAGCCAGGAGAATCTTGAGCCCTAACGTGATGATCTGGAATTGCGTCACCTGTTTCATCGCGTTGAAGAGAAAGACGGCGCGCCGATCCTTCACGTTATAACCGTGGAGCTGCGCCAGAGCCGCGCGCACGGACTCTTCGACGCCTTCAAATGCGAAGGTGTCGTAGTCCATCCAGATGCCATCGATGTACTTGATGTCCTTGATATCGCCCATGGTGTTGAAGGGGATCAGGATCACGCGATTGCTGTCGTCCTGGTTGCCTTCCTGCATCTTCTCAGCAAGAACTCCGACGACCTCGAAGCTGATTCCATCGATGCGAATCTTCTCGCCAATCGGATAGCGTCCGGAAAAGAGTTTTGTTTTGGCTTCCGAGCCGATCACTACGACGCGCGCACGCGATTCATTATCGTGATCGTCAAAGAAGCGTCCGATGGCGACTGGATAATTCAGGATCTTCTGGATGTTCGCGTAGTAGCCGTTCACCGGCATGGTGAACGTGCGATTCTCGTACTGAATCGGCACGTCCTTGTTCATCATTGGGCTGATATGCTTCACCAGCGGAACTGTGCTGGCGATGTAATCAACATCAAAGAGCTGGAAACGAATTTGCGATCCCGCTTTGGTACCGCCGGCCTGCAGCGAAGTGCGATTGGGAAAAACTCCGATGACCTTCGCTCCCCAATTGGCAAAAATTGCATTAATTGCGCGACCAAACCCCGCGCCGTAGGCAAGCAGGAGTACAACCGTCGCGATGCCCCACGCCATGCCGAGCATGGTGAGTGTTGTGCGGCGTCGATCGTGCGACATCGCGCCGTAGGCCTGGCCGAGAAGATCGCGAACCATGCTATTCCCTCCGCAGCGCTTCTACCGGCTGCAACATCGCTGCTTTTCGTGCTGGATACAAGCCGGCAACCAGCCCGGCAACCGCCAGACATCCAATTGCCAATGCTGCTGATGATGGTACCAATTTGGGAGTGTCAAATCCCGGAGGCGCTGGGAGGGTTCCCAGCGCGGCCATCAGCCCTGCGGCTGCTCCCATTCCAATCGCTCCGCTGAGGACCGTCAGCAGAATGCCTTCAAGAAAGAACTGCGTCAGTATGCTGCGATTGGTCGCGCCCAGGGCTTTGCGCAACCCGATCTCGCGCGTGCGCTCAGTCACGGATACGAGCATGATATTGATGATCCCGATGGCTCCAAGCGCGAGCGTCACGATGCCGACGCTGCCGAGGAATGCGTTCATCGCGTCGAAGATCTTGCCTACCATCTCCTCGCTTTTGATCGTGTCCCATTCCTCGATGGCTTGTTCGTTCTTAGGATCGAACTGGTGATTGCGTCCGATGATGCGGTGAACTTCTTCTTTGGCGAGGTCGTGATCTTCGCGCGTGTCCGGCTGGTAGTTGATGGTCGAAACGGCATCCGGTGTTTCGCCGACATTCGTTAACGGGAAATACTGGTGCATCGTCGAATACGGGATATACACGCGATTGTTCGTCGAATTGTTCTCATGGACTCCGATCGAACTGACGATACCCACGATGGTAAAACGGACTCCATTCAGCAGCAGCGGCGCTCCCAGAGCGGGTATGCCTGGATACAAATTGCGCGACATCTCATCGCCGATCACGGCTACGGTGCGCTTCTCGGCCTCGTCACCGTCATTCAGCCAGCGTCCTTCCCCAATTGGGATATAGCGAATTTGGTTCAAATTGGGAGTGCTGCCGAAAACCTGTCCGTTGGCGTTGGTGATATCGCTTACCGCGCGAATGTCACTGCGATTGATGATGCCGGCGGCGTTGCGCACGTGCTTGCATTCGCGGGAGATGTCCTGAGCATCGCGGAAGGTGAGGTAGTACTGACGCATGCCCGTGCCGCTACCTTCTTGTGCGGGCACGCGTCCGGACCAGAGCATGATTACGTCCTGACCCAGCGTCGCGAGCTGCTTGCGCTGACCACTACGAAAGCCTTCGCCCAACCCGACGAGCAGGAGCAGTGATCCGACTCCCCACGCAATCCCGAACATCGTAAGGAATGAGCGCAGCTTATGCGCCCATAAGGTGCGCAGCGTCTGAGCAAAGATGTCGAGCAGGAGCTGCATGTTCAGCATGGTGTACGCGTCAGAAGAGGTCTAAGTTCCGATACAACAACAGGACCGCCGGCGGTTCTGTACTTCTTTGAACCCATTCACCTCAGAGAGGTTCCTGCGTGGCACACCATGGCCTCAGGCTATAGACGGAGTGGCACACACAAATGTTAGTGGCTGGTCTTGGCTTCGGCGGATTTTTGTTTCACTTCGGGATAGTCGAAGACACCCCGTCCGCTCTTCCGTCCCAGTCGTCCCGCCTTCACGTGCTGCACCAGAAGCGGAGCAGGTCGGAATTTCTCGCCCAGAGATTTGTGCAGGTACTCGAGGATATGCAGCCGCGTGTCGAGTCCTACCAGATCCACGAGTTCGAATGGACCCATCGGGTGGTTTAGTCCCAACTTGAGAGCTTTGTCGATGTCCTCCGCCGAGGCGATCCCCTCCTGAAGCATGTAGAAGGCCTCGTTGCCAATCATGGCATTGATGCGGCTGGTGATGAATCCGGGGGACTCCTTAATCACAACCACTTCCTTGCCCATCCGGCGGCCCACTTCGGCCGCTGCGGAAATCGTCTCGTCATCGGTTTCGAGGGCTCGCACTACTTCCAGCAGCTTCATCTTGTGGACAGGATTGAAGAAGTGCATGCCCACGCACTTGCGCGGCCTATAAGTCACGGAAGCAATTTCAGTGATGCTGAGCGAGGAAGTGTTCGAAGCGAGAATCGTGCCGGGACGGCAGATTTTGTCGAGCAGAGTGAAGATCTCGATTTTGGACTCCATCTCCTCAGGGACGGCCTCGATCACGAGATCAGCTTCGCGCGCAGCTTCGTCCACGCTGCCGGCGAACTGGATTCGGGAAAATGCCTCGTCGGCAGCAGAGCGCTCCAACTTGCCCAGTTCCACACCTTTGTCCAGATTGGCGCGGATTTCACTCTCAGCCTTACGCAGACTAGCCGGGAGAATGTCTTCCAGAATAGTGCGGTAGCCGCCAAGAGCGGCGACATGGGCGATGCCACGGCCCATAATGCCGGCGCCGATCACCGCAACCGTCTTGACGGAAGCCACTGCTAGCTTCCCTTCTCCAGCGTCTCGATCATCTTGGGATAGCTTGGCTCTGCTTTGCGCATGTAGTCGGCTAGCCGCTTGCGTTCTTCTTCCGTCATGAACGGGATGTTGGCGGCGATGCGGCGCAGAGTAGTCGAAATATCGTCAACATAGTTCATCATTCGGATGGCTTCGCCAGTAATGACCATAACTCTCCTTGTGCTCGACGTCAGGTCGAGACGAACTTTCTATTTTGCGGTGTGCGCAGCGCTTTCGTCCAGCGGGAGAGCGCCGGTGGAGTACCCGACACTCTGCGATCAGTTTCGACTTTCAGAGTGCAATTTGACCCGCGCAGACGCAATGAGGAGCGGAACCGACAAGACGAGGGATATCAGGGTGGAAATCAGGAGCAAATGAGATACGGGCTTGTCGAGTGTAAATCTCCACTCTGGAATGTTATTAGGCAGAGCGACCAGGCGATGGTCATCTCTGAAGTAGCCAAGGCGAACCAGAAACTCGCAAAAATATACCGACGCTATGCACAACGCAGCCGCAACAGCCACAACGTATCCCAGAAGATGTTTCGCCAGCAGAACCGCGATGACAAAGAGGATGGCGCCACCAAAACAGGGTGGTAACGAACACCGGCTTAAAATTTGGCACCTGACTAATCGTCGGCGCTAATACGAAATAGAGCGATGACAGCGCTGCCAGAAGATAAATCAGCGCAAAACAACGATCTTCGCCCCGCTCAGCGCAAAAAATCTGAACTCGTTGGCCGAAATTGGAATGTACTCAGGCAAGAGAAACTACTTTCCCACCGCATACCGTAATCTAACAGCGCTGTCGGGATACTCTTCCACCGAGAGTAGTTGAAGCGGGATGTCTCGGTGACGACGCGCGACGAGCGGTATGCCATCGCCGATGAATGTCGGAATCACGTGAGTGTCGAATTCATCGATTTCGCCGGCATCGAGAAACGATGCGATCAGCTCTCCACCGCCCATCATCCAGATGTTCTTTCCCGAACTTGCGCGCAGACGCTGCGCAAACTCCTTCACCGGCTCTGAGACAAATTGCCCGCCCGGAGCTACTTCCTTCGGTGGGTTGCGCGAGAAAACGAAGTTGGCAAGCTTCTTATCGAAGATGTCGGCTTTGCTGCCCAGCTTTCTGTGATACGCGAGCGCCCAGTCGTAGGTTTTGCGTCCCCACAGAATAGTGTCGATGCTGGAATAGAATTCACGTATTGCGGAGTCGTCGGTGGAGGGCCTTCGATTCAGCCATTCGACGTCGCCATCGGGGCGGGCAATGTATCCATCGGCGCTGGCGGCGATATGTACGATGATCTTTCGCGGACTGCTCATGAACTATCTCCTGCTTGCGAACCTTGATTCGCGCTCACAGGATTCTTGGGACTGAGTGATGCACTTTCCTTCTTCTCCACAGCCATTTCGAAGTACCTCGATTGTAAGCCGACGATTCCATTGACTTCTAATCTTCATCGCAATACGCTGGCGCGGACCTATGCAGAAACGTTTCGGCGTTCTCCTACCTGCTCTCTGCTTTCTGTTCAGCCTCGCAGCTATGGCTCAGATGCTCGATCCAGCGATCGATCGCGATGACGAGCCATTTTCCTACTTCAGCCAGCCCACGGATGTGATCGGTGTAATGGACTCGCGCGCCGGCACCCTGGTCTCGCCGGAAGGATACTTCTACACCGGCTTCGGCGAGCTGATGTTCTTCACTGGCAATCCGCCGGTTCCTCTACATCAGCGCGTGAAGACGCTGTATCACGGCTATCTTCCGATCAACCAGTACACCTATCGCGATCACGGCGTCGATTACGAAGTGACCTCGTTCGCCGCCACCCTCGACGGCAAACCCGAATCTGACGTCATGAACTTTATCCGCGTGCGGATCGTGAACCGCGGGAACGCACCGACGATTGCGCACTTCGCTGCTGGCATGCGCTATTCGAATCAATCCAACATCGAGGGAGGCACGGGGGACAACCGCTTCTTCCGTCCCGCCGTTCCCAAGAGGCTCGGACAATATTCGCAGCTTGGAGTCGAGTGGAATCCAGAATGGGAATATGGCTTTACGGAAGACGGCCTGGTGCGCGATGGAAAGGTGATGTATTTGTTCCCCATCTCACCTGCGCCCCTTCGCAGTCTCACCTTGAAAGACTCGCACAACCGAGCTCCTAAGCTCGACACTCGCAAGCTGCACGTACAACCGACGACTCCGGTCGGCATCGTTCGCTATGACGTTCCGCTCCAACCCGGGGCCGAGCAGACACTCGAATTCCGCCAGCCGCTGGAGCCGCTTGCTCCAGACTCTCCGGACCTGGCCGCCCTGCGCGCAGCGAAGTTCGATGATTACTTGAATCGCACAGTGCAATTTTGGGACTCGCTGCTAGCGCGTGGAATCGAGATCACCGTCCCCGAGCAGAAGGTAAACGACACCTTCCGCGCCAATCTCATTTACGACCTGATCGCGCGCGACAAAGTTGGCGACAACTACATTCAAACAGTCAACAAGTTCCACTATCACGCGTTCTGGCTGCGCGATTCCTCGTTCATTGTGCGGATGTTCGATGCCTCGGGTTATCCCGATATTGCGCGTCAGGATCTCGACTTCTTCGCCGGATGGCAGCAGCCCGATGGCAACTTCGTTTCCCAAGGTGGGCAATTCGACGGCTGGGGCCAGGTGATGTGGGCCTACGGCCAGCACTATCGCATCACCAAAGATCTGGATTTCGCACGAAAAGTCTATCCATCAGTGCAGAAGGCCGTCGCATGGCTGCAGCAGGCGCGGAGGAATGATCCGCTGCATCTGATGCCTTCGACTTCCCCGGGCGACAACGAGAATGTGACCGGTCACGTAACCGGCCATAATTTCTGGGCGCTCGGTGGACTCAAGAACGCAATCATCCTGGCGCAGGCTCTCGGACAGCAGCAGGATGCGAAGGCCTTTCAAGCTGAGTATGACGATTTCAAAGCTGCCTTTCTCGCAGCGCTGAAGAAAGCCACGGCGAATACGAGCGGCTACATGCCTCCTGGTCTCGACGTGAGCGGCGGCGAGGACTGGGGCAACATGCTCGGCGTCTATCCCGAGCAGATTCTCGATCCTTTTGATCCGATGGTCACAGCCACCCTCAATGCCACGCGCGCCAAGTACCAGGAAGGCATCATGACGTATGGTCAGGGTCGCTGGCTGCATCATTACTTAACCATGAAGAACACCGAGACGGAGACGATCCGTGGAGATCAGCAGCTCGCGGTCGAAGAACTCTACGCTCTGCTTGTTCACACCAGCTCCACGCACGCTGGCTTCGAATATTGCATCCTGCCCTGGAGCACGCGCGACTTCGCACAGAATCTTTCTCCCCATGGATGGTTCGCCGCTAAATTCCGCATGGCAGTGCGCAACATGCTCGTTCGGGAAGAGCAGGATCGACGGTTGCATCTGCTGTCGGTGATTTCCCCGGAATGGGTCAAACCGGGACAGGCCATTTCAGTCAAGCGGGCGCCAACGAACTTCGGTCAAGTGAATTTCGATGTAAGGTTCACCGATACAGGTGCGACGATCTCGTTAAACAACAACTTCACGCAAAAACCCCAGGACATCATCCTGCATTTGCCGTGGTTCGCAAATGTGAGTGGCGTCACGGCGGATGGCAAGAAGATCAACGTCGCAAACAACGCGGTAGTGTTGCCGGCGAATGTTCGCACGGTTCAGATTGCGTGGCAAAAAAAGGCCGACGCTCCGGCCTTGAACTACGAGAATGCTGTGAAGGACTACAAAACAGAGTATCGCCGTCGCTACGAGCAGTGGCTCCAGACCGGACAAAGCCGGAGCGCGGCAGTAGCTGGGAGGTAAGCATGTCATCCACAACCGTCAACACGATTCCCAAAACGACAATCGCGAGCGTCCCGTCCCCGCCGGCAACTACGCGACTTACCTCTCTCGACGTGTTTCGCGGGATGACCATCGCGGCGATGATCCTGGTCAACAACTCAGGTGACGGCCAGCACACGTACTGGCCGCTCGAACACGCGAAATGGAATGGCTGGACGCCAACTGACCTGATCTTTCCTTTCTTCCTGTTCATCGTCGGCGTTTCAATGGTCTTTTCGTTCAGCTCACGAACAGCTCGTGGACAGACGCGCAAGCACCTCCTCCTGCACGTATTAAAGCGCAGTGCGATCATCTTTGCGCTCGGATTGTTCCTATACGCGTACCCAAAATTTGATGTACACACGGCGCGCATTCCTGGAGTACTGCAGAGAATCGCAGTTGTGTATCTGATTGCATCTGCGATTTTTTTGTACACCGGACGCATTGCTCGGGCGGTGATCACGGGAGCGCTCCTCTTGGTCTATTGGCTTTTGCTCACGCGTGTACCTGTGCCTGGGTTTGGTCCAGGTGTCCTCACCATGGACGGAAATCTTGTGGGCTACATCGATCGCAGTCTGATCTACAACCACCTCTGGATCGCTCACCGCTTTGACCCTGAAGGCATTCTCAGTACGATTCCGTCGATCGCGACTTGTCTCATTGGAGTCTTCACCGGCGAATGGATGCGTTCGGCGAGAACTCACCTTCAGAAGCTTGCAGGGCTGTTTGCCGGCGCGGCCGTCGGGCTAATCGCGGGAGAGATTTGGAACCTGTGGTTCCCGATCAACAAGATGATCTGGACGAGTTCTTACGTCCTCTTCACCGCCGGATTTGCGCTATTCATCTTTGGTCTTTGCTATTGGGCAGTCGATGTCCGCGGATGGAAACGCTGGAGCGTGCCGTTCGTCATCTTTGGCGTGAACCCGCTGGGAATCTACTTCCTGGCCAGTTGGACCGAGACAGCGCTCTATCGGCACCATATTCATGGCGAGTCGATTAAGAACATCCTTTACGCAAACTCGTTTGCCCACATCAGCGATCCATATCTTGGTTCCCTGGCATGGAGCGTGAGTTTCGTTTTGGTATTCTTCGTGGTTGCCTTGGCGATGTATCGCAAACAGATCTTCATCAGGGTTTGAAGTTCGTGCCCTTTGTGAGTGCGATCTCTTGCTATCTGTCATCCTGAAGCGCTTCTGTTGCGCGAAGGATCTCCCGAGATGCTGAGAGCTCAAATTGTGCTTGTGCGGCTCCTCCACGAGGAACTCTAAATGCAGTGCCGAGGAGCCAAGTAAGCGCATTCTAGCGAGAAAGATCGCGGGAGATCCTTCGGCCAAGGGAAGGCCTTCAGGATGACAGTCCAACGGCGTTGAAGATCTTATCGATTTTGCAGACTAACTACTCATGACAAAGCTCTCGTTGTGGTTCCTGCCCCTTCTTTTTGTTACGACCAGCGCGCTCAGTGCGCAAGAAACAACGAAGTCTCCCGTCGATTCGGTGAATCCCTACATCGGCACAGCCGGACCGGGCAGCGACTACGGCGGGACGATGCCGCTGGTCACAACTCCGTTTGGAATGACGAACTGGACCGCCCAGACACGTCAGAACAAGATTAGCGTCTCCTCATACAACTACGGCGATACGACCATTTCGGGATTCATCGGAACGCATCAGCCTGCGATCTGGATGGGCGATTTCGGATATGTGACCATCGTTCCCGAATTGGACCAGATCAAAACAGCACCCGAAAGTCGCAAACTCAGCTTCACGCACGCTGATGAGAAGGCCACGCCTTACTCCTATTCGGTCCTGATGAAGACGGAGGATTCACGCGAGATCAAAGCGGAAATAACCGCGACTGATCACTGCGGGTATCTTCGTTTTAGTTTTCCGGCAGGCTCACGCGCCAGCGTGCTGGTCGAGGCAACGCGTCCGAACATCGCGGGTGAAGCGCAGATCAGTGCCGATCGACGGGAGATTACCGGCTTCAATCCGGATCGCATGGACGCGCATCTTGGCCCATTTGCCCTGCCGAATTTCAAAGGCTATTTCGTTGTTCAATTCCGAGAAGCGCCCGCCGAAAGCGGAACGTATGAAGGCTCGCAATTGCATGCTGGCGGGCAGACGGCAAACGGAAAGAATGTCGGCGCTTACGCGACGTTCGCTCCTGCAACGAGCGAAGTTATTGAAGTGCGCGTCGGGACATCGTTCATCAGCGTCGATCAGGCCAGAGCTAATCTGCAAAAAGAGATTCCGAATTGGAATTTTGATGCGCTGCGCGATGAGTTGAAGCAAACCTGGAATCAAAAGCTTGGACTCATTGAGATCGACGGAGCTTCCGATGATCAGCGCACGATCTTCTATACCGGCCTCTATCACGCTCTGCTCTACCCCCGGCTGTTTTCGGAGTACGGCCGCTACTACAGCGCCTTCGACGACAAGATTCATTCCGGCGTTTCGTACACCGCCTATTCCCTGTGGGACACGTTTCGCGCCGAGCACAGCCTGCTCACGCTGATCGCTCCTGAGCGCGTGAACGACATGGTGAAAGCTCTCCTCCAGGACTATCAGGAGGGTGGGTGGATGCCGAAGTGGCCCAATCCCTCCTACACCAACATCATGATCGCCACGCATGCTGACTCCATGGTCGCTGAAGCGATCAACAAAGGTTTTCGCGGCTTCGATTTGAACCTCGCATATAAGGCTGCGTACAAAGACGCGATGACTCCGCCCGACGGCGATACGACTCGCAAGTGGTACGACCGTGAACCGCACACGCCCTACGAAGCACGGGCCGGTCTCACCTATGCCAAGAAACTGGGCTACGTGCCGAACGACAAGACTGCCGAGTCGGCTTCTTCCACACTCGAAGACGCTTACGACGACTATGCTGTCGCGACGATCGCCAAAGCTGTTGGCAAAGAAAACGACTATAAGTCCTTTATCAATCGTTCCAGGAACTACCGTTTATTGTTCAATCCCGAAACGGGATTTATGCAGGCGCGCAATTCCGACGGTTCATGGGCCGATCCTAAAGCTGGATGGACCGAAGGCGACAAGTGGGTCTATACGTGGTCGGTGATGCACGATATTCCTGGCCTTCTTCGGCTGATGGGCGGCGCCGACAATTACAACCGCAAGCTCGATGAGCATTTTGCCGGCGGACATAACCACCACGACAACGAGCCCAGCCATCATTACGGCTACCTCTACGACTACAGCGGGGAACCCTGGAAGACACAGAAGAGAGTGCGCGAGATCGCCACGGAAGCGTACACGAACACACCGACGGGAATCCTTGGCAACGAAGATTGCGGGCAGATGTCGGCATGGTACATCTTCACTGCCGTGGGCTTCTATCCTGTGAATCCCGTTTCGGGAGACTACATGATCGGCAGCCCGATGTTCCGCAAGACTGTGATTCATCTTGCCGGCGGGAAGCAGTTCGCGATCTCGGCCCCGGAAGCTTCGGATGCGAATCTCTATATTCAATCCGCAGACCTGAACGGAAAGCCTCTAACAATTCCTGTGGTGCGCTACAGCGATATCGTGGCCGGCGGGACACTCACGTTCAAAATGGGACCCTCGCCTTCAAAGTGGGCCAGTGATTGGAAACCGGAACCACTGCCTGAGTACCCCGACGCGACAACGCCCTAAGCTCGATTCAAATCTGCGATCCCGCAGCTGGACGCAGAATAAGGTTCGTCACGTTTGAGACCGCGTCTTTGTACTCATCGGCTTTGGATAGACGCTTCCATTCCGAATCGTTGCGAAAGGTGTCCCATGCTTTCTTCTGCTCTTCCTCGGAAGGAAACGCGAGCATATATGTCAGCGAGGGAAGCTTCGACCCAACGAGCGTCTGACCGAAGAAGACGCCGGTCATTCCGCAGCGCGCGAAGATCGCCAATTCTCCTCCCTGATTGAACATCTCAATCTTCTTTCTCCCGCGTTCATTGCTGTGGCTTTCGTAAATCCTGAGTTGCAGCAGCCGATTCGCGGCCTGTGTCGGCACTTTGAGTTGCGGGAACATCTCGAACGCGTACATGAGGCTACTCTCGTAGCGAACAAACGCCGGATCAGATTTTGGAGCATGGATGATTGCTTCTCCCGCGTTCTGAAATACTTTGTCACTTGCTAAGTGATTGGAGAAATTCGCCAATGACTCTGCCGAGGCATGTGGAAGCACGACGTAGAGATCTGTGCTGTCGGCCTCGAGTTTGAGATCCGCGTTGTCCTTCGCAAACAGCTTGAACACGCCGACAGGACGCGCTCCAGCACGGTTGAAAGCTGGAATGGCAGCATTCTGCAGAAATTCCTCGAAAGCTTGTTGCTTCTCAGGCGAAGCGAAGTGATAAATGCGAACTTCAATGAATTGCCGACCTTTCTTCGAACTTCGCGCCATGCTGGGAAGAGCAAGGCTTCCGGTTGCCATTCCACCCGCAACAATGAAGTCACGTCGCCGCATAAATTCTCCTGGTCGATGAATCGACACAGTGTACTCTGCCCTGCAACTCCATTCCTCTGTGGCTTGACATCTATGCGATGATTTTTGCTGCACCTTCAAAGAAAATGAATTCACCTGCGGCTAAGGAGACTGTCTCTGTGCCTGAGACTAGGAATCAGCATTCTGGATTCCGGATTACCGCCAGAGCTGTGCTGACCGACCTCCATTTCCTAATTCCGGTTGTCGTACTTGTCGTCGGCATCGCGTTGCTAATCGCGTTGCACTGATACCTCAGCCTTCATTTCGGCTTAGATACTTCCAAGGAAAAAATGAGCACAGCGACACAAGCAACCACATCGAGAACAACTGCGAGCCTGCACGGGCTAGGCGTCCTTTGCGGACTTGGCGCGGGCGTGTGGCTCGGAGCCGCAGAAGCGCCAACCAAGCTTGTCAATACTGGTCTTTCTCCGTTTGCAATTTCTCTGTGTATGGTTGCCGGCGTATTCACTGCGCGTTGGACTTTCCCGACACTGCTCAAAGGCACTCGATACGTAGTCGCTGATCTGATGCGAAAGAAACATCTGATCGTGTGGGCATTGCTGGCCGGAGCTCTGTGGGCAGTAGCGAATACATTAACCGTATTCGCGATTCGCGATGTCGGCTTGGCGATTGCTTTCCCGTTATGGAACGCTAACTCTCTCGTTGGGATCTTTTGGGGATGGCTCCTGTTCGGAGAACTGCGCGGAGCCAATCGCTCCACGGTTACGAAAGTTCTGCTTGGAGCCGTTGCCATCGTTGCTGCGGCTATCATGCTGGGCTTCAGCACAATTCAGGGCGGTATTGCTGCGCCGCGGGATGCAGTCCATGGAATCGCGGCAGCGGCAGGCGCAAGTCTGCTATGGGGAACGATGTACATTCCCTATCGCAAGGCATACATCAGCGGCATGAATCCGCTGTCGTTTGTGACCGCGTTCACCTTCGGGGAGCTGGGAACAGTGCTCGCTCTAGTGCTCGCGCTTGATGGAGGAACTCATGCCGCGGTCTTCCACTCCGGCCAGGTCCGCACGATGCTCTTCTGGCTTTTCCTTGGCGGATTCGTATGGGTGGTCGGCGATCTCCTTCAGCAATTTGCCGTGAAATATCTCGGCATTGGACGCGGAATTCCTCTCTCCAACACTAATCAGCTCTGGGGACTCGCTTGGGGCGCTCTCGTATTCGGCGAACTCGCCCATGCCTCAGGGCCACAGAAGCTACTCGTGCTGTTCGGATCGTTGATCATGGTTCTGGGTGCGCTCTCCATCAGCTCCGCTGTTGCCGGCCAGCAGGAGCATTCATCCACTCATGCTGCCATTAAGCAAGAATGCGATCGCTACAATCTCAACTTCGAGAATGTTCTTGCTGAATTCCATGGACACGAAATGCGGAGCGCCGACCAGCGCGGATGGTGGGACTACGCGATTATTGCTATCGCGATCGCCTTTTTCGTGTGGCTGGCAAATCAGGCCGCAGTTCCGACCATTGCGATGAACTTCTCCTGGCTCGCAGTTCTCGGCATTGCTCTCGTGGTCTCGATCGGAGCATGCACATGGGCGCTCTGGAAGAAGACCCACTTCGCTTAGACCACGAGCTTCGCAGACGATCGGCAGCATCTGCCTCTGGACGAACGCCCATCGGGCGAGTAGAATCCGCTGCTTCCCCCTGGCAGTCTGAGGTGACTACTTTTGACGTTCCTCTTTTGAGATGACCGTCCGGGCCGAACTCTGTAGCGAAATCTCGTCGTCTGTACCGAAACGCATCCGCATATTGCGGCAACTGCTCGTAGCCGCGAATCGGATCCTGGATCGCTTTCCCGGCCAAAAGCAGCGGATCACGCAGCTCGCTGCAGATGGGTTCACAGCCTTGGCGGCTCTCTTCGCCGCATGGCTGACGCACTCTGATTTCGTTCCCTCTATGAAAGATCTCCGCGCGATATGGCTCTACGCCTTGCTGCTGTTCATTGGTCGACCTTTGTCGCTCATGCTGGTCACGCGCTATCGCGTGCCCTGGCATAAGGTTCGCCCACCGGATGTTGCGGAACTGGCATTGGCCAGCATCCCCCCTTCGCTGCTTGCGTTTTTCTGCTGCGTGCTGGCGAGACCCGCGTGGGCCGTTGTCCCACGCGGCGTGATCGCAGCGGAGTTTCCTTTGTTCGTGGGAATGGCTGCGGGTATGCGCTGTCTTCGTCGCATAGCGTATGAGGAAGATAATCGTTCCAATCTGGGATCGCGAGCCATTATCGAGTTTAGCGATCGTGTTCCCGCTTCGACCCTAGCTTCACTGCTAGCGTTTGAGGATTCGCAGTTCCCCGGCACGGTAGCCTGGGATGGAGAAAGGATTGATACATATCGTGATCGCGTTGTGCTCGTCACCGGAGCTGGCGGCTCGATCGGCGGTGCGCTTTGCCGGAAGCTTTGTCATCTGCCAATTTCGCGACTCCTGCTGCTCGATATCGACGAAACAGCGATTTTTGAACTCGATCGAGAACTCAATGGTTTCCGAGCTGAACATGCGCCCATTCTTGGAGACATTCGCAATCGGGAATTTCTTACGCGAATCTTTGCTCAGCATCGTCCGCACATTATCTTCCACGCTGCGGCCTATAAACACGTGTCGGTGATGGAAGCAAATCCGAGCGCAGCGATTCTCAACAACGTGATCGGCACACGTAATGTCATCGACGCTGCCATTGAAGCGAGCTGCGAGAGGTTTCTATTTATCTCCACCGATAAGGCCGTTGAACCCGCAAGCGTAATGGGAGCAACGAAGCGCATCTGCGAACTGCTGATCCAATCGCGCGCGGCGGCCTATCCGAGACTTCGATTTGCCTGTGTCCGTTTTGGCAATGTCCTCGGGAGCAGAGGCAGCGTAGTTCCGATTTTTCAGAAACAAATCGAGAAGCAACAGCCGCTAACAATTACCGATCGCCGCATGACTCGCTATTTCATTACGCAGGAGCAGGCGACCGACCTTGCACTGCTCGCCTGCGCTCTTGGCGAGCAGGGAACGATCTATGTGTTGGATTCAGGTCCACCAATCGAAATAGTTGACTTGGCGCACCGAGTAGCCGCGAGTTACGGACTGAACAGCGCTCAGCAAATCAATTTCGAAATCATCGGGATCAGGCCTGGCGAGAAACTGCACGAACGCCTATGGGAGCGGGACGCCACTCCAATTCTCACGAAATTCGCTGGAATTTACGCGCTCGGTACCGCCAAAATTCCCATCGAAGTTGAAAGTGCCATTACTGAACTGGAAGAACTCGCTGCGAAATACGAAACCGACGCAATCATATCCAAGCTGTGCAGCTTAGGAATCGGATACTCTCGTGGCAGCGGCAGACAGGGATAGGAAATCTAAATCACGAAGCAGCGTCGGAGCTTATGACTTGAACGGATTGTAGATCTGAACATTGAAATCGATGAAATCCCGTTCATTTCGAGTCGCAACGACCAGATCGTGAACACGCGCTGTGGCTGCAATCATTGCATCCTCAATCAGCCTCTCGGATTTCTTATGCATCAGTCGTCCCCATTCGCGAAAACACCGAGCATCCATCGGTAAAACTTCATAGAGTCCGGCAAGGCGATCCAACCAGCGCTCTATTTCCTGAGCTTTACGGGCATCCTGAGTTCGTGTCAGCTCGACACCGGCTTGGAGTTCACCAAGCGTAATAGCGGAAACAAATGCCTCTTCGCTTCGCAAGCTTTGAATCCACCCCAGCACTGCTCCATGGGGCTTCTGTTTACGCAGCTCAGAAATTACATTGGTATCGAGTAAGTAGCCCTTCATCGAAAGAGCTTTGTCCCACGTCGCCGCAGAGAACCCCTTTGAGCAGCTATCTTGTCGAACCGGGGATTTGGCTCAAGCAACAAGCTCTTTAAACTTTCGCGAGCAGTATTCTGTAGGCGATTCCATTCTCCGATTGGTACCAAGACTGCGGCCTCAACTCCTCTTCTCGTGACGATTTGCGGGCCGTCTTTTAGCGCCGTTTCCAATAGTTCGCTGAAACGAGCCTTAGCATCGTGTGCCTGCCAGGAAGCCATCCACCTCTCCAGTTAATACATTATAAAACTAGTCATTTGACTAGTCAATTCATATTTCTTGAGGCTTCACTCCATAGATCTGGGGATTTAGCTTGGGATCGTTGTACATTTTCAGCTGCCTATAAAGCTTGAACTTCCGCTTGCCGTTTTGAATCTCGTGCCATAGTTTCATCAGAGATGCCGCTAGATCATCCCTCTGCTCGACCAGGACCTCGAGCCGTTCGCGGTTGCGCTGAATGTGGTCGGGGTCAACATCGCTGCGCTCGATCTGTTCTCGCGTGTGAAAGATTTTCAATGAGAGTATGGAGAGCCGGTCAATGATCATCCCGGGCGTTTCGGAGTGAAGTTCGCCTGAAAGCTGCACACCTGCTTTTTCCAGTTGTTGCAACAGTTCCCTGTCGATCGCTTCGACGAGATCATTCCGCACTTGATTCAGAGCATCGATGTTGCGTTTCGTCTGTGCAATCTGCTCCGCGGGAGCGAGCGGCGCGCGGGCTCGATCTTCTTCATGCCAGAGCGCAAAATTTTGTCGATGCTGTTCGAGGATCAGCGCGTTCAGCCCGCTCTCAGAGCCTGCTTGCGGATCAGAGTGCCACTTGGCCGTGTATTCGTCGTGCAGCGCCGAAATGGAGGCTGGATTCATTGCATCTGGTATCGCGATTTTAACCGGTGCGCGGTTTGACCCTCATTTTTCCAACATGTTATAAACAGGGGTTTGCCTCGCCCGGAGCGGACGCGTTCTGCACCTGGACACGAGGCAAAAAGTGGTCCCACCCTGGGTGTTCCCTTCGCTGTAGTGGAGGGAACGGGAGACGCGGCCAAGCTTCAGAACACCATTCGAGTGGAAGCGCGGGTTCCGGGACTGCGACATCGCCATTGGTCGGCGATGAACGTAAATGCTCCTTCATCTCGAAGACTGAATCTCTAAAGGTTTGTTCTGGAGGAATCGAATGCTGACCTCGCACGCCGGTCTGATGGCTGGCTCTGCGGCCTCGCCGCGCCACAACTTCTTCAACGTGCTTCGCCGCGTACTCGGAGCAGGCGCTCTCGTTTGCATGATGCTCATCCTGCAAGGGCCGATGGCTCTCGCCCAGGCACAAGGAAACCTCGCTCCCACTTCGGAACCGGCAGGAGAGGCGAATCTCAAGCTGCCGGATCTTTCGTCTGTCGATTTCCTCGGCATGAACGGGCATGCGTTGCTCCTCGTCGGGCTGATCTTTTGCGTGCTGGGACTGTTGTTCGGATTGGGAATCTACATCAATCTGAAGAACCTCCCAGTACACCGCGCCATGCGGGAGATCTCTGAACTCATCTATGAGACTTGCAAGACGTATCTGGTTACGCAAGGCAAATTCATCGCGCTCTTGTGGGTGTTCATCGCAGTCATTATCGGCCTCTACTTCGGAATCCTCGCTCCCATCCCGGGACATCCAGCCGCCCTCACGCTCACGATCATCCTCGCGTTCAGCATCATCGGCATCCTTGGCAGCTACGGTGTGGCGTGGTTTGGAATTCGTGTCAATACGTTTGCCAATTCGCGTACCGCGTTTGCCGGACTTCGCGGCAAGCCGTTCCCCCTTTACGCCATTCCGCTAAAGGCTGGAATGAGCATCGGCATGTTGCTGGTGAGCGTCGAATTGCTGCTCATGCTCTTTATTCTCCTGTTCGTGCCTGGCGACTACGCCGGTCCGTGCTTCATCGGATTCGCCATCGGCGAATCGCTCGGCGCCGCAGCTCTTCGTATCGCCGGCGGTATCTTCACCAAGATCGCTGACATCGGCTCTGACCTTATGAAGATCGTCTTCAAGATCAAAGAAGACGATGCTCGCAACCCCGGCGTAATTGCCGACTGCACCGGCGACAATGCCGGCGACTCGGTCGGACCCAGCGCGGACGGCTTCGAGACTTACGGCGTGACCGGCGTCGCTCTGATTACATTCATTCTTCTCGGCGTGCCGAATCCTAAGATTCAGGTGCAACTGCTGGTATGGATTTTCGTGATGCGCATCATGATGCTCATCACGAGTGCAGTCTCGTACTTCATCAACAACGCCCTTGCACGCGGCAAGTACGGTAACAGCGAGCACATGAATTTTGAGGCGCCGCTGACTTCGCTGGTCTGGATTACTTCGATTATTTCCATCATCGCGACATTTATCGTTTCCAAGCTGATTATTCCCGATCTGGGCGGAGACACTTCTCAATGGTGGAAGCTCTCCTTGATCATCTCCTGCGGAACGCTGGCGGGAGCGATCATTCCCGAACTGGTCAAGGTCTTCACCTCGGTCGAGTCGCGCCACGTCGGCGAAGTCGTCACGTCGTCGAAAGAAGGTGGAGCATCGCTGAACATCTTGTCGGGTCTTGTTGCCGGAAATTTCTCGGCATACTGGCTGGGCCTCACCATGGCTGCATTAATGGCCATCGGATTCAAGGTGAGTACCAGCGGCCTCGGAGCGCCGCTTCCTGGCACTAACGTTCCGCTCATGCTCGCGCCTGCCGTGTTCGCCTTCGGTCTGGTGGCATTTGGATTCCTGGGCATGGGACCAGTCACCATCGCCGTCGATTCTTACGGTCCGGTCACGGACAATGCTCAGTCCGTTTATGAGCTGTCGCTGATCGAGAACGTTCCCGTAGCGGAGATTCAGCGCGAGAACCCTGGTGAAGTCCATTTCGAGCGGGCGAAGGCTCTGCTGGAAGAGAATGACGGCGCCGGCAACACGTTCAAAGCGACAGCAAAACCTGTGCTGATCGGAACCGCCGTGGTCGGCGCCACCACCATGATTTTCTCCATCATCATGGCGCTCACCAATGGACTCACTTCCCAGCTCGCTTCCCTTTCGCTCCTGCATGCTCCTTTCGTTTTAGGACTCGTTGCCGGCGGCGCGGTGATCTATTGGTTCACCGGTGCTTCGACACAGGCAGTGACAACTGGTGCTTATCGCGCAGTCGAGTTCATTAAAGCCAATATTCGGCTCGAAGGGGTTGAGAAGGCTTCGGTCTCCGACAGCAAGAAGGTGGTTCAAATCTGCACACAATATGCCCAGAAGGGCATGTTGAATATCTTCATCGCGGTGTTTTTCGTGACTCTAGCATTCGCCTTTGCTGAGCCGTTCTTCTTCATCGGCTATCTGATCTCGATCGCAATCTTCGGTTTGTATCAAGCTATCTTCATGGCCAACGCCGGTGGCGCGTGGGACAACGCCAAGAAGATCGTCGAGACCGAATTGAAACAGAAAGGAACTGCGCTGCACGATGCGACGGTCGTTGGCGATACAGTCGGCGATCCTTTCAAAGATACTTCCTCCGTCGCTCTGAATCCGATCATCAAGTTCACTACACTGTTCGGATTGCTTGCCGTTGAGCTTGCTGTCAGGCTCACTGCGGAGCGCGGCGGCGGGTTGAGCAATGCTCTCGCAGTGCTCTTCTTTGTGATCTCGCTGTTCTTTGTATGGAAGTCGTTCTACGGAATGCGGATCGCCAGCCAGAAGGCATAAACATTGCTGCCGGGCTCCCGGCTATCGGCTTCCGGCTACGTAGCTTGGTAAGAAGTCATTTATTGCCAGAAACCGCCGTCATCTCGACGGCGGTTTCGTTTGTCCGCAAGGAAACAGTCCTATCTCCCCGTAGCGGCTGATGTTCCCGACAGGGTTGCCGTGCAGAACGCGCAGCGGCGTGCCGCAATGGGAATTTCGCTCAGGCACTCCGGACACTTCTTCGTTGTTGGATCCGGCGGTGCTTCTCCCTTATTGCGGCGAGCCGTCCAGGCATTCATCGGCGCGACAATGAAGAGATACACGGCGATTGCGATCATGACGAATGAGATCAGAGCGTTGAGAAATGCACCATACATGATCTTGCTGTTGTTGATGGTTACGCTCAGGTTGGAAAAATCGGGCTTGCCGCCGATCGCCGCAATCAGGGGCGTGAAGATATTCGTGACCAGAGCCGTAATCACGGCTCCAAACGCGGCGCCAATCACGACGGCTACAGCGAGATCGACGACGTTTCCACGGAAGAGAAACTTCTTGAATCCTTGCACCATGGGGGACCTCCTGAAAGCGCCGGAATCATAGCACAGGCTTTGAACTTAAAGGTTTACGGAAAGCAGTCGATCGTCTAAAGCGCTTCAGATAAGAATGCTCACCTGTTGTTGGTCTGCTCTTCTTTGTTACACTGCGCGGTTTCCGTGGAGCTTCGCCTTGAATAGTCACGCTCGACAACTTTCCCTCGCGGTTGTTGCTGTGTTCTTACTTTCATCTGTGCCGGCAGCACAGGCTCAGACTCCTTCGGGAAGACCTTCGCCGCACGTGAATGCTCCGCTGGGCGACTTCCCACGCATTCCTGGCGATGGCAACGGCTCCTACAAAACTCACGTGTACCGCGATCTCTTTGCCGAGCAAGGGCACTCTCCTGCTGAAACTCGCGCCAAGATCGACAAAGCCTTCCAGCAGCTTTTTCACGGCGACGGCCAGGAAGAGAGGCTCTATTTCGAGACAGGCGCGAACGACAATGGCCCGATGGCCTACATCACGGATTGGGCCAACAACGACGCGCGCACCGAAGGCATGAGCTACGGGATGATGATCGCCGTCCAGTTGAACAAGAAGCGCGAATTCGATGCGATCTGGAATTGGGCGAACACCTTCATGCTCATTACCGATCCCAAAAATCCCTCGGTTGGATACTTCGCCTGGTCGATGAACACCGACGGCACTCCGCGGTCAACCGGCGCCGCTCCCGATGGCGAAGAGTATTTCGTGATGTCGCTCTACTTCGCCGCGCATCGTTGGGGGAACGGCGCCGGCATCTACAACTATCAGGCAGAAGCCGACAAGATTCTGCGCGGCATGCGTCATCATCCGGTGCTAACCGCAACGGGACCGTTTCGCATTCATCCGGAAGATCCGCCGTTGATTCTTCCGGACCATCCCTGGCCAAGTCCTAACAATAAAGCACGAGAGAAAGCGGGAGCGGCTCCGCCGTTTGTGCCCCCACAGGGACCGCGAACCGAGACGATCGGCCCGATGGTCGATGAACCGCATTTCATGATTCGTTTCGTGCCCAATGTCGATCTTGCGTTTACCGATCCCTCGTACCACCTACCCGCGTTCTACGAATTATGGTCACGCTGGGGACCGACCGAAGACAGAGCCTTTTGGGCAACTGCTGCTGACGTGAGCCGCGAACTCTTCACCAGAGTCACCGGTCCCGAAACGGGACTCACGCCCGAGCGCGCCTACTTCGACATGACGCAAATGATCGGACGCGACGGCCGGCCCGTTTCCTTCGGCTACGATTCATGGCGCAGCGCCAGTAACTGGTCGGTCGATTACTCCTGGTGGCAGAAGGACCAGCGCGAAACTGCGCTCAGCGACCGCATCCAGAAGTTCCTTTTTGGGCAAGGAATCGACACCTTCGTCGATCGCTACACCCTCGAGGGCAAGCCGCTCTCGACGCGCCACTCCACGGGCCTGCTGGCTACGACCGCAGTAGCCGGCCTCGCCGCCACCCAGGGTGCCATTTCCAAAGCTTTCGTCGAAAGGCTGTGGAACGCGCCAGTGCCGAGCGGCGAACAGCGCTACTACGACGGCATGCTTTACCTGATGAGCATGATGCACTGCAGCGGAAATTTCCGAATTATCGAGCCACAAGCCCATACTCAGTAGTTGGGTCCATACAGTCCGCCGCTGTTCACCATGTCCACCTCGTCCCGCCGCCCAAGCACCGCGTTACTTGGGTGATGCAGGTTACCAAAGAACACTGTCCAACAGGACAATACCGCCATACACTTTGGTGCCAATGAGCCCCAAACAGCGCCTCTCCTTCGTCCTACTCCTCGCCAGCTCGTGTGCTTCCGGGCAGGTGGAGGGCTCTTCGGCTGCCGCAGCCGCTTTGCCACAAAACCCCAACGCCCAAGTTCTGCTGGCCAGCAATGCATCTGCTCCTGAAGCTCTCCTTGCCTCTGCGCCGCAGCAGAACCTGTTAATTCACCCCGCGGTCTTAAAGCCCGTGCCGCAGAAGCCCGAAGTTTCGACTCGCCAACGGGAGGTGTTCTATTCCCTGGCAGCCGCCCAGCACGGAGCCGCGATCCTCGATGCCTGGTCCACCCGCCAGGTGCTCCAGCAAGGTGGACGCGAACTCGATCCGCTGGTTCGTCCCTTCGCGCATGGCCCAGGGCTGTACCCGGCGCTGCAGGTGACTCCTTTCGCCGTTGACTACTTCGCGGCTAAGCTCATGCGCAGCAACCATGCGGTCCTGAGAAAACTCTGGTGGGTACCGCAAGTGGTGAGCACCAGCGGGTCCGTCTATTGTGGAGTTGCTAACTTGGGAAATCGGCGATAGGCATTTCGCGATTTCGTGATTTCGCGATTTCGTGATTAGCCTGAGTTCCAGCTAAGGCAGGCTATAAGCTCGTCCGGCCGTGCGTGAAAACTGTGTGCCTTTGGCTGCAGTCTTTTGCACACGATTAGGGGACGCCGTGCGAGCAAATCTCAGCGAATCGCCGGAAGTGTGCTGAAGTTGTACGTGTTTTGCCGTCGCTCCTCTCTGGACAAGCAATTGCATTGAGCGCTCGCAGGGAGAACCTGCGGTGCGTATCACCATCAAAGGCCTGTTGATCTTCTGCTCGCTTATTGCCGGACTCATTATGGCGGAGGTTGTTGCCGCCTCGAACCAGAACGACAGCGCATCGCCTGCAGCCGTGAGATTCAACAACTAGAAATCGACGTACTTTCGGTCATTCTGAACGGACGATCATGCGTGCCGTTCGCGCGAGCGGAAGTGAGGAATTCCTATTCTCTTCCACGACCGCTACTCAGACGAGCATGTCATTGGAAGCGATTCCCTGAGCCGATTGCAGCTCTTCCATCTGACAAAAGCTCAACCCGCGACTCCCACGTCTGTATGCCGATCCCGCAGTCCCAAGAGGTACAGCAGCGCGTCGAGCCCCATGCGCGAGATGGAATGTTGAGCGCGTTCGCGCACCAGCGGCTTGGCGTGGAAAGCAACTCCTAATCCAGCCACACTCAGCATGGGCAAATCGTTGGCGCCGTCTCCGACGGCGATGGTCTGCTCCAGGGACAAGCCTTCGGCCGCCGCGATCTCCTGCAGGGCCTCTGCCTTGCGACGAGCCGTAATGATGTCCCCAGCAGCTTCTCCGGTAATAGTGCCATCGCGCACGGCCAGTTCGTTGGCATACACGAAATCGAATCCGAGTTCTTCCTGGAGGCGGTTGGCGAAGCAGCGAAATCCGCCCGAAATGATGGCCGTCTTGTAGCCAAGCAGCTTTAGAGTGCGTAGGAGACGATGTGCTCCAGGAGTGATCGGCAGCCGCCCGGCAACTTCCGCAATGGCCGCTGCAGGCAAGCCCTTCAGCAGTGCAAGGCGACGCCGCAGGCTGCTTTCAAAATCCAGTTCCCCGCGCATAGCAGCAGCAGTGACAGCCGCCACCTTCTCCCCTGCGTTGGCAAGACGCGCCAGCTCGTCGATCACCTCCATCTGGATTAGCGTGGAATCCATATCGAAAGCGACCAGCCGCCGGTTGCGACGGAAGATTGAATCCTGCTGTACGGCAACATCGAATCCGGCCTGATCGGCAAGCACCAGCAATGCGCGCCGGAGTTCGGCGGCATCGATCCCATTTCCGGAAACATTGAACTCAATGCACATCCGAGGTTCCAGGTCGAGCGCGGCGCCGCGCGAGGAGAGGCGGTCCATGGTGTCGATGTTCACTTCGCGCGCGGCAAACACGTCGGCAATCGCCGCTAGATCTTCGGCTCGCAGTTGCTCTGCGAGCACCGTGATCGTGAAGCGCTGTTTGTGCTGCTTGCCTACCCAATCTTGATACTGCTCGGGTGAAACAGGTGCGACGTGAGCGATAACGCCGAGTTGCCTTGCGCGCCGATCGATTGCCTGCCGAATAGTCGCTTCAGCGGAATCTGGGAGTTGAACCATGACGCCGAGAGCGAGAGCGTCATGGATGACTGCTTGTCCGATGTCCAACAGCCTCGCGCCTGACTGCACGAGTACATGGGCGAAAGCGCTGGTGAGTCCCGGATGGTCCTTCCCGGAGATGCTGATTAGTACAATTTCAGGCACTGAGCGTCGATGTGCAGCAAAAACGTCGATGGGTTGCGAGCAGTTAATTTCGACTGACTATTGCCAGGTTAATTCCCTAAAAATCAGGGGCCTAGGAAAATTCTACGATCAAAATCTCAACCCTGCAGCAGCGCAGGGTTACCCTGAAATTCCAGAGGATTACTTACTTCGTTTCGTACACCGTCTTCCCACCAACAACGGTGCGCAGTACTCTTGTTCCGAGAATCTCCGCTGGAGGAGTCCGGGTAATGTCGCGGTCGAGCACGACGAAATCTGCGAGATAGCCGGGCGCGAGAACGCCTTTTGTCTTCTCCTCGAATTCCGCATAAGCCGAGCCCAGGGTGTATGCGTAAATCGCCTGATGGATATTGAGCTTCTCCTCGGGATAGTACGACTTGGTTCCAGCTTCGTTCATGCGAGTCACGGCGGCATAGAGTCCGCGAAACGGAGTAATAGGCTCGACGGGATAATCGGTCCCAAAGGCGAGATGTCCTGTGCTCTTGAGAAACGTCGACCAGGCATAAGAAGTCTTCGCGCGCTCAGGCCCAATTCGGGACTCAGCCCAGTTCATGTCGGTCAGCAGATGATTTGGCTGCATCGACGCAAGGACGCCCAGTTCGCGAAAGCGTGGGATGTCTGCTGGAGCGACCACCTGCGCATGCTCCACGCGGAGGCGGAAATCGAGCGGCGATTGCGCTCCGCGCGGTGTTGGAAAGTGCGATTTCTTGGCCTGCTGCAAAGCTGCGTCGAAGGCGTTGAGGGCCATGTTCACGCCTCGGTCCCCAATCGCATGAAACCCCATCTGGAACCCTGCGGCCGCACGCTCGACCGCCATCTTCGTTAGCTGCTCCTGCTCGTACTGAGGTAGTCCGGAATTGCCAGGATCATCGGAATAGGGCTCGAGAAGCGCAGCGGTACGCGAGCCGAGCGATCCATCCATAAAACCTTTGAGCTGCGTGCTGTGAAGCATAGGATCGCTGCTGGAATTGTGCTCGCGCTGCTGCTTGAGTGTCGAAATGGGATCGTTGAAGCGGAGCCATTCGGCAATTCTGAGCGTGAGCTTGCCTTCGCGCTTCAACTCGTCATAGACGAGAAAGTCTTCCCAATCGGAATTGTCCTGCGCGGAAGTAAGCCCCCATTGCGCGGCTTCGGCCAGCACGAGTTCGATAGCCTTGCGCCGCTGCGCCGGAGAAGGCGGCGGAATTACTTTGTAGAACGCGTCTTTTGTGCGCTCCCGAACGATACCGGTCAGCTCACCCTGGGCGTCACGATCAGCGTGTCCTCCGGGCAAGTCCTTCGAGTTCTGGTTCAGGCCTGCGAGTTTCAACGCAGCGGAGTTAGCCACGGCAATGTGTCCGTCGATGCGCACGAAAAACGCCGGATGTCCATTGGTGACTGCGTCGAGGTCCTGCTTGGTCGGAAGCTGTTGGGAATTCCAGAGCGTGTGATCCCAGCCGCGTCCGATGATCCATTCACCCGGTGCCGCCATCTTCGCTCGCGCGGCAATGCGGTCCTTCATTTCCTCTACGGATTTTGTTCCGACCAGATCGACTTCCAGCTTGGCCTCTCCAGCTTCGGCGAGGTGACAATGGGCGTCGTTGAATCCGGGCATGACGAAGTGCCCGCCGAGATCGACGATTTGCGTCTTTGGTCCGCGATGGGAGAGGACTTCATCGCCGCCAATGGCGATGATCTTTCCGCCAGCAACTGCGATCGCGCTGGCACGCTGCCCATCCGTGGTTGTGAATGCATCTCCCCGCGTGGAGAAATGCCCACCGGTGTAAATGTCGCCGTGCGTGAAGATTACATCGGCGGTTTGGGAATTGGATGTGGCGGAAACAAAAAACAGTAGCACGAGCAGGACAGTTGATTTCATGAGGAATTGCGAGAACGCAATTGAAAGTAACACAAGCCAACATGGAGCCGGGCGCCCTCGCCCGGGTGTTGGTTTAGATCTGTCATTCCGAACGCGCTTTTGGCGTGAGGAATCCCTACTGATTTCAAAAATTGTCAGGGCCAGTGTTTCTAGCTGATAGGGATTCCTCTCTCCTGCTCACGCAAAGTGCGCGTGAGCATACGCTCGGAATGACAACAAAGACAACCCCCGGCCGAGGACAGCCGGCTCCACGTGGGCTATTCAATGCCTGCCAGTGCGAGCACAGCCAGCAGAATTCGCTTCAATGCCAGGGAGCGTCCGGATGGATCAAACCATTCGCGGAGCGTATGTGCTCCGCCGCCGGTTCCACCCGCGCCTACCGTAACTGCCTCGAGTCCCATCGAGATGGGAATATTCGCGTCGGTCGAAGCGCGACGCAGTTGCGAAGCAATGCCCAAGTGGGCATCGACGGCTCGAAACACTTCGAGCAGATGGGAATCATGAGCTAATTCCCCCGCAGGACGGTCGCCGATCTTCTTAAGCTCGCAGGTGAGCTTAGGCGGGCCGCCGTCGCGGGCACGAGCAGGAATCTCTGTGTGGATCACGCCACGCAATTCGTCTTCGAGTCGCTGCAGCTCTTCGGCTGCTACGGAGCGGAGATCGATACTGACCTGTGCTGTTTCGGGAATCGAATTAACAGACGTACCGCCGCTGATCACGCCGAAGTTGAACGTGGTCTTCGGTGACGGTGGCAGCGGAGTCTGGCTGAAACGCGACACGATGCGAGACACGGCGACGATTGGATTCGGCTGGCCGAAGTCGCTCCAGGAGTGGCCTCCCGGTCCGCGGACGATTACTTCGAAGCGACGGCTGCCGAGCGCCTGGCCGATAATCGAATCTGTTCCGCTGCCGTCGATGATGATGGTTTCGTCGATGCGATCTTTCCATCGCGACTTCTCGAAGATGTGGCGGATGCCGCGCAGATCGCCCTCGCCTTCCTCGCCGACATTGCCGATGAAGAGGATGTCGCATTCGGGGCGAATCTTGGCCTCGCGCATTGCCATCGGGATCGCCAGCAGAGCGACCAGTCCGGCGGCGTTGTCGCTTACGCCCGGACCGCAGATTCGTTCGCGCTCTTCGTAAATTTCGATTTCCGTTTCGGGGGGAAAGACTGTATCCAAATGCGCGCCTACGGTGGTGACCGGAAGCTCTCGATCCGCGCCGGGCAGCACTCCCAGGACGTTGCCGATTTCGTCGATTTCGATTTGCTCCAGCCCAATTGCGGAGAACTTCTGTTCGAGCCATTTTGCGCGCTTGGCTTCTTCGAACGGCGGAGCAGGAATGCGTGCCACTTCAAGCTGCATGTTGCGCAGATCGTTCTCATGAATCTGGAACCAGGAGAACGCTGTGTGGACGGATCGCATCGAGGCCAGCAGCGCAATCTGCTGGGGAACCGTGATTTCATCGGTGGTGCGGCCCGGAGGATTCATGAGATCAGTCGGCCGAAGCCATGGTGGGACGTTTGTCTGCAGGAATACAGTCGAGAATTTCGCGATCGAGCAGCGTTCGATTCGATTGCTTGGCTTTTTGGAAGATGCGCTCGACCGTCTCCTCGTCTGCCGGCAAGCCTTTGCGCTCGAGCCAGAAGATCACATTCGATTTTCCCGACATGGGACCGATCTCGATGACCTGCTCCATGCCGAAATAGTGCGAGGGCACGCCCGAATACACAGTATTCGCCAGCTCAACATCGTTCTTGCGGAAAGCCTTGATCACCGCAGCGGCATGCACACCGGTTGCAGTACGAAAGGCGTCATCTCCCATAACGGGATAGTTCTTGGGAATCGGGACCCCCGTGGCGCGCGAAACCGTCTCGCAATATTCCTTCAGTGCCGTCAAATCCTGATCAGCCCAGGGCTGCACACCCATGAGTTTGAGATTGACCAGCATCTGGTCCATCTGCGTGTTGCCGACGCGTTCGCCGATGCCGATGGCGCAGGCATGCACGCACTCGGCGCCGGCTGCAAGCGCCGCCAGTGAGTTCGCAACCGCGAGGCCCCGGTCGCAGTGCCCGTGCCAATCAACGCGGATTTTCTCGCCGCTCGGCTTGACTACTTCATCAACCACGAAGCGGATGAGAGCTGCAACTCCTGAAGGCGTGACGTGCCCGCAGGTATCACAGATGACGATTGCGCGGGCTCCACATTCAATGGCCGTTTGATAGAGACGCTTGATCGTTTCCGGATCACAGCGCGTCGTGTCCTCGGTGACATACATCACCTCCAGATCGATCGAACGCGCGAACTTTACCGCCTTTTCGGTAGTTTTCAGTAAGAAGTCATCAGTCCAATCTTCGGCGTAGCGGCGAATTGGGCTTGAGCCGATGAAGGTCGCTGCCTCAATCGGAATTCCAACCCTCTGCTGAATCTCCGCGATCGGGCGAATGTCATTCTCGTGCGTACGCGCGGCGCAGTTGCCGCGAATCTTGAGTTTCGCATCGCGAATCTCGCGCGCGAGGCGCTCCACGTCTGAACAAGCTCGCGGACCTGCGCCGGGCAGTCCCATATCGAGAAAAGTGATTCCAAGCTTCTCCATCAGATGGAGAATTCGCAGCTTCTCTTCGATGCTCGGGTCTTTAACCGAAGGCGACTGAAGACCGTCGCGCAGCGATTCATCGGTGAGCATAACCCGGCCGGCAGGCTTGAATTGAGCTCCTGGAACGTTGTTCCAGTCGTAGATTAGTGATGAATGTTTGAGGGGCAAGGCCGGAGGTCTCTGAGTAAATTGTAACCGCAGGAACAACGTGGGCCTGCCGCCCTGGTGTTCCTGTTTCTCACTCCGAACGGATGCTCACGCGTGCAGTTCGCGTGAGCAGGAGTGAGGAATCCCTATCAAAGAAATCATCTCTGCTCGATTCCATTTTCTAAATCGATAGATTCTCGAGGCCGGCTACACGTTATCTCATCGCTTGCTCAACTTCGTCGATCCAATCCGGCCGTTTGAGGACTTCGCGAGGCTTCGGACCATCGGCAGCGCCAACAATGCCGTCGCGCTCCATCAGATCGATTAGGTGAGCGGCGCGACCGTAACCGATGCGCAGGCGTCGCTGCAGGAGTGATGTAGAAGCTTTGCCGAACTCCAGCACCAGGCGCACTGCATCTTCGTAGAGTTCGTCGTGCTCGTCCTCGCCGACTTCGGCTCCGCCTTCGGCATCGCTGCCGTCTTCCTTGGGAGCTTCAAGGAACTTCTTTTCGTATTCGGCTTCGCCTTGCGAGCGCCAGAATTCGACGACTTGCGCGATTTCTTTCTCGGTTACAAATGGCGCGTGAACACGCTGAACACGAGCCGATCCCGGAGCCAGGAAGAGCATGTCGCCGCGGCCTAGTAGCGATTCGGCTCCGTTAGCGTCGAGGATCGTGCGGGAATCTACTTTTGTGGCAACGCGGAAGGAGATGCGCGAAGGTACGTTCGCCTTTATCAATCCCGTGATCACGTCCACTGAAGGACGCTGGGTTGCAAGAATCAGGTGAATGCCGACAGCGCGCGCCATCTGTGCCAAACGCGTGATCGACTCTTCTACGTTTTTGCCGTCGAGCATCATCAGGTCGGCGAGTTCGTCGATGATGATTACGACGTACGGCAGTGGCTTGTGCTCGGTGTCCGGCTCGAAGAGGCTGGGCGTGTCTTCGGTGAAGAGCTTGTTGTACTGATCGATGTTGCGGACGCCTTTTTCCGCGAGCACCTTCAGGCGGCGCTCCATCTCCCTCACCGCATTGCGCAGCGCTACGGCTGCGAGCTTCGGCTCGGTGATAATCGGCGTATAGAGATGCGGCACGCCTTCGTAGTTCCCCAGCTCGACGCGTTTGGGATCGACGAGGATTAGGCGCACTTGATCCGGCGTTGCTTTGAAGAGCAGCGACATGATCATGGCGTTGATGGCCACGCTCTTGCCTGATCCGGTGGAACCCGCGATGAGAAGGTGCGGCATCGTCGCCAAGTCGGCGGTCATGATGCGGCCGTTGATGTCTTTGCCGAGGGCCAGAGTGAGCCGCGAGCGCGCGTCCAGGAATCCCTGTGATTCCACGACTTCGCGCAGATAAATCGTCTCGCGTTCCGTATTGGGAACCTGGATTCCCACGGTGCTCTTCCCTGCCATGCGCTCGATCAGAATGCTCTCTGCTCGCATGGCCAGGCACAAGTCCTCTGAGAGGCCGGTGATGCGGCTGTACTTCACGCCCGCCTCGGGCTTCATCTCGAAGGTCGTGACCACCGGTCCGGGATTGATGTGGGTGATGGTTCCGTGAACGTCAAACTCGGCGCATTTCTCGACCAGAATCTGCGCCTGCTGCTTCAGCTCCATTTCGTTGACGGTCTGCTGCTCGTCAGGACGCTTGAGCATGGAGCTGGGCGGAAGCTGGAAGCTGCCGTAGGTTTTCGGCAGCACGGTTTTGGCTTTCGCTTTGGCGGCGCTGTCAGCCCGAACGCCTACTTCAATACCAACCGGTTCAGGTTGCGCAGCGGACTTGGGTTCTGATTCGGGAACGGTATCAGTGACCTCTTCTGCCATCTTCTCCAAGCCGGTCTTATACGGCTGCACTCGCTCGTACAAATCTGTGACCTGGGCGACGGCAGGTTTCGCGGCAGGCACGAGCTGGCTGGTCACCATCGGGCGATTCGCTTTACGCTGTTCCAGCTCTTTTGCTGCTTTTGCTCTTTCGCGCTTCGCGCGCCAGTCTTCCACGCGCTGCCACGCGGCGCCAACGAAAGCGAATCGAGTGGTCAGCCACAGGTGCGCATCGGTGAAGGAGAATGCCGTTGACAGGTAAAGCGCCGCAGCGATCACCGACAACGAGACCAGATAGGCGCCGAGAACGTTGAAGTAATGGATGAGGAAATCGCTAACAATCCGTCCGAGCAGACCTTCAATCGGAATAGCGTGCATCCATCGCAGATGCCCAGGCAGCAATCCCATGAACGCCGGAATGAAGAGCAGAAGAATGCTTGCGCCGAGCAGTTTTTCCAAGGGAGATGCGATCTCTCGCGAGCGGAACCAGCGCAGGCCCAGCATGCCGATCATCACCGGGATGCTGAACATCGCGATTCCGAAAAGCTGCAGCGCAAGGTCGCTGATGACCGCGCCGACACGTCCGATCCAGTTGTGAGTCGTGCCGGATGAGAAGACTGACGCGGCGGTATTCAGCGAGGGATCAAGTGGCGAGTAGGAGGCGAGCGCAAGAAAGAGCAGGAGCGCCGCAGCCATCAGCGAGAAGCCGATCAGCTCGTTAAAGCGGCGGTTCCGGGTCGGCGTAAATAGCCGAAGCAATGCTTTCATTTGGGCCTGGGCGCAGCCGGGGACAGATCCCCGTCGGCTGTCGCGGAAAAGGCCAGAGCAGAGTGATTATCGCAGATTGCGGGCGGAAGTCCACGTTTGTTTCCGTGGTTCGGGCCGGAGAGGAGCGAACACGAAGGTCACGGAGTTAACACAGGAGGTCACGAAGCTGGGTGGAAGTGGGCCACCGCCAGCGCGATCACGACCATTCCGAGCACAATCCGGTAAATCACGAACAGGTTGAGCGAGTGAGTCCGGAGAAAACGCAAGAAGAATGCGATTACCGCCAATCCCAAAATGGCCGAAACGCTGATGCCGATAATGAATGGCGACGCCATTCCGGGCGGGAGGCCGCCCGCTTTCATCACGGCATGTGCTTTTAGCAGCACTGCGCCTGCCGTGATCGGCGCCAGCAACAGGAAGCTGAAGCGAGCGGCGGCTTCGCGATCAAGTCCGCGAGCTAGTCCGGCAGTGATCGTGGAACCGGAGCGCGAAACCCCCGGAATGAGCGCGAACGCCTGCGCGATGCCTATCAGAATGGAATCGAGCGCGTTGATTCCCGTTATGGGTCTCTGCTTGCTTCCGAATTTATCGGCCAGCCACATGAGGAACCCTACAACGGCGAGCATGCAGCCGATCAGCAGGTAGTTCTCGCGAAATTTCAGCTCGGCGTATTTATCGAGGAACTTGCCTGCGATGGCCCCGGGAACCGTGCCAAGCAGAATCCACCAAAAGAGCAGGCGGTCGCGTCCACTCTCGACATCGTCAACATTCCCAAAACCGGCGTCGGCGGCGGACATCGAAGGCCTTCCGCCAAAACCTGCGACGATCAAATTGATCCAGGTTGGGAAAAAGTAGATCAGCACCGCGAGCAATGTGCCGGCGTGGAGAGCGACGTCAAACGTCAGGTCCATCGCGGGATCGAGTTCGCTCCAGCCCAGGAGCCATCTCGTGAGAATCAGGTGTGCGGAGCTGGAAATCGGCAGGAATTCGCCGAAGGCCTGCACGATAGCGAGCACTACGGCCTGGTAAACGGGCAATGTCTGTCCTTTCGGGGTGGATCAGTCGGTTACGTTTCCGTAAGTGGGAATATTTTGTTTTAGCATATAAACGAGCCGCTGCGCGCGATACGCGTAATCGGAGTTTGGATACTGCTGGGAGATGCGCTGCGCCAACTCCATGGCTCGATCACGGCTCTCGTCGGCCTTCTTCTGATCGTTGCGCTGCTTGTACATCTCAATCAGAGCCGACTGTCTCCAGGCCGCGTCGTAAAGCGCCTCAGCCGCCTTGGGCGATTGCGGATGCTCGGCGACATATTTCTCGTAAATCGACGATTCCTTTTCGGGACACTTGGGATCTCCCTCCCAATCGCCGCACAGCTTGTTCTCGATGAGGTCGAATGCAGCCAGGTCAGCCCACTTCGTGTGGGGATACTTCTTCTCTACCTGCTTCATCTGGTCTTCGTCCATCTGGTGGCGCATGTAAGGATCCTTCTCTTTTGCCGATGGACGCGATCGCATATCTTCCACATCGAGCTGCCAGGCTATGTCGGCTGATCGATATGCGGCTTCACCGGCCAGCGGAGAATTCGGGAAATATTCAGCCACGCGGTAATAAAGGCGTTGCGCATCTCGATCCGCGCCTTTCCGACCGCCGCGACGTTCAGCTTCCGCCTCCGAATCGGCGGCTTCGCCGAAGAGGATCTGATCGCCATTGGGCGTGTTCTTACGTACGAGACCTTTGTCCAGCATCCAGCCGGACACATCTTTCTCGCCTCCAAGCGATGCCAGCACATGCACCCACTGCTGGCCGCTGTGTTCAAGAACGGCGACTTCTCGTCCCCGCTCGACGGTCGCCAGCTTCTGGCTGTTCGTATCAGGAGAAAGATAAAGATTGGCAGAGCGCACGCTTACGGCGCGCTCGGTGTTTTCATCAGCACGCGCTCCGGCGGCGCCGAACAGCGTGGCCGCAAGAAGAACGCCCAGAATGACTCGACTCATGCAGTCATTTTAGCGAGGATTCGCGCTGTCGCAGTGGAGTGGTATATTGCCATGCCGAAGGAGCAAGCCCCATGCGCGCAAATCGAGTGGAAGTTTCCTGGGACAACGATAAGAAGAAGTGGCTGGTGAGAATCATCGTTGGAGAAGAGGTGATCCGCCGCTACTGCGACGCGCCCAGAGACGCCGACGAACAAAAAATCCGCGCTGCCGCGCAACAGACGTTGAAAGACGAAGGCTATGAAGCCGCACAGAATGTGACCGTAAAACCCTAACAGAACCGCGGCCGGCAGGCGGATGCTTGGGGCCAAGCCAGCGCTGACAGCAATCACAATCATTGTCCGCCGGACAGCAGCAGCCCCCTTCGGCCAAGGCACCCTCTGCCGCCGGCGCTTCTGTATATACTCCTCGCATGTCTTCGCCCGCCCTCGATTACGCACGCCAGAATCAGCCTCGTTTCTTATCTGAGCTTAAGGACCTGCTGCGCATCCCCAGCGTCAGCACGCTGCCACAGCATAAGTCCGACATCGAGCGCGCTGCCGAGTTTCTTGCCGCGCAAATGCGCGCAATCGGACTCGAGCACGTCGAGGTCATTAAGACCGGCGGACATCCCCTCGTTTATGCCGATTGGCTGCACGCTTCCGGCAAGCCGACAGCGCTCTGCTACGGCCACTACGACGTGCAGCCTCCTGATCCGCTGAACGAGTGGGTAACTCCTCCATTCGAGCCAACAGAGCGTAATCAGAACCTGTATGCGCGCGGTGCCGTCGATGACAAAGGTCAGATGTTCATGCACCTGAAGGCGCTTGAGTCGCTGATGAAGAGCGGTGGAGGAAAGCTTCCTATCAATGTAAAGCTGCTGCTTGAAGGCGAAGAAGAAGTTGGTGGGGAGTCGATTGCGAAGTTCGTCGCCGGGAATCCCAAAAAATTGAAGTCTGACTTCGCGCTGGTCTCAGACACGGAAATGTACGCGCCGGAGCTTCCAACTCTTTGTGTCGGCCTGCGCGGCTTGGTTTACACCGAAGTGGAGGCGCGCGGCGCAAAAATCGATCTGCATTCAGGGATGTACGGCGGGGCTGCGCCGAATCCATTTGTCGCACTCGCGCAGATCATTGCCAAGCTGAAAGACGAAAACGGGAAGATTCTGATTCCTCACTTCTACGACCGCGTCGTCGCTCCTACAAAGGATGAACTCGAGAGCTGGAAGTCACTGCCCTTCGATGAGAAAGAGTACTTGGAGAAAGAGGTCGGCAGCACGGAACTGACGGGCGAACCAGGGTATTCAGTGGCGGAACGCACTTGGGCACGTCCAACGCTGGATATTCACGGCATGCCTGGCGGGTTCATCGGAGCCGGCGCCAAAACGGTAATTCCTGCGCGCGCGTCGGCGAAGATTTCCATGCGTCTGGTTCCGAATCAGGGGCCCGACGAAATCTACAAGCTGTTCTCCGATTACGTGAAGCAGATCACGCCTCAGGGAATCCAGATCAGCATCCGGCAACTAAGCGGCGCTGATCCTATGGTCATCCGCACCGACAATCGCTACGTACAGGCTTCCAAGCAGGCGATGAAGGAAGTCTTTGGAAAGGATACCGTCTTCATCCGCAGCGGAGGATCAATCCCCGTCGTTGCGGATTTCGAAAAACATCTCGGGATTCCATCAGTGATGATGGGCTTCGGCCTGCCCGACGACAATCTCCACGCTCCGAACGAGAAGTTCCATATTCCGAACTTTTACCGCGGTATCGAGTCGATCATTCGTTTTTTCCAGCTTCTTGGCTCCTGAGCTGCTGAGCTTCTGAGCTACGCTGCTACGCGCGACTCATCCCAGCTCTCTTCAGGCTGCGCCACCGGTACGCTTGCGGGCCATGGCTCTTCAACACCCATGAGCGCGAGCGCGCCCCCCAGCAGCGCCATGTTCTTCGAGAACTGGATCATCTCCATCTGGCGTTGCTGCGGATCTTCCTGCTTCCAGAAGTTGTGCATCACCGGCGAGACCCCGGCTAGAAATCCAATGACTGCACCCGCGCCGATCTTCGGCTTGATGCCAAGCAGCAGGCTGGCGCCTCCAACGATCAACGCGGCTCCGCTTGCCATAACGGCAACGTCCGGCATGGGGACGTTCTTGCCTTTTGCGTATTGCGCCATGCCCTCGCGTTGCAGGAAATGGTTGATGCCGTTGTAGAGAAAGAAACCGCCGAACAGCAGGCGTCCAAGCATGAAAGGAACTTTCATTACCGAGTCCTCCAAGCGTCGATGAGTTTGGATTCGTGTGCTGCGACGGAGGTGGCCATCAATGACGGCTTCATTACGAACACTCAAAGTGCTTTTTTCTCAATGCTTCGCAAGTAGCGGTCGGCTTCAGCGATAGAAGTCTCCAAAGGCTGATCCGAGCTGATCGTCAGTCGTGCGTCTTTCACCGGCTCGCGTTCGAAGTCCTGGCGCTTGACGTAAAACAGTTCGACAGTTCGATTCGCGGCCAAATGCGCGCCCGATTCCAGGTCGAGTCGGATGCGAGCCAATGCCGTCTGTTCGGCTGCGACACACTCGATCACTGCCAGCTTTGTCCCAATCTGGGATGCCGCCTGGCGCACGCGTTCCCGCTGGTACTCGCGGGAAAAGGGACGTCCATCGAGAAAGACGCGTAGCTCTGGCTTGCGCTTCAGTAGATATGCCGCAGTTTGGAGCATCACGTCCTGACAGAAGTCGTCTTGCTCAACCGTGTAGTCAATCTGGGAAGGGCCGAAGAGGGCGGGACGAATGATGTCTTTATCGATGACGAAGCCGCCGTTGCGTTCTACCAACGCCCTGGACAGAGTGCTCTTTCCCGTTCCCGGAAGACCGACCATCAGAATCAGCATGAATCCAGAGTACAGGACGGCGCTGACGTGTTGTCCTGACGCCTTGTCATTCCGTGTTGTCATTCCGAGCGACTGCTCACGCATGCTGTTTGCGTGAGCAGTCGAGAGGAATCCCTACCGACCGCGATGAACTCTAGCCGAGCCTCATCGCAGCCGATAGGGATTCCTCTGGCCAAAGCGGGCCTTCGGAATGACAACCGAAATCAGAAGATGTGCGCCAGCACCATTCCCACACCTGCTCCCACGCCGGCGCCGGCCAATGCTCCAACGGGTCCCGCAACGGACGCGCCTACCAGCATGCCGGTCAGGGCTGTGCCGCCGATGATGATGCCGCGTTTCTTATTGCTGCTGGTGTGATGGCGACTCTGCCGCACATTGCGCCGCGTCGTCGTGGTAGTGTCCTGCGTCGGGTCGGCGCTGCGATCGGTCGCAGTGGTCGTGTTGTAAGTGGATTCGGTGGTGACTGCATTCATGTCGCTTCGTGGAGAGGACTTAGCCGCGAGCGGCAACGTCGTGATTCCCATTGCCAGCAGTAAGCACAAAGTCGCACTCACGCCGGATTTGTGGCGCTCGTTCATAGGTTTTCCCTGCCTGTTTGTTGATGTTGCAGGAATAGATGCCGAGTATCGAGCGCGTGTTGACGCGCAGTCTTCTGGCGTAATGTTTTTCCTTTCCGCTGGTTTGACCGCATTGTTTGCGGGTCTTAAACTTGAGATTCGGGCCGACCTCGCTGCGCTTCACTGAGGACATACCGGCCACTCTCGCGAGCAGGAACACACAACTTTGCCTGAATCAGAAACAGCAACCACCGAGCAGAACGCCTCTGAGACACACGATCACGAGCACTCACACGAAGCTCGTCAGCTTGGGGAGTGCGAGCGGGAGATCTCCGTCGAAATACCCGCGGACGTAGTCTCGGGCGAGCTGGATGCGTTCGTCGTTCGCTACCAAAAGATGGCGCGAGTTCCCGGATTCCGTCGTGGAAAGACTCCGGCAGGTCTGGTGAGGCGGCGTTTTGCTGACGAGTTGAAGCAGGAAGTGGTTGAATCGCTCGTTCCCAAGTATTTTCGCGAGGAAGTGCAGAAGCAGGGAGTTTCTCCCATCTCGCAACCGCGTATTACCGACTTCCATTTCGAAGACGGCGAGCCGCTCCGCTTCAAGGCAGTCTTCGAGGTTATGCCCAAAATCGAACTCTCGTCGTATGACGACCTGAAGGCTGAGAAGGGCGATACCAGCGTTAGCGACGAGGAGGTCGAAAGAGAGCTGCAGTCTCTCCGCGAGCACCAGGCGAGCTACATCTCCGTCGAGGAAGATCGAGGGCTGCAGGACGGCGATTTCGTTCAGGCCAGCTTCACAGGAACACCGGTCGAGAAACAGTCGTCCGGGTTAGTCGATCCGTCAGGAAATCCGATCGGCTCGACAGAAGAAGCCAAACCGACTGGCGCTCAGCCGGTCCACATGGACGATGTGCTGATCGACATCGGGGGCACGAACACCGTCAAGGAATTCAGCGACAACCTGCGCGGCGCCAAGGCCGGCGAGGAGCGGACGTTCATCATCGCTTATCCGGAGGACGCACAGGATAAGCGCCTTGCGGGCCAGACTCTCGAATACAAGGTCCAGATCAAAGGCATCAAGCGCAAGCAAGTGCCGGAATTGAACGACGAGTTTGCGAAGGAGTTAGGCGAATTCAAGAGCGTCGATGAGCTGCGCACACGCATTCGCGAGCAGCTCGAAGCGCAGAAGAAGCACGAGATCGAACACGCAGCCAAGGACAAGCTGGTGGAAGAACTGGTTCGCCGCAATCAGTTCCCGATTCCGGAATCGTTGGTTGAGCAGCAGGTTACGTCGCGCCTGGAGCGCGGATTCCGCGCGCTCGCGGCTCAAGGCATGCGGGCAGAGGACCTGCGCAAGATGGACATCGGTCGGCTGCGCAACGCGCAGCGCGATGCAGCGGTGCGCGAAGTGAAGGCATCACTGATTCTGGAGAAGATCGCGGAGAAGGAAAACATCCAGGCCAGCGATGCAGAACTTGATACCGAAGTGGAACGTTTTGCGGCTCAATCTCGTCAACCCGTTGAAGCAGTTCGAAAGAAGCTGACGGATGACGGCGCGCTGGAGCGTATCCGCGAGCGAATTCGCAACGAGAAGACACTCGATTTTCTATATCAACGATCTGCTTAGTAAGCATCGTCAGTACCGTTCGCGGTAGCGAATGGGTCAATGTACTTACCCATCGGCTACCGCGGACGGTACTGACTGATGTAACGACAGAAAGGATTACCTGCAATGGCCCTGGTTCCAATGGTAGTGGAGCAGACCAGCCGCGGAGAGCGTGCGTACGACATCTATTCGCGTCTGCTGCGTGACAACATTGTCTTCATCGGCACGCCCATCGACGACACCATTGCCAATCTGGTGATCGCGCAAATGCTGTTCCTGGCGGCGGAAGATCCTGAGAAAGACATCCAGCTCTACATCAACTCTCCCGGCGGATCGATTACGGCCGGCATGGCGATCTATGACACGATGCAGTTCGTGAAGAATGACATCATGACCATCTGCATCGGCCAGGCAGCCAGCATGGCGGCGGTGCTGCTCGCGGCAGGAACCGCCAAGAAGCGTTTTGCGCTGCCAAACTCCCGCATTCTGATTCACCAGCCGCACATTATGGGCGGCGGAATTTCCGGACAAGCGACGGACATCGACATCCACGCACGCGAAATTCTGCGCATGCGCGAAATCATGAACAACATCATGGCCAAGCACACTGGACAGAAGCTGGAGAAGGTCGAAAAGGACGTGGAGCGCGACTTCATCATGAACGCGCAGCAGAGCAAAGACTACGGAATCGTGGACGACATCATCTACAAGCACAAGTAACGCAGCAGCAGGAGCATCACCCAAAAGTTTCGGACGCGTATTGCACAAAAGTCACAGGTGAGGAATCGACGGTGTGACCCCCTGCGGCCGGAGTTTGAATATAGAATGAAAAACGCCCGAAGATTTTTTGAGAAATCCCCCAGTTTTCTCAAATTGGGCAATGACAAGCAGCCAATGCCACTCGGCAGAGAGCTGCTGCGATTAGAGACGAGGGTACATGGTTACCCTAATCCCGAAGTAACTCGGTTCTTTGCTTTATTGATCGGTCGTGGTGCTTAGGGTAAACAGGAGTACATTGTGAAAACCCGTTCCGGTTCTGACGACAACCTGCGCTGTTCCTTCTGCCACAAGTCTCAAGATGCTGTAGCGAAACTGATTTCGTCGCCCAGCGATTACCCGCGCGCTTACATCTGCGATGAATGCGTTGCGGTGTGCAACTCCATTCTTGAAGATGACCGGACAGAGACGCACTCCACCGCTGCACCTAACCATCTGCCCAAGCCGGCCGAGGTGAAGCAGTTCCTCGACGAGTACGTGATCGGGCAGGACCAGACTAAGAAGAAGCTCGCAGTGGCGGTGTACAACCACTACAAGCGCATCCACATGAACCGCAATCGAAACGGTGAAGTGGAGCTCTCGAAATCGAACATCATGCTGATCGGTCCGACGGGCAGCGGCAAGACTCTGCTGGCTCAGACTCTCGCCAAGATGCTCGACGTTCCGTTCGCCATCGTTGACGCGACCACGCTCACCGAAGCCGGATACGTCGGCGAGGATGTCGAGAACATCATCCTCAAGTTGCTGCAGGCGGCAGACGGCGACGTAGGACGCGCGCAAACCGGCATCATCTACATCGACGAAATCGATAAGATCGGTCGCAAGGACGAGAATCCTTCCATCACCCGCGACGTCTCGGGCGAGGGCGTGCAGCAGGCACTGTTGAAGATTCTCGAAGGCACAGTTGCCAACGTTCCACCGCAGGGTGGACGCAAGCATCCACACCAGGAATTCACGCCTGTCGATACCACCAACATCCTCTTCATCTGCGGCGGCGCTTTTGTTGGCCTCGAGAAGGTCATTGCGCGTCGCATCGGCAAGAAAGCCTTGGGCTTCAAAGCGGAATCGAAGGAAGCCGAGGCTCAGGCGCAAGCTCAGGCCGCGCCAAAGCGCGACACTGAAATGCTCTCGAAAGTCGAGCCGCAGGACCTGATCAAGTTCGGTCTCATTCCCGAATTCGTCGGCCGTTTGCCTGTGGTGGGCGTGCTCGATGAGCTTGACGAGAACGCGCTGGTCGAAATCCTCACCAAGCCGCGCAACGCCATCATCAAGCAGTATCAGCGCATGTTTGAGTTTGAAAATGTTCGACTCAAATTCAGCGATGAGGCCACCCGCGCCGTTGCCCGCGAGGCACTGCAGCGAAAAGTGGGCGCTCGCGGATTGCGCATGATCCTCGAAGACCTCATGCTCGACCTGATGTACCATCTGCCCAGCCAGAAACGGGTTAAGGAGTTCGAGGTAAGCCGCGAGATGGTCGAGAAGCGAGATGTTTCCATCCCGATGATGGAGAAGGCCGGTTAAACAAACCGCCACGGATCGCACGGATGTGACGGATTGCACGGAGGATAGGGGTTGAGCCTTCAGGAAATCGGCAGCATGAAAAAATCAACACTGTCTTCCATCCGCGGAATCCGTAAAATCTGTGTGATCCGTGGCGGTTTTGGATTTGCTACCTTCTGGGCACTTGATTTGCCCGTGTGAGTTGAAGAAAATTTGCGGTCCAGAGCATCAGCTATATAAGCTTGTGTTTGTAAGCACAAGCTTAGTTTTTAGGACCAAAAAGGGGACCGAGTGACCCAAGCCAGGGAAAAATTCGAAACACGCAAGCTGCCCATGATGCCCATTCGGGACGTCGTCATCTTCCCGCACATGATGACGCCGTTCGTGGTCGGACGCGAATCCAGCGTCCGGGCACTGGAAGAGGCGCTTGCCGGCGATCGCAAAATCTTTCTCGCCACCCAGCACGATGCCAGCGTGGACGAGCCTAAGCCGAACGAGATCTACCAGGTCGGCACGATCGTCAACATCGTGCAAAGTCTGAAGCTGCCCGACGGCAATATCAAAGTCCTCGTCGAGGGCGTTGAGCGCGGCAAGGTCCTTCAGATCGTCGATACCGACGGTTTCTTCCATGCGAGCGTTCGCGTCGCCAAGTACACGGTCGAAGCTACGCCTGTCATCGAGCAGGCGATGCAGCGCGTCACCTCCCTGTTCGAGCAGTACGTAAAGCTCTGCCAGTCACTGAATTACGAAACCATGATTGCGGCGGTCAGGATGGAGGATCCCTCCAAGCTGACCGATGTGATCGCGGCCAACATGCAGCTTTCGATCGAAGAGAAGCAGGAGCTGCTTGAGATCTTCGATCCTGCCGAGCGGTTAAACCGCGTTGCAGACGTTCTCGAAATCGAAATCGAGAAGCTGAACATGGACCGCACCATCCAGACCCGCGTGAAGCGGCAGATGGAGCGCGCGCAAAAAGAGTACTACCTCAACGAGAAAATCAAGGCCATCCAGAAGGAACTCGGCCGTGGCGAGAAGAGCGAGTGGGACGAGCTCAAGAAGAAAGTCGATTCCGCAGGCATGCCGAAGGAAGTGCATGAGAAGGCACTGCAGGAGCTGAAGAAGCTCGAAGCCATGCCGCCCATGTCGGCTGAATCGACGGTCTCGCGCAACTATCTCGACTGGCTCCTCGCTGTGCCGTGGCGCAAGAAGTCAAAAGAGATTCGCAACATCGAATCTGCCGAGAAGATCCTCAACGAAGATCATTATGGGCTGGAGAAGATCAAGGAACGCATCCTTGAATTTCTCGCCGTTCGCCAATTGGTGAAGAATCCCAAGGGCTCGATTCTGTGCTTTGTCGGACCCCCGGGCGTAGGCAAAACCTCGCTCGGCATGTCGATCGCCAAGGCCACTGGTCGCAAGTTCGTGCGCCTCTCGCTAGGCGGCGTGCGCGATGAAGCTGAGATTCGCGGACATCGCCGCACCTACATCGGCGCTCTGCCTGGACAAATCATCCAGTCGATGAAGAAGGCGGGCACGAAGAATCCAGTCATCATGCTCGATGAAGTCGATAAGATGGCGGCCGACTTCCGCGGCGATCCGTCAGCCGCGCTACTCGAAGTTCTCGATCCGGAACAGAACTTCATGTTCCAGGATCATTACCTCGACGTCGAATACGACCTCTCGCAAGTTCTCTTCGTAGCGACCGCCAACGTGCTGCACACGATCCCGGCTCCGCTGCAGGACCGCATGGAAGTGCTCCGCCTGCACGGCTATACAGAGCTTGAGAAGATCGAAATCGCCAAGCAGTACCTGGTTCGCAAACAGCGTCAAGCGACGGGATTGTCGGAATCCAACATTATCTTCACCGACGACGCAATCACCGAAGTCATTCGCTCTTATACCCGCGAAGCCGGTGTACGCAACCTCGAGCGCGAGATCGGGAACATCTGCCGCAAGGTCGCTCGCAAAGTTGTGAAGCAGGGTCTCGAGTACTCGACTACGATCACGGCAGAAAATGTCTCCGAGTTCCTCGGAGTGGCAAAGTTCCGCGACATGCTCGCGCACGAGAAGAGCGAAGTAGGCCTAGTTACCGGCCTCGCATGGACCGAAGTGGGAGGATCGATTCTCTCGACCGAAGTCACGATTGTGGACGGCAAAGGCAAGCTCACGCTCACGGGCAAACTCGGCGACGTCATGCAGGAATCGGCACAGGCCGCGATGTCGTACATCCGCTCGCGCGCCCATCGGCTTGGGCTGCCGCGCGATTTCTATCGCAACATCGACATCCACATCCACGTTCCGGAAGGAGCCATCCCCAAAGATGGACCCTCGGCGGGTATTACGATGGCGACGGCAATTGCGAGTGCATTGAGCAAGATTCCGGTGCGCCGCGACATTGCCATGACAGGCGAAATTACCCTCCGCGGCAAGGTCCTGCCGATCGGCGGCCTCAAAGAGAAACTCCTCGCAGCTCATCGAGCGGGTATCTTCGAAGCGATCCTGCCGAAGGACAACGAGAAGGACCTCTCCGAAGTCCCGGAGAACCTGCGCAATGCCATGAAGCTGCACTTTGCCGACACGATGGATGAAGTGTTGAGCATCGCGCTCGAAGGTCCGTTGCCTGAATACATCGAACCTGCTGACACGCAGGGTATGCCGGCAGTCACGCCGACGCAGCCGTCGCAGTTGCCGGTACAGCATCAGTAAGGCAGCTTTCAGCAATCAGCATTCAGCTAAGCCCGCGTAAAGCGGGCTTTTGCTTGTGCTCAGTACCGCCTGCGGTGGCGGGCGAGTGGTCAACACACACGCATCCGCTGCCGCGGATGGCACTGACTCTATCCCTTCCCTCCCTGTACTCCGTGTCTCCGTGGTGAAATAGGAGTTGATGAAGCTCGATGCATGCTTTCTGAAATCTGCGGCAGCCCCGGAGCACTTCCCTGCTCCGAGCGCGCCGGAAATCGCCTTCCTGGGCCGCTCGAACGTCGGCAAATCAAGTTTGATTAACGCTCTGCTCGGACAAAGGATTGCTCATGTCAGTTCCACTCCGGGACGCACGCAGACCATCAACTTCATCGAAATCCGGCAGAAGCCGCAGACGGTCGAGCCGGACTTGATCCTTGCGGATCTTCCCGGCTATGGATATGCGAAGATCTCGCGTGAAATCAGCGCCGAATGGCCGAAATTTATTGAGCCGTATCTCGCTGAACGTGAGCCGCTGCGGCTCTGTGTATGTTTAGTTGACGCGAACGTTCCGCCACAAAAAAGCGATCGCCAACTGATCGAGTGGCTGCAGAAGCATGATCGCGAACTTCTGTTGGTCGCCACAAAATCAGATCGGCTATCCGCAAATCAGCTCAACAAATCTCTCGCAACGCTCAGACGCGAGCATGAGGTGGAGCGAATCCTGCCGGTTTCGGCGAAGACCAAAAAGGGAATGCCGGAGTTGTGGCAGGAGATTCTCAGTGCTGCAGGCGAATCTGTTTGATCGTTCTGACTCGGCCAACACAGGCCCGAAGGGCCGGCAGAAGTGCAGCCCAGCGGCGTAAGCCCTGGGTTCAGAAACTCCAACACATGTGAGCCCTGAAAGGGCGGCATCCGAGATTTGTGAGGAGAGTAAGGCTGCTCGAACGATGCGCAACGCATGGATGGATAAATGACCTCTGGTGATCCATCGACATTGGTGCCGCTCGTTCAGGGCTCGTGCTCGATGGCTTGCTGACCCAGGGCTTACGCCGCTGGGCTGCACTTCTTTCGGGCCTGAGGTCGTTCGACCACGCTTCGTTCCGAATTCGCTCGCTGCGCCACTGACTAGATGGTGTCATCTCTGGCACCGCCATCAACTTGAATCATCCGTTCGTACCTGCCAATCTAGCTACATGGAAAGTATCGACGGACACATGCAGCCGCGGCCCGTTTCGGAATCCGTTTCCGAGATGGCCGAGGTGGTTCTTCCTAACGACGCGAACCCTCTCAACAACCTGCTTGGCGGGAGGCTGATGCACTTTATCGACATCGCCGGCGCCATGGCCGCGCATCGGCATAGCCGAAGCTATGTCGTGACTGCCTCGATGGACCACATCGACTTTCTTGCCCCCGTGCATGTCGGTGATCTACTGATTCTGCGCTCGTCAGTGAATCGCGCTTTCCATACCTCGATGGAAGTCGGCGTGAAATGCTGGGTGGAAAACTACATCGCAGGCACGCGACGGCATATTGCCTCCGCCTATCTTACTTTTGTCGCCGTCGATAGCCGCGGACGCCGCGTTCCCGTTCCGCCCGTCATTCCCGAAACCGAAGAAGAAAAGCAGCGCTTCGAAGATGCAGGCCGCCGCCGCGAAATGCGCAAGCAGGAGCAGGAGCGCAAACGCGCGAACCAGCTCGCACGCGGATAGCGACTGCCAAGTCTCTCAATTCCACTGCGTATAATTGCCTATTAGGAGAAATCTGTGGGACACATGCATGGCGGGCCTCCGCAGCAGGGGCCGATGCCGCTTCCGGGAGTTCAGAACGTAATCGCCGTTGGCTCGGGCAAGGGTGGCGTGGGCAAAACCACTGTTGCAGTAAACCTTTCAGTTGCGCTGGGCAAACTGGGCTACAAAGTGGGTTTGCTGGATGCGGACGTCTATGGCCCGAACGTCCCGCTGATGATGGGCATCAATCGTCAACCGGAAGTCGTGGGCCAAAACCGGATTCTGCCGCTTACCAACTACGGCATCAAGGTCATCTCCGTAGGCTTCATCAATCCCGGGGACAAGCCGCTGGTCTGGCGCGGGCCGATGCTGCATTCGATCATCAAGCAGTTTCTCCACCAGGTGGAATGGGGTGAGCTGGATTTTCTGATCGTGGATCTGCCGCCGGGCACCGGTGATGTTGTGATTTCGCTCTTTCAGACGGTGCCTCTCACCGGAGCAATCGTTGTCTCGACTCCCTCAGATGTGTCCTTGCAGGACGCGCGCAAAGCCATCGAGATGTTTCGCGGTGTAAAGGTTGATGTCTTCGGAGTAGTCGAAAACATGAGCCACTTCCATTGTCCCTATTGCCACCACGAGATCGACATCTTCTCCAAAGGCGGCGTGGAACGTACAGCCAAGCAGTTCGCCGTTCCCTACTTGGGCGCAGTAGAACTCGATCCCGACGTCCGCAAAGGTGGCGACACAGGCCTTCCGGCAGTGCTAGGCGGGGAAGATTCTCCCCATGCAAAGGCCTTCTTCCAATTAGCCCGCGAGATCGCGCAGACGGCGGCAGAGCACAAGACGGAAAGCGTGATCGAGATCCAGTGAAACTGGCATTCGGCACTCGGCCACTCAGGGCTCTGTCATTCACAACGGGAGCTGAGTCTCACACATTCTTTGGGCAAATCTTTCGCTGTGATTCAGCAGCCAGGTTTACTGGCCGAACGCCGAGTGCCGAATGCCGACTGCCTATTTTTAGCACTCCCGTACCCTGAGTGCTACCTTGACAGCATCGTCGTCAGATTCCTATCATCTAATCATCAGTAGTGTCTCTGCACCGAGCAAATACTCTAGCAGAATCAACTACTTAGAAGTATGCCCATCAGCAACATAGGACCCCGGGAGCGGGAGATCCTGACCGCCATCGTCGAAACCTACATCGCCACCGGGGAGCCGGTAGGGTCGCGGACCCTCGCCCGCGGCCACAAGGACCGCCTTAGCCCGGCTACGATTCGCAACGTCATGGCGGATCTGGCGGACGCCGGTCTGCTGGAGCAGCCGCATACCTCGGCGGGCCGAGTGCCTTCGCCGCAGGGATATCGCTATTACGTGGAGCAGCTCACGGGCAAAGCGCAGATTTCGCAGGCCGATCAGGAGCTGATTACAAGCTCTTTCAACGGAATCGGCGATCCCCAGGAGTTCCTCGAACGGACCTCTCATGTGCTATCGCTGATCTCGCGAGGCGTGGGCGTGGCGGTCTCGTCCCGTTCCGGCGAGAAGAATGAGCTGGAGCACGTGTACTTCTCCCGGCTCGCTTCGGGCAAGGTTCTGGCGGTTGTGGTTACGAAGTCGGGCGTCGTACGCGACCGCGTGCTGCGCATGGACCGGGACATCCCTCAGGCGGAACTCGAGAGCGCGGCTAATTACATCAACGCCAACTTCCAGGGATGGACGATTGAATCCATCCGCACCGAGTTAGCACGACGGCTGGAGCAGGAGCGCAGCGAATACGATCGGCTGATGGCGTCTATCGAGCAGCTTTATCGCGGCGGCGCTCTAAATCCGCAGGACGAGCAGAAGACGGTCTATGTAGAGGGAGTTTCCAATCTCATCGTCAGTGAGGCCGACCGTGAGCGTCTGCGCGAGATGCTGCGCGTTCTTGAAGAGAAGCAGCGAATCGTCGAGCTTCTATCGAGCTATGTGGATACCAAGCAGGAAGCTGTGCGGGTTGTAATCGGACTCGAAGATCGCCTGCCCGAGATGCGCAACCTCGTGCTGATTGGCGCGCCTGCGCGCGTTGGCGAGAACGTTGTCGGATCCCTGGCGGTAATTGGTCCTACTCGCATGGATTACGAGCACACGATCACAGCAGTCTCGTACATCGCACAGCTTTTCGATAAGGTTCTAAACGAGAATCAGTAGAGGAATGCAGAATCAGTACCGTTCGCGATAGCGAACGGGTGAGCAATCAATAGTCAATACCGTTCGCGGTAGCGAACGGGCGAGCAATCGGATTCACCCAGATATAAGTTTTTATGGCAATGAAGAACGATCAAGATCAATCGGTACAAACGGTGGAGAACGAACAGCAGAACGGCACGCACGAATCGCTGCCTCCAGCCGACGCGCAGGAACTGGCGCAGGAATCCAAGGGCGGAGTCTCGCAGCAGGAGTACGAGCGCGTAAGCAAAGAGCGCGATGCGCTGCTCGATCGCCTGGCTCGTCTTCAGGCGGAATTTGAGAACACGCGCAAACGCTATCTGCGCGAGCAAGGCGAATACCGGGAATACGCGACTGCAGAAGCAGTCAAGACGTTTCTGCCGGTCCTCGACAATTTCAATCTTGCTCTTCGCGCGCAATCGTCAGACGGCGCCGATGCCGCTCTGCGCTCCGGCATCGAGCTGATCCGCAAGCAAATGGAAGACGCGCTCGCGCGCCTCGGCGTGCAGGCCGTCCCTGCGCAAGGACAGCAGTTTGATCCGCGCGTACACGAAGCCATCGAGATGGTGGAATCCAGCGACCATGCCGACCATGAAGTCATCGAAGAGTTGCAGCGCGGCTACAAGCTGAAAGACCGGCTGCTGCGTCCGGCGATGGTCCGCGTAGCCACGAATCCAACAAAGAAGTAAACGGAGAATCGCACTGCCTACTAACGTGAAGCGCGATTATTACGAGGTCCTTGGTGTAAGCCGGACGTGTACCGATCAGGAACTCAAGAGCGCATACCGCAAACTCGCCATGCAGTATCACCCGGACCGCAATCCGGGCGATAAGGAGGCCGAGGAGAAGTTCAAAGAAGCCAGCGAGGCCTATAGCGTCCTATCGGATGAGAACAAGCGCGCCCAGTACGACCGCTTCGGCCATGCCGGAGTCGGTGGCGCCGGATTCAGCGGCGGCTTCGACGCTTCGGCCTTCCAGGACCTCAGCGAAATTTTCGGCGACATCTTCGGATTCGGCGATGCCTTCGGTGGAGGCGGACGTCGCCGCAGCCGGGCGCAGCGCGGAGCCGATCTGCGCGCCGACATCACCATCGAGCTGAAGGACGCCATCTTCGGCAAGACCACGGAGATTCCCGTACGCAAATCCGAAATCTGCGATGCGTGCCATGGAACCGGCGGCGCGCAAGGCAAGCAGCCGACAACGTGCAGCGCCTGCGGCGGTCGCGGACAGCTTCGCTATCAGCAAGGCTTCTTCAGCGTCGCGCGCACCTGCGGGACGTGCGGCGGCACCGGCCAGGTGATCACCGATCCGTGCAAGACGTGTCGCGGCGAAGGACGCGTGATCCGCCAGCACACCATGAAGATCGAAGTTCCGCCGGGCGTGGAAGATGGCACGCGCATTCGCTATCAGGGCGAAGGCGAAGCTGGCGCATTCGGCGGACCTGCAGGCGATCTCTACGTCGTACTCAACATCAAGGAAGATTCGTTCTACGCGCGCGACGGCAATGACCTGCACTGCATGGTCTCCATCTCCTTTCCCCAGGCTGCACTGGGAACCGAAGTCTCAGTTCCCACCTTCGAAGGCGAATACAAACTCAAGATTCCTGCAGGCACGCAGAGCGGCCAGCAAATCCCACTTCGGAACAAAGGCGTACCCGTTCTGCGCGGACGCGGACGCGGCGATTTGATCGTCCACGTCGAAGTGCAGATTCCGAAAAAGCTCACTGCGCGCCAGCGCGAGCTGCTCGAAGAGCTTGCCTCGATCACCGATGTCGATGACAAGCACGACAAGAAGAGCTTCTTCGAGCGCGTGAAAGCCCGCATCCAGTCCTAATTCGGGGATGACGCGACGCCGCTGGATCGCCGACGAAGTCTCCGGCAGCCAAGCCATTCTCACCGGCCGCAACGCCGAACATCTCAGCCGCGTGCTGCGCGCCCGCGTTGGCCAGCAGTTCGAAATTGCCACGACGGACGGCGTTCGCCTGGGCGAGATCGTCAGCATCGAACCACATCGCGTCGTCTTCGCGCTGAGAGAAGCGCGACTTGAGAAAGACGTGAGAACGGCAACGCGAGTTAATCTTTATCTCGCAATCTTCAAGTTCGATCGTTTCGAGTGGGCGGTCGAGAAGTGTACCGAGCTAGGAGTCAGCACGATTGTTCCCGTGATCGCCGCCAGGACCGACGCGCACCTGGCGTCGGCAGCAAGCAAGCTCGTAGAGCGCTGGCGGCGCATCGCCCACGAAGCCTCGCAGCAATCGCGTCGCGACGCCGCTCCCGAGATTCTCGATCCTGAGAAGCTTACCAATATCCTCGCTGCTGCTAGAGAACTGCGAATCGTGCTCTCAGAAGCCGAGCGCGATCACAGCCTCCTCGACGAAGTGAAAGATGCTGGCGAATGTTCGCTTGCCATCGGACCCGAAGGCGGCTGGACCAATTCGGAACTCAATCAATTTCAAGATGCCGGCTGGCGCTCAGCCTCGCTCGGTCCAACGATCCTCCGCGCGGAAACTGCGGCCATTGCAGCTCTGGCGATCGTTCGGGCCGCAACCTAGGAAGCGCTCACACTGGCCAGGGTCAGAGTTCGTCAGCGCGCAAGTGACACTTCTTATATTTTTTGCCGCTGCCGCACCAGCAGGGTTCGTTCCGGCCCGGCTGCGGATTGTCTGCCAAAATGCCAGAGGATCTCATGCGCAAAGCCGCTTGTAACGGTTTTCTCCAGATTTCCGCCAATTGCTCAGCTTCATCCAGCTTTTTGCGCTGCGAAGGCGTCAACGTACCCCCAAGGAGTTCAATGGAGTCCTGCAGCTCGAACAATGCAGTGTTCCCAAAAGGGGAGTCGTCCTTCAGCTCATACTCTTCGAATGCGGCGGATAGATAAGGGATTGCGCGTGGGTCTCCGTAATCTCCGAGGACTATTGCGCCGGAAAGAATATCGCGATCCAATTCCTGTAGCAGCAGATCGAAAATGCGTTCATCGCGCACTTTCAAGTTTGCGAGGATTGCACAGAGACTGCCACGAAACTCTTCATCCCCATTCTGCGCAAGTGCGCGCAGTGCCGGCTCAAGTACCGCTTGACCGAGCTTCGGCATTGACACGATCAGCCGATCATGAACGATGTCCCTGTAGTCGGTCTTGGCAAGCGTATGCAGCATCGCGTCGGTCGCCTCGGCCGCTCCCAAATCGGCTAGAAGTTCCACGGCGTGAATAGGAGCCCAGCCCCTTCCGTGCGCTGTTTCGTTGAGTAGATCGTCATTTCTGAGAATCTCCAGCAGTGAGGGGACGGCTGCTGGCCCGAATGCGAGCACGCGCTCCCGGAGATCTTTCGGTAGGAAATCGGCGCAGGCAAAGACATCATCTATCAATGCTTCAAGAGTGGTCGGCTGGAACGATACCTGCTGCGCCAAGGCTTCGCTCATGGAGTGCATTATCACTGCAAAATTCCGAAATCAGACTGTGGAAATAAGGACATTAATTGGCGCGAACAAGTTACCCTGATTTCGTCCGCTTTCATTGCTTTTCAGATCGATTCCCGGCTGAGCCTAAGACGCTGCGCGTCGCGCGACAAAAGCGAAGCCGCGAGCGGCGGCTTCTTTTCTCAGGCGGGCCAGGCGAGCACGACCAGACGCGGCATTGCCGGCTTCCATCTCGACTTTGCCCAAGCGTAGCTCGGCTTCGAACCGATAACCAACATAGCCGCGATGATTTGCCTCCCTGCCGACACGCTCCAGAATGTTCTCGGCTTCCTGGAAGGAGTGCAGCGCCGCTTTCACATCGGCATTGGCGAGTGCAGATTCAAATTGGGCGCCAATATCCTGAGTTTCATTGGCGATAGCTACCGCGCGCTGCGCAAGTACCCCGGCTTCGCGAACCTTGCCCTGCGCCATCAGAACTTCGCTTACCGCCGACGCAGCCACCGCTTCTTCGTTGGTGATTCTGTGTTTCTCGAGCACCGCCATGGCATTGCGCGCGAGCGACTCTGCGTCAGTTGCTCTCTCCTGCTGGAGCGAGATCTCGGCCAGTTGGAGTTCGCTTTCCGCAACTTCAACCTCGTTGCCGATCTCCTTGCGATCGGAGAGCGATTGCTCAGCGCGGGAGCGGGCATCGGCAAGGCGGTCCTCTCGTCGCAGCACTTCGGCAATATCAAAAAGGGAATATCCAATTCCTTTCTTGTAACCCGCTGCGCGTTTGAGTTCGAGAGACCGGTCGAAGTTCTGCCTCGCCGCCGTGAGGTCGCCTCTCGCCAAAAATACTTCTCCTAGATTGTTTGTGGTTATCGCTTCTCCCACCTTGTTTCCGACGTGGCGGAACTTCTCGAGTGCCTCTTCTTTCATTTGCTGGGCCCGGGAAAGATCGCCGATCATCAGCATCACGTTGCCAAGATCGTCCAGGTCAGCGGCGATGCCGCGCTCGTCGTTCATCTCCGTCTGAATGCGAAGAGCCTCTTCTAATGCCTGTTTTGATCCCTGCAGATCGCCGCTGTCCTGGAGCAGGACAGCCAGGTTGTGTGAACAGGAAGCGACATCCCACATCGCACCCAGCTTGCGAAATACTCCGAGAGCGTCTTCAAAGGATGTGCGGGCAGATTCAAAGTCTCCGACGTTGTACTGCACCATGGCGATGCTGTGCAGGGCGGAGGCCGCGCCGAGTTCATCGCCCGCCGCCTGGCGAAGATCGCGCGCCCGAACGAATAACTCCATGGCTCTGTTCGGATCGCCGAGATGATCGACGGCGTAGCCTTCCTTCTGTAAAGCCTCGGCCATGATCAGACGATTGCCCTGGAGTTCCGCTTTGGAAACTGCGACTGCGGCCTCTCGCTCGCTTCGCGCCAAGTCGCCCAGGCTCTCTGCGGCTATGGATTCTGTAACGTCGATGCGCGCATCTTCGCTCTGGGGAGGCGGCAATTCGCGTAAGCGCGCGAGAGTGTCGAGAGCGTCCTTGGCGGATCCGGCCTTGATCTGCGCCGAGGCGAGCAGCAATCCGTATTCGATATCGTCGGGAAAGAAGTCCCGCAAAGTTCGATAACTCTGGATCGCTCCAGCGAGATCGTGCGTAAGGAGCTGGTACCGGCCCTGGATGAGCAACTGTTCCGTACGCGGCGCATTGTGCGAAAGATCCAGCGCTTTCTTTGCTTCCGCCGCTGCCTGCGCGTCATATCCAGCGAGTTTAAGAGCAGCAGCCAATTGAGAATGCGCCAGAGCGTGATTTGGGTCGGCCGCCACGGCCTTTTCCAGCAGACTGCGCCCCGCGGCGGGATCGAACGCGCGCAATCTGGCTACGCCCTCGGCGTAGAACTGCGCGGCCTGCGGATTCGCAGGCAGCGACGCCCTAATTTGGGAAATGTCATCGGACGATACCGCGCCGATTCCGAGCTTCGCTCGCAAACTGTCTCCGGCGCGGGATACCAAATCGGGAATATCTTTGTCGCTGCCCGTCTCCGATACGGCGGCGACCAGCTCGCCTCGATTTGCATCCTGCACTTGTACATCCAGCCGCAGCTTGCCGCGCGACGGCGTCGAATCCAGATACGATCCCAGCACCACCAGGTCCGTGCCCAGGCTCTTCCGGATTCGCGACAAGGTTTCGGGACTGTAGCCGTTGGTCTCCGGCAGAGCCAGATCGAGTTTCATTTGCGCGACGTTCTCGCCGGGAACCAGGCGCAACTGTTCACCCGATGCCAGCTCGGTGCCGATCATCTCAGCGAGAGCAGTGGAAATCCAGTCCTGATCGTGCGTGCCAGAAAGGTTTCGAAATCCAACAACCGCGACCGAACGCCTGACCTGCAATGGCGCGGCAGCCGCGCTTTGCCGCTTCGATTTGATCTGCTGAAAGACCACACCGAAGACAACCGCCATCGCCGCGATCCCGACCGCCGCAACCACCAGCAGTCTTGAATGCGGAGTTTTCGTGTGGAGTTCAGTGGCAGTGCTTTCCGGTGTCTGTGGCGCCGTTCGGGCTGCTTCTGCCGGGGCTCCGGTCTCGATTACAGGAGCAATGAATCGATAACCCTTTCCTGTGACCGTCTGAATGAAACGCGGGTGCTCGGGATCGTCTCTCAGCGCCTGTCGCACCTTGCGTACAGCGGCGTTGATGCTGTTGTCGCAATCGAGATAAACGTTCTTTCCCCAGATCCTCCCCAGGATCTGTTCCCGGCTGACGAGCTGGCCCCGGTTCTCGACCAGGAGCAGTAACAGCTCCATCGGAATACGCTCGAGGCGGACAACAGCCCCGGCTCGGCGCAGTTCGTAAGCCCGCAGGTCGAGTTCGAACTCGTCTCCAAATCTTAAGGATTCGACGACTCCAAGAATTTGAGAAGCCACTGCAGTAAGTCCTGCCGGGGACGAATCGCGGTGATTGTACCTCGGAATGGCGGTCCAATTCGCGAGTCAAAAGCGCTGAGCTGCGAGATTTATTCCGGTTTTACCGTGTCTCATTTTGCGCCCAGGACCGGGCATTACGCTCTTCTAAGCCTCAATTCATCTCACGACACCTGAACTTAAGAAAATCTTCAGGCGTTCGCCATTGCTGTTGGTCCCACTTGAAGGCATCTTTTGCATGATTTCCGGCCGGTTCAGGCTTTGGACATTCCCCCGCATTCAATCAACAGGAGTGAGAGATGTTCGCGAGTATCGAATATGCAAAATCTTGCACACGTCGAACGCTGCAGTGGTGCCGTGTGTTGGTTTCCGCGACGGCGACGCTTCCGCGCAGGAGAACGTTTGCGGGATTCGGAATGCTGATGGGGGTCGCGCTCGGAATATCGGCGGTCACGTTGCAAATTCCGAACCTTGCTCCATTCCTTGACCCCAGCGGCGTGCTCCGAACTTTCAGCACAGATGGGGACATAGATTTGTCGAATCCCTTCTTCAAGAGTCTGGGAACCAACGGACGAAGCTGCGTGACATGTCACCAGCCGAGCGATGCCTGGAGCGTCACGCCGGCGCATCTCAAAGCTCGTTTTGTCCTCAGTCAGGGGCTCGACCCGATCTTTCGTCCGGTGGACGGGGCCAACTGCCCAAGCGCCGACGTATCGACTGTCCAGGCGCGACAAAGTGCCTACGACATGTTGCTGGACAAAGGGCTGATCAGAGTCTCAATCGGCGTACCTTCGGGCGCGAACTTTGCCGTCACCAGAATCGACGATCCGCATAACTGCCCGGATACCAAGCCTTCGGCCCTGGCTCTCTTTCGCCGCCCGCTTCCCGGAGCAAATCTTCGATTCCTGAGCTCAGTTATGTGGGATGGCCGCGAGACGTTTAAGGGGCAATCCCTCGAGTTTGACCTTAAGGATCAGGCGCTAGGAGCGACCCTGGGACACGCGCAGGCTGCGGCAGCTCCCAGTGATGATGAATTGGCAGCCATCGTTCAGCTCGAGATGGGCAACTTCACCGCACAGTCGTTCGATATCAAAGCCGGAAATCTGGAGGCTAAAGGCGCTGCTGGCGGTCCAGTGGCATTGTCGAAGCAGCAATTTTTTTCCGGTATCAACGATCCCTTAGGAGCAGATCCAGCCGGATTCAATCCCAAGGCATTTACGCTTTTCGAGCCGTGGTCGGAGGAGTCGAACACTACCGGCAATGCAATCTCACAAAACGAATCGCGTGACGCAGCGCGCGCCTCTGTGGCCCGTGGCGAGGCCCTTTTTAACACCCTGCCGATTACGATTACCGGTGTTACCGGTCTGAACGATCTTCCCGGCTTGAGTACTGTGAAAGGCACCTGCACGACCTGCCACAACACTCCCAATGTGGGAAATCACTCGGTAGCGCTCGCGATCAACATCGGAGTCACCGATTATCCGGCGCTGCCTGCTCTCGATATCGGCGGCCTGCCGGTGTACACGATTCAATGCGCTCCCGGAGCGGCTACGCCGATCGGCAAGGGATCGACCTTTCAAACGACCGATCCGGCACGCGCGCTCATCACCGGCAAGTGTGCCGATGTGGGAAAGACAAAGGGACCGACGTTGCGCGGACTGGCAGCTCGTGCCCCGTATTTCCATAATGGTTCGGCAGCGACGCTGATGGACGTGGTCAACTTCTACGATCAGCGCTTCAATCTGAACCTCACTGACCAGCAAAAGCAGGACCTCATGGCATTTCTCAAGTCATTGTGAGTTTCGGGAGCATGGCTGCGGCTCCATTGCGCAAGCCGAACTCCGGATCTGGCGGGAATTCGAGGGCTAAGCAATCGAAGTTGATGTATCCCGTCATTTGAAAAATTGCATGTTGAGCGAATAAGGGTTCCCGCGCGCTTTCTCCAGCGCGGGAGACCGGAGTCGAAGGACCTTTTGTTTTGCTTTTTCGCTGCGCTGTTTAAGTACTTGAGTTCGGGGATCGCCCAAAAATGTTCCTCCGCTCTAGATCCGAGTTCCGAGCAATACAGCGAACACCTCCTTGCGCCACAGCACTTCCACGCGGTATCCGGCCTTGGACATGAGTTCGATCTCAGCATCCAACGGCACGTAGAAATCTTCTTCCGCCCATGCCGCTAAGTAGTCATCGGCCTGACGCTCATCGTAGGTAGATCGCAAATGCGCCTTCCAGGCTGCAAATTGCCGGGCTGCCACACGCTTTTCATGTGCGGGCTGGCAATCGACGGTGATCAACTGACCTCCACGACGAAGTGCCTGGGCGATACGTGCGTAAAGCGCATGTTTCGCTTTGCGCGTGCGAATATGATGCAGAGCGAATGACGCGACCACGGCATCGCATGCAGGAATCTTGCAACGCGCGAAGGAGTCGCACATGAGCTCCGCACGCGGAATGCGCTCGGCTGCTGCCTTCAACACCTCGGAATCGGAATCGATGCCAATGACTTGTGCTCCGCTGACGTGAGCGGAACAACGGGCCGCGAGTGCTCCGGTACCAATTCCTAAATCGACGATCGTTCCCACGCGGGGATCGAGCGCCGAAGCAGCCACGTCGAGCATTTCTTCGTAATGCGGAATGAAAGTACGAATGCGAGCGTCGTACTCAGCAAGATCGATGCCGAGATGTGCCGCCACTCCCATGGGCGCTACTAGTCTATGCGATTAGTCGAGCTATGCGCCTTTCCGTTATGGCAGCGAAGTCGAGCGTGATTCCGGCGACCACAACCAAAGGCACAGCAGTAAGATGAAGATGAACCACACACAGCAAGAAAGGACATTTGAAGTGACTACAGAATAACGCCGCGGGGCCGGACTCCTCTCATTGGTCGGGAAACTGATGAATGGATTGCGACGAGCCACCTTCAATTATCAGCAACTAGGCCGGTTTATTGATGGACTCCCGTACTCGCTTCATGATTTCGAATGCTGATGGAAAAGTCTTTGCAGTCCTCCACCGAGATCCTATCCCTGCGGTTTCGTTTTCGGCAGTGTCTTAGGACACATTTCCCATTCCACCTGCATCTTTGCACCACCTTCGATGCTCATTCCTTCTTTATGAGTGAACCATTCATTGAATTCGACCTCGGTGCGGAGGCCGCGTCTCCCACAATGAGGACAGATTTGAATTTCTCCGTTGTCCAGCTTCTCGCCAATGGCACGCAACGTGTAGTCCATCAGCTCATTGTAAGCAATTGCAGGAAAGTTAGTTCTTCATCATCTGGTCAATTGCCGCCTGGAACTGGCTGTATGGCAAGGCTCCAACAATCTTCACACCGCTTAAAGTGTCCTTGCCGCTCTTCGCCAGTACGAACGTTGGAGTGGCAAGGATCTGAAGCGTGGCAGCAACGCTGGAATCCTTCTGAATGTCGTCTTTGTACCGGCCTGACGCAAGGCAGGAACTAAAGTCATCCATCTTAATAGGCAACGCCTTAGCTAATTTAGCAATCGTTTCATCATTCAGACTTGCCGAATTCTTGATGAGAACGTCACGCATTTCCCAATACTTTCCCTGATCCCCAGCACACCGCGTTGCTTCTGCGGCTTTCATCGAATAAGGATGGAAGGGGAGCGGCATGTCGCGACTGACGAAACGTACTTTACCTGTGTCAATGTAGTTTTTCTTTAACTCGGCAAAAGCTTCAGTATGGAAGCTACGACAAAACGAACATTGGTAGTCGGTGAATTCTACCAGCGTAACTGGAGCATCATCTTTGCCGATAACGTGCCATTTATCGCCAATGCTCATCTGGACGTTTTCACGGGCAAGGGCAACATCCGACACTTTGATCGCTTCTGGTTTCTCCAATAATTCCCGAATCCGTTTGAGTTCCGCGAGGATAGCTTCACCCTGATCTCTGGTCATCGCCGATCCTTGCTGAGCGGCTGTTTTGGCACCAGTCGGAATAGTTGGAGAAGACAATTTCGGACTAGGAGCATCCTGACAAATGGCGTAAGCAACAAAGATCAAAGCTGCACAGCCTAACGTGACACTTCGTAGCGAGTTGTTCATTGCAAAACTCCGTGCCGCACCGACGCTTGCGGCTGCTTTGATGGCATGGCTATCTCGGCGTGGCATGTGTTCTTTCTTTCCGAATTCACTGCTGGCCTGGTCTAGGCAAATTCAAGTCCTGGACTTTGTAATCGGATGGGATACCAAACAGCGAAGCATCTGGTTCATTCCGATCCAAGATGCGAATTTTCGCCGTATGCTTCCAGTTCGGGCCCGATGACGTAGCCAAAGCGGTAAGCTTGAGTTCACTGGAGTACCAACGCTCGTGGGTAGCGATCTTCGGTGGGTTGTCTTCGGAAGTTTGGGTAGTGCGGGAGCCTTTACACTCAACCCCCTCTATTACATTCGTTCCCAAGTCTTCCGTCTTACTTTTCCAGTTGCCAGCAGGCAGCCCCTCGCCCATGCCTCCAACACCAATCGCAAATCCTTGCTGGCCAGATTTTGGCCCCGCAAGACGAACTGCGATTTTTTGTGCTGTCAAAAGGTTGACTCTGTAACCACTTACAGGATCAATCAGCACTACGGATGTTGGTGATTCAATCCTCAACCTGCCAAAGGAATCCCGATAAATTCTGACAGTCGTCGTTTCCTTCCTGGAGCTTCCGTTGTTAAGAGTATGCGTTCGCTCTTCTGACTGCTCCACCGAGATGGGAGTGCCAGGCACGGGCAAGACGAGATCAGCAGGAGCTAGCTGAGCCGTCGTGCCACGAGACGGTTGTGGTGAATCGAGTGCCGCAAGGAGCAACAATGAAACCATGGGCCATACGACCGTCATTTTCCCTCCACAAATCAGGCATAGACGGCTTCAGCTATGGCTGATTTGGTAACCTATTCTAATTGCATGGGCCGGGGCCGGTCGCAGCGAATGCGTTAGCAAACATGCAGTACCCGTCAACAACGGCATTCTCTGCCTTAATATATTTTGGACAAGTGAAGGCCCAAACGAACCCTGGGGTGGCGCCTTTGCAGGTGGGGTTTCCTGTGGAGCACGCAAGAATGTTATATCCACATGTTGAGGGGGTATCGTTGTACGGCGGTGGACCAAAATATGTATCTCTGATACTGACGAATGATTGCTTAACTAGGTCATATAGGATTATTCCAGCGATATTGCAAGCAATACGGCCTTCTGACAAAAATGTGTAGTCAGTATCATCGGCATAGGCAACCTGCTGGTTATTCGCATAGGAAATATACGAGTTCCAGAGTTGCGCCGGCCCCGCTGCATTGTTCCCGACGCTGCCGCCCGACCAACTGATGATGTTCTTTGCAATTGGTGTGTGAGTGCCGGTCGAGCAAAAGCCGCAATACGTTGGGCAAACGCCTGTAGTAGTGCCCTCCACCTGTGCATTGGTGTAGAGGTAGGTGTCATCCACAGAAACGGATGTATAGAGACTGTACCCTGGATTCATCCAGTTTCCGCCGCACTGGATATTCCCCTGTCCCAAAGCAGCAGGCGCTAGGAACCCTAGAGCTAGAACAAAAGCGATAACGAGCAACTGAGAGGATTTCATTTGATCTCCTTGTCAACCTTCATGCGTTGCTTTTCAGCGGTTACGTGGGCATAGAATCGACGTGTGCCATCTAAGCTAAGTGCTGCCTGGAGCCTCTGACGTACAGACTCTACCAAGGCATCGCGTTTCGTCAGAAAGGCTTTCAGGTTTGGAGTCGCTCGCATTGCATCGGCAGCAGCGACTTCCGCGTTGTAATCGGAGAGTAAGACCGAATAGTCAGCCCTAAATCCGTCAAGAATCGGAAGCAGCGTCTGAAAGTCTTGATCGCTAAGACCGACGGGCTTTAAGAATGCTTTCTGGCGTTTTCTAACGCTTTCGGTAGCGTTCGCTTCTACTGCTACGTTCAGCAGCACCAATCGGTAGGCCGTCAAATCTGGAATCAGCTCCGGATTCTTGGAGCCATCTATAAGTTGAGTATTAGGGTCAAATGCAGGATGAACGTGCGTCAGGTCTTGCGCGATCACATTCACGCTGCAAAGGAAGCTAAGGCAAACCAAAAACATCACGGTTCGCAGCATGTGAACTCCTTGATGAGTGAGACAGGCGGATGCTTCAAAGGGTAAGCAAGCTAATCACGCAATACGAAGAAGGGTCTCAGCCAACTCGTATCCAGTCCGTTCGAATGTTGTGGCCGACGTAAGAGAACCCAGGAGCCGATTTCAAACTGCTATTAGGGATGGGGCCGAGGGGCCGAGGGGCCGAGGGGTTCCCGTTATGGAACGCTGAGAAGATTAACCCCCAGCACCTTTGCTTGTCAATAGGTGCTAGTGTTTTTTTTTTGCGCGTTGTGTTGCATTTTGAAACTGAGTGTCAATTCGGGAAGCCTAACTAACAGAACTGGAAAGCTGCGACACCGAGTAACAAAGTTGTCTGCACCGCTTACTGTGCAGGCCGGCGAAGCCGACACGCAATTATTAGAATTCTCTAATATCTCTAAGGTCTGAGACGCCATACCGAGTTTGGTGAGATACATTTCGCGAGACGGTGAGTGCTTAGAGTCTCTGTTTAATGGGTAGGCAGCACTGCAAGGCTGCCGGCGGCCCCCGCTGGATGCGGCGATCCCGGAGCCGCGGTTAACACTCCCTGAGAATTTGTGAAGACGTGCAGCCCGGCATTGCTGAGTGCGTACAGATGATTGTCGGCATCCCACTGCACCGCGGTGTAGTTCGGACCCGGCTGCTGTACTCCTCCGAGCGGCGTCAGCGTACCCCCGGACATGAGTTGATACATTTGAATTCCACCGTTCCCGGCGAGGGCAAGATACAAACCGCTGCGGTCGAAGTTCATGCCATGCACGGCTGTCAACGATGTCTTTAGCGTTGAGCCCGGCACGAGTGAGAGCGAGCCGTCGGCGTTGATCTTGTAAGAACCCACTCCGCTGGTGTTGGTGTTGAGTGCCGTGTCCGCCACTACCATGTAGCCCATCTGCGAAATGGCTTCGCCTTGAGGACAGTACATCTGGGCAGCGTTGCCGGCATATGCAGCCACGGCCGCGTTCGCGCTAATCGGTGTAAGTGTGCCATCGGAGTTGCGGTGGAATCCCGTAATGTCCCAGTTAGCGTGGAAGCATCCCTCGCCGTAAGCAAAGTTGTTGTCGGGTGAGAAGACGAGCGGAGAGCTGTAGTCAACGTTCGGACCGATCTTGCCGATGTTGGTGATCTTGCCGTCAGAGCCGATGCTGAAGAAGAAATAGTACAGATCGTCGGCGCCGGCATTTTCCATGGCATAGAGCGTCTGGCCAGTGTGATCGAGACTCATTGCCTGCACTGCCCAAGGCTCTGAGCCGTTGCTGAGAACGGCGTAAGTGACCGACGACTTCTGCAGTGAGCCATCACTTGCTCGCGCATAACTGGCGATGTTTCCGCCATCCGTGCCGAACACAAAAGCGGAGTTGGTAAGAACGTAGCTGCTCGGACCACTCGTTGGCGATCCGGGAACTGCGTTCTCACTGCCGTCCGTCGAAATCGAAAAGCCATAAATCCCGGCAGTCGATTGGTTCGTGGTTCCGACGTACGCGTATGCCACCGCCGATTGCGAGTTGCTGCCTCCGGAGCCTGAGGACGCTGAGCCCGAACCAGACCCGGCCGAACCGGAACCTGTGCCCGCCGATCCACCCGAATTTGAAGACGAGCCTCCGGAACCGCCGGAGCTGGAGCCTCCAGGCGACGCGGCTCCATTTGCCGGACCGGACGAAGGCGTGCTTGTCATCGAAGAACTGCTTGATGTGCCGCCGCAAGCAACCATCGTGATGACGATTAACGCGGCACAGACGGCAAGGAGAATCCGTACCTTCATGGCGAGCCTCTGAAATCGGGGACGAGCTGCCTATTCAGATGCCCTCGCCTGCTGCAGGTCTGCCCTGCTAAGAATGAAAATTGGTGGGCCTTTGGTGCCCTACCCAATGCGCGATCGCGAGCACAAGCGGTTTGGATTCGCCGCTCGGAGAGCGGTGAACGGCACTCATTCGCGGTTCAGGATCGGGTTGAAGGCGCGATTCGAAGTTAATTCCCATATTGGGAATATCAGAAACGCCGCTTCTGAGCTTCGAGAAAGTTGTGGGAAGTTTCGCGCAGGCGTCGCGAGAGCAGCACGGCCAGGGATTGATAGAATCGCGATCCTACATGGGGAAACATGCGGAAGATGCGGTGGAGCTCGGCGCAGTCAATCGCGTCCACCTCGACTTCCGTTTCAGCGATAACCGTCGCACTGCAGAGGCAGTTCTCAAGGAAGGCGATTTCGCCGCAAATTTGGCCTGGGCCGATCTTAGTCAACAAAATGCCGTTAGCCTCGATGCGGGCGCTTCCACTGCGCAGCAGGAAGAGCGTCCCGCCGGGCGAATCCTGGTGGATGAGGACGTCGCCCGCATTGAACTTCATCTGGCGGGCGCCAGCCTTGATCAGCACCCAGTCATTGGGGGTAACCAGATTCAGTGGATTCGGCGATGATGTCTTTTCCTGCGCTGCGAGAGCCATGAGTGCAGACTATCGGCCGCTCTCTGGCCGGTCAATGTACGGTGGTAACGTCAACACCGCCAAAAGTCGTATTCTGAAGTCGGATTTCTGCCGAGCTTCTTGCATTGAGTGTCTTTCACTCAACTTTCGCACTCACCCCTCTTGACAATCCAAAGCAGCCTCTCTAGAATTAGCACTCGTTAGGCGCAAGTGCTAACAACCGCTTGCGCCAGCTATTCTGACGGCTTCTTCGCCGGTCGTCGCTCACGAATAGCGATTAAGAGTTTTAGTCGTATTTTCAATATCTTGGAAATGAAACTTCAATTTCAGACAACTCAGAAGGAGTCGATTAGGACATGGCAAAGCTAACTCCATTGCATGACCGCATTCTGGTTCGCCGCCTGGAAGAGGCGGAGACCGTCCGTGGCGGCATCATCATTCCCGACACTGCGAAGGAGAAGCCGCAGGAGGGTGAAGTGATTGCCGTTGGCGCTGGCAAGAAGAACGAAAAGGGAGAGCGTCAGCCTTTGGATGTAAAGGAAGGCGATCGCATTCTCTTCGGTAAGTACGCAGGTAATGAGATCAAGATCGACGGCGAGGACTTCCTGATTATCCGCGAGGAAGAAGTACTCGGAATTCTCTCCGGCGCAGCAAAATCGGTAAGGAAGGCAAGCTAAAAGAAGCTCCTAAGCTGCTTAGCTGCTGAGCTTCTAAGCCAACAGCCAAAGCAGCGATGGACCTTCGGTTTGAAGGCTTAGGAGCTGAGAAGCTTAGCAGCTTAGAAGCTCCGCTAGACGTTTCGCCGGCACTACACCGGCTCAGACAAGATCGGCCGCGGTAGGCGGCTAAGGAGATAGAGCAATGGCAAAGCAGATCGTACACGGCGAAGATTCGCGTCAGGCGATTCTTCGTGGCGTCAACGTACTGGCTGACGCAGTGAAGGTGACGCTCGGTCCGAAGGGCCGCAACGTCGTTATTGAGAAGAAGTTCGGTTCGCCGACCATCACCAAGGACGGCGTGACCGTAGCAAAAGAAATCGAGCTGAAGGATGCGCTCGAGAACATGGGCGCGCAGATGGTGCGTGAGGTCGCTTCCAAGACCTCCGACGTAGCCGGTGACGGCACCACCACCGCGACCGTGCTGGCACAGTCGATCTTCCGCGAAGGCGTGAAGACCGTCGCTGCCGGAGCGAATCCGATGGCTCTGAAGCGCGGCATCGAGAAGGCTGTCCAGGCCGTTGTCGGTACCGTCGATGAAGAAGGCAACCGTAAGGGCGGCGCTCTTGCGGGTTTGTCGAAGCCCGTTTCGGGAGACATGATCGCGCAGGTCGGCACCATCTCGGCCAACAACGACGAGACCATCGGCAAGATCATCGCCGAGGCCATGAAGAAAGTCGGCAAAGACGGCGTGATCACCGTCGAAGAATCGAAGACCATGGAGACCCAGCTCGAGGTCGTCGAAGGTATGCAGTTCGACCGCGGCTATCTCTCTCCGTACTTCGTCACCGATCCGGAGCGCATGGAAGCTGTCCTCGAGAATCCCTACATCCTGATCTACGAAAAGAAGATCAGCTCGATGAAGGACCTGCTCCCGCTGCTCGAGCAGATCGCCAAGAGCGGCACCCCGCTCGTGATCGTCGCTGAAGACGTCGAAGGCGAAGCGCTGGCCACGCTCGTGGTCAACAAACTCCGCGGCACGCTGAACGTCGCGGCCGTGAAGGCTCCTGGATTCGGTGATCGCCGCAAGGCCATGCTGCAGGACATCGCGATCCTCACCGGCGGCAAGGCCATCACCGAAGATCTCGGCATTAAGCTCGAGAACGTCCAGGTAAACGACCTCGGCCGTGCAAAGCGCGTCACCATCGACAAGGACAACACCACCATTATCGAAGGCAAAGGCCAGACCAAGGAAATCGAAGGCCGCGTGAAAGAGATTCGCGCCCAGATCGACAAGACCACCAGCGACTACGATCGCGAGAAGCTCCAGGAGCGCCTGGCGAAGCTCGTGGGCGGCGTTGCCGTGATCAAGGTCGGTGCCGCTACCGAGACCGAGATGAAGGAAAAGAAAGCCCGCGTCGAGGACGCAATGCACGCAACCCGTGCGGCTGTCGAAGAGGGCATCGTCCCGGGTGGCGGCGTGGCACTCGTGCGCTGCATCTCCGCGGTCGAAGCTCTGCAGAAGACGCTCACCGGCGACGAAGCTATCGGCGCGTCGATCGTGAAGCGCGCTCTTGAAGAGCCTCTGCGCCAGATCGTCGGCAACGCCGGCGAAGAGGGCGCAGTCGTAATCGGAAAGATCCGCGACTCGAAGGACTCGAATTACGGCTACAACGCCCAGACCGGCGCTTTCGAAGACCTGGTCAAGGCTGGCGTAATCGATCCGACGAAGGTCACGCGCACTGCCCTGCAGAACGCCGGCTCCATCGCCGGTCTCATGCTGACGACCGAAGCGCTGGTCAGCGAGCTCCCTGAAGAGAAGAAGGAACCCGCTGCTCCCGGCGGACACGGCGGCATGGGCGGAATGTACTAAGGACTAGCCGTCCAGGCAGACGCGCCTTCCCCGCAAAACTTAAAGCCCCGCAGAAATGCGGGGCGTTTTATTGTGCCGGTATCGAGTGCCAAATCGGGCTGAGCAGTGCCGCAATGAGCGCCTGCGCTGGACCACCGGTACGCCTCGGGCGTGCTCACCATATGTGCGCGGACGGGATTTAGCTCGGTGTAGCAGAGCTCTCCACAGGTGAGTCGAGTCGAGCGGGCAGGAATAATAGCGACCTTGCCATACATGGCCAGAGGACGAATGGCTCGCATTCCAATAGGACGCGTATTGTCCGTGGGTGTTCTTCATCGCCAGCGGCAATGAGTTGATCTTCACCGGAGTTACCACCAGATGTACGTGGTTGGACATGAGGCAGTAACCGAGAATCGGAAGCTCATACAATGTGCAGTACTGGCGGAGGAGATTCAGATAAGCAAGCTTGTCGGAATCGGATCGAGGATAAACCGACGAGCGTTTGCGCGCTGCGTAACGTGGTGCGGAATTCCAACGGCAACGACTCGGGCCAGACGCGCCATGGGGCAAAGAAGATATCAGAAAACGAGAAAACGTCCCGTCTGTTTGAATGCATAAGTATGAAAAGTAAGAAGGGTTCTCCGGAGGGCTACTATGCCGAGACCGGCGAAGAAGCGCCGGCTCGGAAGCCACACACAGGAGAACCCAATGAACGTCACTCACTA